>Ga0164241_10000146_pt1 | contig 169593 bp, 145 predicted proteins | sample OricomyardsoilBY_FD_108780 | JGI IMG/M metagenome (GOLD analysis project Ga0164241, IMG submission 108780) | Backyard soil microbial communities from Emeryville, California, USA - Original compost - Back yard soil (BY) | ecosystem: Environmental > Terrestrial > Soil > Unclassified | place... | reverse complement strand
GTACGGCCAGCAGGCGGCAACGAGAGTTTGGAGCGGTGACATGATCGTGTGGTTTGAGATTCCGGCGAGTGACTTGGCGCGTGCCACCGCCTTCTACGAGGCGGTCTTAGACGTCAAGACCACGCCCGAGGACATTGGCGACGGCAACCCCAAGTCCCTGATTCCAGGTGAAGGCGGCATGGCGGGATCCGTTGCCTACGGACCGGACTGGTCTCCCTCCGCGCAGGGCGTGGTGATCTACATCAGCGGCGGCGACAACCTCCAGCTGCTCCTTGACCGCGTGGAACCTGCGGGCGGCACGGTGATCGAACCCAAGCAGACGGTGGACGCAACCTCCGGCTATTGGGGACGGTTCCGCGACACGGAGGGGAACGTCATCGGCGTGCTCTCGCCCCATTGACCCCCAACCATGGGGAAAGTGACGAGGGCCCGGCTCCTCGTGTGAGGAACCAGGCCCTACTAAGTCAGTCTACTGACTATGCGCTTGCGCGAACTGCGCGAGTCGCCGCGATGAGGTTCTCGAGCGTTGCCTTGGTCTCGGGGTACGCGCGCGTCTTGAGGCCACAGTCGGGGTTGACCCACAGCTGCTTGCCCGGCACCGATTCCTTGGCGAGCGTCAGCAGCTCGGTGATCTCCTGCTCGGACGGCACGCGGGGCGAGTGAATGTCCCACACGCCGGGGCCAATCTGGCGCTCGTAGCCGTGGTTGTGAATTGCGGGCAGCACCTCCATGCGCGAGCGAGCCGCCTCGATCGACGTGACGTCGGCACCGAGGCCGTCGATCGCATCGATGATCTCGCCAAACTCGGAGTAGCAAAGGTGGGTGTGGACCTGAGTGTCATCGGCCGCGCCGGATGTTGCCAGCAGGAACGAGTCCACCGACCACTTGAGGTACGCAGCCTGATCGCGCTTCTTGAGCGGAAGCAGTTCACGCAGGGCCGGCTCATCCACCTGGATGATGCCGATGCCCGCGGCCTCGAGGTCGCGGATCTCCTCGCGCAAGGCGAGCGCAACCTGGTTGGCGGTGACGTCAAGCGGCTGGTCGTCACGAACGAAGGACCACGCAAGGATCGTGACCGGGCCCGTGAGCATGCCCTTGACGGGCTTCTGGGAAAGCGACTGCGCGTACTCGGCCCACTTCACCGTCATCGGCTGGGGACGGGCAACGTCACCCCACAGGATCGATGGGCGCGTGCAGCGCGAGCCGTACGACTGCACCCAGCCGTTGACCGTGACATCGAAGCCTTCGAGCAGCTCCGCGAAGTACTGGACCATGTCGTTGCGCTCCGCCTCGCCGTGCACGAGCACGTCAAGGCCAAGCTGCTCCTGAAGCTCGATGACGGAGGCAATCTCCGCCTTCATGGCCTCCTCGTAGCCCGCGTCGTCAAGATCGCCCTTTGCCCACGCGGCGCGGGCCTTGCGGATCTCCGGGGTCTGCGGGAACGAGCCGATGGTGGTGGTCGCGAGCTCGGGCAAGTGGAAGCGCGCGTCCTGGGCTGCAACCCGCGTGGCGTACGGCGAGCGAGCCAAGTCCGCAGGTGAGACGGCCGCAAGAGCCTCCCGAACGTCGGCCCTATTGGTGCCAGCGTGAGCCTTGCGAGAGGCGAGCGCGGTGCGCGCCTCCGCGAGTGCGCCGGCTACGGCACCCTCACCTTGCGTGCGCGCGGCGGCGAGCGTAACGATCTCCGCCACCTTCTCGTCCGCAAAGGCGAGCCAGCTCAGCAGCTCCTGACCAAGGTGCTCCTCACCCTGGAGGGTGTGGGGCACGTGGAAGAGCGACGTTGAGGTACCGATGGAGACCGCGGCGCCCAGCGCGGCAACGGCGTCAGCCTTCGCGAGCGCGCCGTCGAGGTCCGTGCGCCAGATGTTGTGGCCGTCAACAACGCCGGCAACGATCTGGGTGCCGGACGCAATCTGGGCCGGAACGGCACCGCGAACCAAGTCGATTGCCACCGCGTCAACGCCCGCGTCGGTGAGCACCGGAAGGGCGTCATCGAGCGAGTTGTAGGGAGCGGCAACGAGCAGCTTGGGGCGATTGGTGAGCGCCGCAAAGCCCGCGTAAACGGTGGCCGCGTTGGCGAGCACTTCTGCGCGGTCCGCGTCGATATCCGCAACCAGCACGGGCTCGTCGATCTGCACCCACTCGGCCCCAGCGTCGGCCAGTTTGCCCAGCAATTCCTGGTAAACGGCTACGAGGTCCGCAAGGCGAGTGATGGGCTGGAAGCCCTCGGGAGCGTCGTCGCTTGGCTTGGCGAGGTAGAGGAACGTGAGGGGGCCGGTGATGACCGGGCGCGTGATGAAGCCCGCGGCCTTGGCCTCGAGGAACTCGTCAACCCAGCGGGTGGAGCTCAGCGTGAAGTCGGTCTCGGGGCCGATCTCGGGGACAAGGTAGTGGTAGTTAGAGTCGAACCACTTGGTCATTTCGAGCGGCGCCTTTGCGCCCTCGCCACGCGCGATGGTGGAGTAACCGGCGAGGGTGACAGAGCCGTCGGCCTGGCGCAGGTCGCTGAAGCGCGAGGGGACGGCACCGAACGTCACGGCCGCATCCAGCACGTGGTCGTAGAAGGAGAAGTTGGACGGGATGGACGAGTCCTGGCGGCCAAGGCCCAGCGCGGCGAGGCGAGTGCGGTTCTCCGCGCGGAGGGCTGCGGCGGCGGATTCGAGTTCAGCCTCGCTGCTCGCACCCTTCCAGAAGGACTCGAGTGCCTTCTTGAGTTCACGCATTCGGCCGATGCGCGGGTATCCAAGGATGATGCCGCCGGGGAAGGCGGGCGCAGGGGCAGGGGCGTTATTGAGCTCAGTCATGATTCCTCGTGAGGGTGTGTGCGCGGCGGGCTCGCCATTGCGCTTGGTCGACGCGACGGAGCGCCGAGGTATGCCCCGCGATTCTAGCGGGTGAGCGTGCGCTACGAAAGTGGGTGTTGCGAGAGGTGCGTGCAACGATGGAGGCATGGAAACCGTCGCACCTCGCTCAGTCACCCTTCGACGCGAATCAGAAGGCGTCTACATCGCCACCAACCCTGCTGGAGCCGAGATCCGCTTTGGCAACGCGCCCGACGCGTTCGGCAATGTGGAGCTGTTGCTCGCGGCCGTTGCGGGCTGCTCCGGGACGGATCTTGACGTCATGACCTCGCGCCGTGCGGAGCCCCTCGAATGGTCGGCGACCGTCACCGCAGACAAGGTGAACACGGACGGCGCCACCATCCTGCGAGACATCGTGGTGACGTTCCACGTGGAGTTCCCCCAGGGTGAGGACGGCGACAAGGCGCGCGCCCGCATCGCCCCCGCGCTTAAGTCCGCGCACGAGAAAACGTGCACCGTGTCGCGGACCATCGAGCACGGCGCCAAGGTCACCCTCCGAGCCCCCTAACCCACCTCGCGGCCCCGCCCCCCTCCTCGCGCGCCCTAACCCTCCTCGCGCGTCCCGCCCCCCTCGAATTGGTGGATCCCGTCAGGAATTCGCCCCAAATCCTTACGCGACGCACCAATTCAGGGAGTTGCGCGGGGGGTGCGGGGGGGGTGCGTGCGGGATAGCTCAGGGAGGCGTGCGCCGTGTCGCGGACCATCGAGCACGGCGCCAACGTCACCCTCCGAGCCCCCGCCCCCTCCTCGCGCCCCCGCCCCCTCGAATTGGTGGATCCCGTCAGGAATTTGCCGCAAATCCTTACGCGACGCACCAATTCAGGTGGCTGCGCGGGGGGTGCTGCGTCAGCGGCGCATTGCCTGCACTAGTTCCAGCGCCGCCTCATGGCGGTTGAAGGTGATGATGTGGATCCCGGGCGCCCCGGCGTCGAGCAGCTCATGCGACAGCTGGGCCGCATGCGCAACCCCGGCCGCGCGCCCTGCGACGTCGTCCGCCTCTGCGGCCTCGAGGGCTGCGATCAACTCGGCGGGTGCCGGCACCCCAGTCAGCTCCTGGGCGCGAGCGGCGCGCGTAGCGGACACGAGCGGCATGACCTCGGGCACGATGGGCAACGTGATGCCTTGCTCCCGCGCATCTGCAACGAGCGCCTGGTACTGCTCCACCTCATAAAACACCTGGGTGATCGCGAAGTCTGCACCGGCACCTTGCTTGGCCCTCAACACGTCGAGCCCCGGCTGGCGCCACTGCTCCATCGCGTGCTGCGCGGGAAATGCGGTGACACCTATCGACAAGTCATCAACCCCGTGCGCGTGCGCAACCTCCCGCAGCAGCGCAACCAATTGGTACGCGTAGAGCAATCCCTCCGGGTGCGCGCTCCAGTCCGCTTGCCCCTTGGGCGGATCGCCGCGCAGCGCGAGGAAGTCCCGCACGCCGTCAGTCAAATACGTCTCGATGACCGTGATGAGCTCCGTGCGCGACTGGGCCACGCACGTGAGGTGCGCGAGCGGCGGGATGGTGTGCGCGAGCGCAAGCTCGTGCACCACCGCGCGCGATGTGGTGCGCGTGCTCCCCGAGGCGCCGTACGTAATCGACATGAAGTCCGGCCCGGTCGCGGCCAGCAGACCCATCGTCAGCAGCAGTGTGTCCTCGGCCGCGGGCGTGCGCGGCGGGAACAGCTCGTAGGAGAGCGTGGGCTCGCGGTCGCCACGCGCGGCGGCGTCGAGCAGGCTGCGGATGGTCATGGCGCTCGCAAGAATACGCGTCCCCAGGCCCGACGCTGGAACCAGTTATCCCCAGCCCTCGCCTTCCGCTCGGCACAATGTGGGTGGCGAGCGGCAGACTGGGCCACATGATCACAGAAACGAACGACCTAGTCCGCTGCTTTGGCGCGGGCGACCCTCTTTACGAGGAGTATCACGACCACGAGTGGGGCGTGCCGGTTCACGGCGACTCCGTCATCTTTGAGCGCATCGTCCTGGAGGGTGCGCAATCTGGCCTCTCTTGGATCACGATCCTGCGCAAGCGCCAGGGCTATCGCGAGGCGTTCGCGGGCTTTGACCCCGTTGCCGTTGCGCAGTTCACCGACCTGGACGTGGACCGGCTCCTTGAGAACCCCGGCATCGTCCGCAATCGCCTCAAGATCAACTCGGCCATCACCAACGCTCGCGCACTCGTGGCGATGCATGAGGCGGGCGAGAGCCTCGACGATCTGTTTTGGAGCTTTCAGCCGCCCGCGCGCAAGCGACCACCCGGGACCTGGGCCGACGTGCCCGGAAGCACGGATGAGTCAAAGGCGCTGGCGAAGGCGCTCAAGCAGCGTGGCTTCGTGTTCGTTGGGCCCACCACCATGTACGCGTCGATGCAAGCATGTGGCCTGGTAAACGACCACATCAAGGGCTGCGTGGCACTCAAGGAGTAGGCACTAGATACTGGGGTATCTCCAGGACCTCCACGACCCAATCGAATAGGCGCCGAGCCATCTCTTCGGCCCTCGCGACCGTCTCCTTTTCGCCCCAGCCCGGCTCCCGAAGTGGCTCTGCAATGCTAAAGCTGGCTGCCTTCTGAGGGTGGGCCCCCAGAATCTGCACTTTCTGTAGCACGGGGCGATTCCCGAGTAAGTTGTTGAGTTCTTTGGATATCCAGAAGAGGTTGCCAATGCCATCGACCCAGGTCTCCTGGCTAGATTGTGACTCGAAATGCTCTATCGAGCAGTAGTCGTCGTCAAGGTGGGCGCGCCCGTTTATCAAGTGCCAGCGTTTGAGGCTGTACCGCACGGCGGTCTTTTGAGACTTGTAATCAAGCAATTTGAACTGCGCCTCGAAGGCCTCCCGTGCTGGCAGCCGATTGGATTGGCTCAGAGACTTCCGCAGGTCCACGACATGAGCCTGCTGATCGTTGGGCGTCTTTGCTCGAGCAACATTGCGAGCGACGCGTGCGTACATCTGACTGATGCCTCCAGTCGACGACACGCCCACAACCGTCGTCGATGCGAAGTGAAACGCCTCGATCATTAAGAGCATCGACTTAGTTTGCTTAAGGTTTAGCCGCTGCTCAGCGTGTGCGCGCAAGATTGAAAGCAAAAGAGGTCTTGGCTGCCTAACGCCGAACTCCCGCAACGAACTCAGAACTCGCCCGAGTTCCTTCCGGTCCTGGTCCCAATCGGCGAGTGACGGCTGGGCGATCTTGACGTATTCCTTAGCAGCTGCGTCGAGGTCGGCCACAACGGCAGACGCAGCAGTCTCATCTAGGGACTTCGCGTAGAACTCCTTCATGGACTTGTATAACTTCTTCTCCGACACAAACGGGTGCTGCGACAGCCACCAGTGATGCAGAAAGTTGCTGACGTTCGCGCGTCTGCCGTGAAGGAGTTCGCGCATGTCGTTCCACCGATTGCGCATGTCATCGAGGTTGGCGTTGCTGGCTTTGGTCTTCGAAAACAGAAGGTTCTTAAGCAGATCGACGGGCTCGAGATCCTTCCCGCGCGAGTTCAAAGTCTCGAAGATGATGTACGCCGAGTCCTCATCCCCTCGTTCGACCCAGATCACCTGCAGCGCGAGGAGGCGGTTGCGAACATCGAGGACGATCTCGGTTTCCGATCGGCCGCTCAACGAAGGTTCGTCCGTCACCGCTTGATTTAGGAGGGCAACGAATTGCTTGTAGGCCCGCTCAACGGCAATCTGACCCTCGTGCTCTGGCTTGAGATTGGGGAGAAATCGCTGACTCGTGAGGATTCGATTCAATATCTCTCCGCCATCGGGGGCTTCGAGAATCAGCCGTTGCTTGTTGTCACGATCACGCCTCTGGATCGAGAGGTCGGTGCCCGTGGCGTAGTCTGCCTCGCCCAGGTCTTGGAGACGATCACGCACTGCGCAAAGAGCAACCATGATTGTCGTCATACGCTGTTGGCCGTCGACCAGCGCCTTGCGTTGGCCTCCACTCGGGAATGCCACCATGGGCCCAACGAAATATCCAGCTTCGTTGTCCTCGACGACATCACTCCAGAATTGCGTCAGATTTTCGGCATCCCACTCATATGGTCGCTGGAACCGCGGAATCTCGTAAAACGCGCTCTGCAGCAGATCTTCAATAGTTTCGAGTTGGATTCTTGTTTCCAACGCCGTACTCCTCTCGAAGTTTAATCAGATCCCTCGCCCGGAAGGCTACCGTTGTCACTATGGCACGCCGCGAAGATCTCATGCAGGACATTAGTGACATGCTTGGCACGCCAACGGTCGAGAAAGGCGTCGGTTCCAGCGTCCACAACGACTTCATTGACCCACTCACGGTCGCGGTCCTTGGCGAGGAATGGGCCAACGCCCTTCACGACAAGTACCGAAAGATCCAGACGGTTATCGAAGTGCTCGGTGGCACCTACCTTCCGGGCGATCCCAGCGTCCGCGGAGCCGGCCATACCTCAGAAGGCACGTCCTCTGGCGGTGGCGGAACGCTGACTAACTTGGGTTTGCAAACGATCCGCGATCTCCTCCTCGAACATGGAGTGCCTGCAACAGAGCGGCCCACCGGGCCGAGCGCTCGAGAGTTGCTCGACGAGGGATTCAGCCCCAGCGAGGTCGCGGAGGATCGTCGCAAGCGGCTGCAAGAGGTCGCCAACCGCCCTGGCGCTTCTGCATTTCGGGAGAAGGTCCGCGCGGCCTATAACAATCGGTGTTGCATCACCGATACCGACGAACTTGCAGCACTCGATGTTGCGCACATCGCGAACTACGTTGGTCCGGAGTCCGACGCCGTGGGGAATGCGCTCCTGCTGCGCGCGGACATCCACAAACTCCACGACGCGCTTCTCCTCGCCGTGAGCGACGAAGACTTGACAGTCCTCGTCAAGCCGCGCCTAAGAGACACCGTCTATGCCTCCCTCGAGGGACACCGCATCCGCGAGCCGAACGGGTATGTGTTATCCCTCGAGGCCCTGCGCCACCAGCGCAGGCGAGCTAGCCTCTAGTGCAGCATCTGGGTTAGCCGCGGCTGACTCCACCGCAGCAGCTAGTTCGGGGGCTATCGCTCGCACGTTGTCGATGTCGCCCAAGATGTGTTGGCGCAGAACGAAGTAAGCCGCACCCACGTTCACACCATTGCCCATCTGCTTGTACGACGCGGGATCGCCTTGCTCGCCAAAGTCGAACCACTCGGGCAGCCCTTGCAAGCGAGCGGCTTCGCGAGGCGTGAGGCGACGCCCCAACTTGCCGACGATGCTCGTCTGAGTGATCGCCACGAGCGCGGGCACGTACGTGGGCTTCTTAGCTCGGATGCCTGAAGGGCGGAAATGCATGACCGTCTCCCACAAACTCGTCGCGTCCTGGGCTTGCCATTCGAGTTTGCGCCTAGAGGCGGGCAGGTCCCGCAAGTAATCATGGCGCTGTAGCCAACCGTCAATCACCCTGCGGTGGTCCAAATACAGATCACTGTTCTTCCGAAGGAAGTCAGCCTTCCACTCCGGTGTGTCCGCTTCGATCTCCGGCTCTGCCACAAACGCATCCGCCCAGATCGGGAAGCCCGGGAGCCGCCCACTCGGAATGCGCGGGCGCACCAATTGAATGAACTCATCCCAGATGTCGATCCACTCGGTTTCGATGCCATTTAGGCCGTATTCGATGCGCGCAACGGGGTCCGTCTGAAGTGGAAGATCCCGTTCGAGATCCCAGCGTTGCGGATCCCACCCATCGACAGGCTGATTTGCGATGAGCGGCTCATCCACTGACTCCGCCCATGCCCGCGCCCTGCCAACGTACGTGCCCGTGATGAACACACGATCTCGTGTCTGTGGCCGACCGCCGAACTCGGGCGACAGATTGTGCGGAGAGAACACGGTGGGGACACCGGACACCTTGTAACCCAAATCGCGCAAGGTAGTGACGATGGTCTCCCAGGTACCCCGATGTCTGGGACCCGCCAGATTCCGAACGTTCTCCAACAGGATGACGGCGGGCTTACGTTCTTCAAGTACACGGCAAATGTTCCAGAACAGCGTGCCACGAGTCTCTTCCATGCCGCGCTGGAAGCCACTCTTGGAGAACGGCTGGCACGGGAAGCCTGCGGCTAAGACATCATGCGATGGCACAGCCATCTGACCCTCAGTCAGCGGAATGATGTCGCCCGCGACCTCCATTTTCCAGTTGGCCTCATACACGGCCTTGGCCGCTTCGTCGATTTCAGAAGCGAAGACACACTCGCCTCCAAGTGCCGTCAAAGCCGCGTGAAAGCCGCCAACTCCGGCGAAAAGATCTACGTAACGGAACATGTGTTCGAGCTTACCAGCTCGCGCAGACATAGCGCCGCAAGCTCACCGACGAAGCTCACATTCAATTGTCGCATTCAGCCATAGGCCCGCCGGTGCCGGTCAACCGCATCCTCGATCACGGCTTCGACCACACGCTTGTCGGCAGGGAGCCAGGCCACTGCTTGCCAGGCGCCGGGTTCCAGCCAGCGCACCTCGTCGTGATCTTCCAGCGCCCGCACCTGGGGGATCACGCCGTCCACTCCGGGCGCAACTGTCGCCCACCAGATGCGCAGCACCAGGCGCTCGCCCTCAACGTCTCCCGGGCGGAGCATCCACACCGGGGAGTCGCAGCCGTAGTCCTCGCCGTCGTCGGGTCCGAGGATTTCGTCCCCCAACTCCACTTCAATCCCCAACTCCTCGCGGAGCTCGCGCCGCAGCGCGCCGTGCACGGTTTCGCCGCGTTCCACTTTGCCGCCCGGAAACTCCCACAAGCCGGCGAGGGCCGCGGGAGCGTTGCGCCGGGCAGCAAGCAAGAGGCGCGGAACGTCAAGCGAGTCGGTGATGGCTGCCGCCACTACCAGGCGCGCGCCCTGCGACCCGTCCATGGCTTAGGCCGTGAGCTCTCCGTAGGCGGCCGCGTCGAGCAGCTCCGTGGGCGCTTCCGCCACCTCTACCTTGAAGATCCACCCCGTGCCGAACGGGTCGGAGTTGATGTTCTCGGGCGTGGCGGCAAGTTCCTCGTTGACGGCGGTGACCGTCCCCGTCACGGGGGAATAGAGCTCGCTCACGGCCTTGGTTGACTCGAGTTCGCCACACACCTCACCCGCCGTCACCGCGCTGCCAAGTGCGGGGCCCTCGACGTAGACGATGTCCCCCAGAGCGTCGGCCGCGTGCTCGGTGATCCCAACGGTCACCTCGCCGCCCACGGTAACTTCGCCGTCAATCCACTCGTGCTCGGCGGAGTATTGCAAGTCCTCGGGAACGTTCGCCATGGCTTCTCCTTGCTTCTGTCTCGTCAGGTCCGCCGGTACAACGGTAGCGCCGCAACGGTCATCGCTTCGCCCCTGCCCCGAACATCGATGAGTACTTCTGCGCCAACCGCGCTGGCCTCCGGCGCCACGTACGCCATGCCAATGGGCCGCCCAAGGGTGGGCGACGGCGCGCCAGAGGTGACCTCGCCGATGACTGTTCCCGCAGCGTCGGTCACTGCGTAGCCGGCTCGCGGGGAGCGGCGGCCGTCGCCAACAAGGCCAACGAGCACCCGCTTGGGCGGAGCGTCGCGCGCCGCTTCCAGGGCCGCCCGCCCCACAAAGTCGCCGCGCGGGTTGGCGTCCGTCCCAAACGCAATGACGCGTCCAAGCCCGGCGGCAAAGGGCGTGGTCTCGCGCGTGAGCTCTTGCCCGTAGAGCGGCATGCCGGCCTCAAGGCGCAACGTGTCACGCGAGGAGAGCCCGCACGGCGCGAGCGCGTCCCCACCAATCGCGAGCGCGAGCCGCCACACCTCTACCGCCTCGTCCGCTCCAACAAACAACTCAAACCCGTCCTCGCCCGTGTAACCGGTGCGGGCAACGAAAGCATGAATGTCACCTTGCAGCACCACGTTGGTGGCGGCGTAATAGGGCAGCGGCCCAATGTTGTCCGCGTCGCGGGAAATCATCGCGGTGACAATCGCCTCGGAACGCGGTCCCTGGACGGCGACGAGCGCAATCGCCAGCGATTCGTCCGCGACAGTCACCTGGAACCCGGCGGCGCGATCCCGCAATTCCCCCAGCACGGTGTCCTTGTTGGACGCGTTGGCAACGATGACAAAGTGGTCCCAATCGCGGCGATAGACCACGAGGTCGTCGATCACTCCGCCATCCGGCGCGCACAACATCGTGTACTTGGCGCGCCACAAGCCAACAGCACCCATGCGCCCAACGAGGGCGTACTCGAGGAACGCCACGGCGTCAGCGCCGCGCACCGTGATCTCCCCCATGTGGGACAAATCAAAAAGGCCCGCTGAGGTGCGGACCGCGTTGTGCTCAGCGATGTCTCCCGTGTAGCGCACGGGCATCTCCCAACCCGCAAAATCAACGAGCGTGGCGCCCAGTGCAACGTGCTCATCGTGGAGGGGCGAGCGGAGTGCATTCACGCCATAACGCTAACTCACTCGTGGCCGCCCAGCAGTGCAACGAGGGCAATCACGGCGACAGTCATGATGGCTGCGGTAAGACCAACCACGATGGCGGCAGTGATGAGCCGCTTGTGGCGCGCGGCCTCGCGGCGCGCCCGCGAGTGGCCGGGAGCCTGCACGCCCACGTCCGCGGGAAGGGCAACGGCGGCAGGCTCGGGCTGCGCCGGCGCCACGTCTGGCGCCGCTCGCGGCACGTACTCTTCCGCTGGCGTGCCAAAGGTGCCTCGCTCGGCCACGGCACCACCCAGTGCGCCGGGTGGCAGCGACGGCAGTTTGGATCGCTGCACGGGTGCCGCCGTTGCGTCCGCCACGGCGCGGCGCGAGAGCCGAGTGGCGTCGCCAGTGTCCTCGTCCGCCGCCAAATGGCGTGCAGAGAGCAGCGTGTATTCGTCCGCGTCGTTCGAGAGTTGGCCCCGCACGCGCGCGGACAACTGCGTGATGTCCTCGCCCTCCTTGTTGCGTTCGGACAGCTCGGTTGGGTCCTCGCCCGGCTTGATGCGGTGGGAGAGCTCCGTAGGATCCTCAACGGGCTCGGTCATGCCCAGACTCGCACCCGGGTGGTTTGGGTGGTGTCGTCTTCGGCAGGATCCTCCGTCCACAGCCGCCAGGGAGTGGACTCGGCATCGGGACCGGTCCGTACCCCCACGGCCTGCACCACAACCGCGGTGACGTTGTCCGAGGTCCGCGCGCCAAGTGCGGCATCCACAAGTCGTTCTGCGACGTCCGCCCCAGAAAGCCGCACCACCTCGGCAATGCGCGCCTCGGTCACCGCCTTGGTGAGGCCGTCCGAGCACACCACAATCCATTCGCCAGGCACCACGGGCATGAGCCACGCATCAAATCCAAGGTTGCCGTCGCCAATGGCACGCGTCACTACGTTGCGCTCAGGATGCACCGCGGCCTCGGCAGGAGTGATTTCACCGGCGTCGAGCAGATCTTGCACATACGAGTGATCAACGGTCACCTGCTGGATCGCGGTCCCAGAGACGCGATAGACGCGCGAGTCGCCAACATTGACAACCATCCACCACGGCTCGCCATTGTGCTCAACACCAATCACGCCCGTGAGCGTGGACCCAGAATGGCTCCCCACTTGCGCGGACACGGCCTGCACTTGCACTTGCGCCAGTTCCACCGCGGCCGCCACCTCGTCGGGGCTCAGAACAGTGGTGCCAACCAGTTCCAGGAAAGCCTGCACCACAGCCGCGCTCGCCTGATCGCCGGCTGCGTGGCCACCCATCCCGTCGGCAACGATGAAAACTGGTGCCGCCGCGCAGAACGAGTCCTCGTTGACCGGCCGCGGCCCGGCGTCGGTAGCGCCCTTCCCCACACCCCAATGTCCCAAGGTCACGAGACGGCCTCCCTCTGGTCAACAATGAGCGCCTCAAGATCACCCAGCAGAAGCATTCCCTCGATCTTCGCCTCGGTCTGCGCCTTGACCTCAAACTCGTTTCCGGAGGGGTCCCGCACAAACGTGCCATTGGTGGAACCAAGATCCGTGACGAACCAGTGGTCGGCCTCTCGCCGCAGCCGCGCATGCAGCTTTGACATGGTGCGCGTGTCATCGATGATGGGCAGCACCCCGGGAATGGGCCGGATGCCCTCGCGACCAATGGTGGTGATGTCCTCGAGGTCGTACTCTTCCGCGCCAACCACCCGCAGCACCCATCTGGCGCGTCTGCGCTGCGCAAAGAACGTCGCATCGTCGTCATCGTCGTGACCCCACGGCGAGGGCGGATCCGGCATGGGCACGGGCGTCAACGAAACCGGGTTGAGGTCGTACGGCGAATATTTCCGCGGCACCTCTCCCGTCAAGTCATGTTCCTCAGTCGTCATGGTCTCTTCCCTCGGTAGTGGCGGTGCCTCAGTGATTGTCTCAGTGGGGCCCGACGCTGGATCAAGTTCCGTAGAGAGTTTCGGTTGCGATTCTGGTTCAGTTGAGTTGGGTGGAACAGTTGGCGCGGCGGTAACGGCCGCTACGTGACGGATGGCGCGGGTGGCGTCGTCTGCTTCGGCAGGCTCAGCCGGGGCCACTGATGTGCCGGCAATGGGGCCGCTCACGATGGCCGAAGCCTTCCCAAAGCCAACAACGGTGGCCCACATGGGCGGCAACAGTGCCGCAAGCCACCACAGCCGCCGCTCAACGGCAAGGCGCAACTCGATGCGGCTCGCGGAAACCACCCACAGCAGCCAGCCAACGGCCGAACACAGGATGGCGATCGCGAACGAAACGCCTGCGGTGGTGCCAACACCGCTTGAGCCAGCAACGGCGTCGGCCGCTCGCAAGAGAACCAGCAGCGCGAACACGAGCCAACCGGCTGCGGCAACGGAACGGAAGCCCCACACGGGGCCAGTTGGCAGGTGCGCGGCGCGTGACACCACAACGTGGCGATAGATGGGGACCCACACATCGCGCTGGCGCAAGTCCAGCTTGGCGAACACGGCGGCGAGCGCGGCGGACATCCACGAGAACAACGCAATGATCGCTACTGCAACTACAACTGCCCGTATCCACACCATGTGCGCTCCTACTCCAATCCGCGTCCGTGCCAGTGGGCACCTTGCGAGGTTGTAGGAATGGCTTCCGGCGCTTGGGTCGCAACCGAATGCCACAGGGAACGCATCGAGAGCCTCATTCGCATGCGGCCCCAAAACCCGCGGTCGGCAAGCCATGCGGACCGCTCCGCGGCCACGAGTCGCCAAAACTCGTCCGCGTCCTGAGCGCCAGCCTCGTCCGTGGCGAACGTGGTGTGATCGGTGATTTGCGCCAATCGCACCCCGCTGAGGCTGCCGTACGCGCGTGCCGTCTCGAGCCGCGTGGACAGCGGCAGCGGCGGGAAGCCGGCATCCACGGCGGTGTCGAGGTACTCATCCCAGCCATCGTGGATGGCGTCTCGTGGCGCGCCCGCGCGCCGGCGACGCCTGCGCAGACCCTTCCACACAACGATCGCGAGCATGGGCCCAACAATGATGAGCAGCGCAAGCAGACTGATCCCCGCGGCCCGCAGCAGCGGTCCAAACGCCGCCCACGCACCCGGCGCCTCGGGAGCGGGCGGCAGCGCCTCCGAACCGGCACCGCGCTGCGACGCTGGCGGCGCGATCGGTTGCGCGCGCTTGGGGTCTACATCGGAGATGAACTTGGGATCGCGCTGCTGCGTGACATCGGGCAGCGGCGCGCTCGAGTGCTGTGGCGTCACGTCGATGGGAATCCACACGCCGGAAGCGGACCGCACTTCCGTCCACACGGCCATGTTCTGCCCCTTGCACACGCCTTCCACACACGCAGGCACGGACCAGCCTGCGGGGTCCTCATCCACGAGCCGCGCTCCCAATACAACTCGCGAAGGAAAGCCAAGGTCTGCCGCCACGAGCGCCACGGCGGCGGCGAACTGCTCATCGTCGCCAACGGCGGCAACAAGGCTCACACCAGGGGTGTCGGCAACCTGCGCCTCGCGCGCGTTGAGATCCGTGAAGAGGCGGTCAATGCGATCGTACGAGCTGCCCGCCGCCGAGCCGGCGAACGCGTAGCCGGGCAGCGCACTCTGCCACGCGGGAGGCGTTGGCGGTTCAGTGAGTGAGTGACTCAGGTAGCCACGCTCGCGCAAGCGCTGCACCAGCACGGACAGGCCGGTACCGTCGCGCGTGACGGCTTGATGCGTCACCCAGTCGGTGAGGGATGCGGGCACGAGGCTCGAGTCGATGACCTCGCCGCCCGGCGCGGGTCCGAGCTTGGCGAGCGTGGGCTGCCCGGCGGGGGCGAACGCATTGAGCGTGTAGGAGTCTCCCGCGCGCAGACCGCCAGCGCCCGTCACGAGGCCTGTCATGGTGTCCGCCTGATAGAAGAAGGCGTCAACGAGCTGGCCGCTGCGATCGCCGTGAAACACCACCGAGCCGAGTGCGCCAACCACGGGCACCCACACGCCGCCCGCGGCATCCATGGTCACTTGCGCGGAAATGGGCACGCTGCCGGGCGGCGCCGCAATCCCCGAGGGCACGCGCTCAAAATGCGCCGTCATGCCTTCCGGTGCCGAGGCCGTGAAGGCGTCGCCGTCAAAGTAGGGCAGGGTCGCTACGCGCACGCGCGAGACATCGCCACTCGTCACGTCCACCGTGAAGAGCGGCTCGTTGAACGCGGCGTCAGAAAAGTAGTTGCGATAGGCGGCGAGCGGCGTCACGGTTGAATTGAGCACCAAGCGCGGCTCAATCGCCGTGCGCGCAACCTCGCGCTGCGTTCCGTCAGCTATCAGGCCGGCCGTGAGGGAGCCTACGATCACCGCCACTGCGACCATCGCGGTACCAGCGGCGAAGGCACCAAAAGTGCGGGCGCGGTGCGTTGTTGCCAGCCGCGGCCCCGTCGCCGCAGCGGCAAGGGCGCGGCGCCGCATGTATGCCGCTCGCCAACCCGCCCAGGCAAGCAACACTGCGAAGGTGGCGAGTCCCACCACAAACTCGCGATTCAGGGCAATGCCGTACGGCGCCCAAGCCAACTCAGGGGCGCGCACTGCCGGCCCAATCAGCACTGCGGTGGCGACCACCCACACCGTGACGGCGGGCGCCAAGCCCCACCAGCGTCGGGCACGGAAAGCGAGCGACGTGGAAACCAGCGAGCCAACCAGCAGGAGCAACAGCGGCGGCAACATCGTTGCACCGTATTCGCCAAGCGGGAGCGGCAGCGTCACCATGTCCTTCCAGCCGGTGACAGGTCCGCGCACAAGCGCGATGAGGGCGTCACCGAGCGACGTGTCTCCGGCCGTGAAACTCGGGATCGCGAGCGTGAGCCCAATGCCAACGTAAGCGGCTAGCGCGAGCCCCATGGCGGGCAGCGCGCCCCAACCGAATCGGCCGCACAGCATCGCGATGCCAGCTCCCACCGCGATGCTCGCAGCCGCCACACCCCAAAAGCGGGACGATCCATAGACGGGATAGAGGGACCACGCGGCCATTGCCGCGCCCGCCATCATGAAAATCGCGCAGATGAGCGCGTACGTGAAGGTGGTTGGCCGCGGTGAAGGGCTCATGCGCGAGCACCCCTAGCAAGCAGTTGGCGCAGGTCGTCGAGCATCCCGAGCGTCAACACGCGCGTGCGGCCCATGGGCTTGAGCGACGGCTCTGCGCTGGGGTCACACCGCACCGCGGCCACGCCAACCTCGGCGGGGAACGCGAGCGCGGCGGTCTGCAGCGTGGCCAGCGTGGTCTCGGAACCCGTCACCAGGAAGGCGAGCGAGGTGTCGGCTCGCGTCTCGGCAAGCATGCGCGTGACGCCCAGCAATTCCACAACGGCGTGGCCCGACGCTACCCCGGACAAGTCGTCAAGCAAGGCTCGCGGGGTGGTCACCTTGAGCTGGCGCAGCGAACGCACTGTTGTGCGCGCAAACTCGGGAACCTCACCGCTCACCACCGCCTGCACGTCGCGGCCATCCCGAAGCGCGCGAACGCCGAGCGAGCCCACCACGCTCACCGCCATCTCAAACTCTTCATCGCTCGCATACGAAGCCGCGTTGAGGTCCAGCACCAGGCTGAGGGTGGAGCGGCGCGTCTCCTCGTATTGGCGCACCATGAGCGTGCCGGTCTTTGCGGTGGACTTCCAGTGGATGTTGCGCTGTGCGTCACCGGCAGCGTATTCACGGACCGCATGGAATGAAATGTCCTCCGTGGTGATGGACCGCGTGGTTGAGCCTTCTAGGTCCTTGATGAAGCCAACGGAAGTTGACGGAATCGCGGTGGTCACGGGGTGGACGTACAGCGTATGCACATCCGCCCAGCGGAACTCGCGCTTTACCAGGTGCAACGGGTCCGTGCGGGTGGTGGTCGCCGGGCCAACGTCGATCACGCCGCGGTGCCGCGCCGGAATTTCGATACGCTCGCGATGCTCGTGGCCGCGGCGCAGCATCGGCACGTAGAAGTCGATGAGCGCGGCGCCAACGGTGACGTCGATGCGGCCAGGTAGCACGATCCGTGCATGCGTACCCCGCACCACAAAATCACCAAACGCCTGATGGCCCGCAACCACGGCGTCGTGCTCAAGCGTGAAGTCCACCTCGTAGTTCTCGCGGCCTATGAGCGTGGGGGTGGCGAGCAGCAAGAGCACCATTGCGGTGCACGCGCCAACCAAGAATTCGCCCCATCCAAAAGCCACACCAACAATGAGTCCCAATGCGGCCCACAGCAACACGAGCCAGCCGGCCGCGGTCACCGTGGACGCAAGCCACCTCCAGGCCCGGACCGCCCAGGAGCGCGCCGCGCGGAGCGCCTGTAACCCACCAACACCGAGGGCAACGAGACGCCCGCGTGGCTCGTCAAGGTACTCAGTGCGCGTGCGCGCAGGCGCGGCACCGCCTCCCGGCGCGGGTGCGCGGGCTTCGGAGAGCGGACCAGCCGTCACTCAAGGTCCTTGTGGCTTGGCGGAGGGGTGTCCAGCAGCACTTGGCCGATGACCGCGGTTGCCGTGACGCCATCGAACTCCGCCTCCGGATCCAGGATGAGTCGGTGTGCGAGCACGGCATCCGCGAGGGTCTTGACGTCATCTGGGGTGACATACGTGCGGTCGTGGGCGAGCGCCCATACTCGTGAGCTGCGCGCGAGCGACATGGCACCGCGCATGGAGGCTCCAAGCCTCACCTGAGTGGCATTGCGCGTGGCGTCCACGATGCGCGCGATGTAGTCCAGCACAAGGGGACTGCTGTGCACCTCACGAGCGAGCTCGGCCATGGCGATCACGGTCTTGAGTTCCACGAGCGGCTCCACGGTCACGCGCGTTGGACGGCCAGCTTCCAGGATGCGCAGCGTGGAGGCGTGATCGGGATAGCCAAGCGAAGTGCGCATGAGGAAGCGGTCCAACTGCGCTTCTGGGAGGGAGTAGGTTCCGGCCTGCTCCACGGGGTTCTGAGTGGCGACCACCATGAAGGGCGAGCCGGCATGGCGGGACACACCGTCCACCGTCACTTGACCCTCCTCCATGACCTCGAGGAGCGCGGATTGCGTTTTGGGGCTAGCGCGGTTGATCTCATCGGCGAGCACCACGTTCGCAAAGACCGGACCGGCGTGGAACTCGAACTTGCCCTTCTTCTGATCAAAGATCGTGATGCCCGTAACGTCACCCGGCAACAGGTCAGGGGTGAACTGGATGCGGGTGCTGGTGCCGCGCACCGTCTGCGCCATGGCGCGCGCGAGCGACGTCTTGCCCGTGCCTGGCACGTCCTCAAGCAGCAGGTGGCCCTCCGAGAGCATCGCCGTGAAGGCAAGCTCCACCACGTGGCGCTTGCCGAGCACGGCAAACTCCACGTTGTCGCACAGCGACCGGAAGGTGTCCGCAAACCACTTGGCTTGTTCAACGGTGACGGTCATTGATTCTCCTCGGTACAGTCATCGGCCAATTTCACGGCGTTGGTGAGGGGGTTGGCGTTGGGGAAGGATCCGCCGGCGGCTCGGGAACCCCGGAACAGGTGGTGGTGTCAGAAGTCCAGTCGGCGATGCCTGCGAGTTCACCAACGAAGGTCACGGTGACCGTCGCAGTGCGCATTGCCGTGTAGTCGCTCGTGATATTGGCGTTCTCGTCTCGCAAGGTCCATGCCGCTGACCAGTCCGCCGCAGCAGCGGCCACCGAGAGCTGCGGCGCCTCGCCCACTTCACAGGCGTCCACGTTGATTTTTGCGCGGTACTTCGGGTGGCTGGGTGCCGATGACACGGCAGCGGTCGCAGTGGAACACATTGTGGTGGTGGAGTCGAACACCACGCATACATACGCGTCAACTGCCACTGCCGCTCCAATGGGCATGGTGCTGAAGTCCTGGGTGGCGGTTCCGGAATCGAAGCGGTAGAACACCGAGGCGCCCACGGGCATGCCGCTGAGGTCGATGACGGGCGGCGTGACGTTCGTGCTGCACATCATGCCGTTGCCGGTGCACGCGTCTGCCACCTGGTAGCCCGTGCTCACGCTGGGCGCCCCGGGGTCAACCCACGGATACATGGTCACGTCCACGCCCGCCGTCTTTCCGTAGGAAATGCTCCCAATGCGTGACCGCGCGCACACGGTGACTTTATTGGTGACGTTGACCGTCAACGGCACGGTGAGGGTCGCGGAGCCTCCGCTCGCCTGGGTCACATCCGTGCACGTGCCGTCGGTGACCAGACCAACCCAGATATCTGATCCCACCCCGCCGGACGCGACCGTCACCGTTACTTGCGCACTAGCCCCGCCCGCAAGAACTTCGGCGGCCACGTCCGTAATTGTTGGCGCACCCACGCCGTTGGCGGAGAACGCCACCGCCGCGCCTTGCGCCTGGGCCCCCGGGATGGCGGGAAGTTCAAGGCTCGTGATGGGTGTGATGGTGACCGTTTGAGTGTCATTCGAGCCCGTTACATAGCCCGCTACGGAAACATGCGAGGGCCCCGACACGGTCACCACCTTGGTTTCACCCGTGGGGCTCGTGATCTGCAGTCCACTCGTGGTGCCGTCTGTGACGTCAACCTCGATGTCGATGCGCTTGCCTGTTCCGTCGGCGGTCTTGGTTGGCGTCCACGTGACGTTCGAGGCCGCAGTTGGCGGTGCATACGCCCACGCCACCACGGTCACGGAGCCGTGCGATTCGCCAACGCTGCTGACGGCCCTGGCGGTGTACGTGTGCTTGACGCCGTTGCTGAGCCCAGTGATAGGTGGGCAACTGCCTGCCGCGTCACACGTGGTGACCTTGGTGGCGCCCTCATAGACGGCGTATCCGGTGATCGCTGGGTATGACACTCCCGCTCCGCCCGTGACGGCCAGCGTCAGCGTCCCGTCTCCAAATGCCACTTGCCGCGCCTCGGCGGGGCCGGCCGGGTAGCCAAGCAGGTCAACCGTCAGCGTTCCCACTCTGGCGCCCGCACTGATGCGGCCCTGAGCATCCTTGACCGTGTAGGTGGCCGTGCACGTTGCGCCGGGGGCATCTGCAGTCCACGACGCGGTAATCGCTTTTGCGCTCGAGACCGTGAAGCTCACCGCTGGGCAGTTGGCGTCGGGAGTCACGGCGACAACCTCAAGCGGGGTGTCCGGCAGGGGGTTGACCTCGCCGGGGCCGCCCACCACCGTGATGACGCACGAGGCCCCAGCCGCTTGCGAGCATTGGTGTGCCACGGTTGCGCCCTGCGGAAGTTCGGACGGAGCGGGGCCCACGCGCAAGCTCAACGAAACGGCTGGCACGTCCGTATCCGAGGGCAGCGACACGGTAGCGCCGTCCACATTGCCGGGAACCGAGCGGTCATTCGCGGCGATCGTGAGCAGCGTGCCAATCCTCGTCACAACGAATTGCTGGCCGTTGTACTGGAAGTCGAAGTCGACGGGGCGAGGTGCGGCTCCTTCCGGCCAAGTCACCATGCCCGCGAGATCGAACGTCGTGCTGGCACCAGGTGAGATTTCGAGCGACGCGCTCCTCAGGATGGGGGAGGGCGCCTTGGGGACCACCACGATGGGAACCGGCACGAGCGTGAAACGGTCCTGGTCAGAGACGCGAGCGGAGATGCGGCACATGTCGGAATACGGCGCGCCCTCGGACGCCGTGTATTTCACTTTGGTGCCAGCGACAAGTTCGCACGTGGAACCCTTGCGGATGCCCGACGCTGCCACGTCCTCAGGGTCGATCACCAGTTCTGCGGTGGCTGGGATGGCGACCAACGGCTTGAGGTCAAAGGTCACCGAAGATCCTTCCTCCACCTGCGGCGAGGTGAAGGTGTCTCTGAGGGAGAGCCTGGACTCGTCAAGTCCCGGAACCCGCAAGAAGCCGTAGGACGTGACGGTCTCTCCGGCAAAGTTGACCCCTGTCACCTCAAACGGCACGATGCTGCCCGCAGCAGTCAACTCGCCAGAAATGGTCCAGCCATCCACCTTGGTGCCGGTTTGGCGGCCCCACAGCGACAGCGTGAGACCGGCTGGATCCCCCGAGGCCCATGACACCTTGTCGGTGAGCACGTCCACCCCCGTGGGGAATGACTCCCGAGTGTCGAGGCTCAGCACGGTGTCCGCGATGATGGGCACATCCGCAACCGGTTCACGCACCGCCTTGAGGATGATGCGGCTCACCGCCGTGGAGCCGGTCTCGTTGCGCACCGTATAGAGATAGACGAATGTGCCGGGCAGATCGCCAACGCTGAGGGTCACAGTGCCGTCAACAACGGACACCACGCGGTCCGCGAGTCTGCGGTACTCATCCGATTCGAGCGGGGCGTCGGGAGAGACATCAACGAGCGAGAGTTCACCGCCCGCCAGGTCAAAGTCGTTGGCGGTTGGCACCACCACTACCGTGCGCCCCGCGCCTGCCTGGGCTTGGACGTAGTCCGTATACGTGACCGGACGCGCCTCAAGATCGGCGGCTATGACGCCCACGGTCGCGGTGCCCGTGGCGCTCTGGCCGCGAGCGTCCACCACGGAATACGTGAATGTCACCTGACCGGAGAAACCCGCGGGCGAGGTGTAGACGATTCCGAGTCCATCTGCGGCAACCGCGGCAATTCCCGATGCCGGCTGGGTCTCCACGCGACCCAGCGACACCTTGTCGCCGTCCGGATCCAGACCGGTGCCGTCAAAGGCGAGGCGCACGCTTTCGCCTGACGCAACCCTGCCCGTGAGGTTAGGGGGCGTTGGCGCGGCGTTTGTGGAGTTATTGAGGACGGTGATGATGAGCCGCGCTGAATCCCGCTGCGAGGGGTAGCCGAGCACATAGGCGGAGTAGTCAATGACGTAGACCCCGGCGGTGGCGGGAGCCAAGTAGCGCAACTTGGAGCCTGCCGCGAAGATCAGCCCGGAGTTGCTCTCGTTGATCACCGAATCGGGGTCGAGGGCCAGAACGCTGCCAGCCGGGCCAATGTCGTTCTTAAGCACCTTGATGTCAGCCTGCGTGCCCACGCGCACCGTGATGGAGTCGTCCACAGCAAGCGGCGGCGTGGGTGTTGAGGGAGCCAAGAGCACCACCGTCACTTCACCGGTGGCGGTCATTTCGGGGCGGCCGCTGCCGTCCGACACCGTGTAGGTGACCACACCAAGAGTGCCAGGCTGCGCGTTGGCCGTATCGCCGCTGACGCGCAGCGCGGAGAAACCAATGACGTCGGCGCTCAATGTGGAACCCGTGCTGGGCTCCACGGTGAAGTCCGAGATAAGCAGCACCCGTCCGCCGGGGTTGGAGACGGCTTTGAGCACGTCAACGGTGGCGTCTTCCTTTGACCGCACAAAGGCGGTGAGTGGAACGGTGGTGAGGCGTTCGTCTTCAGGAGCTACTACCGTGATCCGGGCCACGCCGCGCGACTCATTGGTGCCGTCGCTGACTTTGAAGTCAACGAGGTGCGAGCCGGCGTCCTGAGCTAGGAACGTGAAGCCCGTGACGCCTTGCGCTACCGCCACCACAGCCTCGTCACCAGGCGCGAGCGAGGCCTCGGTGAGTTGCAGCGAGCCCACAGCCCCGCTCACATGATCGCCTACGTCAATCGTGGCAGTGACGCCCGCACTCACGGTGACCGAGAGGTCCTTAATGCGCAATTCCGGTTCCCCCAACACCGCCACGTTGAGCACCTTGGTTGCCTGGGCTCCCCACGAATCGGAAACGGTCACCTCTATGGGCGCCGTGCCGCCACCCGTTGCGTTCGCGTCGGTGTGCTGGAACACCACGCGACCCTGAGGCGACGCGGCCACAACGCCTGCGCCGTAGGTGGTGGTGGCGTCGGCCAAGTAAATGGGGTCACCCTCTGGGTCCACCCAACCGGACAGCACGTCCGTTGAGACGGTCCCGCCGGGATTCACTTGAGGGCGGGGCCACTGCGCGAGGCAGCCATCCACGCCGCACCACTCGGGCGCGGAGTTGATCGACGCGCCCTTGACGGTCAGAGTGACGGTCGCGGGAGGTGACAGCAGGCCATCGCTCGTGGTGCCGTCGGTGATGACGTAACTGAACGTTGCGCTGCCGCGCGCATTGGGGGAGACGGTGACCACAAGCGACTGGTCATCGTCGCCGAGCGACAGCGTGCCAAACGAGGGGTCTAACGTGCTGAGCAAGGACCGCCAGACCGTGAGCACGTCCTTGTTGGCGTCGTGGTCATTCAGCAGCACGGGAAGGATCACCTGACGGCCAGCACGGACCCCAAAGTGGTCGTCCTCTGCCACCGGCGGACGGGGGTCCGTCACTTCCGCGGCTACGTCCTCTTCCTCGTCAGTGGTGGGCGTTTCCTGGTTGGAATCCCACTGCTGCGACGACGCAACCAACGCGCCAGAGGGCACCTCCCACACCCACCCGGTGCGGCTCTCGTTGAGGATCATGCGGCTGCCGTTTGAGCGCAACTGCGGGGTGCGCTGGTCGCCAAGAGTCAGTCCACCGTAGTCAAGCGGGGTGGAGCCGCCGGTCGATTGCCACATGGTTCCCCGCCCGCCGCCCGCGGGTAGCCACGCGCCCACAAACTCACCAGACGTGGGAGATTGGAGTGGTGGCGCGGGCTTGCCCAGCGCGGTTCCCGCCGTCCCAAAGGTGCGCCCAGTGGAGCCGTCGGACAGCGACACCGCCACTATCCCCGAGGTGTCGGCGATCAGCACCGTGTCTCCCGCGGAGCTCGACTGCTGCAAGCGACCAGAGGCGTCCGTGCCAGATTGCGTGGGGTCAGCCGCGCCTTGCCGCCAAACGAGGCCGGTGCTTGGGTCGTAAAGCACCCACGTGGCACCCACCCAAGCAAGTTCCACGCCTTCCTCGGTTGGACCCTTGGTGACGGGGTCCATGCCGCTGACAAGTCCCGTGCCAGCGTTGGCCCTCATCACCGTTCCCAACTCTGGTGAGTAGGCGGCCACTTCGCCCGTTGCCGACACGGCAACGGCAAGTGCGCGGAACTCGGGCCGCTCCTCGCCGTCCGGAACAACGGCGGCGGCGAAGGGGTCGAGCGGGGTGGGCGACACGGCCGTGCCCGTTGACACTCGCCCTGCCAGCACATGCCCGCCATCCGTGAGGTAGGCAACGTAATCACCAGTGTTCGCGATGCCGTCGGTGCCGGAGGGAGTGGCCACGGTGGCTTGCGCGCTCGTGGCATCGATGTTGGCGGGCTTTGCCGTGTCCACCGTGGTGACGCTTCCCAGATTGTCCGTGTACACGAGCAGCGCGTTGCCGTACTGCACCACGTCGGTTGGGGACGATGCCTCTTTGATGGTGTCCACCTCGCCCACCACGGTGTTGACGCGTCCAAAGCGTTGCCCGGCAACGGATTGCATGGCCCACACGGAGGGATTGTCCGGAGTCACTTCGCGCTGATCAAAGCCGGGAGCGAGCGCTGCCCCCGTGGCGATCGATGCCGCCACGGCCACGATGGCGGCCCACTTCGCCACGCGCCTGCGCTGGCCACGAGGGCGGCCAGGCGGGATGAAGGGGGCTGCCATCTATCGCCCAAGCACCAAATAGGCGGCCACCGCTACGCCAATGACGGCCGCCCCGCCAATGATCATGCCAATGACGATGCCCCGGCCCAGGCGCTCGCGGCGTGCGCCCGTGCGGCTGTGCGTGCCGGTGCGCGGAAGCGGATCAAGCACGCGTTGGCGCTGCGTCTGAATGGACACGGTGGAGTGCACGGGCGCTCCGGATGCACCGTCCACGTAGTCCGTTGGCGCCCACGCGTCGTCGGGAAGCTCGAGGGCGGTGACGGGCAGTCCCATCTCCCTTTCCACCGCTTGCAGCGCCTCGCCAAACTTGCGCGCGCTCGAGTAGCGGTCGTCAGGAAGGCGACGCAAGCCATTGGCGAGAGCCTCATCAAAGGCGGGGGGAGCGTCGGCCCTACCGGTGGGAACAAACTTGGCGCGCATGATGCGGCCCCGCAATTGTTCGTCAGAGCGGCGACCGCCGGGTACGTCAAAGGGGGCGTGCTGTGCGGCGAGCGTGTAGATGGTTGCCGCGAGCGCCCACACTTCACTCGCCACGGTGCCGGAGCTGCGGCGGTCCACCACCTCGGGGGCGCTCCACGGCGGGGACATCGCGATCATGTCGTCCTCGCCCGTGACGGTGGCGGAAGCCACGCCAAAGTCGCTCAGCACGGGGTGGCCAAAAGACGTGACGAGGATGTTGGAGGGCTTGATGTCGCGGTGCAGCATTCCCACGCGATGAGCGGACTCCACCGCGCCGGCCACCTTCACACCAATCGACAGCACCTCGGCAATAGGGATCTGCTCGGTGCGGTAGCGCGTGGCCATGGACGAGGGGCAATACTCCATGACCAGGAACGGCCTGCCGTCCGGCGCCACGGATGCCTCGTATGCGGTGAGGATGGCGGGGTGGGAACTCAAGCCAGCCATGACGTCGGCTTCGGCAGCGAACGCGCGTGCGGCGGCATCGTCGTGAATGCGAGTGAGAAGCACCTTCACGGCGACCATTCGGCGGGGCATGTTCTGCTGGTACAGGAACACGTCAGCGAAACCCCCTGACCCAAGCGGACGCACGTACGTGTATCCCGGCAAGTTTGGGGGGCTCAAAGACTGGCGGCGAACAGCCACGGTCCTCCCTCAGGCCCAAGACACAGCGGATTGGGCCATGGCCACATTAACTGAGCGGCGCCAAAAATCACCTATAGGTGTGGTGACCTTCACACGGTGATAATCGCGGCAAAAGCGAGGTGTCAGTCTGCGTAATCCTCGAGGGGGGGACACGCGCACACCAGATTGCGATCTCCGTAGGCGTTATCGACGCGTCGCACGGGGCTGAAGTACTTGTCACGGCGCAGACCGGCAACGGGGAAGGCGGCCTGTTCCCGCGGGTATTCCTGCGCCCAACCGTCGCCAACCACCATCTCAACCGTGTGTGGTGCGGCTCTCAAGACGGAGGCCTCAGCGGTGACTTCGCCGCGCTCAACGGCGGCGATCTCCGCGCGGATCACGAGCATTGCCTCGATGAACCGATCGATCTCGCCAAGGTCCTCGCTCTCCGTTGGCTCCACCATCAGAGTTCCCGCCACGGGGAAGGACATCGTTGGCGCGTGCAGTCCAAAGTCGATGAGTCGCTTGGCCACGTCCTCGGCGGTGATGCCGGTGACCTTGGTGATCTCACGCAAGTCCAGGATGCACTCGTGCGCAACGAGGCCGCCTGGCCCGCGGTAGAGCACGGGGTAAGCCTCGTTGAGGCGAGTGGCTACGTAGTTGGCGGCGAGCACGGCCGTGGAGGTGGCGCGCGTGAGGCCCTCGTGACCCATGAGCGCGATATACGCCCACGAAATCGCCAGGATTCCCGCCGAGCCATACGGAGCCGCACTCACGGGCGCACCTTGGCGGATGAGCTCCTCCGGCGTCTGAATGGGGCTCGAGAGCCGCGGCAAGAACGGCACCAGATGCTCCGCAACGGCCACGGGGCCAACGCCCGGCCCGCCGCCACCGTGCGGAATGCAGAAGGTCTTGTGCAGATTGAGGTGGCTAACATCGCCGCCAAAGTGCCCGGGCTTAGCAAGCCCAACGAGCGCGTTGAGGTTGGCACCGTCGATGTACACCTGGCCGCCGGCGTCGTGCACGGCCGCGCACACCTCGCCAACATGTGCCTCGTACACGCCGTGCGTGGAGGGATACGTGAGCATGATGCAGCTGATCCGGCCCTCATTCGCGGCGAGTTTCGCCGTGAGGTCGCTCATGTCGATCTCGCCGTCATCGCCCGTGGCCACCACCACCACGCGCAGCCCGGCAAGCACAGCGGAGGCAGCGTTGGTGCCATGGGCCGACGCTGGGATGAGGCACACGTCCCGCTCGCCTTGGCCTTGGGACCGGTGATACGAGTGAATCGCGAGCAGGCCCGCGTACTCGCCGCGCGCGCCCGAGTTTGGCTGCACGCACACCGCGGCGTAGCCGGTGATGTCCGCAAGCCACGACTCAAGTTGCCCAATCATCGCGCGGTAGCCCGCCGTCTGGTCGCTGGGTGCGAAGGGATGAATGTTCGCAAAGCCAGGCCAACTGACGGGCGCCATCTCAACGGCCGAATTGAGCTTCATGGTGCACGAGCCGAGCGGAATCATGGTGCGGTCGAGCGCCAGATCGCGATCCGCGAGGCGGCGCATGTAGCGCATGATCGACGTTTCCGAGCGGTGCTGCGTCCAGATGGGGTGCGTCAAATAGTCCGACGTTCGGCGCAAGTCTCGCGGGATGGTCACCGATGGCCCGCCATAGACGGGGCGCTCGTGTGGGTGGCCCAGTACGGCGGCAACCAGTTTGGTGAGGATGTCGAGCGTGGTCATTTCGTCGCACGAGATGGCTACGGAGTCTTCGTCGAGCTTGCGGATGTTGATGCCTTGCTCCGCTGCGCGGCGCATTACGGATTCCGCGCCGCGGGGGACGTCCAGCACCACGGTGTCGAAGAACGCCTCGTGACGCACATTGGCCCCGCGCGCAGTGAGCGCCTCGGCGAGCGTTGCCGCCATGCGGTGCACGCGCAGCGCAATCTCGCGCAGCCCATCCGGCCCGTGATACATCGCGTAGAAGCCCGCGATGATTGCCAGCAGGGCTTGGGCGGTGCAAATGTTGCTCGTGGCCTTGTCGCGGCGGATGTGCTGTTCCCGAGTCTGCAGTGCGAGCCGCAGCGCGGGGTTGCCGTCGGCGTCTACGCTCACGCCAACGAGCCGGCCGGGCAGTTGCCGTTCGAGCCCTTCGCGTACCGCGATGTAGGCGGCGTGGGGGCCGCCAAAGAACAGCGGCACGCCAAAGCGCTGCGTGGAGCCAACCGCAACGTCTGCTCCAAGTTCGCCCGGCGCCTTGATGACGCACAGCGACAGAATGTCCGCAGCTACCGTTGCGAGCGCGCCAACCGCGTGCGCCGCATCGATGAATCCGCCAACCTCGCGCACCACTCCGGTGCTCCCAGGCTGCTGAATGACCAAGCCAACGAGGTCCGCCGGCGCTTCCCAGCCGTCGGTCAGTTCCTCAACGCGAATAGGCAGGCCAATTGCGTTGGCCTGTGCGGTGACAACCTCAATGGTTTGTGGCAAGCACTCGGCGTCGAGGATGATCACGCCGCCCTTCTTGCCATGCACCGCGCGGCGCATGAGCAGCACTGCCTCGCCTACTGCGGTGGCCTCGTCGAGGAGAGAGGCCCCGGCAATGGGCAGTGCGGTGAGATCGGCGACCATGGTCTGGAAGTTGAGCATCGCCTCAAGGCGGCCCTGAGAGATCTCGGCCTGATACGGCGTATAGGCGGTGTACCAGGCGGGATTCTCGAGAACGTTGCGGCGGATCACCATGGGCGTGACGGTGTCGTAGTAACCCTGGCCAATCATCGAGACCTGTACGCGGTTGCGCTGCGCGAACGCCTGCAACGCGGACAGAGTCTCCTGCTCGTCACGGGCCGGAGGGAGCACCAGGACGTCGTCTTGCCGGATGGCGGCAGGCACGGCCGCCTCCATCATGGCGGCAAGCGAAGCAAATCCAACGGTGCCGAGCATCGTCTCGATGCCCGGTTCGTTGGGCCCAATGTGGCGATCAGCGAAGGCGGTCACTGGCCCATTGTGGCGCATACGGCCACTGAGTGGCGCAGTGGCGCGTCAGGTCTCGTCAACCACGTCCGCGCCAGCTGCGCTTTTCTGAATCGAGGCGATCGTGTCTTTCGCCGACTGCTTCTGGTTGTAACCCTGGCTGCTCGCAAGGATGTTGCCGTTCGCTGCGATGATGCGGAAGCGGAATTCGCCCGCCTGGTCTTTGTAGATTGAGAACTTCATCGTTGCTCCTGTCAAAGCCCCCGTGCTCGATGGTATTGCTCAGGAGCGGCGCGCGCTCGGCGAGGAGATCGAGCTGGAGCGGTGGCCTTCCTATGGGGCGCTGGTGTCGAGGTTTGAACGCACGGGCGCCCGTAAGGGGCACCCATGATGTGGGCCCATGCCCAGCCGGCCGTTCGGGTGCCCGGGGGACCGCGCGCCCTAGTGCCCGTGCGGCGGGCGCAATGACTGGGCCGCGCGATGCCAGTCCCCATCACCAGCGCCCCATAGGAACCCGTGGGATGCCAGTCCCCGTCACCATCGCCCCATAGGAGACCGCGGAGTGCCAGTCCCCATCACCATCGCCCCATAGGGCGCCGCGGCGAGGAACAAGAGCATGGGCGGAAGCGGGCGCCCGGAGACCGGGCGCCCGCGCGCGTCACTGGCAGGCGGCGCCGTTCAGCGTGAACTCAGACACCTCTTGCGGAGCGCCCTTGCCGAGGTAGCCAAAGTGGACGGTCTCGCCTGGCTTGACCTTGCCGTTCCATGGGGTGCTCTTGGCAACCACGTTGTGGCCCTTCTGCTTCACCTTGGCGTTCCACGCGAACGCGACTTTCTCGTTGCCGGTGAACGTCCACCCAAGCTTCCAGTGCTTGATCGTGGAGGAGGAGGCGTTAGTGACCTGCACCACCGCAAGGTATCCGCCGTGCCACGCTCGTGCCACCGTCTGGGTGACCTGGCAGGGCGGCACCACGGGTGCGGCCTTGACGGTGACAGGAATGGTCACCACAGTCCCGGTGACCTTTCCCTTGACGACCAGGTCATACGTACCCGCCTTGAGCTTAGGAACGGTGAATGCCAATGTGGCCGTTCCTTGCTCGTCCGTAGGTTCCGTGGGGAGCACGTTGGTCACGGCGAACTTGCCCAGCTTCTTCTTGCCCAGCTTGGCGGTCACGGTGGTGTCCGTGAGGTCGCCTTCACCGGTCATCATGAGCGAACTCAGCCCAAGCGATACCTGCTCGCCCACCGTGAAGTCCGCGGTGTCGAGGCCCGTGACTCCAACCGCACGCTGCTCCGTTGGCACCTCAAGGGTGCCATTGGCGGCGAGGTAATCAACCTGCGCCTGCAGATCTACGCGGCCCGAGTCGGCCTTGTCCGTGCCGTCTCGGAATACCGTGAAGTTGTCTCCTCCTGCGGCGAGGAACGAGTTCACCACCACCTTGACGGTGTCATCGTCCGCGATGGGCGTGCCGTTGAGCCTGATATCCAGGACCGTCTTGGTCACGGGGTCGTATGTGTAGGTGAACCCTGCGGAGACGCCAAGGCGCAAGAACGGTCGCGAGGCCCCTGCGGGCTGCCACTGCTGTTCGAGCACAGCCTTGATCTGCGCACCCGTGAGGTTCATCGTCACGAGCGTGTTGGCGAACGGCTGCACCGCCGCCGCCTGCTTGTACGTGACGTCGGACGGGTACGTCCCTGTTCCCAGAGCCGCGCCCAGCATGTCGGCGCGCAGGCCTCCCGGGTTCATGAACGCGATCTGTGCGCCCAACTCCGCCGTGGACCAACGTTGGATTTCGGCAACCGCATTGCCCAGCGTGGATTCGCCGCCGCGGTTGGAACCGGGATCGCCGCTCGCCGTCTTGGCGCGGTACAGCGGCCCGTCCAAGGTGCCGAGCACTTGCGCTCCCAACACCTCCGCGTTCGCCACCGCTGCATCCACTATCGCCTGGGTTGTCGGGTCCGGTGCGTAGACCGGCACGCCGTCAACGGTGGCGTCAAGATCGATGATGTCCGTCTGAACGTCGGTGACGTCTCCTGCGGCGTCCACCGTGAATACCAGCTGGTTGAGGAATGAGCCGTATTGCCCTGCGGACACCACTGGACGTTCGGTCACGTCCCGCCCGGACCAGCCGGGCACCGGCACCAGGTGGTTGTACGCGAGGTGGGTGTGACCGGAAATGACCGCATCAACGTCATCGGAGAGGTTCGTGACGAACTGGCCAAAGTCGTTTGCCGGGTCCACCGCGGATGCATAGTCCGTGGTTGGAGCGCCCTCGTGGATGAGCGCAATGACAATGTCCGCGCCATCGGCTTTGAGTTCCGCCGCTTCCCTGTTGGTGGCGGTGTACTCCTTTTGGAAGGTCAAGCCAGCCACACCGTCGGGCGATACGAGTGAAGGCGTTTCATCGGTGACCACACCAACAAAGCCAACCTTGATGTCACCAAAGTTCTGGGTCCACGTCTCAGGCAGCGCGGGCTCGTCGCCGGCGAGCCGCACGTTCGCGCCCAAGTACTGCCACGACGCCCCGCCGTAGGGGTTCGTGACGGGGTCGTAGGGCGCCATCACGCGGTTGACGAGGTCGTCGTAGCCCTTGTCGAACTCGTGGTTGCCCACGGAGGAGACGTCGAGTCCCGCTTCGTTGAGGACGTCGATGGTTGGCTTGTCTTGAGCGATGAAGCTCTCGAACGTCGACGCGCCAATGATGTCGCCGGCAGCCGCGAACACCGTGTTGGGGTGCTCCGCAGTGAGCGTCTTGACCGCAGTCACGAGCGCGGGGCCGCCAGCGGATCCGCTGTTGGTATCAGGCAGGATGCGGCCATGGAAGTCGTTGATGCCAAGGATTTGGATGGTGGTGTCGTCATCGGCGGCTTGTGCGGATGTCGCGGGGGTCACGATGGCGGCCCACAATGCGGCCACGATGGCGATGACGATGGCGTAGGTTCGCCACGATGTCGCTCTTATCACGATTCATACCTTTCGTAGAGGTTTGCGTCTTTTGGACGTTACCCGCGCTTGGCGCACCTCGCATCTTGAAATCCCACAGGAGGCGCGGCCCATTACCCTGAATCCGTGAAGGTCGTCATTCAGGTTCCGTGCCTCAACGAGGAGGCAACGCTCCCGCTGGTGCTGAGCACCATGCCCACGCACATCGATGGCGTCGACGAGATCGACATCGTGATCATCGACGACGGCTCCACGGACAACACGTCGCAAGTGGCCCGCGAGCACGGCGTCACGCACATCGTTCGGCACGCGCGCACCATGGGGCTGGCACGCTCGTTCGCGGATGGGGTGGAATACGCGCTCGCGCACGGGGCAGACATCGTGGTCAACACCGATGGCGACAACCAATACCCCCAGGAGCGCATCGGCGATCTCGTTGCGCCCATCCTCGCGGGCCGCGCTGACATCGTCATCGGAGATCGCCAAACGCAGTCCATCGCGCACTTCTCATTCTTCAAGAAGGTCATGCAGCGCTTTGGCAGTTGGGTGGTCAATCGCGCCGCGGGCACCAAATTGCCCGACGCTGCGTCAGGGTTTCGCGCATACAGCCGGCATTCGCTTTATCGCCTCAACATCGTCACCCAGTTCAGTTATTGCATGGAGACCATCATCCAGGCGGGCAACAAGCGCCTCGCCATTGAATCGGTACCCATCCAAACCAACCCCAAGACTCGCGAGTCTCGCCTCTTCAGCAACGTGTTTGAGCACATGGTGAAGTCCGGGCAGGCGATTGTCCGCTCGTACATCATGTTCAAGCCGTGGACCATCTTCCGGACCCTTGCCCTCACGTTCGGGATCTTGGGCCTCATCCCGTTCATTCGCTTTGCGATACTCCGCATGACGGGCAATGACGGCAACCACATCCAGTCGCTCATCCTTGGCGGCGCGCTCATTTCCGGCGCGCTCCTTGCGGTGGCGCTCGGTGTGCTCTCGGACCTGCTCAAGACCAACCGAGTGCTCGCAGAGGATCAGTTGGAGCGGCTCAAGACTCAGCAGTATGGTCCGGCGCACTCGCCGGTTGACCGCGTCTGATAGCAACGCCAATCCCAAAGCCGATGGCGTCCGCCGCCGTCATGAGGAAGCGGCTCACGAGCGCCAAGCTCAAGGCCTGTGGGCCCGTTGCCACCGAGCCAAGCAGCACCACAAGTGCAGCCTCGCGAGCACCCGCTCCGGCGGGCGCGATCACCACCAGAAAGCCAACGAGCCACGCGAGCGCAAAGGCACCGGTGGCGAGCACGTAGGTGGCATCGTCACCGGGCGCGATCTCTCGCAGCAGCAGCCACGCCTGCAGGCCAAGCAGCAGCCACATGAGGATGGACCACGCCGCCGATCCCAAGAGCGCGCCGCCGGACACATGAGCGGGCTCTTCCGTTCGCTTGGTGACGCGGAACGCGAGCGCAACGAGGCGACGCAGCACGGGCGGGGTGAGTGCCGCAACCAGAGCCAAGGCCACGGGGATGATCCACCAATAGGTGGCAACAGCGTCGGGCACCGTTATCGCGACACCAACCAAGCCAACAATCGCGGCCGTCACCACACCAACCACCATCGCCACGATGGAGCCTGTCATGGCGCGCGCGCGGCTCACGCCGTGGTCCCTGGCGAACTCGGCCTGCGCGAGCACGGGCCACACGGATCCGGGCACGTATTTGCCCACTTGGCTCAGCAGGAACACCCTCATCGCGGAGGGCACGCTGGCCTCCAGGCCCACGCTCACCATGACCTCTCGCCACGAGAGCGCGTTGATACCTAGCGCCACGGTGGCCGCGAGTCCCGCCGCTATGACCGCACCCCACGAGAGCGACCGGAGCGCTTGGGTGACCTCATCCCACTCGACGATGACCGCCCATGTCAGCAGTCCCAGGGCTACCGCGAGGAAGCCCCATCGCACCAGGCGCTTCACGAGCGCGCCGTCACTGAGCCACCGCGGCCCACGTGCGGGCAATTCCGTCCGCGAGGGACGTGGTGGCACGCCAGCCAAGCACTTCGCGAGCGCGCGTGACGTTGAGCCAAGCAGCAGCCGGATCCACTCCGCGTGCGGGCTGATGCACCACCTCAATCTCCCGCGGAGCTACGGCCGGGTTCGCCACCGCGCCGCGCACCACCTCGAGGAGCTGGGCAAGGCTCGTGCCCTCACCGGAGCCGACGTTGATGATGCCCCCGGGGCGGAGTTGAGCGGCCGTTGAGATGGCCTGCGCAACATCGTCGATATAGACGTAGTCGCGCACGGCAGAGCCGTCGCCAAACATCGTGATGGGCTCACCGGCGCGCACCGCGGCGAGCCAATGGCCCACCACGCCCTGACTCATCACGCCCTGACCCATCACGCCCCGGCCCTGCGGGAGCGCGCCCGCGGCCTGCGCTGGCCCGTACGGATTGGAGATGCGGAGCACCGTGTGCTCAAGCCCCGCGTCGGCAAGCAGCAGCTCCTCGTTGAACTTGACGCGCCCGTACTCATTCGCGGGGCTGGGCCGCGAATCCTCCACAAAGGGCGCGCGCGCGGGAGGGCCATAGACCGCGCCGCCCGAGGACAACAGCACGATGTGCGGCACGCGGTCCGCGCGCTGGGCCGCGTCGATGAGCCCGCCCAACTCGAGGAGCGCCTCACCACCGCGCCGGGGATCTGCAGGAGTGACATGACGCACCGCCCACACCACGGTGTTGGCCGCGGCGGCGAGCGCGCCGTCAACAACGTAGGGGTTTCCCCTTGTAAACCCGCCAACGCGCGCGCCGCGCTGCGTCAGTTCAGCGGCGACGGCGGAGCCCAAGAATCCCACGGAGCCAACGACGGCCACGTCATACACTGTGCTCACTCGTACCGCTCCTCGCATTGGAATTAAGTCTATGGCCAGACCACGCGCGCTCGTAGTGGCCACCACGTACCCTGCACACCCGGGTGACGGGACTCCGGCGTTCGTAGCGGACCTGTGCGCGGAGCTGGCGCTCGAGTTTGACGTCACCGTGGTGGTACCCGCGGTGCCGGGGGCTCCACGGCGATCCCAAACGGCCGACGGCTCCCTCACCGTTGTGCGTCACCGCTACTTTCCGCGGCGTTGGGAAACGGTAGCGCACGGGGCAATTTTGGAAAACGTCCGCGCCCATCGCAGCGCCGCAATTCAGATCCCCTTCTTATGGCTCTCGCAGGCTTGCGCCGTGAGGAAGCAGGCAAAGCAGCTCAAGCCCCACGTGATTCAAGCGCACTGGCTCATCCCAGCGGGGGCCTCCACGCGTGGACTTGCACGCCGCACCCCGCTCGTGGTGACCACGCTCGGCGGCGACCTCTACGCGCTGCGAGGGCGTCTGCCAACCTGGCTCAAGCGCCGCGTGGTGGCCGCCGCGCGGGTGGTGACGGTGATGAACTCAGACATGGCGTCCTTGGTGCGCGGCCTTGGCGGCACCGACGTGCGCGTCATGCCCATGGGGGCGCGACTGTCCGTGGTGGATCCCGTGGCGCAAGACGGCCCGTTGCGCCTGCTCGCCGTTGGGCGGCTCGTGGAGAAGAAGGGCTTTGACGTGCTGCTTGCGGCGCTCGCCAGCGTGCCCGACGCTTCCCTCACCGTAGTTGGCGACGGTCCGGGGCGCGTTGCGCTCGAGTCGGCGGCGGCTGGCTTGGGCGGGCGCGTGCACTTCGCGGGCCAGCTGGGCCGCGAAGCGCTCGACGAGGCGTACGCCCGCTCCGACATCGCGGTGTTCCCCTCGCGCCCAGCGGCATCTGGCGACCAAGATGGGCTCCCGGTGGCGATGCTCGAGGCGATGGGATCCGGGCTCGCGGTCATCGCCTCGGACTTGCCCGGTCTCAATGAGGCCATTTCGAATGGCGAATCAGGCGTGCTCGTGCCGCCGGGCGATGCCGCGGCCCTAGCCACCGCAATCGGGGAGTTGGCGGGAGACCAAGCACGGCGTCGGGCACTGGGAGAAGCGGCAAAGGTGCGCGCCGCCGCCTACTCAATCCAGGCCGTTGGGGCGGGCTACCGCGCGCTGTTGAGAGAGTTGGTTGGATGATGCGCGAACGCATGGCGAGCGCGGTTGAATCGCTGACGCCGGGCTACTTTGCGCTCGTGATGGCCACGGGCATCGTCTCCGTTGGGCTGGCCCTTGAGCACATCACGTTGCTTTCACGCGCCCTGCTAGTGGTGTGCGCCGCCGCGTTTGTCACGCTGCTGATACTCACCGTATGGCGGTTTGTCGCGTACCGCGCCGCCATGGTGGACGACTTCATGGATCCGCGCCGCGCGTTTGGGTTCTTCACCATCGTTGCTGGCACCAACGTGCTCGCCAACCGGCTCGCCGTGGGCGGCGCGTATCGCGTGGCGCTCGTGCTGCTCACGTGCGCCTTCTTGGTGTGGCTCGTGTTGGGCTATGTGGTGCCGTGGACCGCCGCGCTCGGACGCAAGGAACGGCCCGTGGTGGCCATGGCGAACGGCACGTGGTTCATCTGGGTGGTGGCGAGCCAATCGGTGGCGGTGGTGGCCGCCACTCTCGAGCCCCACTTTGCGACCGGCAGGCGCGAACTCGCGCTGCTCGCCGTCATGTCTTGGTCCATCGGCGTCTTCCTCTACGGCGCAACCGGCGTGATCGTGATGTTGCGGCTCATGAACTATCGCTTTGGACCGGAGGAACTCACCCCGCCGTATTGGGTGTCCATGGGGGCACTCGCGATCACGGTGCTCGCGGGCGCGCGCATCGTGGAGATGGAATCGGCTCCCATGGTGGACGCCACGCGCGGGCTCATCGCGGGCATGTCCGTGGTGGTGTGGGCCTTTGCTACGTGGCTCATCCCCGTGCTCGTTGCTGCAGGCGTGTGGCGGCACGTGGCGCGGCGCATCCCGTTGCGCTACGAGGCCACCATGTGGTCCATCATCTTCCCCGTTGGCATGTACGCGGTGGCGAGCCTCTACTTGGGGCGCGCGGACCACCTGCCGCTCGTGGAAGCCGTGGGTGCCGTGGTGATCTGGATCGCCCTCGCCGCGTGGCTGTTGACGTTTGTGGTGATGTCACGACACGTGATCCGCACGGTGGTGCGGACGCCTCGTTAGCGACCGCGCAGCTTGTCTATCTGCCTGCGTTCACGCTTGGTTGGACGGCCCGCGCCGGGCTCGCGCACCGCAAACCGCGGCGCGCCCTGATCTCGCGGAAGCTCCTTAGGAGTGCGATCCAGGTACGCCTGCGCGGCGAGCTCGGCACCCACGCGCTTGGCGAGCAGTTGCTGCACGTCGAGGATGCGATCGCGGCCGCCAATGCGCACCACCACGGTGTCGCCAATTCCGATGGTTGTGGATGCCTTGGCCTTGTCGCCGCCTACTCGCACGTGGCCCGCGCGGCACGCGGCCGTTGCGAGCGTCCGGCTCTTGTAGACGCGAACCGCCCACAGCCACGCGTCCACGCGCACGCCCACCGGACTACCTCCCCAAGCGCTCGTACTTGAGCTCGGTCGCTAACTTGGCTGGCTTCCACCACGCTTCGTTGTCCCGGTACCAAGCAATGGTGGCCGCAAGGCCCGCACGGAAGTCACCAAACTGCGGCTCCCAGCCCAACTCGTCTCGCAGCCGCGAGGGGTCAATCGCGTAGCGAAGGTCGTGCCCGGGGCGATCCTGGACGTGATCAAAGGCCTCAGGATCCAGGCCCATGAGATCCAGAATGGTGCGCACAACAACCAGATTGCTCGTCTCGCCATTTGCCCCAATGAGGTAGGTCTCGCCCACGGCACCGCGATCGATGATGGTCCACACCGCCGCGTTGTGATCGTCCACATGAATCCAGTCGCGCACGTTGCGCCCCGCGCCGTAAAGCTTGGGTCGCTCGCCGCTCAATACGTTGGTGATCTGCCGGGGGATGAACTTCTCCACGTGCTGATACGGCCCGTAATTGTTGGAGCAGTTACTGATAGTTGCCGCCACCCCAAAGGAGCGCACCCAAGCGCGGACCAGCAGGTCCGATCCCGCCTTGGACGCGCTGTACGGGGACGACGGGTTGTATGGCGTGTCCGGCGTGAACTTCGCGGGATCGTCCAGCTCGAGGTCGCCGTAGACCTCGTCCGTTGAGATGTGGTGAAAGCGCGTCCCATGCCGCCGCGCCGCCTCAAGCAGCGTGTACGTGCCCACAAGGTTGGTATGGATGAACGGGCTGGGATCGTCGAGCGAGTTGTCGTTGTGGCTTTCCGCGGCAAAATGCACCACAAGGTCCGACGCTCCCACCAGGGCGTCCACCATCTCGCCGTCGGCCACATCACCTTTCACAAAGGCCACGCTGCCTGGCAGCGACGACTGGTTCCCTGCGTAGGTGAGATTGTCCAGAACGGTGACCTCGGCGTCGGGCCGGGTAGCAAGGGTGAGGCGCACAAAATTGGCACCAATGAACCCAGCCCCGCCGGTTACCAGGACCTTCATCGCCGCTCCCGCTGCAGGAGACCCAACAGGTAGTCGCCATAGCCGGACTTGGCAAGGCGCGCGGCGCTAGTAGCGAGGGCGTCGTCGCTGAGCCACCCTCTGCGCCACGCGATCTCCTCCGGCGAGCCAATCTTGAGGCCCTGCCGCTTCTCCACGGTCTGCACAAACTGGCTCGCCTCGAGGAGGGAATCAACCGTGCCCGTGTCCAGCCACGCGGTGCCGCGGGGGAGCACCTCTACGTGCAGCGTCCCCGCGTCAAGATACGTGCGATTCACGTCGGTGATCTCGTACTCACCACGAGGGGAGGGCGCCAACTCGCGAGCAATGGTGACCACCGAGTTGTCATAGAAGTACAGGCCGGGCACTGCGAACTCGCTGCGCGGTGCGGCCGGCTTCTCTTCGAGTGAGAGCGCGCGGCCGTTGGCGTCAAACTCCACCACGCCATACTGCGTGGCGTCCGCCACGCGATAGGCAAAGACCACGGCGCCGTCCACCTGGGCAAAGCGCTCCAGGTGCAGACCAAGGCCCGGGCCGTAGAAGAGGTTGTCACCAAGGACAAGGGCAACGCGCTCCTGACCAATGAACTCGGCGCCCAGCACAAAGGCCTGGGCAAGGCCGTTGGGCTCCGGCTGCACCGCGTACTCCAAGGACACGCCCAATTGGGAGCCGTCGCCAAGCAGTCGCTGAAACTGCGGGAGATCATGCGGAGTGGTGATGACCAGGATGTCGCGGATTCCCGCGAGCATGAGCGTGGACAGGGGGTAATAAATGAGGGGCTTGTCGTAGACGGGCACCAGCTGCTTCGAGATGCCCTGCGTGATGGGGTGCAACCGGGTCCCGGAGCCGCCCGCAAGGATGATGCTGCGCATGGGGGCCAGTCTAGGGGCGTGCCTACGCGCGGGGCGAAGTAGCACCCCGCCCATGGAAGCGCATACATTTGGCGCGTGACCATGCCCCCCGTCGCTGCCCGCGAGTACACAGTCGAGTCATTTAGCCGCGAATTCTTGCGGGAGGTGAACTTTGGCCAAGGCGTGGACCTCGATCGTGCCTCCACGAACGACAAGTACTTGGCGCTCGCGCGCACCGTCCGCGCCTATCTCATGACTCGCTGGCTCGAGACGATGCGCAATCAGAACGAACGCCAGAACAAGACCGTCGCGTACATGTCCGCGGAGTTCCTGCTTGGCCGCCAGCTCGACAACAACTTGCTCGCGGGCGATCTTGAAGACATCGCGCGGGACGCGCTGGGAAGTCTCGGCATCGACCTTGAGGAGCTTCGCCAGGCCGAGATTGAGCCGGGCCTTGGCAACGGCGGCCTTGGCCGTCTCGCCGCTTGCTTCATCGACTCGCTCGCCACCTTGGACGTGCAGTCCATCGGTTACGGCATCCGTTACGAGTACGGCATTTTCCGCCAGACGTTCGTAGACGGCGAGCAAGTGGAAGAGCCGGACGACTGGCTACGCCTTGGCTCCCCGTGGGAACTGCCGCACCCGGAGAACGCGGTCAAGGTTGGCTTTGGCGGGCACGTTGAAGACGTCACCAAGGCGGATGGCACCACGGGCCGACGCTGGATTCCCGAGTGGGAAGTCAACGGCGTGCCGTACAACTACATGGTTCCCGGGTATCGGAACGGCCGCGTCAACACCCTGCGCCTATGGAGCGCGCGGGCCACTCAGGAGTTTGACCTCAAGATCTTCAACTCCGGCGACTACGCGGATGCCGTCCGCGCCCAGACGCAGGCGGAGAACATCTCAAAGGTGCTCTACCCCGAGGACTCCACTCCACAGGGCAAGGAGCTGCGCCTGCAGCAGCAGTACTTCTTCGCCGCGTGCTCGTTGCGGGACTTCATCCACAACGTGCTTCCCAAGGACTACGACCTCTCGCAGCTCCCCGACCGCATCGCGATCCAACTCAACGACACTCACCCCGTCATCGCGGTCCCCGAGCTCATGCGGCTCCTCGTTGACGAGCACGGCTGGGAGTGGTCGGCAGCCTGGGACGTCACCAAGCAAGTGTTCGCGTACACGTGTCACACGCTGTTGCCCGAGGCGCTTGAGGTGTGGCCCGTTGACTTGCTCGGCAGGCTCCTTCCGCGGCACATGGAGATCATCTTCCGCATCAACGACGACTTCCTCGACGAGGTGCAAAAGCGCTTCCCCGGCGAATACCTGCGCGAACACCACATGTCGATCATCGCGGAGGAGCCCGTGCGCTCCGTGCGGATGGCGTATCTCGCCACCGTCGCGGGTCACAAGGTCAATGGCGTTGCCGAGCTCCACTCCCAGTTGCTGCGCGACAAGGTGCTCAAAGATTTTGCCGAGATGTACCCGGAGAAGTTCACCAACGTCACCAATGGCGTGACGCCGCGCCGCTTTGTGCGCATCTCGAATCCCACGCTGTCGACCCTCATCACCGAGGCGATCGGTGACGGCTGGGTGACCAACCTCGAGCGCCTCCAGGGCCTCGAAGCCTTCGCCGACGAGCCCGAGTTCCGAGCCCGCTTTGCCGCCATCAAGGCAGGCAATCGCGAGCGCTTTGCGAACGTGTTGAAGGAGCGCGACGGCCTGGAGCTCGCGCAAGACGGCATGGTGGACGCGATGGTGAAGCGCCTCCACGAGTACAAGCGGCAGTCCCTCAACCTGCTGCACATCGTGTCGCTCTACGAGCAGATCACCACGGGCAAAGTGGCGCTCGAGGACGTCACGCCGCGCACCTTCGTCTTTGGTGCCAAGGCGGCGCCGGGTTACGTGTTCGCCAAGGAGACCATCGCTCTCATCAATGCGGTTGGCACCACCATTAACGCCGACGCTGCGCTCAAGGGCCGTTTGAAGGTCGCCTTCCCAGCCAACTACAACGTCACGCTCGCTGAAACGCTCATTCCCGCAGCAGACCTCTCAGAGCAGATCTCGCTCGCCGGCAAGGAAGCGTCCGGCACGGGCAACATGAAGTTTGCCCTCAACGGCGCGCTCACCATCGGCACCGACGACGGTGCCAACGTGGAGATCCGCAAGCTCGTTGGCGACGAGAACTTCTTCCTGTTCGGCATGACCGAGCCGGAGGTCGAGGCGCTCCAAACGAAGGGCTACAAGCCCGGCGACTACTACGAGCAGGACCCGGATCTGCACAACGCCCTCAACCTCATCGCATCCGGCGCCTTCACGGGCGGCGACCGCGGTGGCGTCTCGGCAACGATCTTCGCCAACCTCGTGGAACACGATCGCTTCATGGCGCTCGCCGATTTCCGCTCCTACGTGGAGACACAGGCGCGAGTGGAACGCGCTTGGACGGATCAAGACGCATGGGTACGCTCGGCGATCCTCAATGTGGCGAGGTCGGGTTACTTCAGTTCAGACCGTTCTATCCGCGATTACCTCAACCGCATCTGGCGCGCGTAGCACCGTCGCGACGCGCGGGTTTGCTGTGAGTGCGCTCACAGTGCACTCCTTGCGTCGCGAGCGCCCGCGCGGTCATGGACAATAGTTGCCGTGACGGAAACCGCACTCTTGGCGCTTGTCGTGGTGACGGCCCTCGTCTTTGACTTCACCAACGGCTTCCACGACACCGGCAACGCCATGGCGCCGTCCATCGCCACCCGTGCCCTCAAGCCAAAACAGGCCGTGCTGCTTGCCGCGATCCTCAACATGGTGGGCGCGTTCCTGTCGCTCACGGTGGCCGCAACCATCGCCACGGGCATCGTCGATTCGGGCGTCGTGACCCTGGGCGTGGTCCTCGCGGGCCTCGCCGGCGGCATCATCTGGAACCTCGTCACGTGGCTCGTGCGGCTGCCGTCCAGCTCCTCCCACGCCCTCGTGGGTGGAGTCGTTGGCGCCGTGTTGGCCGCCGCCGGCACACAGGGCGTCATTTGGAGCGGCCTGGTCTCCAAGGTGCTGCTGCCGGCCCTGCTCGCACCCATCATCGCTATCGCGGTAGCGGGCGTGGGCACCTGGCTCGTCACGCGCGTCACGGGATCCATCGCGCAAAAGCACAATGACCGCTCGTTCCGGTTTGGCCAGATCGGCTCCGCCTCGCTCATGGCGCTCGCCCATGGCACCAACGATGCGCAAAAGACGATGGGCATCATCCTCCTTGCGCTCATTGCGGCTGGGAAAGTAGCGCCCGACGCCGGGGTTCCGTCCTGGGTCATCGTCTCGTGTGCAGTCGCGATGGCTTTGGGTACGTACACGGGCGGCTGGCGCGTCATTCGCACCTTGGGCAAGGGGCTCGTGAAGCTCGATTCCCGGCAAGGGCTATCCGCGGACATGTCCTCCGCGTCCGTGATTCTGCTCTCGAGCCACTTTGGCTACTCGCTCTCCACCACCCATGTGGCCACGGGCTCCATCCTTGGCACCGGCATCGGCCGCAAGGGTGCGAGCGTTGGTTGGTCCGTAGCGCGCAAGATGTTCGTCGCGTGGCTCATCACGGTCCCCGCAGCGGCCGCCGTTGGCGGCCTTTGCTACGGCATCGGCGAGTTGTTTGGGGCTGGCGCGGGTCCCTGGGTGGTGTTCGGCATCCTGGTGGCAACGTCGGCCGTCATCTTTGCGCTCGCGCGCCGCCAGCCGGTTCACGCAGACAACGTCAACGACGAGTGGGAGGCCAAGGGTGACGAGGAGTCGATCCTCGCCCAGGCCGTCAGCATGCACAACCCGCGACTCATGCGCGTGCGGAAGCCGCCGCGCAAGCGCAAGCGCAAAGCTCCGCATCCGCCCAAGAAGGTTAAGAAGAAGTCCAAGACTCAACAGGCAAAGAAGCACGCTAAGAAGGGCTCCGGGGCGGGCTCCGGCAGTGGCAAGAAGAAGAACAAGGCAAAGTCCGGCAAGTCCAAGTCCAAGTCCAAGTCCAAGTCGGGTGGCAAGTCCAAATCCAAGAAGAAGTCCAAGGCCGGATAGGAGGCAGATATGAACACATTCGTGGAGTGGGGCGCGCTCGGCAACATCGTGCTGTTCGGCCTCATCATCGGCGCGGGACTGCCCACCCTCTATGCGCTTGGAGTACGCGCGCTCGATACCTCGTCGCGCGCCGTTGGCCACAATGTCACCCTCCTCAAGGTGGGCGCCTATGCCTGCTTTGGTGTGGTGGCCGCCATCATCCTTGGAGCGCTCGCGTTCATCGCGCTCGGCGGCCACTGACTCGGCGGTTCCGCTCGCGCGGGCCCGCGCGCGCTTAGGGTTGGACGCATGACTGATGACATGTGGTTCGTAGCCTTCGGATGGATCGGATCCATCCTCGTTGTGTGGTCCCTCATGCAAGCGCGCGTGCTGCGCTTCCGCTGGATGAACCTCATCGGCTCGGTAATCGCGACCATCTACAACGGCGTCATTCAGTTGTGGCCGTTCTTTGCCATGAACCTGGCAATTGCGGTCATCGACACGTACTGGATTTGGCGCCTCACTCGTGAGCGCCACGATGCCGCGGTCTACCAAGTCATTCCCGTGGTGGCTCACGACGCGTTCTTGCAGCACGTGCTTGCGACTCATCGGGACGACATCTCCAAGGTGCAGCCAGACTTCACCGCGGCACCCACCCCTGGAGAAGACCGCTCAGTGTTCCTGGTGGTGCGCGGAGACGAGAACGTTGGCGTGGTCGCGCTGCGTGATGAGGGCGCGGGTCTTGGCGTGGTGGAGCTGGACTGGGTCAAGCCTCGCTTCCGCGACTTCACACCTGGCGAGTTCGTCTACCGCGAGTCGCACGCGCTCGAGGAGGCTGGGTTCACGCGCATCGAGGTGGAGGAGACCGAGACCACGGACGAGGTCTACCTGCGCAAGATGGGCTTCACGCCCCAGGGAACCAGGTGGCTGCGCGAGGTGGCCGCGTAACCCAGCCCCGGCGTCGCCGGGCTCAGTACTGAGCGCGGCACAGTACGGAGCGCGCCGCGAGACGCACGTGGCCCAACTCTGCGCTACGTGCGCCTCACGCCTCGCTTTTGGGCGATTCCGGATTCTGGGTGCGCGTGACGCATCACGCGCTCCCGGCCAAAGAACGTGGGCGGAATCCCGCGCCAGCACACACACCCTCAGCGCCACCCACGGCGCGGCTCCCAGACCGGCGAGGCGTGAGGCGCACGCAGGTATCGCGACCCGCCAGAAACGAGGCGTGAGGCGCACGCAGGGATCCACGCGGGCCCGCCGCGACGCCAGCGGCGGCCCACATCTGGGCATCCGCAAGCAGCGGAGTTCTGCGCCTGGTAGCGAGGTTCGTGGAGCCCGGAGCCTGGAGCAGTGTCACCGCGTCATAGCCTGCCGGGCTCCACGGCATGACGAACAGGCTATCGACTCGATTGTCGAGCACTGACACCCGTATGACCTCGAGGTCACCCTTCCGATGGGGGTGCAATACCGCCAACGGTAATGAGACTTGGGTGGAGGGTCGGCCGAGATCTCCGATACTGGCGGCGACCATGCGCTCTCCGCTAAGTGCAGAGAACTGCGCTGTTTCACGGTTGCACGAGTGTGAGTCAGCCTGCGGGCTACTCACATCGCCAACGAGGACGCCGTGGCGGCCATCGTTGGTTGCGACTCGTGAACCGGGTCACCTGAAGAAGACGCGCTTCAGTGCGAAGAGGTAAGCAAGTGTTGCGGCCACGCGGAAGAGAAACGTCACGGCGTCGCCCGGCTGGGGGCGTCCATTAAGGCCCCACGTATCGGAGTAGAACCATGCCCACCAGATCGCCAATAGACAACCGAGCACCACAAATATGACGAGAGCGAGGGTTCGGCCACGTGAAGCGTCCTGGCGATGTGGGATTGGATCGCCTCTGGACTCGAGTGGTGAGTCGGCCGGCTGTGTGTAATGCCTTGGTGGCCGCGGAGCAGGCTCCCAGTCGTCCCCGGGTTTCAAGTTCACGTACGCCCCTCCCAAAGAGCATCCAGTGCGGCGTGTTCGCATTGCGCAATTGGCCGTGCGCCATTTGTTCGTCGGGCCACCAGTTGGCAGGTGGTGTCCCTCAAGCGCCCGGAGCGAACTGGTGACGATTACGGCCACTCGCACACGCAAATGCGTAAGCAAGTGCCAATATCGCACAAGCGATACTGGTCATCGCCATGTTCCACGAACCAAGCAGAGCGGTCGAGGTGCCCTGCGATTCATGGTAAAGGAGAACCGACGCGAACGTGCTAATCCAAGGAACGGCGAGCACAAGTGCGCTCCCTAGCGCGCCCGCACGCTCGCTAGCACGCTAGGAAGCAAGAGACCGGCCGAGACCGTGTGGTCTCAGCCGGTTTTCGTTTGCCGTCTTGGCGAGCCACTAGGTGCTCTGGACCGAACCTGAGGGACTAAACCCAACAACCTCGATCCGTAAACCTGTGACCCCCCCTAGTGCGCGAGGGGGGATTTGAACCCCCACGCCCTTTCGGACACTGGCACCTGAAGCCAGCGCGTCTGCCGTTCCGCCACTCGCGCGCGAGGCACAAGGTTAGCACGCTTGATCCCCCCTATACGATGGACCAATGGGCGTGCTGGATCGGTTCGAGAAGGGCGTGGAGAACGCCATGCAGAACGCGTTTGCCAAGACGTTCAAGTCCGGCGTGAAGCCCGTGGAACTCGCGTCCGCGGTGAAGCGCGAATGTGACGCCCGTGCCGCCGCCGTTGACCGCAATCGCACTGTCGCTCCTAACGAGTACATCATCTCGCTCTCGCCAACGGACCACGAGACCGTCACGAGTTGGGGCGATGAGGCGCTCGCGCACGAGCTGCAAGACGCCCTCGAGGACCACGCGCGCAGCCAGCGCTACGCCTTTGTTGGCGCCGTGGACGTGGCCTTCCACGAGGACGAGTCGCTCGCCACCGGCCGCTACGCCGTGACGAGCCGCACCACGCGCGGGCCTGTTGCCCCTGCCACTTCCCCAGATCCGCTGAGCCGCTTCCCGCTCCTTGAGATCGACGGCCAGCGCTACAACCTCACGGGTGCCGCAACGGTCATTGGCCGCGGCACTGAGGCTGACATCGTCGTTGACGACAACGGCGTGAGCCGCACCCACATTCGCCTGGAGGTCACGCCCGAGGGCACCATCCTCACGGATCTTGGCTCCACGAACGGCACCTTTGTTGAGGAGCAACGCATCACGGAAGTCACCCTCGTTGACGGCAACTCCATCCGCATTGGCCGCACGCCCATCATGTACTGGGACGCGGTCTTCGCGGATGAGGGCTGAGCCGGGTGCGTAACTAGCCATGAGTCAGCTCTCCGTCACCCTCCTTCGCCTTGGCTTTCTAGTTTTGCTGTGGCTACTTGTGCTGAGCTCAATCGGCGTACTTCGCGCTGACCTGTACGGCACGCGCGTCACCGCTCGCGGCCGTGGCAGAAAGGCCAAGCACCAGCCCGACGCTGTGGTTGAGAAGACTCCCGCTCCCACCAGGGGTTCGGTTGGCACGCGCGCGGGGGCAACGTCGCTTGAGGAGGCGCCAATGGCTCGGCTTGCCGTGACGGCCGGGCCGCTCAAGGGCACGAGCCTGCCGCTCACCTCTGCACCGGTGCTGATTGGGCGCGCCCCAACGTGCACGCTCGTCATCGACGACGACTACTGCTCGGCCCGGCATTGCCGCATCTTTGCGGAGAACGGCGAATGGAAGGTCGAGGACTTGGGCTCCACCAACGGCACCTACCTGGGCAACCAGAAGGTCACTGACCCGGTGCCGCTGCGCCGCGGGGACCAGGTGCGCATAGGCGCCACCACGCTGGAGCTCACCCAGTGACGTTCCTGGCGATCCACTTTGCGGCCCGGACTGATGTTGGCCTCACGCGCGCCAACAATCAGGATTCCGGGTACGCGGGACCCCATCTGCTGCTCGTTGCGGACGGCATGGGCGGCGCTGCTGGCGGCGACATCGCGTCCTCCATTGCAGTTGGCCGGCTCGCGGCGCTCGACGAAGAGGCGCTTGGCCCAGACGAGGCGCTCGACGAGCTCAAGAACGCGATCTCCGAGGCACATGCGCTCATCGTTGGCCGCGCCCGCAACGACCCCGAACTCAGCGGACTGGGCACCACGGTGACGGCTCTGTTGCGCTCCGGGTCCACGCTCGCCATGGCGCACATTGGCGATTCTCGCGGCTACTTACTGCGGAACGGCTCGTTTGACCAGGTCACGACCGACCACACCTTTGTGCAGCACCTCGTGGACACCGGCAGGCTCTCCGTTGCCGATGCCGAGAACCACCCCAAACGCAACCTCATCCTGCGCGTGTTGGGGGACGTTGACGCGAATACGCCCGTGGACATTTCGGTGCGGGAGACCAAGCCGGGCGACCGCTGGATGCTGTGCTCCGACGGCCTCTCCGGTGTGGTGAGCCGCGACACCCTGCACAAGACGCTCCTCGAGGTGGAGGACCCCGGCGATTGCGCCGACGCACTCATCTCCCTCGCCCTCGCTGCTGGCGCTCCGGACAACGTGACGTGCATCATCGGCGACATCGTGGACATTGACGAGGCACCGGACGGCGTTGGCCCGTCAACCGCGGCCCAAGTGGTGGGGGCGGCGGCGCTAGACCGAAACCGGCCGTCGGGCGCCGCAGGAACGCCAGCCGCGCGCGCGGCGCAACTGGCCGCGCACGAGGCACCGGAAGACGAAGACGAGACGTCGCGCTGGCGAGCGCGCTGGGAGAAGTGGCGGCCCTGGATGCTGCCGCTCATTGTGGTGCTGGCACTGCTCGCGGCCCTGTGGGGCGCCTATGCGTGGACGCAGACGCAGTACTTTGTGGGCGAGCACAATGGGGTGGTTGCGATCTATCGCGGCATTCCGGGCACCGCGGGGCCGGTTGAACTCTCCACCCTCGTTGAAGAGACGGACGTTCCGCTCGATTCGCTCCAGCCGTACGCACGTGAACGCATTGAGGCCACCATCAGGGTGAGCGGGGTGGACGACGCGCATGCCGTGATCATGGGGCTGGCGGGTCAATAGTGGCGACGGTCGCCACTGTCAGATACCAGCGCGGACGCGGTTCCGAGCTGGCGCTGCTGGGGCTCTCGGCACTCATCACCGTGACCGCACGGGGCCTCGTGGATTATCACGCAAGCGTGCTCGTGATCTCTCAAATGCTTTGGTACACGGTGGTGGTGGTCGCCGTGCTGCTGGGGATTCACCTGGCGTTGCGCCGCTGGGCGCGGGACGCGGACCCAGTCATCGTCCCCGCCGTGGCAACCCTCACCGGCATGGGGCTCGCCATGATCCGGCGTATCGACTTTGCGTGGGCGGACCGGGGCCGGCCCACCAACTTTGGCGAGATCCAATCCATGTGGGTGCTCGTGGGCGCGGGGGTGTGCGTCACGATCATCGTGGTGCTGCGCGATTACCGCGTGCTCCGGCGCTTCACGTACACGGCCGGTGTGCTGGGACTCGTAGGGCTCCTGCTTCCCCTTATGCCCGTCATTGGCCGCGAGGTCAACGGGGCCCGCATCTGGATTTCGCTTTTTGGCAGGTCCCTGCAGCCAGGCGAGTTCGCCAAGATCGCGTTCGTGATCTTCTTTGCTGGCTATCTGCAAACCAATCGCGACACCCTCGCAGTAACCGGCCCCAAGATCCTGGGCATTCGCTTTCCGCGCGCTCGCGACATGGGTCCGCTCCTGGTGGTGTGGGTTGCCGCTATCGCCGTGCAGGTCTTTGAACAGGATCTTGGCACGTCGCTGCTGCTCTTTGGCATCTTCGTTGGGATGCTCTACGTGGCCACCCGGCGCACCAGTTGGGTGGTCCTTGGCGTGGGCATGTTCTTTGTTGGCGCCGCCTTTGCAGGCACGATGTTCCCGCACGTGCGCGTGCGCTACGTGGCGTGGCTCCATGCACTGGACCCGGATGTCTATTCGTCGGGCCAATCGCAGCAACTGGTTGGCGGCCTGTTCGGCATGGCATCGGGCGGGCTGTTTGGCACCGGACTTGGCCAGGGGCGCCCGGACCTGGTCCCCTATGCCTACTCCGATTTCATCGTGGCGTCGCTTGGAGAGGAGCTGGGCCTCACGGGCCTGCTGGCCCTGCTCATGCTGTTTGTGATCATCGTGCATCGCGCCATGCGCACCGCCATTGGCGTGCGGGACGGCTTTGGCAAACTCATGGCCGCCGGGCTGGGATTCACCATTGCGCTGCAGACGTTCATCGTGGTGGGTGGCGTCATGCGCGTCATCCCGCTGACGGGCCTCGCCACCCCGTTTCTCGCGTATGGCGGTTCCGCGATGATCGCCAACTGGATCATAGTTGCGCTGCTCTTGCGCATCTCCGATCAGGCCAGACGCCCTCAGGAGGTGACCGCATGAACGAGCCCGTGCGCAAGCTTTCCGTGGTGGTGCTGGTCATGTTCCTGGCGCTCATGGTGGCGGCATCGTGGATCCAGGTAATCGAGGCTGGCTCTCTCAATTCCGATGCGCGCAATGTTCGCACGCTCTACCGCGAGTACGGAAACTTCCGCGGCCCGTTTGTGGTGGACGGCGAGTCCGTGGTCTTCTCCAAGCCCGTCAATGACCCCTTCAACTTTCAGCGCACTTACACGGACGGCAAGCTCTATGCGGCCGCAACGGGGTATTACTCCATCGTGTTCGGCAAGACGGCACTCGAACAGACAGAGAACGCGCTGCTCGCGGGCACCTCTGACGCCCTGTTCTGGAACCGCCTGCGAGACCTCTTTGGCGGCCGTGAGCAGCAGGGCGCGTCCATTGAACTGACGTTGCGCGCGCAACTGCAGGAGGTTGCCGCCAAAGAACTGGGAGACAAGAAGGGCGCCGTGGTGGCGCTCGATCCTAAAACGGGCGCAATCCTCGCCATGGTCACGAGCCCCACCTTTGACCCGGCCGTGCTCGCGGGCCACAGCACGCAAGAAGTCAACGACGCCTACAAGGAGCTCAACACCAACCCCGATGGCCCACTGGTCAACCGGGCCATCGCGGGAGACACCTATCCGCCAGGTTCAACCTTCAAGCTCATCGTCTCCGCCGCGGCTCTGCACGCTGGCTATACGCCAGAGTCCACGGTCTACGCGCCAGACTCCCTGCCCCTGCCGGGTTCCAGCCACGCGATAGAGAACTACGGCGGCGAGAGCTGCGGCAAAACGGAGCAGATCACCCTTGAGCAGGCGCTGACCGTGAGCTGCAACACCGCCTTCGCGGACTTGGGGATGACGCTCGGCTGGGGCGCCATAGAGGACAAGGCCAAGGAGTTTGGCTGGACGGACACCTTCCGCGTGCCGCTCGTGGTGACGCCTTCTCGCCTTCCCGATGACCCGGACGACGCTCAGGTTGGCATGAGTTCAATTGGCCAGTTTGATGTGCGTGCCACTCCCATGCAGATGGCGATGGTCACCGCGGCGATCGCCAACCATGGCCGGCTCATGACGCCCTACCTGGTGGACACCGCGCGCGCTAGCGACCTCAGCATCATCGAGCAATCAAGCCCCGTTGAGTACGGGCAGCCGCTCACCTCAAGCGAAGCGAGTGACCTCACCCAAATGATGGTGTCCGTGGTCAACGACGGCACCGGCAGGGCCGCGCGGATTCCGGGCGTCACCGTTGCGGGCAAGACCGGCACGGCGGAGACGGGAACGGGAAGCGCGCCACACACGTGGTTTGTGGGCTTTGCTCCGGCGGAGAACCCCGTGGTCGCCGTTGCGGTCATCGTGGAAAATGGCGGATCGTTGGGCTCCGAGGCCACGGGCGGCAAGGTCGCCGCGCCCATCGCCAAAGCCGTCATGGAGAAGGCCATCGAACTCAGCAAGGCTGGCAAGTGATGGAGGTGTTCAGATGACACTGCGCGCCGGCACCACGCTCGCCAATCGCTACCAACTCACGTCCCTCATCGCCGTTGGGGGCATGGGCGAGGTGTGGAGGGCGGAAGACACGGACTTGCATCGCACCGTTGCGGTCAAGGTTCTCAAAGACACGGCAACGGGCAACGACACCTTCCTGCGTCGGTTCCGCAACGAGGCCAAGAACGCTGCCGGGCTCACGCATCCCAACATCGCCCAGATCTTTGACTACGGAGATCACGAAGGCATCGCGTATCTGGTGATGGAGTTTGTCGATGGCGAGCCGCTCAGCTCGATCCTCGAGAAGGAGCGCACCATCTCAGAGGTGCGCGTGGTTCACCTCCTCACCCAGACCTCACGCGGCTTGGGTGCCGCGCACGCGGCTGGAGTCATGCACCGTGACATCAAGCCTGGCAATCTGCTCGTTTTTGGGGACGATCAAGTCAAGATCACCGATTTTGGCGTCTCCCGCAGCATGGGCCAAACCACCCTTACCGCCACGGGCATGGTGATGGGCACTGCCCAATATTTGGCTCCGGAACTGGCGTTGGGAAAGCCAGCCACACCAGCGTCGGACATTTATGCACTTGGTGTCATTGCCTACGAAGCCGTGGTGGGCAGGCGGCCATTTACCGCCGCGAACGCCGTGGATATTGCCATCGCCCAGGTCAACGAGCCCGTGCCGCCCCTGCCCGCGGAGATCTCCTCCGGCATGCGGCACCTCATCATGCTGCTGTTGGAGAAAAGCCCCCGCAAACGTCCGCACAGCACGGAGGCACTTGAGAAGGTGCTGGGTTCGCTGCACGTGCCCGACGCTGCGCCCACTCCCGTTGGCCCGCCACCTGAGGCGCGGGAGGCCAAGCGACAAATGCCCCAGAGCATCGCCCCGCGCGAGTTCAGGGCGCGGCCAGACGTGCGGCGAACACAGTCATGAGCGCGGGTAATGCGACAATATTCGCAAGCACACGGCCTAACAGGCCGCGGAGGGACTACAGATGAGTGACAACGCGAAGATTCTCGCGGGCCGGTATGAGGTTGGCGACCTCATTGGGCGCGGCGGCATGGCCGAGGTGCACATTGGCTACGACACGCGGCTTGGCCGCACCGTAGCCATCAAGATCCTGCGCGCCGACCTTGCCCGCGACCCCAGCTTCCAGACGCGCTTTCGCCGTGAAGCGCAGTCCGCGGCTGGACTGAATCACCCCACGATCGTTGCCGTCTACGACACAGGCGAGGACACCGTGGTCAACACCAACGGCGTGCCGCAGGCGATGCCGTTCATCGTCATGGAGTACGTAGAGGGTCACACGGTCCGCGAGATCCTCAAGGGCGATGTTGCCGCGCCCATCGACGAGGCCGTGGAAATTGTCACGGGCGTGCTGTCCGCGCTTGAGTACTCGCACCACGCCGGGCTGGTGCACCGCGACATCAAGCCCGCCAACGTCATGCTCACGCCAACCGGCGCCGTGAAGGTCATGGATTTTGGCATTGCGCGCGCGCTGGCCGATGCCGGGCAGACGATGACGCAGTCGCAGGCCGTGGTAGGCACGGCTCAGTACTTGTCCCCCGAGCAGGCGCGCGGGGAAAACGTTGACGCGCGCTCGGACCTGTATTCAACCGGCTGCCTGCTCTTTGAACTCCTCACGGGCCGCCCACCATTCGTGGGCGACTCCCCGGTGTCAGTGGCGTATCAGCACGTGCGCGAGGCGGCCCCGCGGCCCTCGCAGTACGCGTCCGACGTTCCGCCCGAGTTGGATCAGATCGTTCTGCGCGCGCTGGCGAAGGACCGCAACGAGCGGTACTCGAGTGCGAGCGAGTTCCTCGCGGATCTGCGCGCCTTTGGCGCTGGCGACCCGGTTGACCCGTCAACGGGCGCCATCGCGGTTGGTGGCGCTGCCCTTGCCGCGGGTGCCGCGGTTGGAGGCGCCGCCCTCTTCAATGAAGACCGCTCCGCAGCGGAGCAGGCAACACAGGCCATGCCGCCCGTTGTAGAGACGGGCGCCACCGAGGTGCTGCCGGTGCAGGCTTCGCCGTGGACAGCTGTTGCGCCCGCCGGGGCTGCCACTGCCACGGAGATCGTGGCCCAGCCGCTGGACCCCTCCATTGATGACTACGAGGATGAAGAACGCAGGCACAAGCGCCGTCAGTATCTGATGCTGGGTGGTGCCGCCGTTGCAGCGCTGCTCATTATTCTGGCGCTCTTCCTCTTCAACCGCAGTGATGGCGCGCAGCCGGACCCCTCAGCAAGTGCCGTTCCCATCCCCAATCTGGTGGGCCTCACGCAGGATCAGGCAACAGCGGCGCTCAAGGAGCTTGGTCTCACCGGCACCTTCTTGGATGAGCCCTCTGACGAGCAGGCGGTTGGCCTCGTCACCCGCACCGAACCACCCATCGGCGAGACTGTGGAATCCGGTACCACCATCACGGTGTACCTCTCAAGTGGTCCCACTGCATTAACGATCCCCGATGTCCAGGGCCTGAGCCAAGAGGACGCGATAAAGATCCTCACGGACGCTAAGCTCATCATCACGAGCGTGGATCCCGATGACACCCATCCGGAAATCGCCGCGGATACGGCTACGGGTACCAACCCCGAGGCTGGCACGCCTGCGGTAGCTGGCGACTCCGTCATCTTGCTCATCGCGAGCGGCCAGGTTGACCTGCCGGACCTCACGGGCATGACGGAAGATGAGGCCCGCACCACGCTTGATGACTTGGGCCTGTCCGTCACCACCAAGCGAGTGGAGACATCGTCCAAGCCGGACGGAGAGGTCTACAAGCAGAGTCCCGAACCCGGCCGCGTAGACGTTGGCACTGCGGTGACGATCACCGTGGCGACAAAGCCAACAACTGCCGAGGTTCCCAATGTGGTTGGCAAGTCTCAGGATGACGCCACGAACACCCTGCTTGACGCAAAGTTCAAGGTGACAGTCAAGTCCGGACCCTCCGCTGATCAACCCTCAGGCGTGGTCTTTGCACAGAGTCCCGATGCGGGCATTTCGCTTGGTCTTGGCCAGCCGGTGACGATCTTTGTGTCCACGGGGCCGCCCGATCCCGGGCCCCCGACTGAAGAGCCAGACCCCGGCCCATAGTCCGGGTCGGGCTAAGCGTGCCTGACCACTCCGGCGCGGTACTTCTTGTGCACGGCCTGCTTGGTCACGCCCAGATCCACCGCGATCTGCTCCCACGTGAGCCCCGCGTTGCGGCCGCGCCTAACCGCCGCAGCCTCCTGCTGCTCAATGTCGCGGCGCGCTCCACGCACCTCCCGCAGCGCGCGCCGCACGCCGTCCGGGTCTGCCTCATCCGCCATGACCATCATGGGAATCACCTCCGCCGTCAACTTTAGTTGACGCACGGCGGCACGTGCCCACGTGTTCGCGTTGAGCCAACCCCGCTTGCTGACTAGCGGCGAACGAGGGGTGACAGGCCCGCCGACCGTGCCTCGGCGTTGGGCATACCGCATACCTCAAGCCAATTGGCGAGGATCCTGTGCCCACCTTCGGTGAGCACCGACTCGGGGTGGAATTGCACTCCCGTGAGCGGCAGCGAGCGGTGCTGAAGACCCATGATGATGCCTTGCGCGGTGGTTGCCGTCACCTCGAGCTCCTCGGAGATAGTAGGGGTCTCCACGGCGAGCGAGTGGTACCGAGTGGCGGGGAAGGGCGAGGGCAGGCCCGTCAGCACCCCGTCCCCATGATGCTCAACGAGTGAGGTCTTGCCGTGCATGAGCTCGGGCGCGTGGCTGACAACCCCGCCGTACAGCTCCGCGAGCGCCTGGTGACCAAGGCACACGCCGAGCATCGGCACGCCCGCCTGGGCGCATTCGCGAATGATGTCGATGGAGCAGCCGGCCTCCGCGGGGGTGCCGGGACCGGGAGAGACGAGAACGCCATCGAATTCGGTGACTGGGGGGTGGGGGACGTCGTTGCGAACCACAACCGTCTCCGCGCCCATCTGACGCAAGTAGCCAACGATCGTGTAGACGAACGAGTCGTAGTTGTCGATTACGAGGATGCGCGCCATGTCAGCCCTGGCCTCCCACGCTCTGGTCCTGGATGCCGAACGTCACGGACACCCAGGGGAAGACATATTGGAAAAGTAGCCACACGATCGCCGCGAGCGCGGCAACCAAGATGAGAGCGCGCACCCAGCGCGGGCCGGGGAGGATGCTCCAGATGGCTGGGAAGATCATGACGGCACCTCCATCAGTTCCTGCGGGATGCCGTTCCCGGTAGGCGACCAGTACTCGAGCACGCCGTGGACCACGTAGCGCTCGGCGGCCGAGTACATCGGGTGGCAGCTCGTGAGGGTGATGTAGTGGTCATCCGGTTCCGCGCCTGGTTCGTTGGGGACGGGCGCAATGACCTTCACGGCGGTAGGACGCACAATCTCGTGGCTCGTCACGCGGTACACGTACCACGCGTCCTCGGTCTGAACTATGAGGTGGTCGCCCTTCTTGAGCTCCGCGATGCGGTGGAACGGCTTTCCATAGGTGGTGCGGTGCGCGCTGATGGCGAAGTTGCCCAACTCGCCGGGCATCCCGGTGTGCGGGTAGTGGCCAATGCCAAGCTTGTCGAGGATCTTGTGCCGGTCAACGCCCTCGGAAATGGGCTTGACGTAGTCCTCACCCCAGCGGGGCACGTAGAACGTGGCGAACGTGGTGCCGAACTTGGGCTCCTTGATATCCGGAACGGTGTCGGGAGCCAACTTGAGGTTATCCGGGATGGTCTGCGGCTCGTCACCCGTGACCGTGCCAGCCGTAATGGGGGCGGTGTAAGCCCACGGCAGTTCTTCCACCGCTTGCGCTTGCACCGAGTTCGCCTCGATGTCCGTGTAGAAGAGCTGCCACACCACGTACAGCCCCAGGAGCGCACCCACGATGATCATGAGTTCGCCGAGGAGCGCGACAATGCGCGAGCCCGCGCCCGGCTGTTTGCGTGGCGCGGCCTCTGGTTGCGCGGCGTCTGCTGACGCCGAGTGCTCTGCGACCGTTTCCATGGTGCTTTAAGGGTACGCGATGGGTTCGAATGCTCCGCGTTCCCCGTGCGAGCGGCCCGTGCGGGTCCCAGGTACTCTTGTCCCCAGTGTTCAACCCCTAGAGGAGCAAGCCGTGCCCGTGTCTAAGAAGCGCGAGAAGAGTAAGTCCAACAAGGTGCCACGCAACGCGGGCAAGATCGCAAGCGAGAATCCGTCCTGGCTGCTCCCCACCGCGCTCACGCTGCTAGTGCTCGGCCCGGCCTGGATCATCGTCTACTACATCTCCAAGGGCCAGTACCCGTTGCCCATCGGCCACTGGAACGTTGGCGTTGGCTTTGTCCTGCTCATGGGTTCCATGGCGTTCTTCGCTCGCTGGAAGTAGCCGCTAGTTACACCGCTGTAGTTATCCACGGTTGGGGACAACCCTGGGGAGAACTACACCGGTGTGATTCGCTCGTTGCGGCGCTGTTGCCGCCGCTCCACCCCGCGCAGCATCAGGAGCATCGTCAGGGCGCCGGCCACGATGCCACCCACGTGGCCCTGCCATGAAACGCCGCCGATGAAAAACCCAAGCACAAGCCAAATGCCGGCCGACGCTATGAGGCTTTGAGCGGGCAGCTTCAGTTTGAGCAGCACAACGGCATAACCAGCAATGAGCCCAAATATCGCGCCCGAGGCGCCCCCGTGGACGTTGCCAGTTCCGAGCAGCATGATCGCGGCGGATCCTCCGAGCATGGAGACGAGGTAGAGCAGTGCGAAGCGAGCGCGCCCCAGTATCGACTCAAGCTGCGAGCCAAACTGCCACAGTACAAACATGTTCATAGCGATGTGCAGGAATCCAAAGTGTAGGAACGCACTCGTGAACCAGCGGGTCCAGTCATGGCCAAAATCGGGGTAGCCCTCTAAGCCGTTCGGGAACAGACCCCAATTGAAGATCCACTGACTCGTGGTCAGAACGAACGTGCCGTACAGGAAAGCCGCCACGTTGGCGGCAATCAGCGCATACGTCACAACAGGCGTGCCGCCCGCACTTACAAAGCCCAACCGGTTGACGAGCGGTCCGCGCTGCTCGGCCGCGTCCCGCACGCAGTCGACGCACTGGATCCCAACAGGAGCCGGCCGCTGGCACTCGGGACACACCGGCCGGCCGCACCGCTGGCAATTCACATACGAGACCCGGTCAGGATGGCGCGGGCATACGGGAGGTGCCACGGGACCTGAACCAGCCACGGCGTCGGGCACGTGAAATCTAGTCTTCGGTAATGGTGACGCCGGTGATCAGGACGTCCTCACGGGGACGGTCACGGCCATCAACGGCAGTGGTGGCGATCTTGTCCACAACGGCGCGGGAAGCGTCGTCGGTAACCTTGCCAAAGATGGTGTGTGCGCCGTTGAGGTGCGGCGTTGGGCCAACCGTGATGAAGAACTGCGAGCCGTTGGTGCCGCCCGGCTTGCCCGTGACGGGGTTGAGGCGCTTGCCAGCGTTCGCCATGGCGAGCAGGTAGGGCTCGGTGAAGGCGAGTTCGGGGTGAATCTCATCGTCGAAGGTGTAGCCGGGTCCACCCGTTCCGGTGCCGAGCGGGCAACCGCCCTGAATCATGAACCCCTCGATGACGCGGTGGAAGACAAGACCGTCGTAGAACGGCTCGTGGCTTGGCTGGCCCGTCTCGGGGTCCTTCCACTCCTTCTGGCCGGTAGCGAGGCCGGTGAAGTTGGCGACCGTTACGGGCGCGTGGTTAGGGTACAACTCCACATTGATGGAGCCTTCTGTCGTCTCAATCGTTGCCTTCATGTGGGCCATTCTTTCACGGCCTCGCCATGCGCGGGTTTGCGTGGCACGATGGAAAGAGCAAATCTCAAATGGGGAAAGGAATCGCCATGAATACCGCGAAGGCCAAGAAGGCCACCCTGGAGTACCAGCAGCAGGCCGCTGAGGCCGCAAAGGCGGCGAAGGCCGCGGCTGTGGAGGCGGCGGGTGCGGCAGCAGAGGCGGCAGCGCGAGCCAAGGAATGGGCGGGCCCGCAGGTTGATCACGCCAAGGAGTGGCTGGGTCCTCGCGCCAAGCACGTCTACGCCGAGGGTGCCCGGCGCGCCGAGCCGTATGTGCGCAAGGCCGGCAGCCGCGCTGGTGAATGGACCGATGCGATTCACGCCGCCGTTGTTGGCGCGGCGATTCCCGCGGTGATCGCGGCGGTGGACTCCGCCGCGCACGCGGAGGATGAGCCACAACACAAGAGCGTGTGGCCCAAGATCGTGATTCCCGCGATGCTCGTGGGAGCCGCAACGGCCGCGCTCGTGGTGTGGGCAAAGCGTGACCCGGGCCGCGACACGTGGGCTGGCGATGACGACGAGTGGGAGTTCGCGGACGATTCCGCGTTCAAGGACCACCTTCGTGACGGCGTGAACCGCGCGACCGATGCCGCGAGCGATGCCGCCAAGCGCGCCACCGTGGCTGCCTCGGCCGCGGCGTCAGCTGCCGCCGAGGTGCTGACAGAGAAGGCTGGGCCAGCGGCCTTGCGCGTCAAGGAGACTGCCGTTGCCGAGGCCAAGAAGGTGGCCGACGCTGCCGGACCTGCCGTAGCGAGGGTCAAGGACACGGCCGTTGCCGAGGCAAAGAAGGTGCGCGTTGCCGCGGAGGACGCTCGCTCCAAGGCGGCCGCCGGACTTGCGGACACCTTTGACGACGCCGAGGACGTGTGGGAAGACGAGGGCGGCACCAACGAAGACGGGCTCACGCCCGTTGAGCACGTGACGCCAAAGCCCGTCGCAAAGCCTGCCGCTAAGAAGCCTGCCGCGAGCAAGCCGGCCGCGAAGAAGAAGGAATAGCGAGCGGCGTCAACCGGAGAACGCGAGGACGCGCTCGCGCGCCTCGCGCAGCAGCCTGAACCAGGTTGCCCTGCTCACGTGCAGGGTGTCGAGGCACGCCTGCTCGCTGCGACGCGGGCTCATGTGGGCCAGTTCTATTGCCTGACGCAGCCGGCGCTCTTCCACCGAGTCGCCAAAGGCGGCGCTGAGCACTTTGGCGAGCCGCTCCTGGCGAGCCGGATCATCGTCGAGCGTGAGGAGCGAGGCGAGTGAAGCGTCGGGCCGTGTGACGCCCAAGTCCGCGAAGACCGCGCCCTCCACAAAGCCAACCGCGCCACCTGGCCGGAAGTCGCTGAAGAAGACCTCTCGCTCCCACGCGCCCTCCATGGGGGCGGCCATGGTGGCGATCGCCACTTCCGGGCGCCGCGTTGGCTCCGGGTAGTGAATGAGCACACCCTCCATGGTCGCCACTCGGTGCCGACGCATGAAAGCGCCTATAGCGATGCGAGTTGCCTCCGCACGGTCCGCGTCCGGAGCGTCCGCGTAGATCACCACGCCTGCAAAGCTGAGCGCGGGATCGGCGCCCGAGGCGCTTACCGCCTGCGCCAAGTCCCGGCCGAGCGCGGAATCTGGCAAGTCCGTTGCGGGGCGCAGCACTCCCAGGAAGATGGCCGCACCGTCGTTGCGCCGCACCGCCAAGTCCACGCCCCCGGGTATTGCGGCGAAGTGGGCGTTGTGATGCCAGTCTGGGTTCGCGTCGTACCCATGAACGTGGGCGAAGGCCTCGAACTCGCCGGGTGCCAGCCGGTCCGCGTAGTGGGTGGGGCTCGCCTCCATGCCGATGGCCGCGCGCAACTGCTCGGACTCGATGAAGAGCGTCATCTCCAGCAGTGACTCGATGTCGCCCAGCCGTGCCCGGGTGCCGAGGTGCTCAACGATGCGGCCAGCCAGCGCCTTAAAGCGCTCGGGAGACTCCGCTTTGAGCCGCTCCCTGATGGTGGCGGCAAGCACAGGGTGCAGCGTGAGGCCGCCCGCGAGGCGTTGCGTAACCGAGAGATCGCCGAGGCGCTGCATGGCGTCACGCGTGGAGCGGCCGGGCAGTGCCGCCGCGAGGAGGCGGGCATCCACGGTGCGCGCAAGCGCTGCAACCGCGAGCACCTCGGGATCGATGTTGAGGGTGCGCTCGCCCGCGAGCCATTCGGTGAGTCGATGCTCGAGTTGCTCCGTCAGGTCACCCGACGGGGCCGCGGACAGCAGCGAAGCGCCAACCGTGAGCGCAAGCGGGCTCCCGGCGGCCCACTGGACGAGCCGGTCGCGGCGGGCAGAATCGTCAACGCCCCTCGCTGCGAGCAGGGCATCTGCGTCCACGCTCGCGAGCGGAGCGAGCGGGAGGTCGCGAAACACGGCATGAAGTCCCGCACCTCGCCAACTTGGGTCCGGAGCGTGGCGGCCGGCGAGCACCAGCCGCGTGCTCGCGGGGAGAACATCAAGCAGCGCGTCCCGGAGCGGCGGCAGGGCCGAGCCTAAGGTGTCCACCTCGTCGATGATGACCACCTGTGCAGCGGCGGCCACCTTGAGCACGTATTGGCGCACCAGATCGAGATCCAGAGGCAGTGCGCGGGCATCAAGCGCCGCCGCCACAAGGCCACGTTCGTGTGCGGCGCGAGCAACCGCGCGCAAAAACCCAGACTTGCCGATTCCGCCAGGGCCATGGACGTAGAGAATCCGGCTGGGAGTGCTGTCCCCAAGGAGTTCCTCAACAACCGCGAGCTCGCGCGTGCGTCCAACGAAACCGGCCGCATCTGCCGCGTCGGCGGCGGCTCGCAAGGTGGGTTCGATCGCCATCGTTACCGCGCCAGCCGCTGCTCAAGGCCCGCGCGCACGTGCGGCCATTCGCTGTCCAGAATGGAGAACACCACGGTGTCGCGCAACGTGCCGTTGGGCCAAACCTGGTGCTGCCGCAGAATTCCGTCTTGCTTGGCGCCCAGTTTGGCGATGGCCGCACGTGACTGCGCGTTCGCCGCGTGCGTACGGAGCTCCACGGCAATGCAGTTGAGCTCCTCGAAGGCCCGCGTGAGGAGTAGGAGCTTCGCCGCCGGATTGATGCCCTTGCCCTGCGCGCTCAAGGCTATCCACGTGGAACCAATCTCGAGCCGCCTGTTGGCCTCGTCGAGGTTCAGGTACGTCGTCATGCCCACAGCCGCGCCCGTGGCCGGGTCAACGATGGCCCACGGCGCCATGCGCCCCTCTTGCTGCAGCGAAAGGCGGCGATCAATTTCTGCCGGCACAGCGTGCGGCGCCGGAATATGCGTGTACCAGGCCTTTTCCCACAAACTGTCTGTGCCCGACGCTATGGCCAGGTCAGGCGCGTGAGCGTGGGTGAGTGGTTCCAGGGTTACGTGCGCGTTCGCGAGCGTTGGCGTTTGGGCGAGGGCCATGGCGCCAGCGTAGTGAGGCATGGTCGCGGGAGAAAAACGGGGTGGAGCCTAGGGGAATCGAACCCCTGACCTCCTGCTTGCAAAGCAGGCGCTCTACCAATTGAGCTAAGGCCCCTTGTTGAATTGTCAGAACTCGTCGAGGACGTCGTCCCACAGATCCTTGGGCGAGTTGTCCGTGAGCACAGCAACGATCACCACCACCGCGATCACGCTCGCGGCAATCAACATTGCCTTCTTCACCAGAATCACCTCACCCAGTGGGCCCAGGAGGACTTGAACCTCCGACCTCTTCGTTATCAGCGAAGCGCTCTAACCGCCTGAGCTATGGGCCCTATGCGGCTCGGCCGCGGCGACCAACTGTACCCCACGCCCCGCACGCCGCTCAAACCGGAACGGCGCCTGGGTGGGGGGCCAGATCAGTCGTCAGTCAGCGTGACGTATACGCCGCCAACTACGGAGGAGACCGTGTTGTACAGGAATGCCGCGATGGTGCTGAGCGCCGTCAGCAGGATCACGTTCATGACCGAGACCAGGATGGTGGCGGACATGACCTTGTTGAGTTCAAAGATCTTGGTGATGTCCACCGGCTGGCCGTCAGGGAAGAGCTTGTCAATCCACTGGTTGGCGAGGGCGAACAGGCCAAATTCGTTGAGCGCGTTCCACAGCACAAACACCGCAACAACAATCATGATGCCTAGCGCGATGGAGAGCAGGAAGCCCATCTTGAGCACCGACCATGGGTCGATGCGGCTCACGAGCACGCGAGCCTTGCGTGGGCCGCCGCGCTTGGCCGAGGCGGCAAGATCGTCGCCCTCGGTGAGCGAGTTCTTGGCGCGCACGGCAAAGCCCTTGAACTTGTCTACGCCAACGCTGAAGGCGCCGGAGTTGTCCGGCTCGCGCACGGGGTCCGGGCCCGTGGGGGCCAAAGGCTGGGTGCGCGTAGGAGCCGGCGCGGTGGTGGCAGGCGCGCTGTTTGCGGGTGCAGTGCTCGTGGGCGCCGTGTTTGTGGGTGCAGTGTTTGTGGGTGCAGTGGCGACGCGCGCGGTGGCGACAGTGGCCGGCGCCGCAGCGCGGTGAAAATTGGGCTGCGTGGGCGCGTTGGGACTTGCGGCGGGAGCGGTAGGCGAGCTGATGGGACGGAAGGCGGAGCGGCGAGGCGTCTCACTTGTCAACGGTGCCGGCTCATTGCCCGACGTAGACGGGGTGAACAGGTTCCCGTTGTCGTTCGCGGCCATAAATTCTCCTAGCGATGCGCCCTGAAAGCGTCGGTCAAGTTTCTAAGGGTACCCGGGCGATGCTCTCACCCCAAGCCGGGCGTGTCATTCCATCCAACGCCCGCGCGCTACGAGCAGTTCCTTGAGCAGGTCCGCGCGGTCCGAGATCAGCCCGTCCACACCGGCATCCAGCAACGCTTCCATTTGCCGAGGATCGTTGACCGTCCACACATGAACTAACGCTCCCGCGGCATGCGCGGCGCCCACCTGCCGCTTGTGCAGGGTTCGCAAAGGGCCGACGTTGGTGGGCACTTGCAGCACGTCCGTCCCCTTAAGCGCGTCTCTCGTCGCCACGCCGAGCGTGGCTCGCAGCCAAAAGTCACCAGCTTCACGCGTGCCAGCCGACGTAGCGACGGGGCGAGAGAGCAGCTTCACTGTTGCCGAGCGTCGGGCAGCGGAAAAGGACGCAACGCACACGCGATCGTGAGAATTGGTGCGCTCTATGGCTGCGGCGATTGGCGCTATGCCGGAGGCGGCCTTGACATCGACGTTGACGCGCAACTCGGGCCACGTGCCCAGCAGGTCCTCGAGCAGCGGGACGGGTTCAACGCCGCCGATCTTGGCGTGCTGTACTTGCGACCACGGGAGATTCGCGACGTTGCCGCGCGAATCGGTGGTGCGGTCAAGGCTCGCGTCGTGGAGCGCCACCGCCACGCCGTCCACAGTGCCGTGGGCGTCGGTCTCTACGTAGTGGAAGCCCAGGTCTACAGCCGCCGCGAAGGCGGCCATCGAGTTCTCGAGGCCTTCCCGGTTGAAGCCGCGGTGTGCGAGCGCGGCAATCGCTCCACCGGTGTCGAAATAGGGGTGGCGCACGCTCACGCGAGCACTCGGTCGATGAACGCGGCAACTCCAGCAAGGTATGCGGCGCGGGGCTCGGGTGCGGACTGGCTGAGGTCGTGCATCCCGCCCTCGATGACTAACTCTTCCGCGTTGGGACCCAGCAGCGGGGTGCGCCTGGCCGTCTCAACGGTGTCCACCACCACGTCTTGGCTCCGCAACAAGGGATTGTCGTCGCTCTCCGCCCCCATCTGCGCCGATCGCGCTACGAGCGTGGGGATGGTGAGCCCAAGCCCGCCGTCGATGCGCTTCCACGCCCCCATGACCGCAGCAACCCAGCGCGCGGTGGTGGGAATCCCGTTGGGGGATTTCCACTCCTGGTTGAATACCGCGTTGCCGCCACCCGTCACGTGCAGGCGTTCGTTGTAGAGGCTGCGCCGGCGGCCAACGATCATCTTTGGCCGTAACTTCATGATGGGCGTCATGAAGCGCACCATACGAGCATCGCCCTTGGTCATAGGCAACCCAAAGAGCGGCGAGTTGAGGATCAGTCCCGCGAGTTGGGGGTGCGGACGGTCCGCGGCCCAGATCGCCACCGATAGCCCGCCGGTGGAATGCGCGTGGACGATGATTGGCAAGCCTGGGTGCAGGGCTGCCACCGCTTCCACCGCGGCCGCGATGTCGTCGCCGGGCTCCTCGATGGTCGCCATGTCGTGCGGGTGGACTTCTGGTGTGCGCGATCGTCCCGCGCCAGACATGTCAACGGCGTAGAACGCCAGGTTGTGGTCAACAAACCACTGCGCGAGTTCCGCCTGATAGAAGTAATCGTTGTAGCCGTGAACGTGCAGCACGGCCGCGCGCGGGCGCGCCGGCTGCGCATCGCTGCGAACGAGCGTTGCGCCTGCCAGGGGTGCAGCGCTGAAGCCAACCAGAACGTCGGGCACAAATTCCACTCCCCGAATCTAGCCGCGATGCGCAACACTGTCCGCATGGCGGAAGAATCAGCGACGATGACCTACACCGAGCCGGAGAGCGTCCCACGCAGGCAAGTGGCCGCATGGGCCATGTGGGACTGGGCCACCCAACCGTTCAACACGGTCATTTTGACGTTCGTGTTTACGGCGCTGTATTTGGTGTCCGATGACTTCATCGCGCCTGGTGAAGATCACGACACAGCGTTGGCCGGGCTGTCAGGTCAAGTCGCGTGGGCGATGGCACTTGCCGGGCTGAGCGTGGCGGTGGTGGCGCCTGTCCTTGGGCAACTCGCCGACCGTACGGGACGCCGCAAGGCGTGGCTCGGGTGGACCACGGTGCTGTTAGTGATCTCCATGCTCGCGCTGTACTTTGTGGAGGCGGCGCCCCAGTATTTTTTGCTTGGCGTGTGCATTCTTGCCGTGGGGTCCGTGATTGGCGAGATCGCTGGCGTGAATTACAACGCCATGCTTGTGCAGGTTTCCACCCCGCGCACTGCGGGCCGGGTCTCGGGGCTGGGCTGGGGGCTGGGGTACATCGGCGGCATCGTGGCGCTGGTGATCGTGGTGCTCGCCGATTCGTTCGACTGGTTTGGCATGGACACCTCCAACGGCATGGCCTACCGGCTCATTGCGGTGGGCTGCGCCGTGTGGACGCTCATCTTTGCTTGGCCACTGTTTCGCTACGTGCCCGAGGCACCCGCGGTGCCGCGGGGCGACGGCGCTGGAATCCTCAATGCGTACGTGCTGCTGTGGCACAGCATCCGCGGGCTGTGGCGTGAAGCGCGCTCCACCCTGTGGTTCCTCGCCGCTTCCGCCGTTTACCGCGATGGCCTCGCCGGAGTGTTTGTCTTTGGCGCCGTGATTGCCGCGAACGCCTATGACTTCACTGACACCCAGGTCATCATGTTTGGCATTGCCGCCAACTTGGTAGCAGGTCTCGTGACCGTGGTGTCCGGCCGCTTTGACGATTGGCTTGGGCCGCGCACGGTCATCATCACGGCCCTCATCGGCATTGTGATTGGTGGCCTCGCCGTGGCATTCCTGCACGGCTTGGGTCAAATCACTTTCTGGATCTTTGGCCTGCTGCTTGCCGGCATGGTTGGCCCCGCGCAGGCGGCATCCCGATCACTCCTGGCACGCGTGTCGCCCGTGGGACGCGAGACCGAGATCTTTGGTCTCTACGCCACCACCGGGCGCGCGGCATCCTTCATGTCGCCCATCGCGTGGGCCGTGGCCGTGGGAGTCACGGGCGCCACGCTGTGGGGCACCCTTGGCATCATCACCGTTGTGGCGATTGGCCTGGTGCTGCTGCTGTTTGTCCGCACCCCCGCGGACCACGGAGGCGCAAAGCACCCCGTGCTCACGGACTAGCGGAGCCGCGAGTTACTCCGGGGCAGCTTCGTCGGCAGCTCCGTCAGCTACTCCATCAGCTCCGTCCGCGTCAGCAACCGGCTCGTCCCCATCAAGGTGCCGCTCCACGTTCCGCGCGATCCCAATGATCCGGTCGCCCGCAGCGGGCTTAGCGAAAATGACGCCCATCGTGTCCCGACCCTTCGCAGGGACCTCGCTCACAAATGCGCGCATGACCTTGCCGGACTCCATGATGACCAGCACCTCGTCGGCATCGTCCACAAGCAGTGCACCAACCAGGTCGCCGCGCTCCTCTTGGAGCTTGGCCACCTTGATGCCTAGCCCGCCGCGACCTTGCCTGCGGTACTTGCTGACATCCGTGCGCTTGGCGTAGCCACCTTCTGTGACTACCAGCGAGTAGGGGCCCGACGCCGTGGTTTCCACATCGCCGTTCTCGCCAACGCCCTCGTCACCGTCGTCGTCGGTTTCGCTCGCGGGCGTGCCAGCTGCAATGACATCGGCTGCGAGCAGCTCGTCGTCGTCGCGGAAGCGCATGCCCTTGACGCCGGAAGTGGCGCGGCCCATGGGCCGCGTGTCCGAGGCCGAGAAGCGAATCGACTGCCCCTTGCGTGACACCAGCATGAGGTCGTCGTCGTCGGAGACCAAGCGCGCCGCAACCAGCTCGTCCGGCAGCAGACCGCCGTCCTCGCCCTCCACTTCACGGAGGTTGATCGCGATGAGACCGCCGGAACGGTTGGAGTCATACGACGTCAGCTCGGTCTTCTTGATGAGACCGCGCCTTGTGGCAAGTACCAGGTACGGCTTGTCCTCGTAGGAGCGCAGCGCGAGCACCTGCGCAATCTCCTCGCCCGGCTGGAAGGCAAGCATGTTCGCCACGTGCTGGCCCTTGGAATCGCGCCCGCCCTCGGGCAGTTCGTACGCCTTGGCGCGGTAGACACGGCCAAGATTGGTGAAGAAAAGTAGCCAATGATGAGTGGTGGTCACAAAGAAGTGCTCAACCACATCGTCGGACCGGAGCGTTGCTCCACGCACACCCTTGCCACCCCGGCGCTGTGCGCGGTACTGGTCTGAACGGGTGCGCTTTGCGTAGCCGCCGGCGGTGATGGTGACCACCACCTCCTCCTCGGCGATGAGGTCCTCGATGGAGACCTCGCCGTCGAAGGGGGAGATCTCGGTGCGGCGATCGTCGCCGTATTTGCGCACAATCTCCGCGAGTTCCTCGCTGATGATGACGCGCTGGCGTTCCGGCGAGGCGAGAATTCCCTGCAAGTCCTTGATCTCCGCCATGAGAGCCGCGTGATCGTCGGTGATCTTCTGGCGTTCGAGAGCGGCGAGGCGACGCAGCTGCAGGTTGAGGATTGCGGTGGCTTGCACCTCGTCAACGTCGAGCAACTTCATGAGGCCCGTGCGTGCGGCGTCAACGTCGGGCGAGCGGCGGATGAGCGCGATGACCTCATCGAGGGCGTCGAGCGCCTTGAGGTAGCCGATCAAAATGTGAGCTTCGCGCTCCGCCTCGCGCAAGCGATAGGCGGTCCTGCGCTGAATCACCTCAAGCTGGTGCGCCGTCCAGTAGCGGATGAAGGCGTCAAGCGGCAGGGTGCGCGGCACGCCGTCGACGATCGCGAGCATGTTCGCACCGAACGTCTCTTGCAACTGCGTGTGCTTGTAGAGGTTGTTGAGCACCACCTTGGCCACGGCGTCGCGCTTGAGCACAATTTCCAAGCGCTGGCCAGTGCGGCCTGAGGTCTGGTCGCGAATATCCGCGATGCCGCTGACCTTGCCGTCCTTGACGAGATCCGCGATCTTGATCGCGAGGTTGTCCGGGTTGACCTGATACGGCAACTGAGTGATGACCAGGCACATGCGTCCCTGGACCTCCTCAATGTTGACCACCGCGCGCATCGTGATGAGTCCGCGACCCGTGCGGTATGCATCCTCAATTCCCTTGCGCCCCAAAATGGTGGCGCCCGTGGGGAAGTCAGGTCCCTTGATGCGCTCCATGAGCGCCTCGAGCAACTCTTCCTTGCTCGCCGTGGGGTTGTCGAGGTGCCACTGCACTCCCTCGGCAACCTCGCGCAGGTTGTGCGGAGGGATGTTGGTCGCCATGCCAACCGCGATGCCCGCCGAACCATTCACCAACAGGTTGGGGAACCGCGCGGGCAGAATGACTGGCTGTTGCTCGCGGCCGTCATAGTTGGGCTCAAAGTCAACGGTGTCCTTGTCGATGTCCCGCACCAGCTCCATGGCGAGCGGAGCCATCTTGCACTCGGTGTACCGCGACGCGGCCGCGCCGTCGTTGCCCGCGGAGCCAAAGTTGCCCTGACCAGCGACGAGCGGGTAGCGCAGCGTCCACGGCTGCACCATGCGCACAATCGTGTCGTAGATGGCGCCGTCACCATGCGGGTGGTACTTGCCCATGACGTCGCCAACGATGCGTGAGCACTTGGAGAACGCGCGGTCCGGGCGGTAGCCGCCATCGAACATCGCATACAAGACGCGACGGTGGACAGGCTTGAGCCCGTCCCTCACGTCCGGCAGGGCGCGGCCCACGATGACCGACATCGCGTAGTCCAGGTAGGACCTCTGCATTTCGGAGTTGAGATCTACGGCCTCGATGCGGCCGTGGTGAACGCCCTCAGGGTTATCAGATGACTGTGTGGAATCAGATGTCAAGGAAACGCACATCCTTCGCATTGCGCTGAATGAAGTTGCGGCGAGACTCAACGTCTTCGCCCATCAGGATGGAGAAGATCTCGTCAGCCTGAGCCGCGTCGTCCATGGTGACTTGCAGGAGCGTGCGGGTCTCGGGGTCCATGGTGGTCACGCGGAGCTCCTCGTGATCCATTTCGCCAAGACCCTTGTAGCGCTGGATGCCGCCGTCCTTGGGGAGCTTCTTGCCGGCCCTCTTGCCTTCCTCGAGCAGCGCGTCGCGCTCGCGGTCGGTGTAGACGTATTCGTGATCCGAGTTGGACCACTTGATCTTGAACAGTGGCGGCTGCGCGAGGTACACATAGCCGGCGTCAATGAGCGGCCGCATGTACCGGAACAGGAGCGTGAGGAGCAAGGTGCGGATGTGCTGGCCGTCAACATCGGCATCGGCCATCAGCACAATCTTGTGATACCTGGCCTTTTCGATGTCAAAGTCTTCACCCATGCCCGCACCAAACGCGGTGATGAGACCCTGCACCTCTTGGTTGCCGAGCGCGCGATCAAGGCGCACCCGCTCCACGTTGAGGATCTTGCCGCGGATGGGCATGATCGCCTGGTTGTACGGCTCGCGGCCCGCCTTGGCGGAGCCGCCAGCGGAATCGCCCTCCACGATGAAGATCTCGCATTCGGCGGGGTTGCGGCTCTGGCAGTCGGAGAGCTTGCCGGGCATGCCGCCCGATTCCAACAGTCCCTTACGGCGCGTGGCCTCGCGCGCTTTGCGCGCGGCGAGGCGCGCTTGCGATGCCTGGATCGCCTTGCGGATCACGTCGCGGCCCTCATTGGGGTGGGAATCGAACCAATCCGTGAGGCGCTCGTTGACCACCTTCTGCACAAACGTCTTGGCGATGGTGTTGCCCAGTTTGGTCTTGGTCTGGCCCTCGAACTGCGGCTCGCGAAGCTTGACGGAGATGACGGCCGTGAGGCCTTCGCGAACGTCGTCGCCTGTGAGGTTCTCGTCCTTTTCCTTGAGGATGCCCTTTTCGCGCGCGTACTTGTTGACCAAGGAAGTCATGGCCGCGCGGAAGCCCTCTTCGTGGGTGCCGCCCTCGGTGGTGGAGATGGTGTTCGCGTACGTGAACACGGCCTCGTTGTATCCATTGGTCCACTGCAGCGCGAGCTCTACGGAGATGCCAAGCTCGGCGTCTTCCGATTCGAGCGAAATCACCTCGGGGTGCACAACCTCCACCTTCTTGGCGGAGTTGAGGTGAGTCACGTAATCAACCAAGCCACCGTCGTATTTGTAGGTGACCGAGCGAACAGCCGGCGTTTCGGCGTCGGCGTCATCGGCGTCGGGCACTACATGGTCCGGACGCTCATCGGTGAGGGTGATGCTCAAACCCTTATTGAGGAAAGCCATCTGCTGGAAGCGTGCGCGCAAGGTCTCGAAGTCGTATTCGGTGGTTTCGAAGATCGCGTCGTCGGCCCAGAAAGTCTGCTGGGTGCCGGTCTCGTCCGTCTTCTCGCCCTTGACGAGGGTGCCTTGCGGCTTGCCGCCGTCCGCGAAGGTTTGGCGCCACACGTTTCCTTGGCGCTTGACCTCGGTCTCCACGCGCTTGGAGAGTGCATTGACCACGGAGATGCCCACGCCGTGCAGGCCGCCCGAGACCGCGTAGCCGCTGCCGCCGAACTTGCCGCCCGCGTGGAGGATCGTCATGACGACCTCGACGGTTGGCTTCTTCTCCGTGGGGTGCATGTCCACGGGGATGCCGCGGCCGTTGTCGGTGGTGCGAACGCCGCCGTCTTCCATCAAAGTCACGGTGATGGTGTCGCAATATCCCGCGAGCGCCTCATCGACGGAGTTGTCCACCACTTCGTAAACTAGGTGGTGGAGTCCGCGCTCTCCGGTGGAGCCGATGTACATACCGGGGCGCTTGCGGACGGCCTCGAGGCCCTCCAGAACGGTGATGTCGCTTGCGCCGTAGGCAGGGTTCTTTGCCTGGTCGTCTTTCTTGGCCACAGATTCGCCTTCCAAGCGTTTTGCACGACGCAACATGGCGCCGGTGCTATCTCGGTCAATTCTAGCGCGTTCTGGCACGGTTTCTTGGCGATTCAGGGCCATCTGTGGATAGTTCTGGGGTTGGCAGAAATTAGTAGTGGCCGGCGGTGTGGCTGGGTTGGGGGTTGGGGGTGAGGGTGGGGGTTCGGGGTTGGGGGCGGGCTTCCGCCCCCTCGCCCGCGTCCACCCCCTCACCCCCTCGCGACTCGCTCCCTCGCGACTCGCTCCCTCGCGACTCGCTCCCTCGCGAATTGGTGGATCCCGTCAGCATTTGGCCGCGATTCCTTACGCGACGCACCAATTCGCACAAGGCAGTGGCCCGACGCCGTCCCGCCCTCTCACCCCCTCACCCCCTCGCGACTCGCTCCCCTCGCGAATTGGTGGATCCCGTCAGCATTTGGCCGCGATTCCTTACGCAACGCACCAACTCACGGAAGACAGCCGCGTTCGCCTACGGCTCATGACCGCGCTGCATCTCGTCCGAGCCTCGCCTGCGGCGTTGACGAAGTCGTCTGCGGTGTTTGCGGCAACCAAGCACAGCTGGAACTGCGCGAGATCCCCACCTCCCGACGGATGCGTTTGCCGCAATACCGACCAGGAGCCCGCAGAAGCCTCGGGGTAGGAGGCGTTGTCATGGTGCTTTCGTGCCAGCGGAACGCCGTCGGATGGGTGGGCCTGTGGCCGATAGTGCTCGAATTCCCACTGTCCCAATCGGCCGATCTTCGCGGCGATGAGTGCCGCAAGCAGCACACAGAGACACCAGGCAAGGTGCGTCATTGCATCATCTCCGGCGGCAAGCCCCGCCGTTGCGCTGCTCGTCGCTCCTGCCAAGCCCACAGCGCTTCCACTGCCCGGGGCGCGTCTGCCACATCAAGGTCCCGCCATCGCCCGGTAACGAAAGCCGCCTCTTGGTCGGCCGACGGTCGCCGCGGGTCCGGCAGACTTCTGTCGAGGAAGGCCATCCATATGACAGGCGCAAACCATTCGACCGTCAGTGGAACGGCGATCTCCATGAACCACTGGCTGCGATCACGGACGAGCCGCACCCGCACCTCATTGTGAATGTACAGCGCGATCCGGTTGCCGAAAGCTGTGTCGTCCGGATCACTGATCTGGGCGACGAATCCTTCGGCCGCCAGTTGGGCGGTCAACGTCTTGTAGGCGGCCGGAGCGTCTTGTAGGGGATCCATCACGGTGCTCCAGGCGCGATAGGCGACATGCCATCGGGGCCGACGGTGTACCCCTTCGACTGCATGTACTGCAACTCGCGTTCGAAGAACGAACCCTCGCGAGCGGCATTCGCGGGCGTTGCCAGCTGCATGTTGCTGCCGCGAGTGATCGCCCGGTCTAGGAACTTCAGGTTGGCCGCCCATTGCTCGGTTGGGGACATCGAATCCCAGACCTTGGTCGGAACCTGGAACGAGCGCCCTCCAGTTGCTTTCGCGAGGTCAACGTACCGTGGGTAATGACCGAGCACGACGGTGTCTGCGGTGTTTGCGGCACATCGGGCGCCCGGAACGTCACACACGTCCGCCGCGAGGCCGCGAGGTAATGTCCGGGTTGTACCGTCGGCGCAGTCACCTCGCACGAACCACGCGAGGTGGTCGTCGTTGGTGTGGTTCCAGATCGAACCCCGTTGTGGGCGCGCCGAAGCGCCACGCAGCCCGCGGTCACCGGCGGACGCCGGTGCGGTGTCGTCGTGGGCGACCGCAGGCGGACCGCGCTCGATGGCGGAGTCGTTTCGCTCGAAAGTGCGGTTGTGGCTGTCTCAGGTGTAGGCGTGATGCAGCGCCTGACTGGTCTCAACGGCCGCCGACGCTGTGCCAGAGATGCCGGAGACGAGGAGGGCGACGAGCCCTGTAACGAAAACCGTGATCCACCTAGGCATCGCCGGCGCTCCTGGGGGATTCGTTATAGATCTCGCCGCCAGGCCAATCGCTCTCAAACGCCTCCAGGACACGTTCCGCGGCGCGCCTGACACGCAGGTCGCTGGCTGACTGCACAAGTTGCGAAAGAGCCATTCGCACCGCAGGCCAGCGAAGGTGATGCATCGAGAATTCCAGGATCTCGATCGTTCCTGGGACACCCAAGACCAACTCTCCGGGATGCTCTTCGAGTAGGTCGAGGAACACCGAGACGGCAGGCTCGGCATGTTCAGGATTCGCTTGGACGAGGGAGACGATGTCATTGAGCGTGGGCACGAGGTCTCGCGCGTCCGGCGAGTCGGCCGCAATTGCTAGGCCGTACTGCGTGAGGAGACTCAACTGCGCCGTGAACTCGTGCCGATCAGGGGTGTTCAATGCGTCACCGCCTGCCATGCCCCGTTCCGGATAGTCAGACCCGCATTCTCGAAAGCTGTTTGAGCGATCCCCTGGATCGACGCATCCGGCTGGTAATGACCAGATGCGTTGTTGAACATCCGAACTTCGCCATTGACGACGCGAACCTCGCCCGCAGCCGTGACTCCGGAGCCACGGGCCAGGTCGATGTGCCCGCCACGGCCGACGATCAGCCCGCCGTCTTGCCCGACGACGTACTGGAAGCGACCATTGACGGACGACAGGCGATCGAGTGGCACGGTGCGTCCGGGGAAAAGGGGGTCCTTGGGCGCCAAATTCGTCCATACTCGAGGACCCGTGTTTGCGGCTCCTCCACCACCCCAAGTTATATGACCACTGTCGCTCGCGAGTGACCCCGCGCGGGCTTCGAGTCGTTGCACGCTCGCGGATACCGCACGCGCAAACGCACCACCGGCGCGCGACACCGCAGGAGCTACAGCCCGCGCCAGCGCTCCAACTCCCACCGAGACCACTCGCGCAGCCCCGCTCATGACTATCCCAAGCCCCACATCAGTGGCTACTTGACGCGTGAAATTGCTCAGGGTCTGCTGCTCCTCAGGTAATGCCTCAAACGCCATCGCACTATGAACGGTGCCCGCCAGCACCCCACACAACAGCGCACTGCCAGCAGTAACGGCGGTGCAACCAAGGAACGTTGCCGTAGACACCCAGAATGCTGGCGACGTGAGTTCATCCTTAAATGCGTCCCACAACGATGCGTTGGCCTCGCAGTTCAACCCCGCTTGGGTTGCGTTCCCGTAGAGTCCCAGCGGATCCACAAACTGCAGTGGATTCCCCGGCGTGTAGGCATACGCCATCCCCGTGGTTGCCAACGCCGGATCGACAGACAAGAACTGCGCAGACTGCGGGTCATACACCCGGTTTCGCAAGTAGTAGTCACCGGTGGGGTCCAGATACTCGCCAGCGAACTGGAATCGAGTGGCCGCCGTGTCACCGGCCACCACCTGCGTTTTCCCGTCCAAATCGAAGTCATACTCAGCAACCGGTTCACCGGATGCGTCAGTTGCCAGACGCGTGGAACCAATCAGATCACCGTGGAGATACGTGACTTCACCCGAATCGAGCCGCACCTGGGCAATAGGCGCTGTGCCGCCAGCGTAGATGTAGTCGAACTCGCCGTCGCTAAGGAGTTGCGGCACGCTGGCCGTGGTGTCCCACACGTAGCTAAACGACTTCGCGGTCGAGCCCGCCTGCTCCGCGCCGACGCGCAAGCCCAGCGAATACTCGTAGTCCGTAGAGCTCGCTGAGTCTTGCACGCTTACGACCTGGTCGCGGTTGTTCCACGTGAACGAGCGATCGGAGTCACCACCATGCTCACCGGTACGGCGCCCTCGAACGTCGTACTCATACGTGGTGGTGCCATCCACGCTGGATGCCGTCTCCGCGGCTCCCGTGCCAGACACGGTGATCGTGGTGCCATCGGGGAGCGTCAGCGGTTCATGCGCATCTGTGTAGAGCAAAGGAGCGGTCTGGGAGCCCGTGGAGGTCACCCTTCCCACTTCATCGAAATCAAAAGTTTCGCTCTCCGCCGCGTCGCCGGACCTGGACGTCGATCTGCCGGTGAGCTGTGAAGCGGCGTCATATACGTAGGTCAGGGACAACATCGGGTCGCCGCCCCCGGCGACAGAAATGCCGGAAAGCCGGCCATCGCCGTCGTAGCCGTAAGTGGTGGCAAGGCCATTGGGAGCGGCGACTGATGACACGAAGCCCGCCGGGGTGTGCGCGATGTCCCAAGTCCCCACGCCACTTGCCGTGGTGCCAACGGCGCTACCCGCCGAGTCGAACGACGTCGAGACAACCCGCCCCGACGGGTACGTGAGGCTAGCCCGCTCCCCGTCGAGCGTGTACGCATAGCCAACGTCACCCGTCGGGCCTGCGACGCCGGTGACTCGACCGATCGCGTCGTACGAATACGTGGTGGTACCGCCCCCGTCTGTGAACGACGCGAGGCGACCAGCGTCGTCGTAGTCGGATTCGCCAACGAGTTCCCCGTCAAGGAACTCCGATGTCACTCGGCCCGCCGCGTCATACGTGATCGTGGAAGTTTGCCCGTCGAACTGGGTCGCGGATACCAGCAGGCCAGCTGCGTCGTACACCGAGTGCGTTGTGCGTGCCAGCACATCCGTGTACGAGACCACCCGCCCGTCGAGGTCATACTCGTACGCGAAGTGTCTGTCGGAGCGATCCTCCCCGCCCGTCGAGTTTCCATTCGCGTCATACGTGAACGAGGCCCGGCTGTTGTCCGCGTAGGTGACCAGCACCGGACGGCTCAAAGCGTCGTACTGGACCGTAGTTTCGCGGCCCAGCGGATCTACCTGCTGAGTGAGCCGTCCAAGCGCGTCGTACGACGCTGTGCTTGCGTTTCCGAGTGGATCGATGACTTTCGTATTGCGTCCGGCAGCGTCGTATACGTAGCTGGTTGTTCGCCCATCCGCATCGGTGGCAGTGAGCAATTGGCCAGCGAGGTTATAGGTATAGGCAAAGCCATGCCCAAGGGGGTCCTTAGTAGTCAGCAAATCCCCGGTCCGGTCATAGGTGGACAATGAGCGCGCGCCACTGGGGCTCACGACTGCAGTTCGTCGACCAACCTTGTTGTACTCATACCGGTACGTCCGGCTAAGTGCGTCAGTTTCGCTGATGACCCTGCCCATTGAGTCGTACGCGTAGTGGGTCGAGCCGCCTGCCGAATCCGCTTGGGACACCATTCGCTCCTCGGAGTCATAGAGGTACTCCGTCTGAAAGCCCAGGGGATCCGTTGTAGAACTAAGCAATCCACCGGCGTCATAAGTAAAGCTCGTCTTGTAGTCCAGGAGGTTGGAGCCCTCGAGCCAAGCTCGCGGGTCATACGTCGCAGTGGGCCTGCCCCGTTCGTCGAACTCCGTACGGCTCTTCACACCTTCGGGGGAGGTGACCGTGGTCACGTTCCCACGGGCGTCGTATTCGTACCTTGTTACGCCTCCTTGAGGATCTGTCACCGCGAGGACTTCGCCGCGCGACCCAACTTGCATAGTTGTTTCGTTGCCCAGTGCGTCGGTTGACGAAACGAGATTCCCTCGTTCGTCGTAGGTGAAGGTATACGCGGCACCAAGCGCATTGGTCGCGACCAAGATGTTGCCGTCGGCGTCCCGAACAAGGGTGCGAGTGCCACCCGCGGCATCCACCGTCTGAGCGAGATCGCCATCTGCGTTATAGACGTACTGCGTCTTGCGGCCCATCGCGTCCGTGACAGTGGCTACCTGCCCGCGAGCGGTGTAGGTGTACGTCGCGGACGCGGCCTCCGCAGTGCCGTTAGCTTCGGTCCGTTGGACCAACTTTCCACCTGAGTACATGTCGCGAGTGGCCGTGCCGTCTGGTGCCGTAGTGGTTGTGCTGGAAGCACCGTACGAGAACGTCGTCTTCCCACCATCGGGTGCGGTTTGGGCAAGCGTGCGGCCATAGGTGTCGAACGTGTTGGAGCTGGTGCCTACGCCCGGGAGATCAAAGGTAGTCATGTGGTGGGCGGAGTCGTAACTGTAGGTAGACACTCCGCCCACTGTGCGGTTTACGCCCGTCAAATTGCCCGCAGCGTCGTAGTCATACGCGACCGAGTAGCCATCGCTGTCACTGCCGCCAACCACACGCCCTGCCGCGTCGCGCTCGAGTTCGATCCAACGGCCTGCACCCCCCGAAATCTTGCTCACGCGGCCCTCGCCGTCACGAGCAATGGAAGTTGTGTTGCCGTTTTGGTCGGTGACCCGCGCCAAGTTGCCGGACAACGAGAATCGGAAAGTGAGATGGTCCTTCCGATGAAAACTGAACCCGTTGGAGTCTTGCTCTAGGACGGCGGTCACGCGCTCGGGCGCGGTCCACTTGCCATCAGTCCCTCTGAAGAAGAAGCTTCGCGCACCTGTCTCCTGGACAACAAGCACCACTTTTGCCGTAGGCAGATCGGGTGAATCGAACGGCTCGATACGCATGTCGAAACTCGGCGTCCAACCATGGCCCAGGCCGTGGTCTTCGTTGCCCAACAGCGACGAGTAGGTCCGGGAGATCGCCACTGGCGGGCCAAAGCCTGGCAAAGTCAGATCGGTCTCCGTGGCGAAGAATTCACCGGTGCTCGTATTGACAGGGTCGGCTGCGCAAGCATCCGCGCAGTACTGCGCGGAATTGGCGCCTCCGAGGCTACCGAACCACCAAATGTCGCCGGGGACAACCAGTTGGTTGCTCTCTGCCACGATCTCGGTGTACGAGCGACCGGTACGCGGCGACGTGTATGTCGCTTCAATCTGCGCCTGGTACGTCTTCACGCTCGCACAAGGTCCACTTATTTGCGCTTCGCCCGAGAGATCCCAGAAGTCCGTCTGATACGAGCCGGTGTCATACAGCAGTTTCCGAAGTGTTTGATTGGTTGTGATGTAGGCGACAGAGCTACCGGGACTAATCACCTCCCCGTACCAATTGTGCTCCTGGTCAAATAGACCGGTGCAGCGGCGCTTGCTGAATGTGCCCATGGAAATCTCGAGACTTGCCCAAGCCTTCTCCCTAAAAACTTGGACTAATGAGCTCTGACCCACACGAACGCCGGTGGGGTCATCGGCGCGCGCGACGTAAGCCCTCACGTAATGGGTTCCCGTGTCGGGTATCTCAGCAAAGGCAAAATGGGTCGTGCACGTTACGCGGCCCCCGTCGTACGCGTTCCCCGTACACCGTTGACGCAACCCATGGGGTGGGGTGATCTGGCCAGTCGGTAACGTGTAAGAGTCCCCAGTGCCGATCATCGTATCGAAGACATCCTCGATGAAGACCTCGTAGACGCCGCCTGTTGGGTAGGTGGACTGGTTGGCCTGAAACTCCACCGTTCCAACGTGGCGCGTGTTTGCCTGAGTCGCTGTCCAGGTAAAGGTCCACGGCGCCCGTGCAACGGTGACCACGTTGGAACTCGCGACCGCGCCGTCCGCGATCATCCCTGGAGGAGCAATCACGGCTAGGTAGTTGTGCTCTCGCAGTTCCTGGTCCGCAAGGATGGTGGCCCCGCACGAATACTCCGCAGGCGACTCGTAGTGCATTGAACTTGAACCGCAGGTCAATACCGGCGCACCAGTAGTCTGGTCGATCACGTAGAGCGCCTTGCCTGTGGTTGAAGTAAGCACGTTCCCATTGGCGTAAGCCGTAAGCGTGTATTTGCCGCCCGTCTTCACTGAGCTCACGGACGACACGAGACGCACATTCCAGGCGGTGCCCAGAACATTCACCGTGTTGCTACGCGTGATCTCAGTCACGTCACCCGCTACGGTCCTCTTCAGAATTGCTACATAGCCTGCGTCCAAGGAGGAGGCGGTGACCTGGGTCTTCATCGAACAGATGTACTCGCCATTGGAAGATGAAAGTCCCGTACACGTCCCCACAACGGCGCCGTTGTCTGCACGCTGCACTTCAACAGCGAATCCCCACCCCGTGCCGAGCGACATATTCGAGTGGACGGTAAGGGTCGCCGATTCGTCAGGACGCACCACAGGTTTGGAGGCCTGAAGACTCACCACAAACGGTCGCGGGCTCACGATCACGTCGTTTGACACTGCCAACGCCGGTGTTGGCGCAGAAAGGTCGTACAGCTCAGCGCGGTATGTGCGCGCATCACCATAGAAGTAAGACATCGCGGTGTTGCACGTGTACGCACTTGAAAGCATTGCCGTTGTGGCGCACGTGCCAACCACGGCGTCCGTCCCCACATCGAGTAGGCGCACCCGCCAGCGACTCGCGACGTTGTCAAGATCCTGACTCGTTATCAACTTGAGGGTGAAGGCGCGCCCGGTGTCAAGATCCGTGTAGTTGGACGAGAGCGTAAGGGTCCAGCCATTTGGCGTTACGGTTACAGCTGATGAGACGCTCCCTGATTGCCGTGCTACGTATTGCTCGGGGGTCGTCGCGATAAATGATGTGGTGGCTGCGCAAGTTGTACCGGTGGTGCACGACTTAAGGACGGCGTCGTCCGATACGCGGACAATTTCCATGGGAACTGCCGCGGTGGCGGCTACCGTTGTTGTCCCCGTAACTGTGAAGTTGACCCCCGTGTTGACTTTCGCGGGAGCAACCACGCTCAAAGTAGGCTCCACTACGGTCGCAAGTGGAAAGACACCTCCGGGGAGCGGTGCAACCGCCCCGGCACCGGTCGTACCCATTGTCTGCGGCGAATTGCTCACAGCTCCCGTGGGCGATGCGAGCAGGAAGAGCGTCGCTGTTACGGCCGCCGCTGTGATTGCGCGAATTGCAGATGATCGTGGCATGTTTCCCCCTGGCACTAAATGGCGTCTACTGACGCGATGCTAGCGCGGCGCGAGACTTCGCGAAGGGTGAAGCGAGGTTTATGACACGAGTGGGGTCCAGCTGCGGCTGGTCAGCGTCGCCCCTCGCGCCTCCCGGACCTCCGCGAATTGGTGGATCCCGTCAGCATTTGGCAGCGATTCCTTACGCGATGCACCAATTCGCGGAAGGTGGGGGCGAGGGACGGGCGCGGGACGGGCGCTCACTCGCCGCCCCAATCTCACCGCGCGTAGCGCGCCAAGATGTGGTCCCGCTCGGCGTCCGGAACTCGCTCATCGAGCCTTGCGACGGCGATCACGCGATCCCATGCGCGCGATGCGCCGACGAGACCCGGCGAGAGCTCCTCAGTTCGCCGAACGAACGCCGCGAGCACCTCCGCCAACGACTCTTCCTCGTGGGGCGAGTAGAACTTCTCATGCCCCACTACCAGCCGGGTGCGCGCCACGTCCGCTTCGGGCGGCCCGGACTGCGCGTTGGTCCAATCGATGATGACGGGCCCGTCAATCACGTCCGGCGCGGTGGACCACATGACGTTCCCGTCGTGGAGGTCCATGTGGCACAGCACGCGCTCGCAATTCTTGGTGAGTCGCTCGAGGTCGCGTTGCGCGGCCTTCGCGAGCGCCTCGGGGATGGGGCCTTCACGAAGTTGAAAGCCAAGAAATTGCTCCGGCGTGATCAGCTCCGGACTTGGCACCTGGCGGATCTGGTGCTGCAGCTCCGCGAGTACGTAGCCTACGTGTTCGGGCCCGACGCTCTGCGCCCGTCGCGCGAGCTGCTCACCTTCAACGTACGCGAAGGTCAGCGATGGCGGCGAACCTTGGGCGTTGTCCGCAAGCAAGGCTGCTACCGGCAGACCAGCGGCCATTGCGACGCGCGTTGCCGTCGCTTCCAGCTGGCAAATGATGCTGAGCATCGACGCGTCAAACGTCTTGACCACCGTGCCTTGCGCGCCGCGGGTCAGGACTGCCGTAGCGCCCCGTGCCACCACTTCGCCCTCAACCCAGGTCATCCGTACGTATCCCGCGGCCCGCGGCCCGGCACCGTCCGCTGACCCTTCACCCACGAGCGCCCGGTGGGCCCAAGCACCTTGAGCTCGCGCACGATCTCGCGCCCGGATTCCTCATTGAGCCGATGCCGGATCTGCCCATTCATGAGCGTCAACTGCGTTGCCCAGGCCGTGGAAGTCGCGCGCACGCTCAGCACGCCCTCATCGAACCCCAGCGGGTCGCAGTGATCCGCTATCTGATCGCCCACTACCTCGCGCCAGCGAGCGGTGACCGCCGCTACCTCCACCTGCTCCGTCCAGCCGAGCCGGCGAAGCAAAGTCTCCACCGCGTCGGACATTGGCTTGGGGTCGCGGCCCTCGGAGAATGGCTGGGTTCCGGTTCGCCGCTCCTCGCGTTGGGCGCGGCCCCTCGCGGCCGAGGTTCGGCGCGCTCCCCTTTGCCTGGCCGACGCTCTGGCTCGCTCCATCGCGTCCCTCGCCATTGCTGCCGGATCCTTGGCGGCGCCGTCTTTGGGTTGGGGTGCTTCACTCACGCCGCGTCACCTTTCCATCGGCAACCTCGAATACCGCTCCCGCAAGCGCGGCCGGCACGTCCGCCGCAACCGCGGCGGTGATGAGTACCTGGTTGGCGCCGGTGAGCCGCGCGGCTAGAGCCGCGCGGCGCGACGAATCCAACTCGGCAAACACGTCGTCCAGAATCAGCACGGGCTCGCCGTCCTCATCCGCGTCCGGCCCGCCGTCGGCGGTCAGCAAGTCATACGAGCCCAGCCGCAGCGCCAGCGCGCAGGACCAACTCTCGCCGTGACTCGCATACCCCTTCGCCGGCAGCTCGCCAATCGCGATCTCGAGATCGTCGCGATGCGGCCCTACGAGGCACACGCCGCGCTCAATTTCTTGGGTCCGACGCTCCCTCACCCCGTCAAGAATCGCGCCAGCCGGGTCTGGGGTGGAGATATCCAACGCGCTACCGTACCGCAACGAAAATGGCGCACTACCAGGTGCTACGTCCTGATAGGCGGCGGATGCCCACGGCTGCAGCGCCTCAACAGCCGCGATCCGTGCGGCCATGATTCGCCCGCCGAGTTCTGCGAGCTTCTCGTCCCAAATGTCGAGCGTAGAGAGATCCACCCTGGCGCCGCGCGCCGTCTTCAGCAGCGACGTGCGCTGCCGCAAAACCCGCTCGTAGTCGCTGATCACACCGGCGTGCACGGGCGCGAGCGCCACGCACAACTCGTCCATGAATGCGCGCCGCCCGGAAGGGTCGCCCTTGATGAGGGACAGGTCTTCCGGCGCAAAGACCACCGTGCGCAGAATCCCAACCAGGTCTCGAGGCCGCGCGGCAGCGCGGCCGAGTCGAGCAGTTTTTGCCTTTCCAGGTTGGATGGTGACTTCCACCATGAGCGACCGCCCGCCCTTGTCCACCTTGGCGGCAACAATCGCTCGCTCGGCGCCCGCCCGGATCAGCGGGGTGTCGGAAGCGACGCGGTGAGACGACAGCGTGGACAGGTATCGCACTGCCTCTACCAGGTTGGTCTTGCCCTGACCGTTGCGGCCAACAAAAGTGGTGACGCCCGGATCCAGCGCAAAGTCCAACTCGGCGTACGAGCGGAAGTCCGCCAGCTGCAAATGAGCGACGTGCATGAGCTCAGGAGGTGATGCGGATGGGCACCAGCAGGTAGCGGAACTCGGAGGCGACGGTGCCGCCCGGCTTGTCGATGCCTACAAACTCCACGGGCTTGGTCTCTTGCAAGAAGCCAAACTGCACGTAGTCGGAGGAGAGGGCGCCTAGGCCGTCGAGCAGATACTGCGGGTTGAACGCCACGGTGATGGCGTCACCCTCAAGTGTTGCCTCGAGCGCCTCGGATGCTTGCGCGTCGTCGGTCTGCCCGGCGTCGAGCACCACTTCGCCTTCCGTGAAGGCGAGCCGCACTGACGAGTTGCGCTCGGCAACGAGGGCAACTCGTCGCGTAGCGTCGATCAAATCTTGCGTGCGCACCACCGCGGTGATGGGGTTCTCGTCACGGAACAGCCTGCGCACCGGCGGGTAGTCGCCATCCATGAGCTGCGAGGTAGTCACCAAGCCGCCGGCGGAGAAGCCGATGAGGTCAACACCCGTGCCCTCGCCCAGGGAGAGGTCAACTTCCCCGGAACCCAGGGCCTTTGCCGTGTCACTCAAAGTCTTGGCGCGAACCAGGGCCACGGTGGAAACATCGGACTTGGCCGGCTTCCACTCGAGTTCACGCAACGCGAGGCGATACCGGTCCGTCGCCAGCAGCGAGATTTGCGAACCCTCAATTTCCACGCGGATGGCGGTGAGGATCGGCAAGGTCTCGTCGCGAGATGCTGCGGAGGTCACTTGGGAAACTGCCTGCTGAAGGACGGCGCCGTCGATGACTCCGGTGCGCTCTGGCAACTCGGGCAACGAGGGGTATTGGTCAACGGGCATGGTTGCCAGCGTGAACCTCGACGCGCCACAGACAACCGAAACCTTGGTGCCGTCAAGCACAAACTGCACCAGCTTGTGCGGCAGGGCGTTCGCGATCTCACGGAGCAACCGCCCGGACACAAGTGCCTCGCCCCCGGCCTCAACGTCGGCCGCGAATTCTCCCTTTGCGGCCACCTCGTAATCGAAACTTGACAGGGTTACGGTGCCAGCGGCGTCGGCCACCACCCGCACTCCTGCGAGCACTGGAACTGGGGGGCGAGCTGGCACGGCGCGCGAAACCCACGCCACGGCGTCGGCCAAAACGTCGCGCTCCACGGAAAACTTCATTGCTTACTCCTCATGTGACTGCGCCACAGACTACGCCACGGGTACGACGCCCTCGCAAGCCGAGAACCGCAGCGGGGCCGCGGGTCGTTATGAAGGTCCGGTGGATGAATAACAAGAGAGATGAAGTAGTTGTCATAGGCACCCCCAAAACTGTGGAGATCCTTTGACGCTCCTGGTAATGCGGCAAAACTTGTTGTGCATGCGTTGAGGATGACGGGCCAAAAATGCGGTTTGCCCTGGGTACAAGACTCGCAACATCCCCAAATGCCACAAGTTCTTCACATCTGATCCCCTGTGGGCAAACCGTGCGTCCACGGGCCTCCACAAAGTTATCCACAGGTGTGCACGGCGTGTCGCTCCGGCGTGTTGCGAGCGGGGTGGGCCAATCAGCTGCGAGAGCGCTGCTTGATGCGCGCGTGAATCTCATTGACCTGGTTGTAGGTCTGCCTGCGCTGACCCATCTGCTCTTCGATTTTCTTGACCGCGTACATGACGGTGGTGTGATCCTTGCCGCCAAACTGCTCGCCGATCTTGGGAAGCGAGAGGTCCGTGAGCTGCCGGCACAGGTACATGGCGATCTGCCGAGCGGTGACATAGACGCGGCTGCGACTAGTGCCGGTGAGCTCCTCCATCGAGATGCCGTAGTACTCCGCGGTGGTGCCAATGATCATCGACGAGGTGATTTCCGAGTCGTCGTCGCTAATCAGATCCTTGAGCACCACTTGCGCGAGCGTGAGATCCAGCGGCTGCTTGTTGAGTGCCGCGAACGCCGTGACGCGAATCAGCGCACCCTCCAACTCACGAATGTTGCTGGTGATGTTGGAGCCGATGTACTCCAGCACATCTGACGGCGCCTGCACGGCATCGGCCGCGGCCTTCTTGCGCAGAATCGCAATGCGGGTCTCGAGGTCCGGCGGCTGAACATCGGTCATGAGGCCCCACTCAAAGCGAGTGCGCATCCGCTCCTCGATGCCATCAAGGTGCTTGGGGCTCACATCCGACGTGATGACCACGTGCTTGCCGCCGTTGTGCAGCGCGTTGAAGGTGTGGAAGAACTCCTCGAGAGTCTGCTCCTTGCCCTGCAGAAACTGGATGTCGTCAATCAGCAGCACATCCACCTCGCGGTAGTGGCGCTTGAAGCTCAGGCTGCGGTCGTCGCGGATGGAGTTGATGAAGTCGTTGGTGAACTCCTCGGAGTTCACGTAGCGCACCTTGGCCTGCGGCTTGAAGCGCAGCGTGTAGTGGCCGATCGCATGCAGCAGGTGAGTTTTACCCAGTCCCGAGTCGCCATAGATGAACAGCGGGTTGTACGTCTTGCCAGGGCTCTCGGCCACGGCGAGCGCGGCCGCGTGGGCAAATCTGTTTGACGGCCCAATAACAAAGGTGTCAAAGGTGTAGCGCGGGTTGAGGTGCGGATCATCGCTGGGGGAGCTCGCGGTTTGCTTGCCCGACGGCCGGGCTGGCACTTCCTCATGCGTCGCCTCAGCGGCGGGCGGCGGGGTGACGGACGCATCAACTGTGACGGCGATCCGCACCTCCCGGCCGAGCACGCTCGAGAGGGCGTCGGTGATGGGGCCGCGAATCGTGGATTCTACGTAGTTCTTGGTGAAGTCCTCCGCTACCGCCAGGAAGACGTTGTCTTCCACCACGGCGAGCGGCTTCACGAGTCGCAAGAACGAGCGGTTCTGGGCCGTGAGGTGATCGTTCTGCGACAGTTGCTTTACGGCAAGCGACCACGCGTCGTCGATCGCTAGATCGCTACCCGCTTCGGTCATTCCATTCCCTCGGACTGGTGCCTATCCACAACGCCATGCACAGCCGGTTGAGGCAGTGTCACCCGTTTGTAACCATGCCCACGGCGTGTCTTGCACGCATAATGGGCCGTGAAGGTGGAGCCTAGCCTGTTCACGAGGAACGGCCAACGCGAGCGGCGAGATTTGACCAAAAGACCAATCGCACGTAATGTTGGTGCGCTATTTAACCACCCCCCAATTGACCCTGTAGGAGCCATGCCGTGAGCAAGCGGACCTTCCAGCCGAACAACCGCAAGCGCGCTAAGACGCACGGCTTCCGCCTCCGTATGCGGACGCGTGCGGGCCGCTCCATTTTGGCGTCGCGTCGCCGCAAGGGACGCTCCGACATTTCGGCATAGGGTGCTCCCGGCTGCCTCGCGGCTGACGTCTTCCGCCGACTTTCAGTTGGCGATGCGTCGCGGAGCGAGAGCTGGCCGAACCACCGTGGTAGTGCACATGGCGCTCACCGGCGATGCGAACCGCATGGCCGGTTTCGCTGTTTCTAAGGCTGTAGGAGGTGCCGTGGTTCGCAATCGCGTCAAGCGTCGCCTTCGCGCCATCATGGCCGACGTTGTTGGCACCCTTCCCGCTGGCAGCCGGGTTGTTGTTCGCGCACTTCCCGCGTCGGCGACCGCCACTTATGGTGCGCTGGGCGCTGACGTGCGCGGAGCCGTGGGCCAGGTACTGGCTAAAGTGAGCCCATGAGCAGGGTGACTGAGGCGATCGCGCGCGCCCCTCGCGTTGCCGTCATGGGCCTCATTCGCGGCTACCAACTGGTGATTTCTCCCATGTCTGGGCCCAGCTGCAAGTACTACCCCTCGTGCTCGCACTACGGCATGGAGGCCGTGCGGGTGCACGGCGCGGTGGTGGGCGGAACGCTTGCAGCATGGCGGATCATGCGCTGCAACCCATTTAGCAATGGCGGTGTGGACGATGTCCCCGCTCGCGGCGAGCGCCTGTTCAGGGTGCACCGCAACAACCATGAAGTTTCCCAAGCCGCGGCTACGGCCGCGCCTGACCGCGCGCAACAGCTCGCCTAGCACCGAGGACCTCAGTGAATTTTCTCAACACGATTCTTTATCCACTCGAGTGGGTCGTGGCCGCCATCATGGTGGTCTGGCACGGATTCTTCGATCTCATTGGGTTGAACCCTGATGGCGGTGCCGCGTGGGCGCTGTCCATCGTGGGCCTCGTTGTCACCATCCGCGTGATCCTGATCCCGCTGTTTGTGAAGCAAATCAGGTCATCGCGCGCGATGCAGATGATCGCTCCGGAACTAAAGGCGATCCAGGCTAAGTACAAGGGCAAGAAGGACCAGGCCTCCCGTGAGGCGATGAGCCGCGAGACCATGGAGCTCTACGCGACGCACAAGACCAACCCCTTCTCGTCATGCATGCCGATGCTTATCCAGGCGCCCATCTTCTTTGCGCTGTTCCGCGTGCTCAATGGCCTTGCGACCTACGCACAGCCCGGACATGAGGGGATCGGCTTGCTCACCCACGAGCTCGCCGTCTCCGCCGAGAACGCCACCATCTTTGGGGCCCAGCTTTCTGACAAGTTCACCTCCGGGGACGCCACGGTCAAGATCGTCTCGGCGGTGCTGATCCTCGCGATGGTCGCGACTACCTTCACCACGCAGCGTCAGCTCACGCGCAAGAACATGCCCAAGTCTGCCCTCGAGGGCCCCATGGCCCGTCAGCAGCAGATGATCATGTACGCGCTCCCCTTCGTCTTCATCCTCACGGGCCCCAACTTCCCCATCGGTGTGCTGATTTACTGGACCACCACCAACCTGTGGACCATGGGGCAGCAGTACTACGTCATCAAGCGCAACCCCACGCCGGGTTCTGATGCCGAGCGCCTCTATCTGGAGAAGAAGCGCCAGAAGGAACTGCACCGCGCGATCAAGCGCGGCGAAACCACCATGGAACAGGTAGAGGCGGAGGAGCGCGCTGCGATCGAGGCCGCGCGCGGTCAGCGTCAGCAGCCTAAGAAGGGGGCGCCTCGCGCCAAGCGGGCGCCGGGTTCCAAGCCCCTTGAACTCACTGCCGCCGGCACGCAAGTTGATGCCTCTGATGTCGAGGAAGCCGACGACGATGGCATCATCGATGCCGAGGTTGTTGAATCCCAAGTGACACCCGCACCCAAGACAGCGGCAAAGTCGGCGGCGAAGGCCCCTGCCAAGTACACGCCCAAGCAGCAGGGCAACGCCCGCAAGAAGAAGAAAAAGTGACTCAAGGAGCAACACCAATGACCGAAGACACCGCGCGTACGCGCCTTGACGCCGAGGGCGATGCTGCTGCCGACTTCCTGGAGGAGCTGCTGGACATCCTCGACATGGACGGGGACATCGACATCTCTGTGGAGGCAGGTCGCGCCAACGTGGCCATCGTGTCCGAGGGCCCGAACCAGAACCTCAAGCGCCTCGTGGGCGCCGACGGTGAGGTGCTCGATGCGCTCCAGGATCTGGCGCGGCTCGCCGTGCAGTCGGAGACTGGCGAGATCAGCCGGCTCATGCTGGACATCGCGGACTACCGCGCTGGTCGCCGCGAGCAGCTCGCCGAGATTGCACGCGAGGCCATCGCGAGTGTCAAGGACGGTGCCGAGCGGGCCGCCCTCAAGCCGATGAATGCATACGAGCGCAAGGTTGTCCACGATGTTGTGTTGGAGGCAGGCCTCACCTCGGAGTCCGAGGGCGAGGACCCCAACCGCTACGTTGTGGTGCTCCCCACCGCGTGATGTTTCACGTGAAACATGACGGCCGCTGACGGGGGTGTCGATGGGGGGAGCGGTGCCGACGCCCCGGATGTAGGCGTTCCAGATGGCAGTGTTCCAGATGGCACCGCGCCTGATGTGTCAGCTCCCGATGCCTCGGTGCCAGATCCGTCTGTGCCTGGCGTCGAGGAATCCGCGCTTCCCTCTCTGAATGGTGATCCCCTCACGGACGATCCTGCGGTGATGAGCTATCTCGGCCCGCGGTATCAGGCGGTGCGTGCGTTCGGCCAACTGCTTGCCGAGCAAGGTGAATTGCGTGGACTCATTGGGCCTCGGGAGTTGGGGCGCATTTGGGACCGGCATCTCTTGAACTCTGCCGCCGTGGTGCCGTTCCTGGGCCCAGGCGTGGTGGTGGACATTGGCTCCGGCGCGGGGCTACCCGGCCTCGTCATCGCTTCCATGGAGCCCAGTCGCCGGGTGGTGCTCGTGGAGCCCATGGAGCGGCGAACCACATGGCTGCGCGAGGCCGCGGAAATGCTGGGGCTCGACAACGTTACGGTGCTGCGCGGCCGGGCCGAAGAAGTTCGCGACGTGGTTGAAGCGGATGTGGTGACCGCGCGGGCAGTCGCGGCTATCGACAAGCTCGTTAAGTGGGCCGCGCCGCTCCTCGCCCCCAATGGCCGCATGGCGCTGCTGAAGGGCCGGAGTGCGGCGGAAGAGCTCGATAAGGCCAAGTACTCCTTGCGGCGCGCGGGCCTCATTGGAGAGGTCCACTCGGCCCCTACAGTTCCCGGGCTGGAGGCGACTACGGTCGTCACCCTCACTCGCGCGTAGGAAGCGCTGAGCACTCGTCCCCAGGTCTATCCACAGGCAATCCGTGCGCAGATTTGGGTTATCCCCCGAGGTCTCCACAAGCGGGTCTCGAACGGTAGAGTCGATGGCCTGTGCTCCTGCCGGGCTGGATTTGTGTCCATTTGCGGGCTGCACGTTTCACGTGAAACATTGACCCAGAGGCAGGAGGGCGAGCAGGTGTCGGAGCGCGAGGCGGTGCACGGTTCACACCGCGCCAGCATGCCGGCGTACGCGACGCTTGCGGATGCGACCGCGGAATCGGCTCAGGGCGGACTGGCCGGTGTTGCCGGGAACCTGGGCGGGGGGGTTGGCGTGGACGTGACCGACGCGACGACTCAACCCGACGGGACCAGTCAAATCACCGCCACCGCCCAAGCGGACGCGGCCACAGGCTCTGCCGCGGGCGGCCTGCCCTCCGACGCGGGCCCGCGCGCCCCGCTCGAGGCGCCCGCCGCCGCTAATGTTTCACGTGAAACAACCGACGCATTTGCGAGTCTTGCCTTCACAGACGACAGCCCCTTGGCCGCAGAGATGATCGCCACCGAGCGCCTCCGCCGAGAGCTCGAGTCCCGCGAATTTCCCCGGCCCACCAAGACGCGCATCTTCGCCGTCTCCAACCAGAAGGGTGGAGTCGGCAAGACCACCACCTCGGTGAACGTTGCTGCCGCGCTCGCGCAGCATGGCGCCAACGTCCTCGTCATCGACGCCGACCCCCAGGGCAACGCATCTACCGCGCTCGGAGTCGCACACCACAGCGGCACCCCGTCGATCTACGACGTCCTCCTCGACGACGTGCCTTTGGCGCGAGTGGCCCAGCGCTCCCCGCACGTGCCAACGCTCTGGTGTGTGCCCGCGACGATCGACCTCGCCGGAGCAGACATTGAGTTGGTCTCCGTGGTGCGCAGGGAGTTCCGCCTCCACGGAGCCCTCGCGGATTTGCTTGCGGGCGCGGGCAAGGAGTTGGACTACGTCTTCATCGACTGCCCGCCGAGCCTCGGCCTCTTGACCCTCAATGCGATGGTGACGGCTAGCGAAGTGCTCATCCCCATTCAGTGCGAGTACTACGCGCTCGAAGGCCTCACGCAGCTGATCAAGACCGTGGACATGGTCAAGCGTCACCTCAACCCGTCGCTGCACGTGTCAACTATCGTGCTGACGATGTACGACGCTCGCACCAACCTTGCTCGCGACGTTGCCACCGAGGTCCGTACCCACTTCCCAGACGAGACCCTGGAGACCACCGTCCCGCGCTCCGTGCGCGTCTCCGAAGCGCCCAGTTTTGGCCAGACCGTCATGACCCACGACGCCCACTCGCCGGGCGCGGTTGCGTACCTGGCGGTCGCTTCTGACATCGCGTCCCGAGACCCCGGAGGAAACCTGTGAGCACCGCCAAGCGAGGGTTGGGCCGCGGGCTCGGCGCTCTGATTCCCACGGCCGAGGCCACCGCAGAGGCCGCTACTGAGACCTCGGAGCTGCGCGCTTCGGGCGTGCGCACGGACCGGCCGCGGGACGTGTTCTTTGGCGGCGACTCAGCTCGCACTAGCGAGGTTCCGTTGGTGGATCTGGTGCCCGTCCCGGGAGCTCGCTTTGCGCAGTTGGACCCCGCGAGCATCGTTCCCAACCCACGCCAGCCGCGCGCGGTGTTCGACGAGGACGCGCTCGCGGAATTGGTGGGCTCCATCAAGGAGATCGGCGTCTTGCAGCCGGTGGTCGTGAGGCCAAACCCCAACGGCAAGGGCTTTGAACTCATCATGGGGGAGAGGCGCCTGCGCGCCACTCGCGCTGCGGGCCTCGACACCATCCCAGCGATCGTCCGCGAGACCGAGGACACCGACCTGCTGCGGGACGCTCTCGTAGAGAACCTCCACCGCTCCCAGCTCAACCCGCTGGAAGAAGCGGCCGCCTATCAGCAGCTCATCGACGACTTTGGCCTGACCCACGATCAGCTCGCGGACCGCATCAGCCGGTCGCGCCCGCAGATCTCCAACACTCTGCGTCTGCTCAAGTTGCCACCAAAGGTCCAGACGCGCGTGGCGGCCGGAGTGCTGAGCGCGGGCCACGCTCGTGCGCTGCTCGGCTTGCCTGATGCCGACGCCATGGACCACTTGGCACAGCGCATCGTCGCGGAGGGCCTCTCCGTGCGCGCCACCGAGGAGGCCGTTGCGGTAGGGGTCAAGGTTCCAAAGCCCAAGACGGGTTCCGTGCGCCCAGGAGGGCGCACAGAGGCGCTGGACGCCCTCGCCGCGCGCCTGGGCGACCGCCTCGAGACGCGAGTAAAGGTCAACCTGGGCCGCTCCAAGGGAGCACTGACGGTGGAATTCGCGACCATCGAGGACCTCAACCGGATTGTCGCGATCCTCGACCCCAAGGACCCCGGGGTCTTTGGCTAAGTCCTAAGCAGCGCCGCGCGCAACCGCGCCCGCGAGGATCTCGCGATACAGCTGGCCCAGCTCTAGCCCTGCGGCGGCCACCGCCTGGGGGAACAGCGACACCTCGGTGAGACCCGGCACAACGTTGACGTCAAGCACGTTGACGGTGCCGTCCTCCGCCACGATGACGTCGATGCGCGACAAATCACGCAGCCCCAGCTCGCGGTGAGTGGCAAGCGCGGTGTTGGCAACAGCGTCGGCCATTTGGGGGCTCAGGCGAGCAGGAGCAAAGTATTCAACCCGTCCGGGGTTGTAGCGAGCGTCGTAGTCATACGGGCCGTCGCAGACAATCTCCACGCCGGGAAGCGTGCGGGCCGAGTCGCCCTCACCGAGCACGGAGACGGCCACCTCGGTGCCAGTGACGGCGCGTTCGATGAGCGCAATGTCGCCATACGCAAAGCAATGGACCAGCGCATGTGCCAGGTCGTCGGGCTTGGTCACCAAGGTCACGCCCAGCGCGGATCCGCCGCTCGCAGGCTTGACCACCACCGGCAGCCCAAAGCGCTCGGCGAGAGCGGCGAGCACGTGCTCCGCGCCCGCCTCCCTGAACAGCGACTGCGGCAGAGTCACAAAGTCCGGTGTGGCGATCCCAGCGCGCGCAAGCACGGCCTTGGCCACGGGCTTGATCCACGCGACGCGAGCTTCCTTGGCGGCGGTGCCCACGTAGGCAACGCCGAGCATCTCCAGCAGCCCTTGGAGCGAGCCATCTTCCCCCGAGGCGCCGTGCACGATTGGCCAGACCACGTCCACATCAAGTGAACGCAAAGAAGGAATGAGGTCAGCGTCAACATCATTTAAAGAGACGTTGTCGCCAAGGTCCCGCAGACTGTCCAGCACCCGCCGCCCAGAGCGCAGCGACACGTCCCGCTCATGCGAGAGCCCGCCCGCCAGAATCATGACGTCCATGCCAGCCTCCTCGAGTCTCGAATCACACTAGGTTGTACATCTGCACGGCGCCGCGGTCCACAGCGCGCTCACGCCAAATCCGGCGATGGGAAGTCAACGGAAGCCTCCGATGCGCTCGCCGCCGCGCCAAAGATGCGCACGGTCTCCAGCTCAGCATCCACCACCGTGGCGAGCCGCTTCACGCCTTCGCGAATGCGCTCGGGCGTGGGGTAGCAATAGGACAAGCGCATGTAGTTGGCCCCGGAGCCATCCATGAAGAATGCCGTGCCAGCCACATACGCGACGCGAGCGGTCACGGCACGCGGCAACATCGACTTGGCGTCCAGCCCTTCCGGCAGCTTGACCCACACGTAGAAGCCGCCATCGGGCACATTCCACGTGGCGGAGGGGATGAACTCCTGAAGCGCGGAGATCATGGCGTCGCGACGATCGCGATACTGCTCGCGGAATGCCTTGATCTGCCCTTGCCAGTCAAAGTGATCCAGGTATGCCGAGATCGCCATCTGCGACATGTTGGACGGGCTGAGGATTGCCGCCTCGGACGCGAGCACCAGCTTCTCGCGCACCGCATGCGGCGCCACGGCCCAGCCAACGCGGAAGCCAGGGGCAAAGGTTTTGGAGAATGACCCCAGGTAAATGACGCCTTCTGGGCTCAGTGACCGCAATGCAGGCAGCGGCTCACGGTCAAATCCCAACAGCCCATACGGATTGTCCTCAAGGATCAGCACGCCGTGACGGTGGCAAATGTCCACAATCTGCGGCCTACGCTCCGCAGACAACGTCACGCCGGCCGGGTTGTGATAGTTGGGCACCGTGTAGAGGAACTTCACGCGGCGGCCCGCAGCCTTGAGCGCCACCAAAGTCTCCTCGAGCGCCGCCGGAACCAGGCCATCGGCGTCCATGGGCACGTGCACAACGTCAGCCTCGCGAGCGCGGAAGACGCCAAGTGCGCCCACATAGGACGGCGCCTCGGCAACGATCACGTCGCCCGGGTCAATGAAGATGTTGGTGACGATGTCGAGGCCCTGCTGCGACCCAGTGGTGACCACAACGTCGTCAGGGTGCGCGGCGATGCCTTCCAGCGCCATCACTTGCGTGATCTGCTCGCGCAAGTACTCGTCGCCCTGCCCGGAGCCGTATTGCAGCGCCACGGCGCCGCGCTCGGCCACGATGCGTCGCATCATCTCGCCAATGTCTCCCAGCGGCAGACCACCGATAAAGGGCATGCCGCCAGCGAGCGACACCACTTCCGGGCGGCTCGCAACGGCGAAGAGAGCGCGAATCTCCGAGGCGCGCATGCGGTGAGCGCGCGCGGCGTACGAGTTCAGCCAGGGGTCGAGGCGGGTGCCCTCGGTCACCGGGGGCACGCTGGGCGTGCTCTCATTCATGGGCACAGTTTGCCATGCCCGACGCGGGCCATAGCGCGCACACCTGGCACCTTTCCAGGGGCGTAGTTAGGCAATGACCTCGTCGAACAGCGCGGTGAGCGCTGGCTTGGGGCGTGCTCCCACCACGGACTTCACGAGTTCGCCACCCTTGAAGAAGTTCATGGTGGGGATGGACGTAATGCCGTAGGCCATGGCGAGGTTGGGGTTCTCGTCTGTGTCCACCTTGACGATCTTGAGGCGTCCGGCGTACTCCTCGGCCAGCTCGTCGAGCAGCGGGGCCACGGCACGGCACGGAGGGCACCACGTGGCCCAGAAGTCAACGACCACGGGAACATCGGAGTGGATCACCTCGTCCTGGAAGGTGTCTTCGGTGGCGGCGACAGGGGCCCTCACCACCGGAGCGGCCACGGGAGCCTCGACAACTACGGCGTCCGCTGCCGCAACCTCAGCGTCGGCCAATTCATCCAGGAAATGCTGCGTGTCAAGGGCCGCGGCGCAGCCGGAGCCGGCGGCCGTGATGGCCTGGCGGTAGCGGCTGTCAACGAGGTCTCCACATGCGAACACCCCGCGCACATTGGTGGCCGTGGTGCGGCCTTCAACGAGTACGTAACCCGCGGAGTCGGTGTCCACCACGCCACGGATGAGTTCGTTGCGCGGGTCGTGCCCAATCGCCACAAATAGGCCAGTAGCAGGCAAGACGCTCTCGTCGCCGGTGTCCACGTTGCGAACGCGCACGGACTCCAACTTGGCCTCGCCGTCCAGCCCAACCACCTCGGAGTTCCACACAAACTCGATCTTGGGATCCGCAACAGCGCGGTCCGCCATGATCTTGGAGGCGCGCAGCTCGCCCCTGCGGTGCACCAGGTACACCTTGGAGGCGAAGCGCGTGAGGAACGTCGCTTCCTCCACGGCGGAATCGCCGCCGCCAACCACAACCACCTCTTGGTCGCGGAAGAAGAATCCGTCACACGTGGCACACCACGAGACGCCCTTGCCGCTCAGCCGCTTCTCGTCCTCGAGCCCCAGCTCGCGATATGCGGAACCCATGGCGAGGATCACGGACTTGGCCGTGAACGTCTTGCCAATGCCCGTGGTCACCGTCTTGACATCGCCCTCAAGGGACACGGTTTCCACGTCGTCGAACAGCACCTCTGCGCCAAAGCGCTCGGCCTGCGCCTGGAGGGTCTCCATGAGCTCGGGGCCCTGGATGCCTTCCACGAATCCTGGAAAGTTCTCCACCTCAGTGGTGTTCATGAGCGCGCCGCCAGCGGTGATCGACCCAGCGATCACGAGCGGCTGCAGCCCTGCGCGCGCGGCGTAGATGGCAGCGGTGTAACCGGCAGGGCCGGAACCGATGATGATGACGTTGCGGATGTCGCTCACGGGTATTTCCTCACGTGGTGGTGTGGCTTGGTAACAGATCGTAGAGGCCCAATGTTCCCGCGCGAGACCACCGCGAGTGCGTTACGGACCGTACGAGTACTGCGGGTAGTTGTCCCGTGTTGCTCCGGGATCCGGGTCATCGGTGAAACCCTGACTCAGCAAGCCCACGGCCACGATCACCACCACCACGAGTCCCGCACCCAGCACAACCAGCAAAATGGGCGCCGCGTTGATGGGACCCCCGGAAATTGCGCGCTCGTGGGCGCGCTCCAGGCGGCGTGTGATGCGCCGCGAATTGGGCCAACGGCGGTGCATGCGCTCGTAGAGCAGCTCGGCGTTGGTGGGCTTGGCCCGCGACACCTGCTCGTCAACCATTTCCTCAAAAGTCAGGAGGTCGTGGAGGTCCTCGAGCGCTATGGGCGGCTCCTCAATCAGGCCGCCGCCAACCAGCGGAATGCCGCCCGTCACGGCCTCCGCCTCAACCTCCGCCTTGACGAGTGTCTCGCGCGAAATGGTCAGTCCGCCCGTCACGCGCGGGCCGGTGAATGCCTTGCGCGCCGCCTCCAGCCGGTCACGCTTGCGCCGCTTCTCCGCCTCCACCGCACCAGCGAGCGACAGCGGTAGCGAGTCCACGCCAGCGGGCAGCCCCCGCAACACGCGGGTATCGAAGGCACCAAGGCCATCGAGCAACTTGGCAAGCGAGTCCACGGTTTTGCCAGCGATGGTTCGCTCGCACAGTTCGCGAGAGGCTTCAGACGTGCCCGACGGTATGTCGGCTGCCGTAGCAGATTCGGCTTCCCTGCCCGTCACGCAGGCGAGAAAGACGCGTGCCAGGGCCGTAGCGTCGGCCGCTTCGCCTTTGCCACGCCGCAAACCGGCCTGCAGCGCCAGCTCCCCGTCAACACCCACTCCGGAGATCACCACGCGGCCGCGGGCGTCGATCGCGATGCAGGCGGGACGCACCCAGCCGTGGTGCACGCGCGCGGCGGCCGCCACCTCCAGTGCTCGCGCGGCTTCGCCAACAACGGCTCGCGCCTTGGCTTCGTCGAGTCTCCGTCGGGAAAGAATGTCACTGAGCGGTACCCCAGGCAGCGGCTCGGAGACGATCACCGTTGGTGCAGAGCCGGAGCCGCCGCTCACTGCAATGACGCGCGCCAGGCGGGGGTCTCGCACTGACATCGCTCGCAGGGCGGAGCGGCGCACGGCGGTGGGCGCAACGGACGTCACGGAATCGATCATTACGGAGGTGCTCAGGCGCGTGTCGCGGCCCAGGTGGCGCTCTACTCCGGGCAGGTCATAGTCCGCCACGTCGAGCGCCTCAAAGCGCCCATCGAGCAACTCGCCGGTTAGCACGCAACTCCCCCCAATTGGGATCGTGTGAGTTTGCCTATCGTACGTTGCGGCGTAGGCGGCTGGTAACTCGGGCGAGGAGTGCGTCCACCTCAGAGACCCTTGCCAGCTTAAGGACAACGCCGTACACAATGGCCATCACGAGCCCCACTACAAGGCACACCAACCCACCCATGAGGACATTGCGCTGAGGGCTGCCGGAGACCTCGGCAACCGTGGGCATCACCGCGGTCAAGCCCCAGCCTGCGAGGCCGGATACCAGCGCGGCGAACGCCGCGATCAAATGCAGTCGCGTGATGCCGCGCCCACGCAGGCTGCCGATCCTGCGGCGAAGACCTCCGGCGCGCAGTGCGAGCCCAACGAGGTTGGACACCGTGAGGCCAAGCGCAACGCACACCGTCCACCACTTGTGGTCAAGCGTCACCATGCCGATGTACGCGACTGCCGCCCAGGCGATGGCCATGGGGATGTGAATGAAGAAGATTCCGCGCGCGTCCTCGAGCACAAAGTAGACCCGCTTGACGAGCACCATGGCGCCCAGGGGCACCATGCCAATGGCCAGCGCGATGACCACTTGAGCAACGGAGTTCACCTCCGGCAGACTGGCGAGCGGGAGCGTCAGCCGTGCAAGCATCGGCGCGAGCACAATGAGGGCGGCCGTGGCGAAGAACGTGAACGTGCCGGTGACGCGCAGCCCTCGCGCAACGTCGGCCCGCGTAGCTTCCTCGTCGCCCGCCGCGTAGTGCTTGGCCATGGTGGTCCCCAGCGCCGTCAGCAGTGACACCGTGACGAGCGAATGCGGCACGAGGTAGATCATGAGGGCGTTGAAGTACGCGGCATTTCCGGCGATGCCGGGATCGTTGCCTATGGGGTTAGCGGCCGACGCTACGTTCACCCCCACCGTCACGCCCACCTGCTCTACCAGTACGGCAGCGAGGGCCCAGCCGGCCACCACTCGCACCGTGGCAAGCTCGCCCTTGGGACCGCGCCACACAAGCTTGGGCCGGTAGCCGCCTCGTATGAGCGGCCACAGCAAAATCCCGGCTTGGGCTGCCATCGCGAGTGTTGCGGGCACAGCCAGCCACGCAATCCGGCCGCCGTTCCACGCAGAGGCGGTATTGGCGTCGGCCGTAAATTCGCCGTAAAGCTGCAGGTAGATCAGGAGCCCGGCGATCGCAATCACGTTGTTGAGCACGGGGGCCCACATGTATGGACCAAACTGCTCGCGCGCATTGAGGACTTGGCCAAGGATCGTGTACGCGGCGTAGAAGAACAGCTGTGGGACCACCAGGAAGGCAAAAGCAGTAGCGAGGTTGCGCTGATCGGCACTCCACTCGGCAGAGGAGTACATCCGCACCAAGAACGGGGCCGCAATGGTGGCAATCACGGTGACGCCAAGCGACAGCGCAAGCCCAATTGTCACGATGCGGTCAACAGTGCGCTTGCCGTCTTCCCTGCGGAAGGCGCGCACAATTTGCGGCACCAGCACGGAGTTCACCACCCCAGCCGCGAGTACCGCGTAGAGGGCGTTCGGGATGCGGTTCGCCACGTCGTAGGCGTTGGCGCCAAACGCGTTGATACCAACGGCGCCCACGAGCAACGCGTTGCGCGCAAACCCCAGCAGCCGAGAAACGAAGGTTCCCGACGCCATGATCGCCGTGGCACCTGAGAGTGATGGACGCCGCCGCGCCTGCGGACCGCCCTCCGCGTCAAGGACGTTTGACGCCTCCGGCACCTCCGGAACTATGCGCGGTTCATCAGCCATCGTCGCCTCCGGCGTCAGTATCCTCGGGTGCGGTGGCTGGGGCTTCGCTGCTACGCGTCATGGCGCCCGCTGACATGGGAGCCATGCGGCTCGACCTACGGCCGCGCCGCACTGTCCTAATCACACCGGCCACGAGCAGCAAGCCAAGGCCCACGGTGAAGACCGCAGTCACGGCGTTGCCCCAATCGGCGCGCACGCGCACCCGCAACACTTGGGGAGCCGCCACCACGTCGCCGCGCGCGTTCTTGAGCGCAACCGTGGCCGTGACGTTGGCGCTCTTGACGCCAGTGACCGCAATGTGCGCGGTGACGTCGCCTCCAGCGGGAATCGTCACCACGGGCCGGTCTTGCACCACGAGGTTGGGAGAGGAGGACAACATGACCACCGTCACCGTGGCGTCCACCTCGAGGTTGTTATGGAGGGTCACAGGCACATTGCCCGACGCCGCAATGAGGTTGACGTCCGAGCCTTCAGCTACGTACAACGAACCGAGCAGTGCATCTACCGCAGTGCGAGTTGCCTCGTATGCGACCGTCCGAGCGTCGGGGTCCGGCCTGAGGCCCACCGCGAGCGGAGCGAGCAGCGTGCGCGCTCCTGGGAGATAGACGGAATTGGGGTCCTCTGCCGTTTGCGCGAGTTCCTGGACGCCGTCGAGTTGGCGAGTCAGGGCCTTGATGAGTGTGGGTGTGAGGTCGCCATCCGTGCCAAGCAACTTGGGCGCGGTGAGGCTTTCGCGCGCCTCGCCAGCGAGTACTGCGCGGATGCTCATGGGCACCACCCACGGCGCGCTGAGCAGCGCGGTGACCGGTTGTGACGCCGTGGGGCTAGGCAGCTGCCACGCGTTCCCAGGTGCCACCACAACGGGAGTCACCCCGTCCCCAAGCTGCGCCTCAAGTGCCGCTTCCGCTACCAACCTGGCCGCGGCGTCGGCCTCTCCGGGACGGTAGGTAGCGAGAATTGTGGACAACTGCTTGTTCGGCACCAGCACCGGAAGGGTGCCGCTGCCCGCCTTGACGTCCACTACGGGCGCGTTCGCTGCCGCGCGTGCGCCGCCCGTGACGTCCAGGAGCCCGGCTTGGGCGCCGTGGCTCAAGGCGAAGGAGATGGTGGGCGCGTCCACAACGGGGATTGTTGCGAGCCATGGCAAGTCCTGCAGCGCTGGCGGCGAATTGGTCTGGGCGTCGTTGAGGGCAAAGTAGATGAGAGCAGCGTCGTCGGCATGCGCGAGCGACGTGATGTCCGGGTCTCCAGAAGGCAGACCAAACACCTCCCTGCCCACCGTGAGCGCATAGGCGTCCGTGTCATCGGTCATCGCTACGGGATCAATCGCAACCGCTGCGCCGGGGGTGCTCGCAGCGGCGGCCACCCGGGCAACACGCTCTTGAGAACCCGACGCCGTGGCCACCAAGGCCACTGGGAGGTGCGGGAGGGGGGCGTCGTACCAAGTAATGGCGGCGGTGCGCGTGGCGAGCGTGCCGGATACGTCCGCCACGGAGATCACCACGCCGTACACGCCCGATGTGTGCGCCGGAAACCCCAGCCGCTGGGGTGTGGCTGCGAGGTCAACGCTCACGGTGGTGAGTGGGGGCAGCACGCCGCTAATGCTGTTCGCCGTGAGGCTGTTGCCCGGCACGGGCGTGGAGGTGGCGAGGCGGAGAGGGGTGCCGGAGGGGTCGTCGAGAAATCGCTCCAGTTGCGCGCTTGTGGTGATGGGAGCGGCGCTGACGGAGAGACTCGCGGTGACGCCCGGCATCGCAACCGCGGTGGAGTTCGCCACGCTCGCCATGACATTCAGCGAGTTGTCCACCTTCACCACAGACGGAGCGAAGGTGGTCAACTCAAGGTCTACGGGCGGAACTTCCTCCAGAGGCAGAGCGGCGCTGGGCCGCTGCCCCTGGGCGTCCGCGCTCGCCGCGCCCGCCAAGGTGACGAGAGCGAGGGCGAGAACTACAGCGGCCCGGCGGATCACGTGGCGATGGAGAGCAAGGCGGCAGCGGCCTGCGCCATCTTGCGTTCGTTGGGAAAGGCGAGCTCCTGGCCCAGGCTCGTCACCGCAATCCAGCGCGCCTCCTCGGCCTCCTGATCCGGATCATTAGCAGGCGTGATGTCGGAGTTGCGAGCCTCTAGCAGGAAGTGATGCACCACTTTGTGGACGCGGCGATCGTCGCCCGTGAACCAATAGTCAATGGTGCCGAGCGACTGGATGATCTCCGCCTCAATGCCCGTCTCTTCCGCCACTTCACGCACGGCGGCCTGCTCAGGGGTTTCGCCAACCTCTAAGTGACCCTTGGGCAAACACCATTCGAGCCGGCCCGCGCGGTTGCGTCTGCCGATGCACGCCGCGTATGCAATCCCGTCCTCGATGCGGATGGCGATCCCGCCCGCAGAGACCTCATTGCTCACGGGCAATTGCGGCGACTTTGGAGGCTCCGAGCGTGGTTGGAACTGCCCCGTTCCCTGCGCCGTTGGCGCCGGAGGGCGCGGCACCGGCGTAGGCATAGTGGGGGGCGTGGACATGGCCCAAGCCTAACTACGGACCCGCCCGCAGCCCGCCACCGCGCGCGGCTGGTCGCAGGCCCGGTGCCCGTGCGGTGTTCTTTGTCCCCCGGCCCGCGAACCTGGGATGCTAGACCCATGCCAACCCAGCCACCCGTCTCGCCGCCGCTTGCCTTGTTGCGTGAGCGGAGCGTCGGGCTATGGCAAGCCTTGCCCAGCGATGTGGTGACTTTGGCAGGTCTTTTCGCCGATGCCGGGCATGAGTTTGCGCTCGTTGGCGGGCCAGTGCGGGACGCGTTTTTGGGGAGGGCAACGTCAGACCTGGACTTCACGACGTCGGCTTTGCCGGAGCAGACGGAGGCGCTGCTCGCTCAGTGGTCGCGGGCAACGTGGGACATGGGGCGGGAGTTTGGGACCATCGGCGCGCGGCGGGGGGACGTTGTTGTAGAGGTCACCACGTACCGCGCGGACGCGTACGACGGCGCCACCCGCAAGCCCGTTGTGGAGTTTGGTGCCTCGCTGGTAGACGACCTCGCGCGGCGGGACTTCACGGTCAACGCCATGGCTGTGCGTCTGCCCGCTTGCGAATTCGTTGACCCGTTTGGGGGGCTCGAGGACCTCGCGGGGGGACTGCTGCGCACGCCCATCGAGCCGGAAATCTCGTTTGGCGACGATCCGCTGCGGATGATGCGCGCGGCGCGCTTTGTGTCGCAACTGGGATTCGACATTGAGCCTGCCACGTTCGCCGCAATGGCCACGCTCGCTCCGCGATTGGAGATCATCTCCGCAGAACGCTGCCGCGACGAGCTGACGAAGTTGCTACTCGGCACCCATGTGCGCGAGGGGCTCGCAGTGCTTACGGACTCTGGCTTGGCTTCCGTGGTGCTGCCCGAGCTGCCCGCGCTGCGGCTGGAAGTGGACGAGCATCACCACCACAAGGACGTCTACGAACACACGCTGACGGTGGTGGAGCAGGCGATCGCACTCGAGACGGACGCTGATGGCGCGGTGCCGGGCCCGGATTTGGTGCTGCGGCTCGCGGCACTTCTGCACGATTGTGGCAAGCCTGCCACGCGGCGGCTCGAGCCCGGCGGCGGGGTGTCGTTCCATCACCACGAAGTGGTTGGCGCCAAGATCGCGGCCCGGCGGCTCAAGGCGCTGCGGTTTGATCGCGACACCGTGCGCGATGTTGCCGGCCTGGTGGAGTTGCACTTGCGCTTCCATGGCTACGCGGATGCGCGGTGGTCCGATTCCGCTGTGCGGCGCTACGTGACGGACGCGGGCCCCCTGCTTGAGCGGTTGCACCGGCTCACGCGCGCCGACGTCACTACGCGCAACCAGCGCAAGGCTGACCGGCTGTCATTCGCGTACGACGACCTCGAGGCGCGCATCGCTGAACTGCGCTCGCGAGAGGAGATTGACGCCATCCGTCCGGACTTGGACGGAACCCAGATTCAGTCGATCCTGGGAATTGGGCCAAGTCGCGAGGTAGGCGAGGCGTATCGGTTCCTGCTTGAGCTGCGGATGGAGCACGGGCCGCTTGGGGCCAAACGCGCGGAGACTGAGTTGCGCGCTTGGTGGGCTGAGCGGGGGTAGCCCCTGCTGCGAGCGCCCTAGGTCGCCACTTGCTTTGGGCTGCGTGAGTACACCAGCGCCACGACCAGGTACGCGCCAACCAGGGACGCCATCACGGGCGCGGAGTAGCCGGAATCCGGCAACAACCGCGCAGCCACCGCCGCGGCCCCAATGAACGCCACGTTGTAGAGGACGTCGTAGAGCGTGAACGCGCGGCCCCGAACCTCGTCGTCGGTGTCCCGCTGAATGATGGTGTCGATAGCGATCTTGGCGCCCTGCACGGCAAAGGACACCACCACCGCCGTGGTGAGGAGCGCCCACGTGGCCGTGGACGCCGCCAGTAATCCCTGCCCAACCGCACCAACTAGCAGGCACATCACAATCCATCGGTGCCGGTCAACGCGGTCACCAAAGATGGGTGTGATGACAGCCGCCGCAGCGAACCCAATGGCGGCAAAGCCCAACACAATCGTGAAGTTCGCGAGCGCGTCGGTCCCTGAGGCCGAGCCCCCAAACAGAGACCGCGACATCAAAATGGCCGCCACAAACAGGATCCCGTACAAGAAGCGCTGCGCCGCCATGACCCCCAGCGCGTGCAGCGGTGTCTGCCTGGCGACAATGTGCCGCACGCCGTCAGCGAGCTCGGAGACAAGCGCCCCCATCTGCCGCACAAGATCCAAGCGCTCCAGCGGATGCACCGGCCCCAGTTCGGTGCGCTTCAGCCACGTCGCAAGCCACGAGGACACCCCAAAAGCTACGCCCGCTCCAACGAGCGCCGCGAGAGCGATCGAGTCGTCGCTTGAGGACGGCGACACAAACGACAGCACGGCTCCCACCGCACCCCCCAGCGCCGCCGCGAGGGTCCCCAGCGTGGGCAGCACGGAGTTCGCGGCCAACAGCTCTGAAGCGGGTACCACTTGCGGAATACCTGCGGTCATCGCCGCGAGCAAGAAGCGGTTCACGGACAGCGTCAGCAACGCCAGCGTGTAGAGCGACCACAGCGGCGCCCCGCTCGCCACGCACACCACAATCGCGGCCACCAACACGAGCCGCACCAGATTCCCCACGAGCACTATCCGCTGCCGTTGCCAGCGATCGGTCAGCGGCCCAACGAACGGTCCAACAATCGTGAACGGCGCAAGCAGCGTGGCGAAGCCAATGGCGATGGACCGCCCAGATGTCGCGTGCGTTGGGTCAAAGAAGAAGGCGGTGGCGATGCCAACCTGGAACATGCCGTCGCCGGCCTGCGACATGAGCCGCGCGTACGTCAGTCGCCTGAAGCCCCTCGCGCGCCACAACACGGAGAGGTCGGACGCGAGTGACATACGGCAAGACTAGGGGCGGTCGCGTAGCATCCCGCCCATGGCTGTAGAGAATGCAAGCGCGGACGCCATTGCCGCCGCCACCCCCGCCTCTCGTGACCGCTACATCGACGCGTTGCGAGTGCTCGCACTGGGTGGCGTCATCATGGGCCACTACCTCATGGGGGTGGTCTCATGGGCGCCCGGCGAACCAATTGGCTTCACCAACATTCTCGAGTTGGAGCCGTGGACTCGCTGGGGCACGCTCATCCTGCAGGTCATGCCCCTCTTCTTTGCGGTTGGCGGCTTTGCGCACGCGGTCGCGTGGCGTTCTCTTGCCCGACGCAACGGCGGCTATGCAGATTATGTCGCCGCTCGCGTGGGTCGCCTCATCAAACCCGCCCTGATCTACGTGGGGGTGTGGATGGTGGCGGGCCTCGTCATCGCCCAGCTGTGGCCGCAGACCGCACCCATCTTGCAGCTCGTGGGTCAACTGCTCTGGTTCATCGGCATCTACCTGATCGCCGCAGCGTTCGCCCCGGCACTGCTCAGGGCCCACGATCGCTTTGGCATCTGGGCGCTCGTGGCCCTCGTTGCCGCGGCCGCCGCGGTGGATGTCATCCGCCTCACCGGCATCAACGATGGCGTGAAGTGGCTCAACTTCGCCTTTGTGTGGCTCGCGATTCACCAGTTGGGCTTCTTCTACGCGGATGGCGCCCACAACCGCATAGGCAGCCGCCGCCTTGGCGCCGCCATGTTCGTTACCGGCACCGCTGCGCTCATCCTCCTGGTCACGCTTGGCCCCTATGGCATCTCGATGGTGAGCTTCGCCGGCGAAGAGCTTTCCAATCTCACGCCGCCCACTGTGGCGTTGCTCGCGTTCGCGATCGCGCAGGTGGGCGTAGCCCTACTAGTGCGCGGTTGGGCAACCAGACGCCTAGAGCGTCCCCGCACGTGGAAGGCGGTGGTCATTGCCGGCTCCGTGGCAATGACGGCATTCCTGTGGCATTTCACCGCGCTCGTCGCCGTCAACGGCCTGTGGTGGTGGCTCGGTCCGGACACGTCCCCCCAGGGCGGCTCGGCCGCGTGGTGGTGGTCAAAGCTGCTGCTGCTCATCCCCTACCTGGCCCTCGTAGTGGCACTGGTCCTGGTATTCCGTCGGTTTGAGCGCTTCCAAACCCAGCCCCTTGCAGGCCCGACGCTATGGCGCACCCTGGTAGCGGCCGTCGGCGTGGCATGTGGGGTAGTTGGAATGATTGGTTTTGCGGTGGTGGGGTTTCGCGGCATCGCGGACTTGTACACGGTGAAGGCCGTTGGCGTTCCCATGAGTGCGGTGACGTCGTGTGCGCTGGTGGTGGCATCGGCGGTGCTGACGTCGCTTGCGGTGCGGCGCGCTAGCGTTGCCCCATGACCTTTGGCGCGGCCATCAAGCATGGCTTCAAGAATCTCACCAACTTTCACGGCCGCGCACGGCGCAGCGAGTTCTGGTGGTTCTACCTCTTCATGTTCCTCGTCAGCTTTGTGCTGAGTTTCGTTGCCTTGATCCCGATGTTTGCGTCCCTCAGCACCTTGGGGCCCGAAGATGTTGATGACAACGGCACCATCGCCGACGCGAAATTGTCGGAGCTCATGCAAGGCTTAGGTCAGACCATCGTGATCGCAATGATTTTGGGCGCCATAACGTACCTTCTCCTCCTGGCAATATGGGTGCGGCGCCCGCACGACGCCGGATACAGCGGCCACTGGCTGTGGCTGTCGCTCATAGGCTTGAGCATCGTGCCGCTCATCTTCGCTATCTTTGACGGCCAGCGATTCACCAACCAATACGGCCCCGACCCCAAGGCGCTCGAAGCCGCCAACTGGCCGGCCGCCCCAGCGGGCTACACCGCACCACTCAACTAGTCCACCACCACCCAACAGGAGGCTCTCATGCCCGGCGGCTATTTCTTCAAGGCTCTTTCGCAGTGGACGGATTACCGAACCCGCGCGCGCCGCGCCGAGTTCTGGATGTTTGTGCTGGTGGCATGGCTGCTCGAGGTGTTCGCGGTGGCCCTGACTGCGACCATGGTCAACGACGCGTTCGATTCCGACACCATGACCCTGCACGCAGACTCGGTGACCACGCTTGGGTGGATCTTCATTGGGGTCACCTTTGCGCTGTGGTTGGTGTTGCTGTTCCCGCTGATCGCGGTGACAGTGCGGCGCATGCACGATCTTGGGCGCTCCGGTGCGTGGGCCATTTTCCTGTTTGTGGTGCCCATCGTGGTGCTGATCATGGCGTTGTTTGATGGCCAGCCGATGACGAACAACTACGGCCCGGATCCAAAGGGCCGCGTCGCGGAGGCGTAGGCGACACCCAACCACTGCCCGCGGCTCGCAGCGGCGCCCGGAGACGTCCACCGACACCCACGCATTGTGCGAATTGGTGCGTCCCGTCAGGAATCTGGCGCTGAACGTGACCGCACGCACCAATTCGGGGGATGGCGCGGGGGACGGCGGCACGCAGCGGCGGCGTGGTTTGCACCCCGCGGCGCCCGGAGACGCCCACGCAGTCTGCGAATTGGTGCATCCCGTCAGGAATCTGGCGCTGAACCTGACCGCATGCACCAATTCGGGGGCCGGCCGCACGCAGCGGCGGCGTGGTTTGCACCCCGCGGCGCCCGGAGACGCCCACGCATTGTGCGAATTGGTGCATCCCGTCATGAATCGGGCGCTGAACCTGACCGCACGCACCAATTCGTGGGACTGCGGGGCGAGGTGAGATGAGGACAGGGTGAGCCCGGGCACGGCAAAGGGCCGGGTTCCCCCCTCAGAGGAACCCGGCCCTGGCTTTGCTGCGGTCAACGCAGACCGCGACCGCTCGATGCAGATCTACCGGTCAACGCAGACCGCGACCGCTCGATGCCGACTACCGCTCGATGCAGATTTACCGCTCGCTAGAGATCTACCGCTCGATGGTCCCAGCGATGAAGGCCTCAAGCTGCGCGCGGCCCTTGGTGTCTTCCATCTGCACCGGCGGGGACTTCATGAAGTACGTCGCTGCGGACAGGATGGGGCCGCCAATACCGCGGTCCTTGGCAATCTTCGCGGCGCGGATCGCGTCGATGATGATGCCAGCGGAGTTGGGGGAGTCCCACACCTCGAGCTTGTACTCAAGGTTCAAGGGCACCTCACCGAACGCGGAACCCTCGAGGCGCACGTAGGCCCACTTGCGGTCGTCGAGCCATGCGACGTAGTCGGACGGGCCGATGTGCACGTTGCGGTCTTCCTTGAGACCGGACAGCGGCCCGGAATCGAGGTTGGACGTCACGGCCTGGGTCTTGGAGAGCTTCTTGGACTCCAGGCGCTCGCGCTCGAGCATGTTCTTGAAGTCCATGTTGCCGCCAACGTTGAGCTGGTAGGTGCGGTCAAGACGCACGCCGCGGTCTTCAAAGAGCTTCGCCATGACGCGGTGCGTGATGGTGGCGCCCACCTGAGACTTGATGTCGTCGCCAACAATCGCAACGCCGGCCTCTTCAAACTTGGCAGCCCACTCGGGGTCCGATGCGATGAACACGGGCAGCGCGTTGACGAACGCCACGCGAGCGTCGATGGCGCACTGCGCGTAGAACTTGGCGGCCTGCTCGGATCCAACGGGGAGGTAGCACACCAGCACATCGGCCTGCGTCTCCTTGAGGACGGCAACGATGTCTACGGGAGCGTCGTCGGACTCGGTGATGGTTTGGCGGTAGTACTTGCCAAGGCCGTCGAGCGTGTGACCGCGCTGCACCTGGATGTCCGTCTTGGGGACGTCGCAGATCTTGATGGTGTTGTTCTCGGAGCACTGAGTTGCCTCAACGAGCTCCTTACCCACCTTGAGCGAGTCAACGTCGAATGCCGCAACAAACTCGATGTCCGAGATGTGATAGTCACCGAACTGGACGTGCATGAGACCAGGGACCGTCTCGCCTGCAACAGCGTTCTTGTAGAACTCGACGCCCTGAATAAGCGACGTGGCACAGTTGCCGACGCCGACGATGGCAACGCGCAGCTTAGCCATGTGATTCTCCTTCGTTGGAGTCCGCTGAGGCGGACGTTTGGTTCTTACCGCGGGTCGCGGATCGTTCGTTTTCGATCAATTGATCGAGCCATGCAACCTCGTGCTCAACTTGCTCAAGCCCGTGGCGTTGAAGTTCTGCCGTGTACGCGTCGTAGCGATCACGCTGGCGACGCATGGAGGTGGTGACCTCCTCAAGCCGCTCGGCGAGCCGGGTGCGCCGGCCCTCCAAAATGCGCAGGCGCGTCGCGTGGTCGGTCTTGCCGAACATCGAAAAGCGCACGTCGAACGCGTCGTCATCCCAAGAATTGGCCGACGCTGAGGAAAGTTCGTCCTTCAGCCTCGCCTTACCAGCCTCGGTGAGGCCGTAGGCGATGCGCGAGCGGCGCGAGGTGGCGCCGTCGGCGTCACCTTCCACCTCGAGCAGGCCGTCCGCCACCATGCGCTTGAGGCACGGGTACAGCGAGCCGTAGCTGAGCGCGCGGAACGCGCCGAGCTCCGCGCCAAGCAGTTTGCGAATCTGGTAGCCGTGGAGCGGCTGCTCCGCTAGGGTGCCGAGAATCGCGAGCGTGAGCACGTCTGTTTTGGCCACGGTCGCTCCTCTCGGTGTGAGTGTGATGTATTCGGTGTAGCGGCCTGTTGTATCGGCGCGATACATCGAATAAGATAGAGCGTGCAAGCGAACAGCGCAAATCGAGGGGTCACGAGCGCCCCGTGAGTACCTGGGTGCCGGATCAGGTTGGCAACCAGCACCCAGGTACTCACGGGAACCGTGGTGGGCACATTTCGGCCAACTTATGCGTTAGGCATGCAGATTGCCGCGCAGCGTCCGCGCGTGCATCCACAAACACTCCAACCAAGGGAAAACTTTCGTGACCGACCAGCCAAAGGCCCCACAGCGCGTGTCCACGCGCTCTACCGGCGCGCCCAGCACTGGAAAAGGGCGAGCTGCACAGAAGCCCGCCGCACAAAAGGCTCCGGTTCGCCAGTCAGTGAAGCCAACCACAGCGTCGGGCCCTGCGGCGTTTTCCCAAAGCGGAGGCGGTGGAGGCAAGCCGCCAACCAAGAAGGGCAAGGGCCGCAAGCGGCCTGAAGGCCCGCGGTGGAAGCGTATTTTCAAGCGCACTGCGCTCGGCGTGGTCATTGGTGGCTGCGCGTTGCTGGTGATCGGCTTCTTTGGCCTGGCTATTCGTTACTCAATGCTGACCGTGCCGGAGCCGGACGACTTTGCGCAGGCGCAGGCTTCCACGATTACCTACTCGAACGGCACCACGGTGATGGGTCGGCTCGGCGTGGCGAACCGCAAGATCGTGGACATCGAGACGCTGCCGGAGTACGTGCCCCAGGCGTTCGTTGCCTCGGAAGACCGCACGTTCTATACGAACCCGGGAATCGACGTGCAGGGAACCGCGCGCGCCATGTTCAAGACCGTTGTGCTTGGCCACAGGCAGGGTGGTTCCACCATCACGCAGCAGTACGTGGAGCGCTATTACGTGGGCCAGACCACCACGAGCATCAAGGGCAAGATCGACGAGGCGCTGCTCGCGTACAAGATCGACAACCAGCAAGAGAAGAACGAAGTTCTGGGCAACTACATGAACACGATCTACTTTGGTCGTGGCGCATACGGCATCGAAGCGGCGGCTCGCCAGTACTTTGGCAAGCCCGCGGCGGAGCTCACGGTTGAAGAGACGGCGCTCATCGTGGGTATTGTGCCTGCGCCCTCCGCGTGGGACCCGGCCAAGCGGCCAGAGAAGGCGGAGTCACGCTGGAACTACGTGCTGAACGGCATGCTCGAGCTGGGCTACATCACCCAGACGCAGCGGGATGCGGCGGTGTTCCCGGAGGCCATTGAGTACCAGAACAAGGACACGTATGGCGGCCCTCAGGGCTACCTGCTGACCACGGCTCTCAAAGAAGTGACGGCGGATACCGGCATCACGCAGGAGCAGATCGAGTCAATGGGCTACACGGTCATCACCACGATTGACCGCAAGGCGCAGAAGGCTACCGAGGCCGCTGTGAAGAAGATGCCGGACGACCACGCCCCCAACTTGCAAGTTGGCGCCGTGACGCTGGACCCCAAGACGGGCGCCATCAAGTCGATGTACGGCGGCGCGGATTACCTGGCGCGCCAGCGCAACGCCGTGACCCAGGACATCGCCCAGGCAGGCTCAACCTTTAAGCCGTTCGCGCTTATCGCGGCGCTCGAGGACGGCATTTCGCTGAAGTCCACATACTCCGGCAAGAACCTCATGACGGTGCCAGGCTTTGACCGCAAGGTGCGCAACTTCAATAACCGTAGCTTCAGGAACATCAGCCTCGCGGATGCGACTGCATTCTCCGTGAATACCGTGTACGCGCAGTTGGGCCAAAAGGTGGGGCCCGATGCTGTTAAGGACGTTGCGATTCGCGCTGGCTTGCCCGAAGGCACGGCCGGGCTTGAGGCCAATGCGGCCAACGTGCTGGGCACGGCGTCGCCGCACGTGTTGGACATGGCTCGCGCTTACGCGACCATCGCCAACAACGGCGTGCGCACCGAGCCTTACATCGTGGAGCAGGTCCTCGACTCCAAGGGCAACGTGGTCTACCAGCATGAGGTGGCCTCCGAGCCTCAGTTCTCATCGGACGTAATGGCCGACGCTACCTACGCCATGACGCAGGTGGTCCGGAAGGGCTCGGGCACCTTTGCGAAGGAGCTGGGCCGCCCTGTGGCCGGCAAGACCGGTACCTCTAATGACAACAAGTCGGCGTGGTTTGTTGGCTTCACTCCGTCTGTAGTTGGCGCGGTGGCGCTGTATCAGGTGGGCGAAGACGGCTCGGCGGAAGACATCACCACGTTTGGCGGCTTTGACCAGATCACCGGTGGATCCGTGCCCGTGCGAGTGTTCACGTGGATGATGGCGCCCGTCCTCAAGGGCACCGACGTGGAGAAGTTTCCGGCTCGCGCCAACATTGGCGTGGTAGCGGTGACTACGCCGACGCCGTCTGCTACGCCGACGCCCACGCCTACGCCCACGTCTCCGTCAACACCGGACCCCGTGGTGACGCCGGATCCCGTGATCACGCCGGACCCGGTGGTGACGCCTGATCCCGTGATCACGCCGTCGCCTTAGTGGGTGGCCCGGCTAAGCTCCGCTGCGCCATCTATCAAAAGGGGAAGTGACCAACTCATGAGCGAGTTGCAGCAGTTGATGCAGCTACTTGCGGTGGTGCCCAAGGGCCAGATTCAGAGTGGAACCGCGTTGGCTGACGAGGTCGCATACCTTACCAAGCAACTCGGATACAAATGGGTCAACCAGTGGTCACTAAGGCCGGGCGGTTGACGGTGGACGAGTTGCTAAAATTCCTGGCTACGCACTGCTCATTCCTGGTCACTAACCCGCAGTACAAGATTGTGGACTCGAGCACCAGCGACAGTTTTGGGAATGCGCTCCTGGTTATGGAATCTGGGACTTTGCGGTTGCGCTTCACGCGTGACAGGGGACGGCTGCTCATGGAGTTCCAGGCAATGGATGGTCGACCCAGCGAGTGGTTTTCACCGGGTCTGTTGCGGGGCTTGATTACCGGTGATAGAGGCGGCTCAGAAGTCTTGAATCCGGGCTGGGCCGAATTCCTCGAGTCCGCGTTGCCCGAACTTGAGTCGCGGGTCTCAGACCCTTCCTCTCGGGACACTACGCTCATGCAGCTCCGGTCGCAGGCGCAACAGCGGGCGCACGACCTGTTCGGCTAGCTGCAAACCCGAGGCTCTTCGAAGACGTGCAGTTTGGGCAATGGGGCCTTCACCTGCTCAGCCCTTCCGCGAGCTCCACAAGGACCGCGGCCGAGCGTACCGAACGCTCCGCGGACTTTGACCCCAGCGATGTTGTCATCGGCGAATTTTTGGGCGACTCGGACCTGCTCGTCTTCGCGCCTTCGGAGGATGGCGAGCGTCGGTGCCTCGTTGCCATGCCTCTTGATTCCCGTGAAGATTGGTTCGCGGTGGGACCCACGATCGCAAATTTTCTAGCGAAACTGATTCAAGAGGGGGGGCAGAAGTATTGGGAGTGAAGGACCCCGTTACGCAGGACGAGTTGACGCCATCCGCGCAACGGGACCCGCAGTGGGGACCGATTTTGCGCTCGTGCGCAGGTCCACCACCGAGGGCTAGGCCAGTGGTGAGCGACTTCAACAAGTGTGGCGGAAGCTGTCTCGGAGTGGGCGCGGGTAGATAGACGCTTGGTCGCGCGTCACTTCGTGCTGGTTTCATGTGTGGTGGGATGCTGTGCTACGTGACGGGTTCGGTGCGGATGTTATCGAGGCGGAGGGCCCGCCATGGCCACGGCGCCGCCTGCCGTGGGGTTGTCTCCGCGCCGGTGGTGAGACGGGCGCCCATCTGTCACCAGCGTCGGGCCAGTGTTCGCCACCAAGTGACGTGTACGGGGAAGTCTGCTCGCACTGTGTACTCGTATGACAAGGTGGGGAACCGCACTGGTGTGGTTGATCGCACCGTGGTGGGCAGTGTCGCCACGACGGTGACGACGGAGTCTGTGTATGACGGAGCTGATCAGTTGCTCACTACCAGTGTGGGTGGGGCGGTGACGCTCACGAATACGTGGAGTGCGGATGGGGCCCTGGCTTCCTCGACCACTGCGGGTGGGACGCGCACCTTTACTAACGATCTGGCCGGTGAACTGGATGCCACGGGTGCGTTGAGTGTTGCCTGGCTGACGGATCCCACCTCTTCGACCGGTGCACCCCTGGCGGAAAGCCGTGGGGGCACGGGGACGTGGTTGCTTGCTGACTGGGCTCAGAACACCACCACAGCCGTGTCAACGACTGGCAGTGCTGTGACGGGCACACGCAGCCTGGATGTGTTTGGTGACACCCGTGCCACAGCGACCGGGTCACTGGCAACCTCAGCGTTCGCTTTCTCCGGTCAGTACTTGGACTCCATGACTGGGTTGTATGACATGCGTGCCCGTGACTACGACCCCACCACCGGGCGTTTCACCACCCAAGACCCTCTCGCGCAACGCACCGGGATGCCGTACTTCGCGACGTACTTGTACGGGTACGACAACCCGCTGATGTACACCGACCCGACGGGAGAGTTTGGGTGCGCCCAACTATTTGGCCTTTGTGACAGCCCGAACTTCCTGTGGAACGAGGTCGTGGGCGCGGGTAAGGCTTTGTGGGCCACGGGCTCAGCGATCATTCACCCGATGGACACGTACCACGGTTGGGTTGATGCATGCGATGCAGGGTTCGATCAGTGGAGCGGGGGCGAGGGCTACACCGGGTACGGTCTCATGCAGTGCATTGACAACCTCAACCCGATCGCGGGTACTCGAGACAGCCTCGGCACGGCTGTGACAGCCGACTGCGTGGCCGATTCGGGCCAGGCATTCGGGCGGGCGCTGTTGGGGGCAGGGCTCCTCGCTACCCCCTTCGCCAAGGGTGTTAAACCACCAGTGGCGCGACCGACGGCAGCCACACGCCTTCCGCAAGATGTTGCAGTAAATCCGGTCCCGCCGAGAGCGTTGCCGCTCAACCGCCCGGTCGGATCGAGCGCTTCGCAAAACGCACACGTGCAGAAGCGCATCGCGGGGCTTGTGGACAGAGGCGCAACAGACGTCCGGGTAAATCAGCACCAGGTGGATATCAATGGCCGACGTGTCGGTGTGAACCGTCCGGACCTGCAATACACGATGAACGGCCAGCGCATCTACGAAGAATTTGATACCCCGTCGTCTGGTCGGGGGCCCGGGCATAGGGCGCGTTTAGAAGCGAACGATCCACTCGGACTCGTCAGAACATTCGAGGTGTCGTGACCGAAAAAAGTACCCTCTGGGGCGATCGCTACGCGCCAGTGACCTCTGCGATGGGCTTTCTCCGCGCTCCGCTAGATGTGGTGGCGGAGGGATTGGTCGCTTGGCGGCGACGTATTCACGGCTCCGCCACATTGGAACCACTAGGCGGAGGTTTTCAGGCGAACGTCTCAGCGCTCGAGCCTTTGACAACGGGGGTGCGACCCCGCGAGTTAGTCGTCTCCACGAGGAACCCCGAGTGGACAGCAGTCTTCGACTGCGGGATTCAGGGCGGCGATCCCGTCTCTACAGTTGGGCATCTTGCGCGGTCTTTGAAACTCTACGGAGTTGTCGTTGCGTCCATCCCCGACGTGCCCGCGGCCGCGGGCCAGCCGCCTCGGTATGGCGCACGTCAGCTCGAAATGTTCGGCCCATTGGCCACCGACTTCATCAACTACGTACGCACAATTTCGGTAGTCCGAGACGGCGACCGGTGGCGATTCGATGCCAATGGCACGGTTCAAGACTTTGAGGACCTCGATGCGTATTCGCGCCGGAAGGTTGCTGACAGGTTTACTCCAACGATGTTGGCCGAATACGCGGCAGCTTTGGGCCTGAGCCCGTTTGATGATGACTTTTTCCCAGGGCCGTGCGCGCTCGTGAGTAACTCAGCCGTTGCGCCACCCGGCTTGCTTGTGTTGAGCATCAAGGAGGCTCAGCGACGAGCCGGGATTGTTCCGACTTCGCCGAACAAGACTGATTGAACTATTTCACCGCCCTCGCGGCCAAGGCATTCCCTCAATCGACTTCCGCTCCGCCGCCTGCACAGACTTGGGATACCACTGCCGATACTTCCGCACCTGATTGATCTGGTGCGCGTGCACATAAAACCAACGGCGAGGATTGCGCTCAACGGGGTTCCACAACGCATGGTTCATGCGCCCCTCACGCCGCAACTTCCGCACAAGAGCGCGCAGGTCCGCGTCGATCACGTACCGGCTCATGATCCATCGCGGCACCACCGTGAACACGTGCTGGCGTTGAGGGCCACCCACCTCGTCTTCGGTGGCGGGCAGTCCAAACATCCAGTCGCGCACATACGCCACCGCGGGATTGGGCCCAGCGCCCGTCACAAAGTAGTTGGAGCGCGACAGCCGCGGGTTGAGCTCAAAGAACACCAGCTCGCCCGTGCGCGGGTCCACCTTCATGTCTGGGCTCGCAAAGCCCTTCCACCCAATGCCGGCGAGCAGCCGCATGAACGGCTCCATGTCCACGGGCGCGGGCCCCGTCAGCACAATCGACGAGTTCCCCACCGTTGACGGCGTGTGTTCCTGCAGCAGCACGTGACCGTAGACCGTCCACTGCACCTCGCCCGCGCTGGAGACGTAGGTGTTGCAGATCCGCAGCCCGGCATCGTCGCCAGGGATGAGGTCTTGCACAATGAACGAGTCGCGGTAACCGGCGCCGTACACAACGGCGAGCAATGCCAGCAGCTCCTCCTCGGAACCAACCGACGCCACCTTCTCTTTACCCGCATAAGAGATCGCATGGAACGACCCAGAATCCGCCGCCTTGGCGACCACCGGAAAGGTCAACGAAGAGAACAACCCGGCCGCAGCGTCGGGCACTGAGGAAGCCAAGTCCACAACAACTGTGCGCGGGTGCGCGAGCCCATACTCAGCGCACAACTCGGCAAACGACTCTTTGCTCGTGACGCGATCCAGCAGCGCGGTGTCCACATACGGCACCACGTAGCGCGGCTCCAGCTCCGCCCGATGCTCCACCAGAATGCGCACCAGCCAGTCCGCGCTGGCGAGCGCGATGAGCTCGGCATCCGGGTTCTCGGCCGCGATGCGCTGCAGCGTTTCCACGGCGACCTGGGGCGTGTCCATCTGCGGCGTGACCTCGTTGGTGACGATCGCCGAGCGCGCCACGGTCCCACCAAGCGCCACCGACACGATGATGGACTTCACCCCAAACGCCTCATGGAACGCGCGCGCGAGCGAGTACCCGCCAATGTCGCCGCCCAGAATCACCGGCAGCAGGCGCCGGCCCGCGGGCAAGTGATCAGCGAGCAGCTGCGCGTGCGTAGGCCGCATCAGAAGCCGCTGTCCGTGGGCTCGGGATAGAACTCGCGGTACTTGCGGGCCAGCCGCCAGCCCAGTGCCTTCACATAGAGCCTGCGCCGCGGCGAGCCGTCGCCTCGGTAGTCCAGCGGGTTGAACACGCCCGAACGCGCCTTCGCCGCCGCAACTTTCGCCTTGAGCGCGGGGTCAAGCAGGTAGCGCTGCAGCAGCCGGTAGGGCGCCACAGAATACAAAATTTCGCCCGACGCCACGGCTGGCTCCGTAGGCTCCGTTTCCTTGTCGTGGTGCGGCAGTAGGTCCCGCACGGCCACGCCGGCCACGTTGATTCCAGCGGCGGTCACGTAGTAACTGTTGCGGCCGATGCGCGGGTTTACCTCAAAGAACACGCGCTCGCCCGTGCGGCTGGAGACCTTGTAGTCGAAGTTGGCGAAGCCAAAGTAGTTGGTGTGCTCCAGCACGCGGCTCGCGGCCGCGAAGGCCTCGTCATCCACGCCAGTGAGGATGGCCGCAGGGATGCCCATGGTGCCCGGCGTGTGCTCCTCGAGCAGCACCTGGCCGCCCGCGAGCAACGTGATCTTGCCCTTGCTGTTGCGGTACGCAGTGAGCGAGCGCATGTGGGTCTCGTCGCCCGGCACAAACTCCTGGAGCAGAAACTCGCTGGGGTAGTCCAGCCGGTCCAGGTGGCCAATTACCTCGGTGAGTTCCGCGAGCGAAGTGAAGTGATGGATCTTGGCCTTGCCCGGGAAGCTCGCCGCAAACCAGTCCGCAGAGATCGCGGGCTTGCCGATGATGGGGAACTCGATCCCCAACTCGGCAACACGAGCGGCGACGTCTGCCGCCTTGGTGCCCCCAGCGTCGGGCCTGAAAACCACCGGAATGGTGAGCGGCGTGCGCACGTCAACCGCAGCGCACGCCTCCGCGAACGCCACCTTGGAACTCACGCGATCAAAGGTCGCGAGGTCGCACAGCGGCACCGCCCACCGCGGGTCCAGGTCAGCGCGATGCTGCGCAAGCGCGCGCACGTGCCAATCGAGATTGGTGAAGAGCATGAGGTCGTGATCGGGGTGCTCGGCGGCGATGGTGTTGAGGCGCTGGACGAGCACCTCAGGCGTGTTGATCTGCGGCTCCTTCACCCAATCGCTGAGCGAGGTGTAGCGCATAAAGGTGGTGGTGTGCTGAGACAACACCATGGGCCGCCAGCCGTAACGCTCGTGCGCGGCCCGCAAAAACGCGTAGACGCCGATGTCCCCACCGAGGCCCACCAGGAGCACAGGCTTCACGCGTCCTGCCTTTCTCAACGATTGGTAGCGGCTCAGTCTAACTAAGGGCCCGACGCTACCTGCGTCCCCAGGTGGGTTCCGTTGGGTAGTTTTCCACAGCGTCGGTCCCCTGACCGTTCGCTTATGTGGGCGGCGCCCGGTACCCTTGTGCGGTGGCAATTGCCACAGACGACACCCTCCTGTCACGGAAAGTCCGTGACCGCATCAGTCCAGAGGAGGTGGGTATCAATGCGTCAGTACGAAATGATGGTCATCCTTGACCCTGAGGTAGAAGAGCGCACGGTTCAGCCGTCGCTCGAGAAGTACCTGACGGTTATCACCAACGACAAAGGCACCGTCGACAAGCTCGACATCTGGGGCCGCCGTCGCTTGGCGTATCCGATCAAGAAGAAGGCAGACGGCATCTACGCGGTGGTGAACTTCACCTCTGAGTCGGCGACCGCGAAGGAGCTTGAGCGTCAGCTCGGTCTCAACGAGTCCATTCTTCGCACCAAGCTGCTGCGCCCGGACGCTCACTAGGTCCGCAAGCACCCCACGACATCGAAAACTAGGGAACTCACATGGCAGGCGACACTCAGATCACTGTGGTTGGCAACCTCACTGGCGACCCGGAACTGCGCTTTATTCAGTCCGGCGCTGCGGTTGTGAACTTCACGGTGGCGTCCACTCCCCGCACGTTTGACCGTCAGTCGAACGAGTGGAAGGACGGCGAGACGCTATTTATGCGCTGCTCCCTGTGGCGTGAGGCCGCTGAGAATGTGGCCGAATCGCTCACCAAAGGCATGCGCGTCATTGTGACGGGCCGCTTGGTGTCACGTTCGTGGGAAGCCAATGGCGAGAAGCGCACCGTTACCGAAATGCAAGTTGACGAGGTTGGTCCCTCGTTGCGTTACGCCACCGCCAAGGTGACCCGTACGCAGCGTTCGGGCGGCCAAGGCGGCGGCAGCGGTGGCGGCAACTTCTCCGGTGGCGGGTCTTCCTCGCCTGCCGGTGGCTCTGACAACGACCCCTGGGCATCTGCCCCGGCGTCTGACGAGCCTCCCTTCTAAATCTTCATCTTTCTTCAGGAGTTATAAACATGGCTAAGCCAGATATTCGCAAGCCGCGCAAGAAGGTCAACCCGCTGAAGGCCGCCAAGGTCTCCACGATTGACTACAAGGACACCGCGCTGCTTCGCAAGTTCATCTCCGACCGCGGCAAGATCCGTTCGCGCCGCGTCACCGGAGTCACCGTCCAGGAGCAGCGTCAGATTGCCCGCGCCATCAAGGTTGCGCGCGAAATGGCGCTGCTTCCCTACGCCGGCTCCGGCCGCTGAGCGGGGGTTAGATCATGGCTAAAGTCATCCTGACCCACGAGGTCAACGGCCTCGGTTCCGCAGGCGACGTTGTTGATGTCAAGGACGGTTACGCAACCAACTTCCTGGTTCCCCGCAAGCTGGCCACGCCGTGGTCCGCGGGTGCCGAGAAGTCCATTGAGGCAATGCGCAAGGCACGCCGTGCCCGCGAAGTCGCGAACGTTGAAGAGGCTCACGCATCGCGTGACTCCCTCCAGTCCAAGCCCGTTGTGGTGACCGCAAAGGCCGGCGAATCTGGCCGTCTCTTTGGCGCAATCACCACCTCGGACATCGCGGCCGCCATTGGCGACCGTGCCGGCGTGGACAAGCGTCGCATTCACATCACGCAGCCCATCAAGGCGCTCGGCGACTACCAGGTGCAGGTGTCGCTGCACGACGGCGTTGTGGCGACTGTTGATGTTCAGGTGGTTGCAGCTAAGTAGCTGCTTGGTTTTCTTAGCGGGCCCGGCTGGGCGCCCTGATTGGGTGTTCTGGCCGGGGCTGTTTGCGTGCCCCCCATTCACCTTCACGAGGGACGGATCTCGCCTTGGTCCCTCTGGGCCGCGAATATTCACGGCCAGGAGGGACTCACGCGCAGTCAGTCCCTCGGCACCGTGAACCTCCCTCGCGCACACCCGCCTCGCCCGCTCCCGCCCCGCGCGCCCCCCATTCACCTTCACGAGGGACGGATCTCGCCTTGGTCCCTCTGGGCCGCGAATATTCACGGCCAGGAGGGACTCGCGCGCAGTCAGTCCCTCGGCACCGTGAACCTGCCTCGCGCGCACCTGCCCCGCACGCCCGGGTGGAGCGCGCCCGTGCCGCGCTCCACGCGGGCCGCGCCCCGCGCGCCCCTCATTCACCTTCACGAGGGACGGATCTCGCCTTGGTCCCTCTGGGCCGCGAATATTCACGTTCAGGAGGGACTCGCGCGTAGTCAGTCCCTCTGCACCGTGAACCATGCCCCACGACCTGGCCCCGCCCGTGGGTGGAGCGCGCCCGTGCCGCGCTCCACGCGGGCCGCGCCCCGGGCGCCCTGCGCAGTCCGGCCGGGCGAGGTTCGGGTGCGTCGGAGCGCCTCACCAGGCATGATGCTCGGACGCGCAAGAGGGCCCCTGAGCAGGGCCTTGCGCACCGCCTCAAGCACGCGATCTCTCCCGTGGCGACACGCCCGACCCGCGACACGCCGAGAACTTGCAACCCGTGGTTTATCCCCATCGACCGCGCTCGCATCATCCCTGGTATTTAACGAAAATGGCCGTAATCCTCCGAGTAATTCACATGAGTATCCACAGCGGGCTGGACACCTCGTCAACAGGTAATCCACGGGTCTATCCACGGGTTTTGGCGAGTCATCCACGGGCGCTCGGAGGCGCGGTCGGCAGCACCGCCAAGACCCGACTAAGTTGGCGTGTCAGACCCCGCCGCGATGCTTATGGCAGAGCGAGATTTGCATCCGCGGGCTCTTAGGGAGAGATCATGCATAAGTGGAAGCGTCACCATGTCGGTTGATGAGTTGACGGCGGCCTACGCGTCCAGGCCGGCGACGTTCGACCGCGTTCCACCGCAAAACGTTGAGGCCGAGCAATCCGTGCTCGGCGGCATGATGCTCTCCAAGGACGCGATGGCGGACGTCGTGGAAGTGGTTCGCGGCGATGACTTCTACCGTCCCGCGCACGAGACCATCTTTGACACCGCGGTCAAGCTCTACAACTCCGGTGACCCCGTGGACGCGCTCACCGTGGGCGCCGAGCTCCAGCGCAACGGCCAGATCACTCGCGTTGGCGGAGCCGAGTACCTCCACACTCTCATTGCGGGAGTGCCAAGTGCAGCGTCGGCCGGATACTACGCAAGGCTTGTTCGCGAGCAATCCATCCTGCGCCGGCTGGTGGAGGCGGGCACGCGCATCGCCAACATGGGCTACGACGCTGATGGCACCGAGGTTGACGATGTTGTGGACGGCGCCCAGGCGGAGATCTTCGCCGTCACCGAGCGCCGCAACTCGGAGGACTATCTCGCGGTGGGTGATCTCATCGAGATCACGCTCGACCAGATCGACAAAGTCTCCAAGCACGACGGCACCCTGCGCGGCGCACCAACCGGCTTCCGCGAACTGGACGACCTCACCGGCGGCCTCCAAGGTGGCCAAATGATCGTCATCGCCGCCCGGCCCGCCATTGGTAAGTCCACGCTCGGGCTGGACATCGCCAGGGCGTCGGCCATCCACGCGAACATGGCCTCGGTGATCTTCTCGCTGGAAATGAGTCGCGAGGAAATCACCAAGCGCATGCTGTCCGCGGAGTCGGGCGTGAAGCTGACCAAGCTCACCAAGGGCCCTATGGGTCCTAACGACTGGGAGCCGCTCGCGGCCACCGCCGCGAAGGTGGCGAAGGCGCCGCTGTTCATCGACGACAGCCCCAACATGTCCCTCATGGAGATCCGTGCCAAGTGCCGCCGCCTCAAGCAGCAGCACGATCTCAAACTCGTGGTGATCGACTACCTGCAGCTCATGAGCTCGGGCAAGAAGGTCGAATCCCGCCAGCAGGAGGTCAGCGAATTCTCTCGTGCGCTCAAGCTCCTGGCCAAGGAGATCGACGTTCCCGTCATCGCGATCTCGCAGCTCAACCGTGGTCCCGAGCAGCGCGGCGACAAGCGCCCCATGCTCTCCGACATGCGTGAATCGGGCTCCATTGAGCAAGACGCGGACATCGTGATCCTGCTCCACCGCGAAGACGCCTACGACTACGAGGCGCGCCCAGGAGAGGCCGACTTCATCATTGCGAAGCACCGCGGCGGCCCCACTGCGACTATCGCCGTGGCGTTCCGCAAGGACGTTGCCCACTTCGCGGACATGGGCCAAGACATGTAGTTTTGCCCGACGCTCGGGCTGGGTTACTCGGCGAACCGGGCCTGGGTTTCGGCGTAGCTAGTAGCGCCTTCCAGAAAGCTGAGCGTGCCGGTCTCGCGGAGTTCGCGCCCCGCGCGCTCTACGAAGCTCAGCGCCGCTCGCGCAATGCCACCCCCGATGCTCACTCGTCGCACGCCAAGTTCAAACAGCTCTGGGGCGGGGATGGCGCTCGCGAGCCCAGTCACGATGTTGAGCGGTGCCGGGATCGCGGCGGCGAGGCGCCTAATGGTGTCCGCGTCGCCCACGCCCGGCACAAAGATGCAGTCCGCTCCAGCGGCGAGGTAGCGATTCGCCCGTTCGATCGTCTCCTTGAAGGGATCCGTCTTTGCACCAACAAAATAGGCGTCCGTGCGGGCGTTAAGCACAAATGTGCCACGCGGCGCCGCCTCACGTGCGGCCGTAATCCGGTCGGCGCTCTCGTCAATGGAGAACAGCGCGCCGTCGCGAGCATCCTCGATGTTGGCGCCCACCGCGCCCAAAGCTGTAGCCGCCCGCACCGTGTCTGCCACAGCGTCGGCCGTGTCGCCGTAGCCGTCCTCGAGATCGGCGGTCACTGGCACGCCAACCGCCGCAACAATCCGACCGATGGCTTCGAGCATGGCGTCGCGTCCCACCGCGAGCCCGTCGCGAGAGCCAAGGGACCAGGCAATTCCAGCGCTCGTGGTGGCGATGGCGGGGAAGCCAAGTTGCTCGAACACGCGCGCGGACCCGCCATCCCACGCGTTCGGAATGACAAAGCCGGGCCCGGCGTGCAGCGCGAGCAACGCAGTGGCTCTCTCAAGAGAGTCTGAGCTAGTCATATCGTTGCCTCCAAGCACAAGCTCGCTACACCGCCTTCTTACGCTCCAGATACTTCATGGCGGCGAATCCCAGCGGGATGTTCATGAAGTGCGTGATGACCCGGTAGATGATGACGGCAGACACCGCAACACCAGCTGGCACCCCCACCGGCCCGAGCGCAGCGATGAGCGCCGCCTCCACGGGCCCCACGCCTCCGGGGGTGGGAATGATGGAGCCGATGGCGTTTCCAATGAAGAACACGATCGCGAGGTCCAGGATCGCCACAGACTGGCCGAACGCCTCGAGCGACGCGTAGAACGCGCCGATGTACCCAACCGTCATGAGCAGGTTGCCGCCTAAGCCCATGCCAAGACGCCATGGCTTGCCGAGCACTTGCGACAATCGCGGCCACGTCTGTCGAATGACGGGGACAACCTTGTCGAGGGCGAACTTGCGCACTCGCGGTACGAGCAGTGCAAGCGCGATGACGGCAATCGAGATGCCAACCCCAATGAGGACCGCCGCGGACGGCAAGTCCGCGAGGGTGCCCGTGGATCCCGTGGCCAACGTGAGGGCCACCAGCCCTATGACTGTGACAACAACAGAGCTGACCTGAATGAGTGCCACCGTTGCCACACCTAGCGGGGCGGAAACACCGCGCTTCGAGAGGAGGCGCATGTTCAGCGCTGCGGGCCCCACCCCGGCTGGAGCGGCGAGCGCAACGTACGTGGCCGCCACCTGGGCAAGGAAAGCCTGCATCCACGAGAGCTTCACTGGGCTGAACGCGATCAGCACCAACGCGGCACCAACATAGGTGAGGAAGCTCCAGACGACGGCAGCGAGCAACCACCACAGGTTCGCGTCCTGCAGGGCGTTCACAATCTCTTGAGTGTTGAAGCCCGCGATGACAAAGATCGCCACGGCCGCGAGCACAAAGGTCACAACCGTCCGCCCGCCAAAGCGCGTGATGTTCTCGGTTTCGACGTTCGCGTCGGGCAGTCTTGCGAGGATGCCTTCCCGGAGCCCCTCGAGCACCTTGACGGGCTTGGCAGTTTTGAGCTCAGCTCGGGTAACGCGCGGCAGTGTCACGGATTGCAGGAGCGGGGCGAACTTTTCCACTTGTTCGGCGGTGAGACAGCGGAACGCCGAGGCAACAGCGCGCTCAATACCCACCTTGGTGGCGATCATCGAGAGCACTTGCGCGCGGTCAATCCGAATCGCCAGATCCGATGCCGCAACCTCGCCCAACTCCCACGTGGTGAGCCAAACCGTGGGGTCGTCGCCGTCCACAGCGTCGGAAACTAGAACCGTGTCAGAGGAGATGTTGCGGTGAGAAATGTTTGCCGCGTGCGCCAGCCCCGCTTCTTTCCACAGCGCGTCGAGGAGAGCATCGGAAATCTCCTCGGGCGGGGTGTCGCCGAACGAACGTGACGCTTGCGGACGTTGGTAGACCGTGATGAAAGTGTCGTGAGCGGAGGCCATTCCCAGGACGCGAGAGGTGCGCACGCCCGCGATGCGGGCCGCATGGCTCACGAGCGCGGTCCGTTCGGCGCTCTGGCGCAGACTCACGTCCGCGCGCGCGTTGATTCCGCGCAGGCGCAGCGTGTTCCACAGTTTGCTGAGGAAGCCCGCCGCATGTTGATCGCCGTCAATCGCCACGGCGATGAGCTTGTGGTTGTTGCGCGTGGTGACCGCGTAGACGCGGCCCGCTCGGGAGCGCGCGAGGGCGGCAGTCACGCCATCGAGGGACTCGGGCGTGTAATCGTTCGTGACGTCGGCTCGCACAATCCTGCGCGGCGAGAAGCCCGCCGTGACGAGCGCTTCCACCAGGGAGTCTCCGTAGGCGCGGTCGGCGTTGGAGCCAACTGCGTACCGCATCGCGAGGCCAACGACGCGGCCCGTGAAGATGGTGAGGATGGCCGCGGGTGCGGTCACAATGCCAGTCACCACGCCCAGCGCAACGCCCACCCACAGCAGCGCCCATGACCACCTGGTGGCGCGATTTCCGAGCCTGGTCCCGGATGCCGTGACCATCGCCGCCACTGCCGTGATGTAGGCCGGCAGTTGGAGGCTGTCCGAGCCATCTGCCATGGGAACCGACAACGACGCGAGCAGGGGCTCGGATCCAAAGTTGAGTAGCAGCAGCGCGGCGAGCCCAGTGATTCCAAAGCCCACCACGGACGCGGCGATGACCTCAAGGATGCGCCGCGGCTCCTTGCGTAACGCCAGCGAGATGATGATGTATCCGGGGATGACGATCGTGATGATGCCGCTGAGGATGTAAACCGGCGCCACGAGCAGTCGTTGCACCACCGATGAGATGCCCTGGATGTCGTGGGTGATCCCCTCGGCCGTGGCCTGCGCATACGCGGATATGAGCAGCGTCAGCACAATACCCAACGCCGTGGCGATCATCGAGATGAGGTCCGTGAGGCGGTGAATTCTGATGAGCGGAGTGTCGACTACCTGCACGCTCTGCGCGATGGCGCCGCCTTCGCCCAAAGGTGCGTCAGCGTCGGCCATAAGGGGAGTCTACGGTGACAGGCCTCACGCGAGGCCGAGCGCAACAAGCCAAGAATGTGGCGCCACTGTTGGCCCAACGAACGAGACGAAGTCCAGGAGGAAGTGAGCGAGGATCAGCGGCCCCAGGCGGCCCCACTTGGTGAACACCCACGCGAACACCGCGCCCATCACCACATTGCCGAGCGCCATGGGCCAGCCCTGGTAGAGGTGGTACGAGCCACGCAGCAGGGCCGACGCGATGATGACGGCCGGGATTGCCCAGTTGAGTTGGCGCAGGCGCGTGGTGAGGTAGCCCACCACGATGGTCTCCTCGAGGATCGCCGCGGCGGCGGCCGAGGTGAGCAGCACGGTTGACGCCCACCAGGAGCTGGGCAGACCGCTCGTGTCGATGTGGACGTTCTGGCCAATGGCTCGCCCGATGTAGTACACGCCGAGCCCAGGCAGGCCGATGCACGCGGCGAGCAGCGCGCCAAAGCCAACGTCACGCCACCACGCGCGAGCGGGACCAGTGAGGCCGAGGACGCGGCTCGCACGCGTGCCCTGCGCACTCAGCAAGTACAGCGCAAGTACCACGGGTACCAGGGCGAACACGATAGCCAGCACTTGATAAATGAGGTCAAAGACGTCGATGGTGGCGCGCGAGGGGTTGAGCTGCGTGCTCTGGCTGCCCACCGGCGTGCTCTGCGCGTACCGGTAGGCAAGCTTGACGATCGCGTAGATGGCGCTCTGCCCAAGGGACAGGCCCAGCACAATGAGCACTTCCGCGCGCAGGCGGCGCCGGCTGGGGAGCTGCGCGTCGTGGGGCGCGGCGGCGTCGGTGGCGTCGGCGGGGGCGATATCCATGGTCACGAGAACTGTAACGAGTGAGCGGGCCCGCTCGTCTCCCACGCATTCTCAACTGTCTTGCGCGTCACACCAACGTTTTGCTCCACCGCTCCCGTTGTGAGGGTGAGATGCTCTGAAAGGCAAGAAAGGTGACTCTGTGGCGCACTGGGAGCCGATGCTTGAGCAAGTGATGCGCGAACGCGCACCCCGCCTGCTCGCGTACGCGGCGATGGTGACCGGCAACGACGCCGAGGCGCACGACGTCCTACAAGACGCCCTCGTCAAGTGCTTCTCCAAGCGGCGCACGTTTGAGCACGTCAACGCCGCGGAGGCGTACGTGCGCCGCGCCATCCCCAACGTGTACATAGACCGCATCCGGCGCCGCCGCACGCGCGACACCGCCGACCAGCGCTCGAGCCAACCGGAACTCCGCGAGAGCGACATCGACACCCAAATGGACGTCCAGCGCGCCCTCGCGACCCTTTCCCCCCGTGTGCGCACGTGCATGGTGCTGCGCTTCTACGACGATCTCACGGTGCCGCAGATCGCGCACACGCTAGGCCTCGCGGAGGGCACCATCAAGCGCTATTTGTCCGACGGCGCGGCAAGTCTTGCGGCCGTCTTGGGTATGCCCGACGCCTGGTCGGGCGATGAGGACACGGTCCCCGTAGTTTCCAGCAGGAAGGAGCGCCGCTGACATGAGTGCCGAATTCAGGGATGCGATGCGCGGTCAGTTCGCGGCGGGCGAGCAGCGCTTTGCCGACGAAGAGTTCGCGGAGCAGTTTGGCGGTGCGGTTGCTGGCCGCGTGAAGCGCCGCCGCTTTGCGACCAACACGGCCGTCGGCGGCGGATCGGTGGTGGCAATTGGTGCCATCGCGCTTGCGGCGATGTACCTACCCCGCGGCTCTTCGACACCAGCCGCCACGCCGTCCGGGAGTGCCGCCGCGTGCGTGACGGAGACTCCAGCCCCCGACCCGTACCCCGTGGTGACCGTGCCTCCCGACGCCTCTGGCACGAGTTTCGAGGTTGAGTTGCCTGACGGCGCCGGCACCATGATCTTGACGCCCGTCTACGACGACGCCCCGGTTATGGAGGTCTCGCTACCGGATGGGACGCACTTCACTACCCCAGGGGATCCCGTCTCGCTCGCGTATGTGTTCATTGCCCCGGAGTCCCCCCTCGTAGTGGTGGCGGTGCTGGACTTCAAGGGAGATCTCCAGGTAACTGTGGGCGGCGTGGATGCCGTCGTCAAAGATGGCGTAGGCCACGAGCCGCCGCGTATTGTCGCGGACACCACGCCCGTGCCCGTCGTCGATTGCGGAACGGCCGAGCCCAGCGACACCGTGGCTTCGCCGTTTGAATGTGGATTCCACATGGATCCCGGGTACCGCACGGACAGTGCCTTGACCATCACCGGCGCGGGATACAAGACCTACGACGAGGCGGGGAGGTTGGCCGGCACAACCTTCATCCCCAACGATCCCGTCGTCTCCAATATTGATCCGCTCGTGCCTTACGTCACGGTGGTCAACAACGAGGTGCCAGGAGCGCCCGCTGGAATGGCGCTTGATCCCGCCGATGACACCGTTGATTCGCTCGTCGGCGCGCTGACTGGCGTTGCTGTCGTGAAGGTTCAGGGCGGAGTCGTTGTGGCGGTGCCAAGTGACGACGCCCCCGATGTTGCCGGCGGAACCCCCGGGGCACTCGTAGTGAACCAGGGCTTGACCGCGCTCGTGCTAGACAAGGCCTACTTCACTACGTGCCCCGGCGTGACCTCCACCGCGTACTCCACGCTCTACGCGGTTGCCGGAAGCCAGACCCACGTTCGCCAGCAAGCGAAGGAGCCAGCCATCTACGTATGGCAGCAATTGCGTGGAATCACGGGATAGCCCAACGATTCCGTGCACCGCATGCGTTCTCAGGCAGACTGACACGCACCGGAGGTGATCGCATGGCTCGCTGGGAGCCCGTCCTCGACGAGGTGATGCGCGAGCGCTCCCCGCGCCTGCTCGCCTATGCGGCGCTACTCACTGGCGACCAGGCCGAGGCGCAAGACGTGGTCCAAGAGGCGCTCGTCCGCTCGTTTTCTCGCGGCCGCGCCTTTGAAAACGCAAACGTCGCCGAGGCCTACGTTCGCCGCGCCATACCCAGCGTATTTATAGACCGTTTGAGGAAGCGCAAGGCCGCTGAACGGGCCCACAACAGGGACGTCGCGATCGGGAGGCGCGACGTCCCCACGCCGGACCGTGAGGCCGTCTTGGATGTCCGCGCCGCGCTCGCTGGCCTGCCGCCGCAGGAGCGAGCGTGCACAGTGCTGCGCTTCTACGACGACCTCACGGTGCCGCAAATTGCGCGCGAGATGCGTCTCGCGGAGGGGACGGTCAAACGGTACTTGGCCGACGCGTCGGGCAAGTTGGCGCGAATGCTCGGTGAGGATGTTGACGCCTCTGTAGAGGCCGATGCGGTGCCGGTGGTCACGCCGGCGACGAAGGGAGCACGGAAATGAGTGGGTTGAGCGAGCGGCTCGGTGCCGCGTTGGAATTTGATGCACTGGCATTCTCAGGCGACGATTTCGCCGACGCTCGGTGGGGTTCCGTGCGCACACGCGTCAGGCGTCGCAGGGCGATGCGTGCGGCAGGGGTCGGCGGCGCGTCGGCGCTGGGTATGGGGGCGCTCGCGGTTGGGGTGACGCACCTTCCGTTCGCGTCACTCGGCCTGGCCGGGCCGGGCTCTGGCTCTGTGGTGTGCACCACGAGCGCGGCGGCCCCCACCGCGCACCCGATCGACAATTCGAAGGGCGAAGACAAGACGTGGCTGATCTACGACGACGTCACCGGTGGGGTTGTCCTGACACTTACCTCGGTGGGTAGTGATCTTGTCGCGGTGGACGCTGCGGGCGCCAAGCAGCACGTTGGCCCCAATAGCGACGGCTCGTATACCGTTCAGGTTCCCTCCGGCGGCACGGCCGAAGTCGTAGTGGATGGGAGCGGGTGGACGGTCGACTGGAACGCGCCGACCACGGAGCCATCGCCCACGGTTGTGTGCGCAACAACATCACCGGTTGACACACCTGCGCCAAGCCTGTCGTCGAGCGCTACGCCGAGTTCGAGCGACCATCTACACGCGGCGTCTCCGTTCCAGTGCGGGTTCACCTTTGACTCTGCTGTTCATGACTCTGACGGGGTTGCAGTGAGGACGATGAAGTGGCTCACTGCGGGTGAAGCCAACGCCGCCGTGTCGGAGGAGTACGGAAACACGTGGCCCACAGACCTCGTGCATCCGTTGGGTCCGGTGCTGACCGTGGGTATTGGTGTGACGGCAGCGGCTCCGGACGGCGTAAGCATTCTTGACAACGGGGGCGCGGGCGACATCTTCGATCCCGCCGACTACTACGACCGGCACACTCTGAGTGCCAAGGGCTATCTTGCCGGGACCACGGTCGTGGGCGTGACCGACGGGCGAGTCGTCGCAACAGTTCCGGAACTCAATGAGAGTCCAGCCGCGATGTTGTTGTGGCCGCTAGCCATTGACAACTACGACCTCGGCTTCACTGTGCTCGACATGGACGCGGTGCTGGTGCCCTGCGGTAATGACACCACCTGGACTGACACGTATGTCGTGACGGGCGTCGGGCTTGCGTCGGGCGGTAACTGGCTGGTGGACCCGATCTACAGCTGGGCACAGATCCCGGCGGCCGATTAGTCCAAGTACTCCTGGACCAGCTTCTGCGCCAAACCCACGTAAGTACCAGGGGTGAGGCTCGAGAGGCGGCCAGCCACGTCGTCGGGCAATCCAAGGCCGCCCACAAACGAACGGATCGCCGCCTCATCAATGGACTGCCCCCGCGTGAGCTCCTTGAGGCGCTCGTAAGGATTGGACATCCCGGGCACGCCCGCGATGGAGGCGGCGCGCATCGCGGACTGGATGGGCTCGGCGAGCACCTCCCAGGAGGCGTCGAGGTCCGCCGCCAGAGCGGCGGAGTTCACCGACAGCGTCCCCAGCCCCCGGCGCACGTTGTCGATGGCAAGCAGCGAGTGCCCAAAGGCCACGCCAATGTTGCGCTGGGTGGTGGAATCGGTGAGGTCGCGCTGCATGCGCGAGGTGACCAAGGTCGCCCCAAGCGAGTCAAACAGTGCGGCGGAGATCTCAAGGTTGGCCTCCGCATTCTCAAAGCGGATGGGATTGATCTTGTGCGGCATCGCGGAGGAGCCGATGGACCCCGGCGCCGCGGCCTGCGCAAAGAAGCCAAGTGAAATGTAGGTCCACACGTCCGTTGCGAGGTTGTGCAGGATGCGGCCAAAACGCGTGACGTCGGCGTAGACCTCTGCTTGCCAATCGTGTGATTCGATCTGCGTAGTGAGCGGGTTCCACGTGAGGCCAAGGCCCTCAACGAAAGTCCGCGAGACCGCCACCCAATCAGTAGCGGGAACGGCGGCCGTGTGCGCACCAAACGTGCCCGTGGCGCCGTTGATCTTGCCCAAATACTCGGCACGCTCAACGCGAGCCAGTTGCCGACGCAACCGGTGCGCCAGCACCGCCAGCTCTTTGCCCACGGTGGTTGGCGTGGCGGTCTGGCCATGCGTGCGGGACAGCATGGCGACGCCCGCGGTCTCGTGGGCGAGCGCGGCAATCTGGTCAGTGAGCGCGGTGGCGGCAGGCAACCACACATCTTGCACGGCCCCGCGCACCATGAGCGCGTAGGACAGGTTGTTGATGTCCTCGGATGTGCACGCAAAGTGCACCAACTCGCTCAAGCCCTCTAGCGAAGTGCCCACCAAGCGACGCTTGATGTAGTACTCGATCGCCTTGACGTCGTGGATGGTCTCGCGCTCAATCTCCGCGTGCTCAGCGATGCCGTCGGCGTCAAAATCCGCAGGGATGGCGCGCAGCAAGGCGAGCTCGTCAGCGGTGAGGGGGCGCGTGCCCGGAACCGCCTGCGTGGTGCACAAGTGAATGAACCACTCCACCTCCACATGCAGGCGCTCGCGGTTGAGCGCGGGCTCGCTGAGGTGGTCAACTAGTGGCGCAATGGTGCTCCGGTACCTCCCGTCGAGCGGCCCAAGGGCGATGGGCGGCGCAATCTCGGCGAGCGGTTTCCAGTCAGTCACGTCCCCATTCTTCCATGGCGCACCAGTTCTCCACAGGCGCCCCCGGTGCGGGGTGATTTTGTCCGACGCTGTGCCTAGGTTTCGCTGTATGGACAACTTGGGTTCGGCTAGGGCGGCGCTCGCGAGAGCTATCGACGACGTGCAGGCAGCGATCAATCGCGTGCGCGCCGCGCAGAACGTGGACTGGGCGTCGGTGCTGGCCTCCAGGTATCGCCACGAGCTGCACGTTTCGTCGCAAGATCTGGTGCGTTTCCGGGACCGCCTTGAGGCAACGCGCGCGGGGCTCACGTGAGCGAGCCGATTTGGTCAACCGGCGGCACGGGCGGCGAGCGCGCCGTGACGGGGGACTTGGAGTGGGCGGTGCACGCTCTGCGCGCCGCCGCTGACGACGTCAGCCGCGCCCATCTGGAACTCGCGAGAAGGCGAGCCGCGCTGGAACTGGACCCCAGCGTCGGGCAATTGGGGGTGACCGCTGAACTTGCGTACGCGGAGCGGCTCGCGCCCGCCCTGGAAGCGGAGCTGGACCACACCGCACGGCGACTGTCCGCGGTAGTTGGCGCATTCGTGGAAGCCGAGCGCCGCGCGCGGTACCGGGTGGGTGCGCTCGGTCGGGCGAGGGACGTTGTGGAAGATGAGATTGGGGGCGCCCTGTGGGGCACGCGCGTGGTGGGCGCGTTGGCGCTCGCGGGCTCGCCGCTCAACGGCCTGCTGTGGGCCACCGGTCACGGAACGCCGGCGGGAGCGATCCTTCCTGACAGTGCACCGCCCACTACCGGGACGCTCGATCGCGACACGGTCGAGGGCGCGCTCGCGCTCGCGCCGTATCCGGTGCTCGTGGCCGCAATCAGCGCCTTGACCTTCAGTCCGCTGTTGCAATATCTCACCGCGTGGAGGGGCCACCTCACGGCGACCATCGTGCATATGAAGCCGGCGAGGTCAACGGAAGACATCATGCGGCGGCTCCGCGAGACCGAAAGCGTGCCCGGCGGGGCGGTACGCATTGAGCGGTGGACGGGGGAGGACGGCGTGACGCGACGCATCGTCTACATCCCCGGCACGGAGGATTGGCTCAACATCTCCGGGAACCCGTTCGATTCTCAGGCGGATTTGGAGCTGGCTGCGGGCAACTTGCCAGATGCCGCGGGGCTCGTGGCAGCTGCGCTCGAAGAAGACGACGCCAGGCCGGGCGAACCGGTGATGCTTGCTGGTCACTCCCTTGGTGGCACGCTCGCCACCGCGCTCGCGGCTAACCCCGCCTTGACGAACCGCTTCACGGTGCAGGCAGTGGTCACGGCGGGCTCGCCCGTGGGTCGCATCGCGCTGCCAGCCAGCGTGAACGCCTTGCACCTCGAGGGCACTCGGGACATCGTGCCTGGTCTTGACGGCAGGCCCAACCCGGACACGCCAACGCGAACCACCGTGCACCACGATGCACGGGATTCGCAGTTGCCGGAACTCGCCGGAGAGGGCGAAGACATTGGCTCCGCGCACCACTTGGATACGTATGCGCAGACGGCGCGCCTTGTGGACCACGGGCTCAGCCCGTCAACGGATGCGTGGCTCAGTGCGGAGCGTGAGTTCCTGCAGCCCGGCGCGCACGTAGTGGTGACGGAGTACCGGCCCTAGTGGATTGAACTCGCGGAGGAGTTAGTGCCTTTCGCGACCGGCGCCGGGCACGATGGCGCTGAGGATCGCGGTGACGATCGCGAGCACCAGCGCCGCCCAGAAGGTGCTCCAGAAGCCGCCGAGCGTGAGCTCTACATTGGGGATGAACCCCGTGACCCACGAGGCCAGATACAGGATCGCCCACGAGATGATGAGCGAGAACAGGCCGAGCGTGAGGATGAGGCATGGCAGCGCCAGGAAGGTCAGGAGCGGCCGCACTAGCGCGTTCAGGCCCGCGATCAGCATGCCGATCGCGAGGTAGACCAACCCGCGCTTCCACCACGCGCTCTCGCCGCCTTCAACCGCTACGTCGAACGGAAGGACGGTCACAAACCACACCGCAATTGCGGTGACGATCGAGTTCAACACAAAGCGCATGGCTCATATTCTTCCACGGGCCTCCGGCCTGCGAGACTGGGCGCATGACGGTTCCTGCACCCCGCCCCCAAGTGGCAGCCCTCCCCGCTTACGTGCCCGGCGCGCGCGGCGCAGGCGGCCCGCAGCCCATCAAGCTGTCTTCCAACGAGAGCCCGTACGGCCCGTTGCCGTCGGTTGTCGCGGCCATCGCGGCGGGCGCCGAGGCGCCGCACCGCTACCCCGACATGGCCGCCTCCGCCTTGCATGCACGGCTGGCTTTGGCGTGCGGCGCTGAGCCCCACGCTGTGGTTGCGGGGGCCGGTTCCGTGGCCGTCCTCGCACACATCCTGCAGGCGTACGCGGGCGCGGGGGACGAGGTGGTGTTCGCGTGGCGCAGCTTTGAGGCGTACCCCATCCTGACCGCCATCGCTGGGGCGGAGGCGGTGAAAGTGCCGCTCGATGCGGACGCGCGGCATGACCTCGAGGCCATGGCCGAGGCAATCACCGACCGCACAAAGGTGGTGCTGGTCTGCTCGCCCAACAACCCCACAGGCCCCGCCGTGCATGCCGAGGAGTTTGTCGCGTTCATGGCTCGCGTGCCTAGCCACGTGTTGGTGGTGCTGGACGAGGCGTATGGCGAGTACTCGCGCGACCCCCGCGCGGTGCGCGGGAGCGAGTTGCTCGCCGAGCACCCCAACCTCATCGTCTTGCGCACGTTCTCTAAGGCTTACGGCTTGGCGGGCCTGCGAGTTGGGTACGCGGTTGGTTCCGCGGAACTGCTCGCTCCGGTGCGGGCCGTGGTGACGCCGTTCTCCATCACGGAGGTGGCACAGTCCGCTGCGATCGCGTCGCTCGACGCGGTTGATGAGCTGCTCGAGCGCGTTGAGGTGACGGCTGGCGAGCGCGAGCGCGTCCTGGCCCGAGTCCGGGAGTTGGGCTGGGCTGCGCCGGATTCGGATGGCAACTTTGTGTGGCTACCCGCTGGCGCACGCACGGCCGATGTTGCGACTGCCTTGGGTGCGCTGCCCACGCCCATTCTGGTTCGTCCGTTTGCGGGCGAGGGCATACGGATCACGGTCGGCACACCCGAGGAGAACGATGCCCTGCTGTCAGCCCTCTCCCGAATTGGTGCATCCGGTCAGGAATAGGCGTGGATTCCTGACCGCATCCACCAATTCGGGTAGAGCGCGGTGGCACAGTTGCAACCTACGGTTCCGTAGCCTACGCTTCCGTAGGTAAGCAACCGAGGGGCGCATTGCCCCGTCTTGGAGGAATCCATGGACGCAGTAGGTCCACTCTCTGACGATGGCCTCGTAGGCCTGCTCGATCACACCGGCGAGCGCAAGGAGCACGAGTTCTTCTCGCCCTACGCCGCGGATCTCACCCCGGATGACCTCCGCGGCTTCTATCGCGCCATGTCGCTTACCAGGGCCTTTGATAAGGAAGCGGAAAGTCTGCAGCGTCAGGGTGAGCTGGGCCTGTGGGTGCAGTCACTTGGTCAGGAGGGTGCCCAGGTGGGCTCCGGCGCGGTGCTGCGCAATCCTGACTACGCGTTCCCAAGCTACCGCGAGCACGCCGTGGCGTTTCAGCGCGGGGTGGACCTTCCTCAAATGCTCACGATCTTCCGTGGCCTCAAGCACGGCGCCTGGGACCCCGCAGACCACAACTTCCACCTCTACACACTCGTAATCGGCGCGCACACGCTGCACGCCACGGGTTACGCGATGGGGCTCGACAAGGACGGCCTTGTCGCGAGCGGGAAGCCGGAGAACGACGGCGCCGTCATCACCTACTTTGGCGATGGCGCCACGGCGCAGGGCGATGTGAGCGAGGCGCTCGTATTTGCGAGTGTCTACAACGCGCCCATCGTGTTCTTCTGCCAGAACAACCAGTTCGCCATCTCTGAGCCCACTACTCGCCAGGCGCGGGTGCCGCTCTCGGAGCGCGGCAAGGGCGTTGGCATGCCAACCGTGCGGGTTGACGGCAACGACGTGATCGCGTCCTACGCAGTCACCAATTGGGCCATGCAGTACGCGCGCTCGGGCGCCGGACCGGTATTTATTGAGGCGTTCACGTACCGCATGGGCGCCCACACCACATCCGACGACCCCACGCGCTACCGCTCCAAAGCCGACGAAGCGTATTGGGCCGAGCGCGATCCCATCGCCCGCCTCGCCACCCACCTGACGGCCGTTGGCGAGTTGCCGCAGGCGTTTATTGATGAGGTTGTGCAAGAAGGCAAGGACCTCGCCCGCCGCACCCGCGAAGAGGTGAGGTCGTGGGAGCCCGGCCCCAACGTCGGAATGTTTGACAACGTGTATGCCGCCCCACATGCCAATGTTGAGGCGGAACGTGCCTGGTACGAGCGCTTTGAGGCCTCGTTCGTGGAGAGCCACTGATGAGCGCTGTGTCCACCGCGGACACGCTCACGCTGGCCAGCGCCATCAACGCGGGCCTGCGCGCAGCGATGGAACGCGATCCAAAGGTGCTTCTCATGGGCGAGGACATCGGCATCCTGGGCGGAGTGTTCCGGGTCACAGACGGCCTCTTCAAGGACTTTGGAGGAGACCGCGTCATGGACACGCCGCTCGCCGAGTCCGGCATCGTCGGCACGGCAATCGGCCTCGCGATGCGCGGCTACCGCCCCGTGGTCGAGATCCAATTTGACGGCTTCATCTTCCCCGCCTTTGACCAGATCACCACGTCGCTCGCCAAGCTGCACGCCCGCTCAGGCGGCAGCATCACCGTGCCCGTGGTGATCCGCGTGCCGTACGCGGGCGGCATTGGCGCCATTGAGCATCACTCGGAGAGTCCCGAAGTGCTCTTTGCTCACACCGCTGGCCTGCGCGTTTGCACGCCCGCCACTCCGCAAGACGGCTTTGACATGATCCAGCAGGCCATCGCCTCGCCGGACCCCGTGCTGTTCTTTGAGCCCAAGGCCCGCTACTGGGACAAGGGCGAGGTAGGGCGCGAGCGCGTCGCCGCGCAACTCGACGCCCCCGACGGTGCGCTCGCGGCAACCGCGGAACTTGGGCACGCGCGCGTGGCGAGGGAGGGCGACGACGTCACCCTTGTGTCCTACGGCCCCACGGTGCGGCTGGCCCTGCAGGCGGCCGACGTTGCCGCACAGGACGGGGTGAGCGCGGAGGTCATCGACTTGCGCTCGCTATCGCCCCTAGATTCCGACGCCGTGGTTGCGTCCGCGAAGAAGACCGGCAGGGTGGTGGTCATCCACGAAGCCAACATGACCTACGGCTCGGGCGCGGAGATCTCCGCGCGCATCTCCGAACAGGCCTTTTTTCACCTGCGTGCGCCAGTGCTCCGCGTTGGGGGCTTCCATGCCCAATACCCTGGAGCCAAGTACGAGCACGAATACCTGCCGAACATCGACAGGGTGCTCGATGCTGTAGACCGCGTCGTTGCGCACTAGGAGGACGAAGATGCCCACGTTTGAGATCTTCAACCTGCCCGACGCCGGCGAAGGATTGACCGAGGCCGACATCATCACGTGGCTCGTGGCCGTTGGCGACACCGTTGAGGTGAACCAGCCCATCGTCGAGATCGAGACTGCAAAGTCGCTCGTTGAACTGCCCAGTCCGTATGACGGTGTTATCGCTGAGCTGCTGGCGGCCGAGGGCGAGACCGTGGATGTTGGGGCGCCGATTGTGCGGTTTGAGGTTGAGGGAGACGACGCTTCGGTTGCGTCCGCGGAGGAAGTTGCAGGGGAAGTTGCGGGGGACGCGTCGGCGGAGGAAGTATCCGCTTCGGTCCAGTCTGCTCCCTCCGGCTCCGCCTCTGGTCGCGAGGACCTCGCAGACACTTCCTCCGCCGACGCTTCCAACACGGCCGCAACTTTGAGCGGTAGCCAGCCATCCTCCGTCGGGGCTGCCGTTGAAGCCCAACCTGCACAGGAGCCGGCTTCTGCTCCAGAGTCGGCCACGGCGTCGGGCGAGAGCGGGGCTGTGCTTGTTGGCTACGGAGTGAAGGCCGGCACGGCCAAGCGCCGCGAGCGTACTGCCGACGCGCTGGAGCCAATCGGTGGTGAGGAAAGTGACTTCCCCGTGCTTGCCAAGCCGCCCGTGCGCAAGCTCGCGCTGGAGTTGGGCGTGGAGTTGACCACGGTGACGCCGTCTGGGCCTGGCGGGCTCGTGACGCGCGAGGACGTGGAGCAACAAGCCAAGGTGTCCACAGCCAAGTCGCTCGCGACGTACCCCACCGATGACCAGCCGTGGCTTGAGTCTGGGTACGACGCGCCCGATGGGCGGTCTACGCGGGTGCCCGTGAGGTCAGTGCGCAAGCGCACGGCGGAGGCGATGGTGAACTCCGCGTTCACGGCGCCCCACGTCACCGAGTTCTTGACGGTAGACGTGACGGCGACCATGGAATTGGTGGCCAAGCTCAAGGCGGACCGCGACTTTGCCGACGTCCGCGTGACGCCGCTGCTCATTGTGGCGAAGGCGCTGCTGCTCGCGGTGCGCCGCCATCCAGAGGTCAACGCCTCGTGGGATGACCAGGCCCAGGAGATTGTCTACAAGCACTACGTGAACCTCGGCATCGCGGCTTCCACGCCGCGCGGGCTGGTGGTGCCGAATATCAAGGACGCGCACCGGTTGCCGCTGCATCAGCTGGCGGTGGAGCTCAACACGATCACGGCCGATGCCCGGTCTGGCAAGATCACGCCGCGTGCCACCTCGGACGGCACCATCACCATCACCAACGTGGGCGCGCTCGGCATCGATACCGGTACGCCCATCCTCAACCCCGGCGAGGCGGCGATCCTCGCCTTTGGTGCCATCCGGCAGCAGCCGTGGGTGCACGAGGGCGAGATTCAGATTCGCTCCGTGACGCAACTGGCGCTGAGCTTTGACCACCGCCTTGTGGACGGCGAGCTGGGTGCGCGTGTGCTCGCTGATGTTGGCCGGGTCATGAACAGCCCGGCGCACGGGCTGGTGTGGGGCTAGTTCTGCACCACCGCGACGTGTGAGATTGTCCACGCGCGGCGCGAAGTTCCTGTTATCCCGGCGCGCGCGACGATACGCTCCCTTGGGGAATCCGTGCGCAAGCACGAGGGAGGGATCAGATGCGCGCCACAACTGTCATGCGCCGTTTAGCGGCTGGACTAGTCAGCTTGGTATTGGTTGCCACAGTCACCTACGGAGGCGCGGCGTCGGCAGCCGAGGTCGGCTTCAGCGTGGATGACTTCGCGGGCAACTCCATGGGCGCGCTTGAGGTGGTGCCGGGCAACAATTCGTGCACGCCAACCGGCGGCAATTCGATCACCATGGGCACAGGCACCATGCGGGTCAACCTGAACGTGCCGGATCCGATTGGCTGCAACTATGCCAACGCGGACATTCGATGGACGGCCCCCACGTCGGTCAACATCGAGCAGGGCGGCGCCGATCGCATCATGCTTAAGTACCGCGATGTGGTGCCTAACCAGCCCTCGGCAGTCACCTTTGGCTTGCACCTTGTTGACGTCAACGGCCGCACAGCCGATGTTGGCGGCCTCACCCGGAACGGCGGCGCTGCCGGCGATTGGCTCACGATTCGCTACACCCCCGAGTATGTGGGCGACGTGGCGGTCCTGAGCTTCCAGGGCGGCTTTGATCGCTCTCAAGTGAAATCCGTGACGCTCAAGATCGCCGCGACTACGAACAACCAAGACGTCGCCGTCACGTTCGAGGGCATTGGAGCGAACGTTGGCGAACCCGCCTACGCTGCGCCGGCGTTCGGCTCTTCTGCGGCGTACGAATTCCCAGCGGATACCACCACCACCAAGACCTTCACCGTCACCGGCAACCCAGCGCCCGACGTCAGTTGGACTAACGAGCCCAGTTGGATGACCATCACCACGAGCGCCACATCAGGAGGTCGCTCGGTCACCATGACGGGAAACCCAGGCGTTGCCTATTCGGACACCGCGATCGCGTTCCACGCTGACGTTGCGAATTCCCTCACGGCCGACGCTTCCGTCAGGATCGTTGTGCCGTCACCTGTCACGGTGACCACCAACACGGCGGACACTGAAGTGGGCCAAGCAGGGCCACTTGTGGTGGGCACGGTTACGTCGGTCCCCGCCTCCACGCTCGTCACCGGTGTTACGGGCTTGCCGCCGGGCACGGGCCTTGCCATCTCGGGTACGAACGTCATCCTCACGGGTACCCCAACGACTGGCGGCACGTACAGCGCCTCCGCCACCTTGGGTAACGAGTTCCGCACGGGGGCATTCGCGCGCGACATCGTCGTTGGCCAGCCCGCCGCGCTTGATGCGCTCATAACGAAGACATTTGTCCGCGACGTGCCGATAACGCCCTTTGGCGCCACTGCCACGGGCTACCCCGCACCGACGATCGCATACACAAACCTCCCCGCTGGGCTCACGCAATCCGGGGGCGTCATCTCGGGTACCCCTACGGCCGTTGGCAACGCAACCGTAAGCGTGACCGCCTCAAACTCGTACGGGAGCGACGCCGATACCTTCCTCGTCAGGGTTGGTGACCTCCCGACGGTACAAGTGCCGATGGCGCTCGACGCCGTTGCGGGAACCGCCCTTGATCTCGACCTCCCGGTCACAGGAGCGCCAGCGTCGATCACGGCCACGAATCTGCCGGGCGGCGTCACAGCCCAACTGTCCGGGGGTGTAGCGAAACTCGTTGGCACGCCAACCGTCCCCACTTCTGCAGGTGAAACGGCGGGTACGGCCACCGTGACGGTTGCCAATGACTTCGGTTCGGAGTCCAAGGATCTGCCGTGGACGGTGAGCGCTCCGCCCCAGATTTCCGGCCCCACGTTTGGGGCCACCACCGTGGGCTCAGCGCTGACCCCGATCGCCATCGAGATCACCGGCTACCCGGCTCCAACGGTGACCGTCACGGATCCGGATGATGACGGCACGCTGTTGCCGCTCGGACTCAGTGTTGACCAGAGCATTGCGGGGACAGTCACCATCAGCGGCATCTCAACCGCCGTTGGCACCGAGACCATTCGGGTGACGGCCAACAACGGCTTTGGCGGCGCCATCACGCATGACGTCACGGTGTCGGCCCGCTCCCTGCCGGCCTTCATTAGTGCGTCCCCCACGCTGACAGTTCACCAGGGTGCGACCGAGGACCTGCAGCTGGCCTGGAGTGGGTACCCCACGCCAACACTGTCTCTCGAATCGGTCTTGCCGGCGTGGATCAATTTCAACTCCGCAACGGGAACCTTCACGGCGGCGCCGTCGGGTACCACGAGCGGTGCCTTTGGCCCGTACTACGTGGACGCCACCAACTCGGCTGGCACGGTGACCGCCCAGGTCACTGTCAATGTCACCGCCCCCGCGGGGTTGCCCCCAGTGCTCGACATAGTGACCGATGTAGACGCCCCTCTGAGCCGCTTGTTGGGTACCGTGACCGGCTTCCCGCTTCCAACCGTCACGGCCACCGGACTGCCCGCGGGCCTGTCCATCACTCAGTCGGGGAGCGACGTGACGTTGACCGGCACCGCGACCGCAGCTGGAGGCATCTACCCTGTGACGCTCGTGGCAGCGAATGGCGTTGACGCTGATGCGACTACGAGCTTCAACGTGGTGGTGAACCGGCCACCCACCGTCACCGTGCCCGCCACGCTCACGATGACGGTGGGCGAACCCACCTCCGTGACGCCAACAATCGGTGGGTACCCCAAGCCAGCTTTGACGGCGTTCAACCTGCCGCCGGGACTCGCGATCGATATTGTGACGGGTGAAATTTCCGGGACGCCGTTGGTCACGGGCGAGTACAGCGTCCAGCTGATGACCGTCGGCGGCGTACCGGGGGCCCCCGTATATGCCTACACGCTCATTACGGTCGTGGACCCACCGGAGTTCACAGCCACGCCGGAAGACCTCCCATTGCGGCTCTTCGACCCCGCCATCGGCGCTCCATACGAATTCACCGGTTACCCGGAAGCTACGCTGACCGTCACCGGTCTGCCAAATGGACTCACCCTGTATACCGACGGGTCGTACATACGCCTAATGGGAGCGCCCGTTGTCAGTGGCGTCTTCAACGTATCCGTGACCCTTACTAGCTCCTCGGGAACGGTCACTGACGAATGGGTCATCACGGTAGTGGACCCACCGCTGCTCATCATCTCTCCGCAAGGCTGGGGATCGCTCAACCAGCCCATCACCGCGATTCCCATTCTGGCGACGGGGTCCCCATCGCCAACCGTGACAGCCACAGGTCTTCCGGAGGGACTGGAGATTGTCAGTCAAGGTGGCGGCACGTACATATCGGGCACGCCTACCGAGGACGGGCAGTTCTCCGTCCAGGTGACGGCGGACAACGGCGTTGGGACCGCAGCCACTGGCACGATTGTGATCGACGTGCAGTCCGTGCCTTCGCTGGGGCCAGACCTCAACGTCAGCTTCGCTGCAGGTGAGACGAGCACGGTTACCCTCCCGGTGGGCGGCTATCCAGCGCCGTCGCTCACCGTGTCGACGCTTCCCGCGTGGCTTTCGTTCAACGCGAGCACGGGTGTGTTCACCGCTAGCCCCACTGCCGCGGACATCGGACCCGGTGGAACAGTCCTCGTCAATGCGACATCTGTCGCTGGCGATACCCAACTGAGCATTTCGCTCGCGGTGACAAATCCGCCAGCTGTGACAGCGTCGGGCGGTACTACGACTGTGCTCTCAGGAGACGCGATCAGCGAGGGCCTCACCACGGTCACCGGCTACCCCGAGCCCACGATGACAGTTACGGGCCTGCCCGATGGCCTCACCGCGGCGCTCGTGGGCGATGCGCTCACCCTTACGGGCACCACTGCCGAGGGGGGCGCGCACCCTGTAACCTTCACGCTCGCAAATGGCGCGGGCCCGGACATCTCCGTGCCGTGGACTGTGGTGGTCAACGTTCCTCCAACCCTGACCCTCCCTGCCAGCTCCGCGACCACCCTCGGTGACGACCTTGACCTGGCGATCGGGGCAACGGGATACCCGCTGCCCACAGTCACGGTGACCGGCCTGCCTGCAGGGCTGAGCTGGCAGCCGGACGCTACCGGTGGCCACATCGAAGGCTCACCCACGATGGCGGGAACGTTCACCGTGCAGGTCAGCGCGACCAACGGCATAGGGGCCGACGCCTCAGGATCGTTCCTGCTCACGGTAGATCTGCCATTGATCACGATCGCGCCTTCGGCGTCGACCGTGGTCGCCGGCGCAACCGTGGGAATTGAGGCCGAGGGCTTCCAGCCTGGCGAGGAAGTTCGCATTGAACTGCACTCCACTCCGGTGTTGCTCGCCACGGTCAACGCCGACTCGCAGGGCCGCCTGGACGTGAAGGTCAAGATCCCAACAGGGACCGCACTTGGCGCGCACGAATTGGTGGTTACCGGCGCAACCGGCGCCGAGGGCGTTGCACCAATTACGGTGGAGGCCGCTGGCGAGTTGTCAGGAACCGGCGCCAACCTCGTGGGCCAGTTGGGCTTGGCTCTCGCCATCATGATGGCGGGTGCGACATTGCTGCTGCGGTTGCGAAGATATGGCGAACGGGCGTAAAGACCGCTAACCCCACTGCACGCGGGGCTCACGCCCAAGAAACGCCCCGTACGTAGCAAACTCTCGCTCAAAGGCGCGCCGGTCTGCCGCGCCTATCCTCTCCAGCGGGGTTGCCGCCACGTCTACCGTCTTGGTCTTTAGTGCGCGCTTCCAGATTCCAACCACGCGCCCATTGCGCACCAGTGTGGACTGAAATACCCCATTGTTACCAGGCACAACGGCGGCAAAATGATCCGGTGAAACGAGTAGCGACCGTTCGCCGTAACCCAGCATGAGTTCGTCGAATCCGGGCAGCACGAGGTGCTCTCGCACCCCGCTCGTGTCCTCGAGCACGGCCGCAGCGGCAAGCATTGGGCCAGCGCTGGTCTCCACGCGCACCAGCGCGGAACCCGCCTCCGCAATCCCAAGGCGGCAATCGCCCAACCCCATCCCCACCCACCGCGCAAAGTCCTTCTCGCTCGCCGGCCCATGCGAGCGGAAATAGCGCAGTGCCATGATCGCGAGCCCCTCTTCGCGGGACGGCGAGGCGGCATTGGGTACCCACTCGGCGAGGAGCGTGAACGTGTGATCCTTGCCCCGCGGCGGTCCCTGACACAGCACACCCAGCTGCGCGCCGTACCAAAGCAAGTGATAGCTGACTTGGCCAGCGGTGGGCAGCCCGCCGTCACGCAACACGGCCACGCACTCGTCGCGGGTCAGCACCTTGCCGCCCGCGAGGGCCGTGGACAGCAGCGCAATCGCGCGGTCCACCATCGCGAGCGTGATCCCAAGGTATTCGCGCCGCGCCACCCCACCGGCGAGCGGCCGCGCGCTCATCAACTGCACCATCCACGCGGCGTCGCGCGCAGGCACCAGGTGAACCGTGCCGCGCATGGGCCAGGTACGCAGAATTTCGCGCCGCTCCATAGCCGCCACAACGTCGGCCTCTACGGAGCCTTGGATGCGCGCGCCAACCGACCACAGCCCAGAAGCCAAATCTTGTGCCTGCATGGCTCCAAACCACTCCACCACCGCGAGCGGTGAGGCGGCGTCATGAGTCGCTTTACCGAGAAGCAGCGACCGCAACCGCGCTTGTCGCACGTCAGAATCGGTCAACGTGAGACTGCTACTGGTGCCAGTTGCCATACCCGTGAGCCTAGGCGGCACCGCTGACGCGCCCTAGCCTGGCCCTATGTCCCCCGCCTGGCATTCCACCAACCGCAGCGACCTCGCGGCGGTGCGCGCCGAGATCACGGGCTGGATCCCCTCCGCGATCGACAGCCCGCTCTATTCAGCTCTTGCCACGCGCATGCTCGGCGACGACGCTCTCCTCGCGATCGTGGCCAGGATAGACAACATGCCGCCGCTCAATCTGTTGTTTGGGGCAGTGCAGCTCTTGCGCGGGGGCCCGCTGCCGCACGTCTCGTATGAGGAATTCCGCGAGTTCGTGCTCGAGCGTGCGGAGGAGATCGTGGAGATCGGCTGCACACGGCGCACCCAAACAAATGAGGTGCGCAGGGCGGCAGTGATTTTGCCGTGGGTGGCGCGCGCCGCGGCGGAGTTTGGCGGTGAACCCATCCACGTGATCGATATTGGCGCCTCGGCCGGCCTCGTCACGTGCCTCGACCAGTACGCGTACGACTACGGCGCCGGCACCATTGGCGAGTCCGCGCTGGTGCTCACGTGCCAGAATCGCGGCGGCTTTGATTTGCCCGACGCTGTGCCTGCCGTCGCGTCCCGTACCGCCTTGGATTTGGCTCCAGTAGACATCGGCGACGCCGGTCAGGTGGCATGGCTGGAGGCTCTCATTTGGCCGGAGCACACCGAGCGGCGTGAGCGCTTTCGCGCCGCGCTCGCGGTTCGCCGCGCTACCCCGGTGAACGTGGTGGCCGGGGACGCCGTCGCTACGCTCCCGGAGGTGGTAGCCGCCCTGGCGCCCGGTCCCGTAGTCATCTGCCACACCATCGCGCTGTACCAAATGCCCGCGGCACACCACGACCAACTCGACGCCGTCATCGAACAACTCGCCACGCAGCGCCAATTGGCTCGCGTGTCCTTTGAGCCGCCGCCGGGCCGCGACCCCGTCGTCCGCGTGGCGTTGCGGCCTCGCACGGCCACGCCCGTGGCACTTGCCCACCCACACGGAGCGTGGCTGGACCGGCCCCAGTCAACCGGCCTGTAGCGTCGGCCGCTGGCCTTACGCTTTTGGCATGACCGCCCAGACACTTGTTGCAGTGTCCGGATCGATCCGCGACCTGTCGATGGCGGGCGTAGTTGGCGCCCTGCTGCTCATTGCGGTGGCCATCCCCAAGGACCACCCGGCGGCCACCAGGGCGGCGCTGGTTGGCCGCATCGCGAGCATCGTCTGGGTGGCCTCGGCGCTCACGTACAGCCTCTCCACCTACGCGTACATTCGCAACAGCCCGGTTGACGTGAATCGGTTCCTCGGCGAGTGGTGGAGCTATTCGAACTCGGTTGAGTTGCTGCAGGCGCTGCGTCAAGTGATCTTCGCCGCGCTGATCGCGTCCGTCATGATGTCCCTGGTACGTGGGCCAATCCTGGCCGGATGGTCGCTGCTGCCCGTGGTGTGGGCCGTTGGCTGGCAGGCGCAGACGGGGCACGCGGCAGGCTCGGCGGATCACCACCTCGCCACGAGCTCCATGTTCCTGCATATCGCGGGCGCCACGCTGTGGGTGGGTGTCATCGGGGTGATGGCGACACTGCGCAGACCACTGGGGATGGCCGCCAAAGCTGTCATGAGGCGCGCCTCCCGCATGGCGATTTGGGGCGCGGTCCTCGTCACGGTGTCAGGAGTCGCCAATGCATGGCTGCGGCTCGATTCCCCCTCGCAGCTCTTCACCACCGCATACGGCGGCATGGTGACGGCGAAGATCGTGCTCATGGCGGGCGCGATTGCGCTCGCGGCCTGGCACCGTCGCACTAACTTGCCGCGACTCACGGAGGCCCACGTTGCCGCCCGGTTCTGGCGCGTGCTCGCCGTCGATGTGCTCGCCTTGGTAGCGATCATGATGATCGCGGGCGTGCTGTCCACCATGGCCCCGCCGCTCACGGCACTCCCCGTTGCCGATCCCAGCCCCGCGTACTACCTGACGGGGTACGACCTCCCGCCCCAAACGTCGGCCTGGAACTGGATAGCGCTGTGGCGACTGGAGATCATCACCGCGTTTGCGCTTGGTGTGGCGCTCATGACGTATTGGCGATGGGTGGTGCGGATGCGGCGGCGCGGCGACCACTGGCCCATGGTGCGGCCCATCCTGTGGACGCTGGGGATCGCGGTGCTCGTGTGGATCACCCAGGGTGCGCCGGCGATCTACGGAACGGTGCTGTTCAGCGGCCACATGGTGGAGCACATGCTGCTCGTGACGGTGGCGCCAATCCTCCTGACGCTTGCGGCGCCCGTGACGCTTGCCCTGCGCGCCCTGCCCGTGCGCACCGATGGCTCGCGCGGCCCACGCGAGTGGTTGCGCGGGTTCGTGGAGTCGCGCTTCATGGCGTTCATCTCCCACCCCGTGATTGCTGCCACGGGCTTCGCGGCTGCGCTCATCGCGTTTTACTACACGCCCGTGTTCGAGTTCACGCTGCGCAACCACGCGGGGCACTTGTGGATGGTGTTCCACTTTGCGATCGTTGGCTACCTGTTCGTGAACGCCCTCATTGGGGTTGACCCCGGACCCAAGCGGCCGCAGTTCCCCTTGCGCATCGTGCTGCTTTTCGCCACGATGGCCGCCCACGCCTTCTTTGGCGTGGTGCTGACCTCGTCAAACGTGCTGCTCGCACCCACGTGGTTTGGCCTCATGGGCCGCCCCTGGGGGCCCGACGCTATTACCGACCAGCAATATGGCGGCCAGTTGGCATGGGGCATGGGTGAGTTCCCCGTGGTGATCTTGGCGATATTGGTGGTGGTGGCGTGGCGCATGTCAGATGCCCGCGACGCGGCGCGCCTCGATCGCAAGGCGCTCAGAGACCATGACGCGGACCTCAACGCCTATAACGAGATGCTCGCGCAGGCCGCAAAACAGGACCAGGATCGCGGGCTCTGAGAGGGTGCCGGGACGGGCTGGTCCCGCGCATTTTCCAAGGCGTGTCATCCACAAATTTCTTCCACAGGCATGTGAACTTCCGGCTCCGTGAGCCTGTCAGCGGTGGAGAACCATGTGGGGAAAAGGTGGATGAAAAAATCTGGTCATTTCGGGTTGCGGGCCTATCCGGGGGCGAGTAGACCTAGGACATCGAAAGGAACATTCACCAATCGATGAGGGAACGGAATAGCCGGAATCAGCAGCCTTAGGGCGGCTGAGGAAGGCACCGGAACCGGAGGACCTTAGGGTCATTTGGAGAAGGATTCTGGAGTTCCCGGGGGCCTTCGGGTCGCTGGGACTGAGTCCCGCTGGAAGGGCACCTTCGGGTGCACGGATGGTGGGAAGATCCCTCGGTTGTCACCTAGGAAGGCAACCAAAAGCCCACGCGGGGCTCGCAAGATCCGGGCAACTGGAGATTGGGAGTCGCACCGGGGTGCGGGAGACCGTGCTGCGGAGCGGGCAGAGTTCACTGGGCAACCAGGGAGCTCGGCACTCGGGTGGTTCGGCGCGGGAAGGCCGGCTGGTGCGGACCCTTTGGGAAAGCGGTTAGCGGGTCTTTCTTCGGGAAGCCGGAAGCCGTGGCCCCTCGGGGTCTAGGCAGATGGCGGACTGGTCGCTGTGAGACCAACGGGCTTACGTCCGGCGGAGGATCAGCAGCTGAACCGAGCGGGATCGACCGCGGCCCCTTACAGGGCCACGGCCGGATCCCGACCGGGGGCAGGCTCTTCAAGTGAGGGCGGGGTGGATGAACTGATCGGACGCTTCGGACAACGTTGTTCCAAGTCGAGGTGGCGCCCGCAAGAGCTGCCGCCAAGAACTGTGGGTGACGGCACAGGGCATGACGGCCCGTAGCGTCGATCGAGAGGTCACCCTTACGGGTGAAGCCGCATCGTCAATCGCGGCATTCGTCTCGCCGGGTCAAACCGGCCGGGGCGAGAACTCTCGGTCATGGCAAGGCCCCCCGGACTCCTATGCCGGGGGGCCTTCGCCTTGCCTGCAGTGCGGCTTGACCGCGCCTGCTACAGGCGATCCTAAGCACTCCGCCGCGCACAAATGCGCAGGCGCGCCGAGCAGCTTCCGCACCCGAGCAAGTCGCTGAGCCCTGCCGCCGCACCCCTGCCGCCGCACCCCTGCCGCCGCACCCCCTCTCCCGAATTGGTGGATCCGGTCAGGAATCCCGCCGGATTCCTGACCGCACGCACCAATTCGGGTGGCGTCTGGTGCGGGTGCGGGTGCGGGTGTGGGTGTGGGTGCGGCCCTCGCGGGGCAACTCCGCGCGAATTGGTGGATCTCGTCAGGAAAACCGCGAGATTCCTGACCGCACGCACCAATTCGGGGAGGGTCTGCTGCGCGAGAAGCGGTCTGCTGCGCGAGAAGCGGGGAGCTTGGCTAGGCGCCTAGCACCGTGCCGTCGGGCACCAGTTCGGTCACGCCGCCGTCAGCGAGGGACACGGCACCCGTGACCACAACGTCGGACCCAAAGGTCCAATCGCCGTGCACGGTGAGCGACGTGGCGCCGCGCAACGAGGGTGCACCAAACGGGAAGCGCTCGTCAAAGCCAGCCATGGTCTTGTAGTGCCGAGAATCCAGATCCACGAGGGGCGCAGTCTCAACGGCGAGGCGCAGGGCGCCATCCTCGGCGAGCGCGTAGGCGTCGGAACGCAGTGTCAGGAGGTCGTTTGTGGTCTTGACGGGAAGGAAGCGATCCCGCCCAACGACAATCGCCGTGGCGCCCTCAAATACCTCGATCGCGGCACCCATCGCGGTCTCGATCTGGAACACCTCCGGCGACGTGGGATCAGTTGGATCCACCGTCTTGACGTTGCGAATGAGCGGCAGCCCCAGCACCGCGCCGCGCTCCGTGAGAGCCGAGTGCAGCTTCTCGAGGTCAAACCACAAGTTGTTCGTGTGGAAAAACGGGTGGCGGAACTCGTCGGTGAAGAAATCCATCTCATGCGGCGCGGTCTGGGCGGTGTCGCGCAAGATGAGCCGGCCGTCGGACTTGCGGATGGCGAGGTGGCCACCCTTCTTGTCGGCGAGCGTTCGCGGGCACAGTTCGGCGGCATACGGGGCGCCCGACGCCGCAAACCAGCCAGCGATACGCGGGCTTGGTACGGCGCCAAGATTGTCCGAGTTGGACGCAGACGCGTAGCGGAAGCCCGCGTCGAGTAGCTGCTCCAGGGCTCCGGAGGCGAGGATCGCCGTATAGATGTCGCCGTGGCCCGGAGGGCACCACTCGAGCGTGCGGTCGGCGGGCCAGCTCACGGGGGTGAGGTCATCTACTCGGATCTTGGGCTCGGCATTTTGGAGAAAGTCCAGTGGCAACTCCGCAACCGGAAGATCGGGATAGGCGGCAAGTGCCGCGAGGGAGTCCTCGCGCGTGCGGAATGAGTTCATGAGGAGGAGCGGCACGCGTGCACCCGTGGCGGCGCGCGCTTGGCGCACTTGCTCCACGATCAAATCGAGAAAGGTCTTGCCACCCCTAACCGGCAGCAGGGACTTGGCGCGGTCCATGCCCATGGACGTGCCCAGCCCGCCGTTGAGCTTGATGATGGCGGTCTTCGCGAAGGCGTCCCGGGCATCGGCGGCGCTGATATCCAAGCCCTCAAGGGCGTCGGGCGTCAAAAGGGGCTCAATGGAGTCCTCAAGGATGAGACCGGTGGCACCTGCCTCGAGCTCCTTGTAGTAATGCGAGAAGACGTCGATCGCGGCAGTGTTGATTCCCGCGCTGTGCATCTTTTCTTGGGCTTGAGTGAGTCCGGCTGCGCTCATGACCTCCACAGTAGTAGGTGCCTTCTGAGGCCCGGTTAGGCCCGATACGGCACATTTGTGCTGGTTCCCCTAGCCCTGGGCGCCCTTGGGCGGGATGATGGACTAGGTTGCACGGTGCAATCGGAAACACCCAGATAGCGGAAGCATGCCGAGACCCCTAATTCCCTCAGCATTCGGGGTCACCAGAATTGGCGGGTCAGACCGCAACCGTTGTCACTAACCAAGGAGAGCCCATCATGGACAAGTGGACCATCATCAGCAACAGCAAGGTTGTTCGCATCACCGCATCTGCCACCACGCTCGTCGCCATCGCGACCGTTGCCGGTGCCGGCTGGAAGTGGTACTAGGCCTCCCGCCTGGTGCAACCCATCAACTCAATCTCAACTCTTACATTCACAACTGACTTAGAAAGAAGAACTCTCATGGACAAGTGGACCATTCTCAGCAACAGCAAGGTTGTTCGCATCACCGCATCTGCCACCACGCTCGTCGCCATCGCGACCGTTGCCGGTGCCGGCTGGAAGTGGTACTAGGCCTCCCGCCTAGGCCAGCAGGCCTTCTCTTTAAGTCGCGAAGGCACCACCGTACGTAGGTGGACTAACCCGGTGGTCCTCACCGACGCCGGGCGGAAGTGGTACTAGACTCCGAGCGTGGCGAGGGCGGCGAGGAACACGTGGCTGTAGCAGGGCGTTCGCGCCTCGACGTATATGTAGGCGCTATCTGTGCGCTCGGCATTGCGGCGGCAGTCTTCGTGGCGTTTGGCACCACGTGGAGCAACATCATCAACGGGGTTCCGTTGTGGGCCAGCATCTTCCTCGCGGTCGCGGCCGTCATCGGTGAAGTCAAGCCGATCATCTTGCCCCGTGCGGGCGGCGGCACCCGTTCGTTGTCAACGTCGGCGCCGTTCGTGCTTGCACTCGTGGGAGTCGCGGGAGTTTCCGTCGCCATTGTGGTGCAGATCATCGCGAGCCTCACCGACGATGTCTTGCAGCGACGTTCCCCCAAGAAGTCGCTGTTCAACACCTCTCAATACACGCTCAGCGTTCTGAGCGCGGGCGCCATCTACGCCGTGCTCACAAGCCGCAGTATTCTCGACGTCCCCACCAAAGTAGAACCGAGCGATATTGGGCCGCTGCTGCTTGGTGGCTTGGCCATGTTCGTTGTGAACTGGGTGCTAGTTGCCGGCGTTGTGTCGCTCGCCATGCACCAGCGCGTCTTCACCGTGCTGCGAGACGATCTTCGCAACTTCTTGGTGACCAACTTGGTCTTGCTGAGCATCGGTGGCATTGCCGCCATCGTGGCAGCTGACGGCCTTTTGGCCCTGTCGCTCCTCGCGGCCCCTGTGGTTGCCGCCCACCTGTTTGCGGCGTCGGCCGCTCGCCATGCGCACGACGCGACCCACGACCAACTCACGAGCCTGGGCAACCGCGCCCAACTGCAAAACGCCCTGGGCCAGGGGCTCGCAGAGGCGCAGCGCGCCAACGCCGCGGGTCCGGGCCTGGTGCTTCTGGACCTCGATCACTTCAAGGACATTAACGACACTCTTGGCCACCCCTTTGGTGACAAGGTGTTGCGCAAGGTCGCGGATGAACTCGTGGCGGCAGCCCCCGAGACCGCCTCGGTGCACCGCCTTGGCGGCGATGAGTTTGCGGTAGTGGTGCACGGCTCGCCCATGGACACCGCGGACGTTGCGCGGGATCTCCTCGCTTGCCTCGACAACCCGCTGCACATTGAGGGACTCGAACTGTTGGTGCGTGCGAGCGCTGGTGTGGCCCTTGCCCCAGACCACGGCACCGACGCCGAGACGCTCCTCAAGCACGTGGACATCGCGCTGTATCACGCCAAGCTGGAGCGGGACCGCATCACCATTTACTCCCCGGAGTACGACATCAACACGCTTGAGCGGCTGCAGCTGCTCGCGGACCTGCGCACGGCGATCGAGGTGGGCGAGCTGTACGTCGCGTACCAGCCGCAATTTGACCTCACCGACCGCAGCTTGGTTGGCGTGGAGGCGCTAGTGCGCTGGCGCCATCCGCGGCGCGGAGAGGTCACCGCGGAGCAGTTCATCGCGCTCGCGGAGAGCTCCGGTCTTATCGTCCCGCTCACGGCATACGTCCTGGACGTGGCCCTTGCGCAGTCTGCAAAGTGGCGCGCCACCGGCCACGAATTACGCATGGCCGTCAACCTTTCCGCACGCCTGCTCTCCGACCTCTCCTTGCCCACCCAAATCGCCGACGCCCTCGCGCGCACCGGCGTCCCAGCGTCGAGCCTGGTACTTGAGGTTACGGAGACGGGCATTATGGCCGACGCTGTGCGCGCCGACGCTGTGGTGCGCGGTTTGCGCAAATTGGGTGTCGCAATCGCGATTGATGACTATGGGACGGGCAACGCGTCGCTCAACTACCTCAAAAAACTTGAGATCGACGAGCTCAAGATCGACAAGTCGTTTGTCATCAACATTGGCACCGAAAGCCACGACCTCATCATCGTGGAGTCCACGATCGCGCTCGCCACGGCGCTTGGGCTGCGCGTGGTTGCGGAGGGCATCGAGGACGAGGCCACGGCGCTCGCGCTGCACAAGCTTGGCTGCCCCATTGGGCAGGGCCATCACCTGGGCTACCCCGTCCCGCCGGAACAGATCATGCAGATCTTTGACGCCGGGCGCGCGGGCGCTGCCACCTCGTAGAGGCACTTCATGCTGGTCCTTGCGTGGTGCGTTGTGGCACTCGCGTCGCCGCTCATCGTTGGCCGCTGGCCCGCGGCTCTGTTCCTCAACCGTTGGCGCCTCGGCTGGCTTATCTGGGTGGTGCTGATTGCCCAGGTGCTGGTGCTCAAGCTGGACCTGCCGCACGGCATCGCGGCCGTTCTGCATGTGGGTACCTACGCGGTGGCGGTGGCGTTCTTGTGGTTCAACCGGCGCTTCCCTGGCGTCTACTTTGTTGGTGCGGGCGCCCTGCTCAACGGCGTGATCATTGCCCTCAACGGTGGCACCCTGCCCGCCTCGGCCGATGCTGTGGCACGCGCTGGCCTCATTGACAGCGGCCACTTTCAGAACTCAGCGGTGCTAGAGAACCCGGTGCTGCCGTGGCTCGGCGACTTCTTCGCATGGCCCGCGCCGCTGCCGCTGGCCAACACCTTCAGCATTGGCGACGTGCTCATTGTGATTGGCGCGTTCGTGGCCGCGTGGAGTGGGGCGCGGAAGTTTGGGGATTCCGGGCCCGCTTCTTAAGCGGCCCGTAGGCGACCGCCGCAGCGCGGGCATTCGCGCGGGGCTACGCAAACTGGAGCGGGTGACGGGAATCGAACCCGCGCTATCAGCTTGGGAAGCTGAAGTTCTGCCATTGAACTACACCCGCGGTGTGGGCTCCATGATAGCCAAGTCCGCGCGGTGCCCCAGCCCCTCAAGCCAGCGCACCAGTTGCCGGTGCACGGATTCGGCGCCTTCCAGGAGGCCCGACGCTCCGGTCAAGTCCGCATCAACAGTCCAGTCAGCGGGGTGCAGCAACATGGGCCGGGTCTGCCAGCCACCCATTCCGCCATGGCAGCCAACCAATTCCTCGAATGCGGCGACCTCGCCAAGGTCCGCGTCGTAGAGCGAGTTGACGTAGATGTCCGGCGCGGCGGGGAAGGCCGTGAGGCGCCCAAACTGTTCCCTGGCGTGCGGGAAGGGCGCCAGTGGATCCTCGCCGGTAACCACGCCCGAGTCCAGCTGCACCGCTCCGTTGGCGCCAACCGCCACCGGCCCGGAGGCGCCCATGACCACCACAAACGCCACACCAGGATGCGTTGCGAGCGATTCGATGAGCCCAGGATGCGCCGTCTCGAGCTCGGCAAGCGTGAGCGGCTGCGGCGAGTCCGTGAACCACACCGCGCCCAAGTTCCCTGAGCCAACCACCGCGATACCAGGCGTTTCCGCGTCGCTGGCGGGAGCGTCGGGCACTGCACGTGAGGCCACGCGCCCGGGCAGCGACTCGCCGAGCCCTGCCAGCAGTGCACGCACGCGCCCGCGTGCCTCGCCCTCTTGCTCGCCAACCAACCCGGCCTGCCCCGAGGAATGCGCAGTGACAAAATCCGCGAGCGAGACGCCGTAGCGTTGCAGGAACGTGGCTCCTTGGGACTGGCCGTGGTCGCTCAGCAGCACCACGTGATACGGCCGCGGCGTGACCCCAGAACTACCGAGCGCCGCGAGGCTCGCCACCACACGATCGAGCCCGTACAGCGACGCGAGCGACTCGGCCCGGGTCACGCCCGCGTGATGCGCTATCTCGTCGTAGTCCACAAAGTCCACGTAAATGGACTTGCGCCCTTGCAACATGGACTCCGCCGCGAGCGCCACATTGAGGTCCCTCAGCAGCACATTGGTGACGCCGCGGAGAGCCACGTAGGGGCCGCCCCGGTGGATGCGCGGCTCCACCGCGTGCCGCCGCTGCCGACGCGCCTGGAACAGTTCCTTGATCATCTCGCCGAGGGTCAGGGTGATGCCGCGCGCGAGCCCGGCTGGGTGGGTGAGAAAGGCCGCGTAGCTGCCCGACGCTCCCAAGCCTCTCCCCTCGCCTCGCCTGGAACTGAGGGTCAGTAGGGAGGTGGGGGCGTCGCCGCTGAAGAGGTTTGAAATGGACACGCCGTCGTCCGCGAGCAGGCCGCGGCCATTGGTCATGCGCTGCTCGATGGTCTCCGCGTCTGCCGGGCGATTGGCCACGAGCATGCGGCCAAGCTCGCGGTCATACCAGCGGAAAGCTGGGAGATTCTGAGTGGTGCCGTGGAGAATGCCGGCCTGGCTCACGGGCGTGGTGGAGGGCACGCGCGCCGTCCACTCGGTCCACGTGTGGGTGCCCTCACGCAGCCAGCGGCCGATGGTTGGCAGGTTGCCGGCGCGCACCTCGTAATCAAGCACGGGAGCGGGGACGCCATCGAGTTGGAGGAACAGCACGCCAGGGGCATCGTCCACCTTGGGGGTGCCGCGTCGCTTCGCAAGCCGCACGGAGCTCTTGATCACGTAGTCGTCGCCACTCACGGCGAAGAGCCACATGAGCACCGCGGCGATCACGCCATAGATCCACGATGCGAGCAGCAGTTCCCACCACGAGTTGACGGTCAATCCGGGCGTGAGCGCCAGGGCGAGCCCAAGAATCGCAGCTTGCGCAAAGACCGCAATGAGCGCGGCACCGGTCCAACCGAGCCGCGTGGCAACCCATGCGAGCGGTGGCCGCAACGCCCATGAGACGAGCGCAACGAGCACCGCGGCCACGAGCAGAGACCAGCCCGAGGTGGCGTCCACGCCGGGCGCCAGCCACACCGTGATGGCGAGCGCCAGCAGCTGCGCCAGCACTTGCGCGATGCGGGCGCGCATCGCCTACGCCACGGGACGAGCGACGAGCGAGAAGTCCGCTGTGACGGACTGACCCGGCTGCACCAGCAGCAGATTGGCTGACTGAATCCCGCGCTCTGCCAGGTTGAACGCGTCGTTCGCGTTGCTCACGGGCTCCACCGCAAAGAACGGCTTGCCGTCTGGAATGTAGACAACAGCGTGGCTCAAAACGGCATCCGCCTCAATGTCCACGTCCAGCACGCCCGGCCAGGTAATGGTGGCCAGCGTGGGCGAGGTGCGCGCCACATAGCAATCGTCAACGAACGCCCCGCCAATCTCGCGAGAGGCCCGGAAGTCAGCGTCGGGCCGTATGTCCCCCGCCTCACCAAAGGGGAGGCACTCCTCAGCGTCATACGCCTGGTTGGTGTTGAGCTGCAGGTGCGCGGTGGGGGAGCCAGCTACCGAGCGGAGAAAGTACGGGTGGTGGCCAAAGCCTGCGGGGAAAGTCTCGTGGTCGGTGTTGACGAGGCCGTAGGTCCACGTGAAGCGATCGCCGTCGAGGGCGTACGTGAATCGCGCCGTGAACGTCCACGGGAAGTTCACGCCGTAGACATCGCGCGAGGCAAACTCGAGCACCGCATGGGTGGGGGACTGCTCCACCACGGTCCACGGATACTCGGACGCCGTGCCGTGAATCGCGGTGCCATCCGAGTGGTTAACGCGCAATTGGTACGTCTTGCCGGCCCAGCGCAGCTTGCCGTCACGGATGCGATTGGACCACGGCACCAGCGGGTACGACGCCGTGTCCGGCACCACCGTCAGCCCCTCACTTGGGGTGGGGCGCAGCACGTCGTGCCATTCGCCGCCCACACGCGTGCGGCCGTACGCAACGGAGCCCCCCGTAGTGGGCAGGAGGCCAACCTGCCAGTGGTCGTTAGCGAGTTCGAGGATCTGGGTCATGTGGCCATTGTGGCGTACCCCATGCCGTGCCACACAGCGGCGCGAGCAAGCAATGCCCGCGTAACCTGGCGGGATGCGCAGGTTGTGGATCGTTGGCGTGGTGGTGGCTGCCGTCGCGCTTGCCGCATGCTCGTCTCCCACCGGCGACGCAAGCGGCCCGCCGGCGGTAGGCGCGTCGCTGGCTCGAGTTACGGAGCCCGACGCTGTGGTCACCTTTCCGCGCAGCTTTCAGGCGGCTCGGCAAGTGGTGGCGGAGGTGCTCACGGTGCGTGACGCGGACGTGGAGGTGAGCTCGGCCCGGCTGGATTCGCCGCTCTTCCTGGACTCTCCTCTACGCGACAGCACGGTGTCACTGTTCGCCCACTGGAGCAATCATGTGCGGTTGCCCCTTGGCACCGCGGCTTGCCCCGCGCGGGAGGGCCCCTCCACGATTGTCCTGTCACTCACCGTGGACGGGCGGCCCGTGGAGGAGCGGCTCGCAATGGACGATGCCGTACTGCGCAAGATCAACTCCGAGGAATGCGCACAGCAAGCGGTGCTGGATGTGGCGAGCCCAAGCTTTGGACCCGTGGAGTCGCAGAACGCGCTGGAACTGCACACATCAATCGTGCTGACGCGGGGTGGTTCCATGCCGGATGCGCCCGTCACGCTTACGTCGATGACGGGCAACATCGTCTTCAACGTGGCGCTGTCAGAGACGGCCAATCGGGTCATGGACGCTGGAATGTCCACGCTTGCGGTGCCGGCCATGGTGACCATTGCGCGCTGCGATCCGCATGTGTTTGCGGAAAGCAAGAAGACGTTTGTATTTCCCGTTCGCCTGGCGGTGGGTGATGCCGAGTCCGCGTATGTGGAGATTGGGCCCGATGCCACCGCGCAGGCCGCACTCCAGGAGCTGTTCAATTCATGCGGAGCGGCCGCGAACTAGTTCATCTTCTCGAGGGCGGCACCGAGCAGGCCCAGCAGTTCGTTGGTGCCCTCCTCGCGCCCGGCGGCACCCGATTCGCCGTCGAGGTAAATGCCGTGCTCGGTGTGCGTCAGTAGCGTGCCGCCCTCAACGGCCTCAAAGGTGATGCTTGTTGCGGACGCGGAGAGCGGCGCGCCGTTGAGCGTCATGCGGTACGTGAAAACGATGCGCTCGGCCGGGACGATCTCCACATAGTCGGCGTCAAACGTGGTGCTGAACCCGCCGGGGTGATCGCTCGCCGCGCTCTCAGATCCGCCAACGCGGAAGTCGAAGGTGCCGAACGTGGACGTGAGTTCGTCGTTGGCGCCAAACCACAGTTGCTTCTTTTTGGGATCGGCAAACGCCTCGAATACTTGCTCCGGCGTGAAGGGATAGGTGCGGCTCAGGGTGAAGTCGCGGTGAGTGACAGTCATGTCAGTTCTCCTTGGGGGTTTGGTGAATCTGGTCCAGGGCCATGCCCAGCCTCGTGTAACGGTCATGCCACGCAGCCTCGTGCGCGGCTATCCAGTCGCGCGCCTCGCCCAGCCCCAGGGTGGCGGGTGCGACCACGCGCGCGCGCCCCACCTTGCGGGTGGTGACGAGGCCCGTGTCCTCCAGATAGTTGACGTGCTGGAGCACGGCGCTCAGGGTCATGTTGAGTGGCTCTGCGAGTTGAGAGACCGTTGCGGGCCCCACGCTGAGCTGGCTGAGCATGGCGCGGCGGCCGGGGTCGGCGAGGGCTTGGAAAGTGCGATCCAGTTGGCTGAGCATGTCCCCATGATGCGCCGACGCACAGTCGATAGTCAAGTGATTACTTAAGTATTCCGCTTGCCGTGGTGCTCAGGGTGGGAGAAACTCGCCTATGGACATTCAGACGCGCACCATCCCAGAGCGCAGGCTCGCTGTCATCTCGCAAGAGCTCTTCCAGCCGCAACTCGACGAGTTCATCCCGGCTGCCTTTGGGGACCTATTTGAATGGGCCCAACGCCGTCCGGGTGTGCGCGCGCTCAACACCACGCCAGACGAACCCACCTACGTGATCTTCCATGGTCCCGTGACGCCCCAAGCGAGCGCGCTCGTTGAGGTGTGCGCCGTCATCCGCAGTGACGCGGAACCGGAAGGCCGCATCGCGCTGCGCACTGAAGACCAACACGAGGAGGCCTTCACCAGCATCACGCGCGAACAACTCGAGTTCCCGCACATTCTTGGGGCATACGACGCCGTGGCGATGTGGGTCATGCAGAACGGCTCCATGATCGAGTCCATGCCGGGACGCGAGGTCTACTTTGCGGACGTCATGAGCGAGCCGATGGATGCCCTCGTGTGTGACGTGACCTTCCCCTTTGTACGCCACTGAGCACAGCGTCGTACCTGGTATTTGGACGATCTTTCGCCGGTTCGGTTAGCACCACGGCCCTCGCGGGTACGTAACTCATGACGGCCGATGCCCTACCTAGGGCACGCCCGCGCTCACGCGTGGGTGTCGCTGGCCGGGCAAGACCGTGAGGAAGGAAAGCAGCATGGCTCTCGGATCCGGCATTTTTCTCATTGTGGTTGGCGCGATTTTGGCTTTTGCCGTGCGTGACAACTGGGACGTCGTTGACCTAACAGCGGTGGGCTATATCTGCATCGCAGCGGGAGTGCTCGCCATCGTCATCTCGCTCGTGGTCAACGCGCAGAGTCGCAAGACCCAGCACACTGAGGTGATCGACCAGCACGTGGACGAGCACCGCATCGACCCCACCACGTAGTCCCCTCAGCCAGCCGCGAAGAGCGCTTACGCCTGCCCGCTTGCATTCTCGATTTGTTGCTCGCGGAGCTTGAGTTCCGCCTCTTCGCGGCTGGCGCGCACCGCCTCTGACGTGGTGCGGCCAAAGGCCACCCTCACAAAGGGCCGGTGCATGGCGTAGCTGAGGTCGAGGTTCCAGTACCGCTTGGACCACCATGCGGCTCCTACCGCGATGAGTACGGCGGTGATGGAGCCAATGAGGATGGCCCACCTCGCGCCCCAGTGCTCGCCAATCCACCCAACGATGGGCGAGCCTATGGGCGTGGCGCCCAGCAACACGAGCATGTAGAGCGACATCACCCGCCCGCGCATTTTGGGTGACGTGGTGGTTTGGATCCACGCATTGGCAGTGGCGAGCATGGTGAGCGCAAAGAAGCCAACCAGGATGCTGGCCGCGGCGTACGCCACGATATTTGGCATGAGCGCCATGATGGCTGTCGCTACTCCAAACATCCCGGCCGAGCCAACGATGATGCGCAGCCGTGGCCGCGCTCGCCGTGCGGCAAGCAGGGCACCGGTAAGTGATCCGATCGCCAGGACGGAGCCCAGAATGCCGTATTCACCTGCGCCTTTGTGGAACTCGGTGCGAGCCATGAGCGCGCTCGTCAACTGAAAGTTGAGTCCAAAGGTGGAGACCACTCCCACCACCGCCATGATCACCAGAATGTCCGCACGCCGCCGCACGTAGCGCATGCCCTCTTTGATCTGCCCCTTCTTGCGGGTGGCACGGTCCTGGCGGTTGAGCTCGTCCTTGTGCATCAAGAGCAGCGCCACAATCGTCGCGATGAAGGTGAGCCCGTTGATCACAAAGCACCAGCCGGTGCCCACCGCGGCAATGACGAGGCCAGCGATGCCGGGCCCAACGAGCCGCGCAGCGTTGAATGATGCGCTGTTGAGGCCAACCGCGTTGTTGAGGCTTTCCGTTGGCACGAGGCTTGTGACGAACGTCTGCCGAACGGGTCCATCAAACGCAGAGACTACGCCAAGGAGCGTGGCAAATACGTACACCTGCCACAGTTGCGCGTGCCCGGACAGCGTCAGCACGCCGAGTGCAACACCGAGCGTCGCGGCTGCCGCTTGCGTGGCGATGAGCAGCTTGCGCGGGTTAAGGCGATCCGCGATGACGCCCGCGTAGGGCGAGAGAAACAGGAACGGCAAGAACTGCAGCGCGGTGGTGATTCCAACCGCCACACCCGAGTTGTTGGTGAGGATGGTCAGCACCAGCCAGTCCTGCGCAACGCGCTGCATCCACGTCCCGATGTTCGACACCAGCGCGCCCGCAAACCACAGGCGATAGTTGAAGAACTTCAGTGAAGCGAATGTCTGCATGCGTGGCTGGGGCCCACCTTTGGTTGCGGGTGAAGAGCAACTGCCACTTTACGCTCGACGGCGGCAGTGGGCCTCTCGCCCAACCGCCGCCGCGAGCCGGCCCACCGGAGCGGGCCGTCCGAGGAGCTACACGAGTGCCGGCTCGGGTTGTTCCTCGGTGGTCTTGGAGGGCGCATCCGGATACGCGGAGACGCGGTGGCGCGGCAGCCACTGCAGCCACCGGGGCAGATACCAGTTAGCGCCGGCGAGCCACACCATCGCCGCGGGCACCAGGAGGCAGCGAATGATGGTGGCGTCCACGAGCACGCCAATCGCGAGCCCAAGGCCCCACTGTGAGAGCTCTGGAATGGAGGCAACGGCGAATCCGCCAAACACCGCGATCATGATGAGTGCGGCACCCGTGATGAGTGGTCCGGTGCGAGTGACGCCCTCGATGACAGCCGCGCGATTGTCTCCCGTGGCGTCGTAGTGCTCCTTGATGCGCGTCAGTAGGAACACGTGATAGTCCATCGAGAGTCCAAATACCAGGGCAAAGATCATCACGGGCATGTAGGGGGAGATGCCAACGAGATGTGGGAAGCCAAGGCTCTCACCCCAACCCCATTGGTAGACGGCAACGAGCACTCCAAAGGTTGCGAGTGTTCCCAGCAGGTTCAAGGCGATCGCCTTGAGGGGAATGACGAGGGACCTGAACGTGACCATGAGGAACACAAAGCTCACGCACAGGATGAACGCCACGGCCCACGGAGTACCGCCGGCCATGAGGCGAGTTTCGTCGATGGCGTAGGCCTGCGCACCACCCACAGCGGCCTGCGCCGTGGTTCCGGCAAGCGCGGCTGGCACCACGACGTGGCGCAAGCGCTCGGTAGCAGCTTTGGCCTCCGCGGTGCCGGAAGCAAACGCGTCGCGGACGTCAATGAACGCCGTGTCGCCACGCCAGTCAACGGTGGCGGTGGCGTAGCCAGGGTCGGCGGCTATCGCGTGGGCGAGCTGTTGGACGTTGTCCGCCGCCTCGGTGGCGTGACTGACAACCACGAGGGTCGTGGACTCGGTCCAGCCAAAGTCACCGGTAAGGATGTCCGCAGCGCGGTGGCTCACGAAGTCTGCTGGCCACGCCTCCGCGCTTGGCTGGGCAAAGCGCAGCGACAGTGCGGGCGCCGCCAACAACAGCAGTCCCGCAACTCCCATGAGCAGCGCGGCGCGCGGCCGGTTGGCAACGGCCGTTGCCACGCGCCTCCAAGCACGGGACTCATCGCCCTGCTTTGTGCGCGGCAGCCGCCAGGTATTGACGCGATGCCCAAGCAGCCGCAGCACTGCAGGCAGCAGGAACAGGGCGCTGCTGACCGAGGCGACCGCCACGGCCATGACGCCTATGCCTATCCCCAAGAACGTGTTGAGCGGCACAAAGAGCAAGCCGCCCAGAGCGATCACCACGGTGGCACCGGAGAGCGCAACGGCGCGGCCCGCGCTGTCGCCCGTGATCGTCACCGCGTCCATGACGGAGCGTCCGCGGTGGAGTTCCTCGCGAAAGCGTTGAACCGCCAAGAGCGAATAGTCCACTCCGAGCGCAAGCCCAAGCATCGCGATGAAGATGGTGAGTGAATCAGAAACCGGCACATCCGCACCAGTCAGGATGCGCGCCACGATGGCGCCCAGCGCGGTTGCCGCAATGATCGAGACGATCGCCACCACCAGTGGCAGCCCTGCCGCAACCACAGCACCGAAGACGAGCAGCAGGATCACGAACGCGGCGATTATTCCGATGGTCTCGCCTCGGCCAAGTTCGCTCGCGGCGAGGTCAAGAAAGGCGAGCTGCGCGGACTGATCGCCATAGACCAGGGCGTCTACCTGCGGTGTTGCCACCGCGTCAACTGCCACCATCGCGGCGCGCACAACAGCGTCGTCCCTATCCGTGGTGAAGCTAATGATGACGGCGCGGCCGTTGGGGGCGATGGGGGAACTCGCGTCCGCTCCAGGGGTGCCGATGTCACCCACGCCTTCCACGGCGGCGAGCGCTTCCTTGGCGCGCGTCACCACGTCGTCAAATGCGCTGTCGCCTACCTGGAGCAAAGCGGAACTCACGATGACGGTCTCCGCGTAGCGATCGCCGTGGGCCTCTGCGCGAAGGCGCTCATTTGCAGCCTCCGCCCTGTTGGCCTCGGTGGTGATGAGGTTGCGCTGTTCTGGCGTGACGTACTGGCCGATGGTGCCCGCAAAGCCCAGGGCAACGGCGATGATGGCGGCCCAGATGCCAAGCGTGAGCCACGGCCTTTTGGCCACTGCGCGGGCAATGCGCCCGGTGATTCCTACTTTCATGATTGTTCTCCTGATACGGAGGCAGCACGCCGGCACGGCGGCCTGATTTTGGGTGAGCGAAGCAGAGGTGAGGTGGCGAGCCACCTGACCGTTGAGTTGTTGGTTAGTCCTGGTTGGGGTAGTGGAAGACCTCGTCGAGGGTGACCTGGAGCGCCCTCGCGATTTGGAAGGCCATCTCGAGGGACGGCGAGTACCGGCCCTGCTCAATGGCGATGACGGTCTGGCGGGTGACGCCTAGGCGCTCCGCCAGCTCGGCTTGGGTCATGTCGCCGCGCGCGGTGCGCAGCGCCTTGATGTTGTTGGTGACGCGGGTTGGCTTTTGGCCGCCCATGGCTTAGAAGCCCCGCCGGTAGGCGCGGATCTTCACGTTGGTCTCGACGATGGCGCTGAGAGTTCCGATGAGGAAGAGGAAGTTGCCGATCCAGAAAGTATCGGCATCGATCATCGCGAGGATCAGGCCGCCGCCCAGTCCAACGCCAACGATTGCCTGAGTCTTGCGGGTGCCGTAACGCTTGATTTCCCTGTCGCGTTCGTCTGTGCCGTGCTCAATGTCTACCGGCCGCCCGCGCACGCCCTGGCGAATCGAGGCGGCAATGGTCGCGAGAATCGTGCCAACGATGGTGCCAACAATGGAGATGCCCAGCGTCCACAGCATGGGGGTCACCCACTCAACCTGGCTTGCTGGCGTGCCACGCAACCGGGAGGCGATGACCGCAAAGTACGTGGCGGACGTCGCGATTACCAGGACGAGGTACACGCACACGATGCGTTCCTCCATGGTCATGGGTCCTCGCTCATCGTCTTGCAGAGGACGGACTGGGTGCTCGTGGTTACTCATTGGGGATTCCGTCTTGGTAGGCGTTCAGTTGCGCAAGTGAGCTGGACAGCGAGCCCAAGTAGGAGCCGACGAAGAGGATGTTCGCGGCCCAAAACGTGTCCACCTTGAGCGCAAGCAGGATGAGACACGTGAGCACCGCCAGGCCCGTGAGTTCCGCGTCGCGCGCGCCTCCAAGGCGGGCGATGTCGCGGTCCCGCTGATCGATAGCTCGCTCGCCGCGCCCCAGGTAGCGCGCAAACGCAAAGGCGATTGCGTAGGACGTTGCTCCCGTGCCAACGAACAGTAGCCATGGGCCCTCCCACGCCACCTCGTTGAGGGGCAGGCCATCGGTAGCGGCTCGCGCTATGACCACGGCCCAATACGTCAGGAAGACGACGATGCCAATGGGGGTGCCAATGGCGAGGGTTCGCTGCTGTGGCGTCATGAAGTGCTCCAATGTCAAAGATTGTTGACATGCAGACTTTAGGCCGCATCGCGGGCCCATGTCAACAATTCTTTACATCGACGTCTGAAGGCGTCAGGGCGCGCTAGTCAAAACCGGGTACTGGTGTCTCAGTCATGCCCGCGATGATCGCGTCCACCGCCCAGTGCGTACGCTCCACTCCCTGCCCGGCAAAGATCACCGGCTGGGCCGCGCTCAAGTGGGGGTAGTCGCCGCCCTCCAGTTGGGCACGGAATGCCTCGAGCGCGCGCGTGTCGTCTCCGTGTTCTGCGGAGTGCTCGGCGGCGCTCGCCATGGTGTGCAGCAGCAAGAGGTCAACCCCCCAGGCGGCGCGGGCCTGTGGGATGCCGCCTTCCTCGAGCAGTTCGAGAAGCCGGTCAACGGCCCGGAGTGAGCCGTCACCGGTGGGGCGCGCGGTGACCGCGGAGCGTGCCAGCTCGGGGTGCTTGAGGAGCACTCCCATGCAGTCAACGAGAATGCGCTTCACCTCGTTGCGCCAGCCCTGCCCACGGTCGCTGAGATCCAGCGAGCTGAAGAGGTGGTCCAGCATGAAGCCGTGCAGCTCCACCACGGAGTGCACGTGTACGTAGATCGATGCCGGCCCCGTGTCGAGTTCATGGGCGATGGAACGCATCGTCACCTTGGCGAGGCCCTTGGTGCGCATGATCTTCATGGCGGTGTCCACGATGGCTTCTCTGCTGAGGGACGCGCGGCGACCGCGCGGTCCGCGCTGGTGCCCGTGGTGCTGGGCGCTCATTTGCGCCACCTGCTCCGCCATCTTGCGCTGAAACTCTTCCCGCATCTCGTTGCGAAGCTTGACGGCCTCTTCGCGAAACTCGCGGCGCAGTTGGGCGGCCTCGGGGCCGTTTCGCCAACTGTCTCTACCGTCCGGCATAAGGCCAACTGTACGGGAAATCGGCGAATTTAGCGAACGCGTTCGGAAACTACTTGCGCATTACCGAACATGTTCGCTACGATCGTGTTCGTGCCCGACTGGAACCAGCGTCGGGCCCTACCGAAAGGAGTGCCCATGACAACCACCGAATGGGCCATCGAGGCACACGGCCTCGTTAAGAACTTCGGCGAGCAGCGCGCGGTCGACAACATCGACCTCACCGTTGCGCCAGGCATCGTCTATGGCGTGCTTGGCCCCAATGGCGCCGGCAAGACCACCACCATCCGCATGCTCGCAACCCTCTTGGGCATCGACGCGGGCGAAGCCAAGATCTTTGGCCACGACGTTGTGACGGATGCGCATCGCGTGCGCCAGCTCATCGGCGTCACGGGCCAATACGCCTCCGTGGATGAGACCCTGACCGCCCGCGAGAACCTCGACATCTTCTGCAGGCTGCAGGGCATCACGGGCAAGGCCGTTCGCGTCAAGAGCGACGGGCTGCTCGAGAGCTTTGGCCTAACGGACGCCGCGAACAAGCCGCTGCAGAACTTCTCTGGCGGAATGCGCCGCCGGCTGGACCTCGCGGCGAGCCTCATCTCGCGTCCGCCCTTGCTGTTCCTCGACGAGCCAACCACGGGCCTTGACCCGCGCACGCGTTCGCAAATGTGGGACACGATCCGCGAACTCGTGAGCTCCGGCTCCACCGTGCTGCTCACCACCCAGTACCTCGACGAGGCGGACCAGCTCGCGGACCGCATCGCGGTCATCGACACGGGCCGCGTGGTCGCCGAGGGAACGTCTAACGACCTTAAGGCGCTGGTTGGCAGCTCCGCGCTGCAGCTCACGCTCGTAGATACGGCCGACGCCGAGGCGGCTGCCGCTGTTGTGGCCAGGATCGCTGGCGTGACACCAAGCAGCACGCCGGAGAGCCGCAGGCTCACCGCCCCCCTGACGGACACGGGAGTCGTCACCGATGTGCTGGTGGCCCTGCGTGAGGCCCGCATCGAGGTGGCGGAGATGTCCCTCCAGAAGCCCAGCCTCGATGAGGTATTCCTCACCATCACCGGCCACGTTGCCGAACCCACGTCCAACCCCGAACTTGAGGAGGTCCACTCATGACCGCCGTCATCACCCCCGGCATAGACCGGGCTCTGCCGCGCACAGTCTCGCTGCGCCAAACCTGGCGCGACACCATGATCATGGCCAAGCGCGCTCTCATCAAGATGCGCCGCACGCCGGAACAGCTCATCGACGTCACGCTGCAGCCCATCATCTTTACGGTGATGTTCACGTACATCTTTGGCGGCGCGATCGCCGGAGATGTGCAGAGCTATCTCCCGCTGTTCATCCCCGGCATCCTGGTGCAGACCGTCATCACGGGCGCGGCCGCCGCCGGCACCACGTTGCGTGACGACATGGACAAGGGCGTGTTTGATCGCTTCAAGTCGTTGCCCATTGCCCGCATCGCGCCGCTGTCCGGCGCCCTTGTTGGGGACCTCGTGCGCTACCTCATCGCTGCGACCATCACCTTTGTGATGGCGTACCTCATGGGCTACCACCCAGGCGGTGGGCTGCTTGGTGTGGCCGCGACCATCCTGCTCGTGATGGCGTGCGCGTGGGCGCTGTCGTGGATCTTTGCGCTCATTGGCGTGTCCATGAAGTCGTCGCGCGGCGTGCAGGGGATCTCGTTCCTGATTCTCTTCCCGCTCACGTTCCTCTCGAACGTGTTCGTGCCCATCGACACCATGCCGGGCTGGCTGCAGGCGTTTGTGCACATCAACCCTGTGACGCACATCGTCAACGCCGCTCGCGACCTGTGCAACACCGGCACCTTTGGCACGGACGGCTGGTACGCACTGCTTGGCGCGGCCGTGACGATCGCTATCTTCGCCCCGCTCGCGGTGCGAAAGTACCGCACGCACACCTAGGAATCCGCTAACGGCGGCCCTCGTCCACGGTGACGAAGGGCCGCCGTTTGCGCGCTGTCGGTACACTGGTCCCGTAAAGCGCCGCGAACGTCGGCGATGGAGGACGGCATGACAGAGCTTTAGGTCGCCAGACCGCGTGTCTGGCAACGGTTTCCCCAAACCCCCAGACCTGGAGCACTCATGCACGCCCTTTCCTTTTCTCACCTTTCCTTTTCTTGGCCGGATGGCCGCGAGGTCTTTCGCGACCTCACCTTTGCGTTGCCGCCGGGCTTGAGCGGCCTTGTTGGCCGCAACGGCATCGGCAAGTCAACTTTGTTGCGCCTGGCAACTGGGTCATTGAGCCCGACGCTAGGTCACGTCACGCGGCCCCCTCGCCTCGGGTATGTGCCGCAGCACGTGACGCTCGCCGTAGGCGCGAGCGTGGCCCAGGTGCTCGGCGTGGCCGAGCGACTTGCCGCGCTGCGCGCGATTGAGGCGGGCTCTTCCGAGCCAGCTCAATACGAGACCCTTAGCGACGACTGGCTGGTGGAGGAGCGGTCACTTGGCATGTTGCGCTCGCTGGGACTGGGGTCGCTTGAGCTCGATCGCTTGGTAGGCGACGTGAGCGGCGGCGAGGCGACCCTGCTCGCGATTGGCGCGGCGCTGCTTGCCAAACCGGACGTGCTACTCCTTGATGAGCCCACGAACAACCTCGATTCCTCCGCTCGTGAATTGCTACTCAACGCACTTTCTGTGCGCAGCGGCGCCACCGCCGTGGTGACCCACGACCGTTCGCTTCTGCAAGGCGTGGATCGCATTGGGGAGCTGCGCGAGCTCGAGGACCGCACCACCGAGCTGCGGTGGTTTGGCGGTGCGCTCGCAGAATTTGAGGCGGCAATAGCGGCGGAGCGCGCCGCCGCTGCGCAGGCGGTGGTGACTGCCAGCGCGGACGTGGCGCGGCAGGCTCGCGATGTGGTGGTGCGCAAAGAAGGTGAGGGCAAGCGCAGGCAGCGCGCCGCCAAGGCGAGGGCGAATCACGAGGTGACGCGCATAGGCGTCAACAACAAGGCCGATCAAGCCGCCAAAACTGAAGCGCGCGTGGCTGCGGTTCACGAGGCCCGACTGACGGCGGCTCGGGAGGCTCTCGCCCAAGCCCGCGCCGCCATTCCGCGCGACCGATCCATACGCGTGGGCTTGCCGGGCACCCAGGTGCCCCAGCGTCGGGCCATTGCAGAGGTGACTGAACTCGTAACCCGCGCGGGCACCGAACTCACGGCAACCATCCGGGGCCCCGAGCTCATCCACCTTGCCGGTGCCAACGGCAGCGGCAAGACCACGCTCATCGAGACGGTGTTGGGGATGACTCGCGCGGTGGCGGGCGAGGTGCGTGTGCTGGTGCCCGCGGGGTACTTACCGCAGCGACTCGACGTGCTTGACGATGCGCTCTCGGTGATCGACAACGTGGCCTTGCGTGCAGGCGAGGCTTCCTCCCAAGAGGTCCGCCACCAATTGGGAAGGTTCCAGTTTCGTGGACCCGCCGCCGATGCCCTCGCCTCCACGTTGAGCGGCGGTGAGCGGTTTCGCGCGGCGCTCGCATGCGTGCTGCTCGCTAGCCCGGAGCCGCAACTGCTGGTGCTGGACGAGCCAACCAACAACCTGGACTTTGAGTCCCAGACTCAACTGGTGCAAGCGCTCGAGGGTTACGGCGGCGCTCTGCTGTTGGTGAGCCACGATGCGGCGTTTGTGGATCAGCTGCGACCTACGCGGCGATGGACGCTGGGGGAGCGGGTACTCGATGAACAACTTGGGTAGATATACGGATGACGGAGGTGGCGAAGTGACCGATGGCTTCTTCGACGCAATGATTGCGGAGACCTACGACGAGGGATCTGCGCGCATGTTCGCGCCCCACGTGCTGGAGCCCACGCTCGACGTTCTCGAGGAGTTGGCGCATGGCGGGCGCGTGATCGAGTTTGCCGTGGGCACTGGTCGCGTGGCGCTTCCGTTGGCGGCGCGCGGCTTGGACGTCTGCGGCATCGAGCTCTCGAACGCCATGGTGGCCAAGTTACGAGAGAAGCCCGGGGGCGCGGAGCTTCCAGTGGTCATCGGTGACATGACCACCACGCGCGTGGAGGGCGAGTTCGCTCTCGCGTACCTGGTGTTCAACACCATCGGCAATGTGACGGATCAGGATGGCCAGGTGGAGGTCTTCCGAAACGCGGCGGCTCACCTTGCTCGCGGTGGCCGCTTCGTCATCGAGATTGGGATTCCCAAATTGCGACAGCTTCCGCAGGGCGAGCGCTATGTGGTTTTTGCGCGCGACGGTGGATACGTTGGCGTTGACGAATACGACACGATCACGCAGTTGCTCTTTTCGCACCACTACTCGGTGCGCGACAACGGCACGGGTGAGCTCAATAGCACCCCACAGCGCTACGTGTGGCCCTCGGAGTTGGACCTCATGGCCAAGCTCGCGGGAATGAGGCTCGAGTCACGCTGGGCGGACTGGGATCGCAGCGAATTCACCGCGGAATCGGAGAGCCACGTCTCGGTGTACGTGAAGGACTGACGCTGCGCCGGTCGCTTTAGGTGACGCCGTACGCGGTGTAAACCGCGAGCGCCACGTTGGCACGCGCCGCGCTGCCAGGATCACCACCACCGCTTTGCCGCGAGAGACGCGACCCCGGCGAAGACGCGTGGCCCTAACTCATCGCTACGCCGCACTTGAGCGCTGCTCTGATCACGCGAGCCGTCCGGGTCCAAAGATCGCAGGCGACCCGCCTATTGGGCTCAGCTCGTGGCGCTGCTCGTAGCCAACCATGAGGGGACGGATGGTGGTCACCAGCGCCTGCGTGGCGTCGGACTGTAGCCAACGCGTGTGCGCCTCACTGCTCTCCCACGCCTCGGCAATCCAAATGCCGTTGGGGTCTCCGGGATCCACGGCGACCAGATAGGTGAGGCAGCCAGGCATGCTGTCCACGTCCAAGACGAGCGCTCGCGCGAGTTCATCGCGATTGCCAGGCGTGGCCTCGATGCGGCCGATCATTGCGGTGGATTCGTTGGCAGCCATGCGAAAAGGCTAATAGTCCCAGTCCGGGCCTCTCGGCCATCAATCCTTGATCGCGACCGTCGCGGCCCCGTTGTCAACGGTGATGGTTGCGGTTGGTCCCTGGGCCGAGACCACCGTGATCGTGGAACCGCTTACGCGCGCTGCAGTGATGTCCCGGTAAAAGTCCGTCCACTGATCAAGCGTCCAGGCGTTGACGTACGGCTCACCTTCGGTGATCGAGGTGGCGCCCAGCGCCGAGCGCGGAAACGGAATGCGCAGGTCCGCGCCATTGCCCACGGGGTGCAGCACCACCACTTGCAATGCAAGGTGATACCAGTCGGGATGGGGCGTGTACATAAGGTCGTATCGCGCGCTCGCCGTTGACATGTGCCACACGGACTGGCCAAGCGGTCCTACCGGCTCGTCTCGAGTGACAACACCGTTGGGATGCTGTTCTTGGAAAGCCTCGGTCACGTGTTGGGGGTCTCCCGCGTTGCCAAAGGAATACTCGGTGCCGTTCTCGAAATCGCGGGTGTGGCGAAGATGCACGGTTACCCCGGGATCCTTTGCCGGCTCAAAGCCCTCCACCCAAATCTCGGTGGGATTGCTCAGCGGGGACACGGCATAGACGACGTAGGCCACAGGTGAGAGGAGCACCACCAGTCCCCCAGCAAGGAGCCCAATCCCAAGTGCTTTGCGGGAGCTTGTGAAGTAAATTCCCAGTGCGATCAGCGTGGTGGACACCACTATCCACACCACCGCGACCAACACCGTTGGCAGTGCCAATTCCATGCGTCCCCCTCGGTCTCCTGGACCTGAGAGTAGCGCCCGCGACCCGGCGAGGAACAGACGCGTCCTCCGCGGCGTTGGGGCGAACATGACGGAAACCAAGACTTCCCTGGCAATCGACGTGTGGGCGGACATCGTGTGCCCCTGGTGCTACGTGGGGGAGGCGCGTCTGGAGAAGGCTGCCGCCGCGCTCGCGAGCGAGGCGGACGTGAACATCCGGCCCCACGCGTTTGAGCTCGATCCCAATCACACGCACCCGGAGAAGGTGCTCGACATGCTCGCGCGCAAGTACGGGCGCTCGCCCGACGAGGTGCGGACCATGGAATCCCGCGTAGCCTCCCTCGCCCAGGCTGAAGGCCTCCCCTACACGTCCGACCGCGTGTCCATCAACACATTCAATGCTCACCGCTTGGTGGCCGCGGGGGCCGACGCTGGGATAGGTCTCGAAATCCTCTCGGCTTTGCAGCGGGGCCACTTTTCTGGCGAACTGGACCTCAGCGATAGCGAAGCCTTGATCGCGACTGTTGTCAGCGTCGGGCTACCAGAAGCGCGAGCGCGCGAGGTGCTCGCTGGCGACGAATACGCCGATTCCGTCCGTGACGATCAGGCGATGGCCCGGCAGATGAACGTGACGGGCGTGCCGTTCACCGTGGTCAACCAGCGGTACGCGATCCCGGGGGCCGCCGCGCAGGAGCACTACCTGAAGGTGCTGCAGACGGCGCTTGAGGCATAGTTCTCCAAGAATTGTCGTGCGCTGCGTGGCACCATTCGTGGAGGGGACGAGTGCGGCGAACGCCCGGACTCGGACTAGGAGAATGCCATGAAGTTCCTCATGACCGTTGGAGTTGAGCCCATCGCTGATCCCGTTGACGGCGGCGTCGACATCGAGACGTGGGTGGAGAACCACGACGCCTCAGGCGCGCGCTTCTGGGGAGACCGGCTGGCGCCCGCGTCGCAAGCGAAGACCGTGCGCATCCGCAAGGGCGGCGCGCTCGTCACGGATGGCCCTTTTGCCGAGGCGCACGAGGCCATCGCCGGCCTGGACATTTTGGAATGCGAGACCATTGAGGACGCCGTTGCGATAGCGCTCGACCACCCCATGAGCCGTGGCGGCGTCATCGAGGTGCGGCCGTTCTTTGATTGGGACTCCGAGGAGTAGGGGGCGGGCGGCCCGCACCTTCGGGAGGGGGGGCGCTCCGCGGCAACGCACCCGCACCCCGGCCCAAGTCACCCCCATTCTCGGTGGGGTGCGCCCCGCCCCAAGTCACCCCCGGCCCGGCCCAAGTCACGGAGAATTCCCCCGGTGGCGCGCAACGTCCCTGGTGCGCGGTGCTCGCACCCCGAAACTCCGTGACGTGGGCCGGGGGCGTGCGGTGCGGCGTGCGGTGCGGTGTGCGGCGGGCGGTGCGGTGCGGTGCGGTGCGGTGCGGTGCGGTGCGGTGCGGTGCG
>Ga0164241_10000145_pt1 | contig 171045 bp, 146 predicted proteins | sample OricomyardsoilBY_FD_108780 | JGI IMG/M metagenome (GOLD analysis project Ga0164241, IMG submission 108780) | Backyard soil microbial communities from Emeryville, California, USA - Original compost - Back yard soil (BY) | ecosystem: Environmental > Terrestrial > Soil > Unclassified | place... | reverse complement strand
TCATCATAGCAGACTGTTGGAATGGATCGCCAAGAACAGCTTGGGTTCCGAGAGAAAGCGCATTCGCCCGGGATCCACCTCGCTACTTCCCGCGCCCAGTGCCAGCTTGCACCAGGCCCAACGAAAGAATTCCCAGAGATCCTCTAAGCCATGGAACACGATGATGACCAACTTCGGAAGCAACAGCAGCACGAAGAGGTTCATCACCGAATACGTGAAGGCGTTGTTGTGCGACGAACACAACACCCCGATCCGTGCCGCACCGAAGCCGATGACCGCCAACATACCAAAGCTCACTGGCCAATAGGTGATGCGCAACACACACTGTAGCGATGCCGACCTTAGTGCGATGGCGGTCTGTATCCCTCGCCAACCATAGAGGTCAATGAGAAAGAGGACCACAAGAACGAGGACGATGCGGAGAGTGGTGGACATGGGGCAAAGGTCGGGGGTTGTTTGGCGGGCACTAGTGTACTTAACGTCAGGGGAGTGCTACCTGATGGTTGGATAACTTGGCCCCCGGAAGAGTCCTGCAAGAATGAAAATCAAAAGTTCGCTCATAGTCTTGATCTGCATGTCATGCACGATTGCCATGGAGGCACAGATTACGTGGCGAAAGACCTATGGTGGGTTCGGCATTGACGAAGGACGAAGCGTAAAGCAAATGTTGGATGGAGGATACTTAGTCCTTGGATCCACTGGTAGTTTTGGATTTGGCGCCAGTGATATGTACTTGATCAAGCTGGACGCGAATGGTCAACTGCTGTGGTCTAATACGTATGGAACTTCCGATATTGAACAGGGTTGGGGTATCGCGTCGCTATCCGATGGCCATGCCTTGGTCGGCTACACATCATCTGGAGGAGGTTATAATGGATTGTTGATTCGCATTGATTTGAATGGATTTCTGTTATGGCAGAGAGTATATGGAACACCTCAATGGGATTTCCTTTACGCGGTGGACACATTGTCTAATGGGTTCTTTGTTGCAGGACAGACCTACTCCAATTCTAATGGAGCTGAAGCTTGGCTTTTACGGACGGACCTGAATGGCGATACATTGTGGACTCGAAGGTTTGGGACGCCATATGATGATGTAGCGCACGGCGTGAAGTCAACTTCGGACGGAGGTTGCATAGTGGCAGCGACATTCGGGAATAGTGATGGGACAACTGATGCCGCGTTGGTGAAATTCGCCGCAGATGGTGAAGAAGAATGGCGCACGATCATCGGCGGTACTGCAAATGACACAGGGGAAGGTGTGACGTTGACATCAGACGGAGGGTATGTGGTTGGAGGAACAACAGAAAGTTTTTCGGTATTCAGCGAAATGCTACTGGCTAAGGTCAACTCGAATGGGGAAAGCATGTGGTTACAGCATGTTGGCCAAGTCGCAGATTGGGAAGGTCATCAAATTATGGAGCGCAACGATGGCGGATTATTACTTGTGGGCTATACGAAAGCTTTTGGGAATGGAGGGAAGGACGTCTATCTGTTGTTCACAGATTCCGATGGTAATTTCCAACAAGGTCGTACATACGGCGGAACGGAGGATGATGAAGGCTGGTCAATAGACCTGGCAAGTGACGGGGGCATTGTCGTTGCAGGCGATAATAGCAGCGCCGGTCCGGGAGTTCAAGCTGTCTATGTGGTGAAAGGTGATACCGTGGGAATGACGGCTATCCCTCAGGACTTTCCTCAATTTGACCCCCTCCCTGTCACCGAGATCACCCGAAATGAAGGAGCAACGATATGGCCCAGTCTGCTCAACCCTGGAGAGGACCTTCACGTTCGGCTAACGAGCAGTGGAACAGATGCGCATGCCCGGATCACCGATCTTCAAGGTTCTGTTGTGGCCGATCTTGCGGTATCGCAACGAGAGATGACCTTGCATTTGCCGCGGCTCGCACCAGGTCTGTATTTGCTGTCGGTGATACAAGGGAACAAGGTGTACAGACCGATGAAGTTCGTCATAGGGGAATAGCCTCGGCAAACCTTCTGGCATTGTCTTCTATCGCTACAACGCGGTCATTTCGAGGACCACTGCGGATCCGTCGTTATTTTGTCCGAGCGCCGCAGTCATGAAAAAAGTGCTCTTTCTCTACACCGAAGTAGCTCCCTACTTCATCGCCTGCGGGGAGCGGCTGGTGAAGGAGCATGAGGTGGAGGTGCACATCGTGCGCTGGCCCGTGAATGCGGAAGCGCCGTTCGAGGTGCAGACCGGTGGGCGCATCGTGATACATGAAAGGGATTCCTTCAATGACATTTCGTTGCGGCGCTTCGCGAATGAACTGGCGCCCGACCTGGTGTTGGCCAGCGGCTGGGTGGACAAGGTCTATCTGCAGGTATGCCGCGATGCGCATCGTCGGGGCGTGCCCACGGTGATGTGCAGCGATACGGCTTGGCGCGGCGGGCTGCGTCAATGGGCGGCGGTAGGCGCGGCTCGCTTCTGGTTGGCGCGCACCTTCAGTCATGCTTGGGTCACCGGGGAGGCGCAAGCCCTGTACGCGGAATACTTGGGCTTTGCGCGCGACCACATCAAACGTGGTTTTTACGCTGCGGACGTGGACCATTTTGCACCCATGGCCAAACAACTCGGCGCGATGAAGGGCGCCATGTTTCCGCATCGCTTCCTCTGCGTAGCGCGATACATCCCAACGAAAGGCCATCAATACATGGTGGAGGCTTTCGCTGAATTGTGCGACACGGACGAGGTCGGCGACTGGGAACTCTGGTGCATCGGCATCGGAGCGCTGCACCCGCTGGACCATAGCCATCCGCGCATCAAGCACTTGGGCTTTGTGCAGGCGAAGGACATGTGGCAGTACATGGAACAGAGCGGCGTCTTCATCCTGCCGAGCCTCTATGAACCTTGGGGCGTGGTGGTGCATGAGCACGCTGCGGCCGGCTTTCCGCTGATGCTGAGCCATGCGGTGGGCGCGCGGCATCGCTTTCTGAAGGAAGGCAGCAATGGCCACTGTTTTATCCCGGGTGACAAAAAGAGCTTGAAGGATACCTTCCGGAAAGTGGTGGCCACATCCAATGCGGATCTTATCGCCATGGGTCTGCGAAGTGCGGAGTTGGCGAAGGATTGGGGACCCGCGCAATGGGCCGCCGTGGTGATGGACCTGATGAAACAGCGCGGTGGATAAGCCCAAGGTCATCGTTTTCATCGATTGGTATTTGCCCGGTTACAAGGCCGGTGGGCCCGTGCGCAGTCTCGCCAATTTGGTGGACCATCTGCGTGACCGTATCGACTTCCATATCGTGACGCGCAACACGGACTACACGGAGGAGATCCCTTATACCGGCATCGAGGCGGACTGTTGGTTGAGCTTGCCCGGCGGCGAACGCGTTTGGTACGCATCAGCGGAAGGCATGCGGCGCTCCGCGTGGAAGAAGTTGCTGGCGGAACAGGGATGGGATGCGATCTACATCAATGGCATCTACTCGTGGTGGTTCAACATCCTTCCGCTATGGCTTTCGTTGCGCGGACCGGTGCGGCGCGTTGTCGCGGTGCGCGGCATGTTGGCCAGCGGCGCGTTGCGGCAAGGGAGCTTGAAGAAATTGGTCTTCCTCTCCTTCGCCCGGATGCTTGACCTCTACACGGACGTGCGCTTTCAGGCCACGAACACGGAAGAGGAGCGTGATATACGTATGCACATTTCTCGACAGGCGGAGGTGCGGGTCGTGCCCAACCTTTCACGGAAAGCGATCGCGGAAGCCGTGCACATCACGAAGGAAATTGGAAGGGTGCGCTTGGTGAGCGTGGCGCGGATCGCGGCGGAGAAGAACACCTTGCTGGCGATCCAGAGCTTGAAGAATGTGAAAGGAGCGGTGCGCTTCGATCTATATGGACCGATCTATGACGAAGCGTACTGGGCGCAATGCCAAGCCGCGATCTCGCAGCTTCCACCACACGTGAAAGTGGAATATCATGGAACGGTGACGCCGGAAGAAGTGCCTGCCGTGCTTGCGGACCACCACGCGTTGTTCATGCCCAGCGCGGGAGAGAATTTCGGGCATACCATGTTGGAGTCGCTCACAGCGGGAAGGCCCTTGCTGATCAGCGACCGCACGCCGTGGCGCGAACTGGAGCAACAGCACGCAGGATGGGACCTTCCGTTGGACCGTTTGGAAGGATTCACGGAGGTTGTTGATCGCGTTTGCGAAATGGATCAGGCCGCCTACGACACATGGTCGAAAGGGGCGTTCGATCTTGGGACCCGATATTTGGCCGATGCCACTCCGATCGAAGCCAGCCTGAAGCTGTTCCAGCCATGACCACCGATCGCCCCCGCGTCGACCTCAGTCGTTTCGGCAATCCGGATTTCGATCCCGGTGCCGGGCTTGTGAAACGGACGCTGTGGTACTTCGTGAATGCCCTCTTCTTCATCAATCCGCTCTTCCCATTCCGCTCCCCGAAGCCCTTTCTGTTGCGGCTCTTCGGAGCCAAGGTGGGACGCGGCGTGGTCGTGCATCCGGGCGTCAACATCAAGTTTCCGTGGAAGCTACGGATCGGAAACAATGTTTGGATAGGTCAACGCGCATGGCTCGACAATTTGGATCTGATGACCTTGCAGGACAATGTGGTGATCAGTCAAGGCGGCATGATCATCCAAGGCAGTCACAACTACAAGAAGGTGGATTATCCAACCATGCACGCGCCGGTGCTGTTGGAGGAAGGAAGTTGGGTAGGAGCGGGCGCGATGGTGATGGGCGGCGTAACGCTGAAAAGCCACGCTGTGCTTGCTGCCGGAAGCGTCGCCACTAAGGACCTTGAAGCCTATATGATCTATCGCGGCAATCCCGCGGAACCCGTCCGTGAGCGGGTGATGGACCCCGACTGAAGCGATGAAGGTCACCGTGATCACCGTGTGTTACAACGCGGCCGCGCACATCGATGAGACGATCCGCAGCGTGGTGATGCAGGACTATGAGGATATCGAGCACATTGTGATCGACGGCGGCAGTACCGATGGCACGCAGGAGCGGGTGCAACGCTATTCGGAATGCATCGCGCACTTCGTCAGCGAGAAGGATGACGGCGTGTATGATGCGATGAACAAGGGGCTGCGGCTCGCTACTGGTGAAGTGGTGGCCTTCGTGAATGCTGGCGACATGATCGCCACGCGCGACACGGTGAGCCGCATGGTGAAGGCCTTCGCGCAAGGCGATCCGGACGCGGTCTACGGCGATGTGCTGATGGTGGACCCGGACGATATCCGCAAGGTGAAACGCTTCTGGAAAGGCGGAACCTATCACCGCGACAATTTCCGCAAGGGCTGGATGCCGCCCCATCCCGGCACATACTTCAGGAAGAGCGCCTACGATCGCTTCGGTCTCTTCAACACCGAGCTGGAGGTGGGCGCGGACTATGAGCTGATGTTCCGCATGCTCTATCGGCATCGGCTGCCCGCGCGCTACCTCCCGCATGTGGCGGTGCGCTTCCGCCTCGGGGGCATGAGCAATGCGAGCATGGCCCATGTGCTGAAAGCGAATATTGAAGTGAGGCGCTCCTGGCAGCTAAACGGCTTCCAAGCGCCGCCGTTGCTGGTGACGCGGAAGCTGTGGAGCAAGGTGATGCAGTTCCTGCATTGACTTTCCCATCACTGGTTCGCGTCTTTCGGTGCTCCCGGTTTTCTGAAGGAACCACGGATCCACACGGATTGACACGGATGAATACCACAAAGGGAACGAAGAACACAAAGAATTACCGCCTCCGACAAGAGCTTCCGATCAATACGGATAACAAGGAGGGACCACGGATCAAAATGGATGAACACGGATGGACGCGGATAGACCGGTCGCTCATCCGCGCAGGTGCACGATCATATTGCTGATCTGGGGTTCTGGGCCATCTGTGTTCATGCATTTGGAACCGTGGTCAAAAGAACCGGTGTTCCGGGCCCGTAGGGCGCGGTGGACCGAGGGTCATGCAATGTGCTGGCAATTGTGCGCGAATACCTTTGGGCGACCCGCATCCTCGGGTGTCTGTTATTCATCCACCAAATTCTGCTGAACCAGATGAAGCTCTTGTCCCCGGCCGCTGTGCTGATCGCGGCCACACTCACGATCACCGCCAGCGCCCAAAAATCAGCGGATACCAAGGCTGCCGACACCAAGACGGAGAAGACCGCCGACAGCACGGACCTGCCGCCATTGCCAGCGGACAAAACGGTGAAACAGAGCGCCACAATCGGTGGCCGTGCCATCAGCTATGATGCGACCGTTGGCTCGATCGCGGTGCGTGATGAGAAAGGGAAGAAGATCGCCGAGGTGGTCTTCACTTCCTATGTGATCCCCGGCGACAATGCGGATCGCCCGGTCACCTTCGCCTTCAATGGTGGACCTGGCGCCGCATCGGTCTATTTGAATTTCGGAGCCGTGGGGCCGAAGCGCCTGCAATTCGGAGCAGAGGGGGATGTCCCTTCGGATCCCGCCGTCACCACCGACAATCCGAACAGCTGGCTCGATCTGACAGACCTGGTCTTCATCGATCCCGTGGGAACGGGCTTCAGCCGCAGCCTGGTGGACCAGGATGAGACGAGCAAGGACTTCTATGCCTCCGAACCGGACATCAAGTACCTCTCGCGTGTGGTGTATGACTGGCTGATGAGCAACAAGCGGTTGCGTTCACCGAAGTACGTGATGGGGGAGAGCTATGGTGGATACCGTGCGCCGCGCATCGCCTATGAATTGCAGACAGGAATGGGCGTGGGCGTGAACGGGATCGTGATGGTGTCGCCCTATCTGGATCCTGCCGCTGTTGGTGATGGCACCGCGCTATCGCCCTTGCCATGGATGATCGACCTGCCTTCCATGGCCGCCGCCCAGTTGGAGCGGGAGGGACAGCTCAACGCACAGACGATCGGTGTGGTGGAGGACTACACGCGGAACGAGTTCGTTACGGACCTGCTGAAAGGGCCGAAGGACGTGGCCGCGCGCCAACGGTTGATAGCCCGGGTGAGCGCCTATACCGGACTTGATACGGACATCGTTTCCAAGTTGGACGGCCGTGTGGACGCGAGCACATTCCTCCGCGAGATCCACCGCAAGGACAAGAAGATCGGCAGTTGGTACGACTCGAACGTCACTGCATGGGACCCGTTCCCTGGCTCTGCGGACCGCCAGTCGGGGGATCCGATCCTCGATGCGTTGATCGCTCCAACGACAAGCGCCATGGTGGATTTTGTGACGCGCGAGGTAGGCTGGGACATCCATGCACGCTACTATGCCTTGTCCGAGGAGGTCAATCGGCAATGGAAGCGTGGAGCGCCGAACGACTCCCCGGTCTCCGATCTGCGCAAGGCCGTGGCGAACGACCCGAAGATGGGCGTGATGATCGCCCACGGCTACGATGACCTGGCCTGTCCTTTCTTCGGCTCGCGCCTGATCGTGGACCAGATGCCCAGCTTCGGTGTGAAGGACCGCGTGAAGCTGGATGTATATCCCGGCGGACACATGTTCTACAGCCGCCCCGCCAGTGCCGCCGCGTTCAAGGCCGATGCCCGCGCCTTGTTCCAGCAATGAGCGCACCGAACGCTACATTTAGACCGCAACGACCCGGCCTGCAAGGCTTTCTTCCACCCTTAACCAGTTCCGATGAAGTACAGATCATTCTCCATTGCGCTGCTTGGCGCTGTGATGGCCTTCTCCGCCACCGCGCAGAAGACCTACACCTACACGTCCGTTCCCAACGACCCGATGCAGGTCCGCGTCTATACGCTGGCGAACGGATTGAAGGTCTACTTGTCGAAGAACGACGACGCGCCGCGCATCCAGACGAACATCGCGGTGCGCGCCGGCAGCAAGTATGACCCCGCCACCGCCACGGGCCTGGCGCACTATCTGGAGCACATGCTCTTCAAGGGCACGGACGAGATCGCCACGCTGAACTGGCCTGTGGAAAGCGGTTACCTCAAACAGATCTCCGACCTGTATGAAAAACGCCGAAGCGTCACTGACGATACGGAGCGCGCGGCGATCTACAACCAGATCGACAGCCTCAGCAACATCGCCGCGACCTACGCGGTGCCGAATGAGTATGACAAGATGGTGGCCTCCCTCGGCGCAAAAGGCACCAATGCCTATACCAGCACCGAGCGCACCGTTTTCGTGAACGACATCCCCAGCAATGCGCAGGAGAAGTGGATGATGATCGAGTCCCAGCGCTTCCAGGACCTGGTGCTGCGTCTGTTCCATACCGAACTGGAGACGGTCTTCGAGGAGTTCAACCGCGGCCAGGACAACGATTACCGCAAGGTGAGCGAAGCGATGAACCGGGAGCTCTACAAGAAACACCCCTATGGCACGCAGACCACCATCGGTCGGGGAGAGGACCTGAAGAACCCGAGCATGGTGAAGATCCACGAGTACTTCGACACCTACTATGTGCCGAACAACATGGCCATCATCATGGCGGGCGACATCAACTACGACAGCACCATCGCCATGGTGGACAAGTACTTCGGATGGTGGAAACCTAAGCCGGTGCCTGCCTTCACCTTCACTCCGGAAGATCCCATCACGAAGTCCGACACGCTCAGTGTTAACGGGCCGATGGCCGCATCGGTGGACATGGGCTGGCGCTTCGACGGGGTGAAGAGCAAGGACCCGATCATGCTCGATCTCATCTCTGGCATCATGAGCAATGGACAGGCCGGCCTCATCGATCTGGACCTCAAGCAGCAGCAGAAAGTACTGGACGCTTATGCATACTCCGATGAGCAGATCGACTATTCGGAATTCGGCATGGGTGCGAATCCCAAGCAAGGACAGACGCTGGAAGAAGCGCGTGGCCTGCTGCTCGGGGAGTTGGACAAATTGAAGAAAGGCCAGTTCGACGACTGGCTGATCCCTGCGGTGATCAACGACAAGCGCCAGCAACGCATCCGGTATTGGAACGAGCGCAACAACCTGCGCGCGGCTGCCCTTACCGATGCCTTCATCTACACGGAGGATTGGAAGAACGTGGTGGACTACTACGACCGCATGGCGAAGATCACCAAGCCGGAGGTGGTGGCCTTCGCAGCCGCGAACTTCAACCACGACGACGTCACGGTCTTCAAGCGCGTGGGCAAGGACAGCACCGTGTTCCATGTGGAGAAGCCGAAGATCACCCCACTGAAGATCAACCGCGGCGAATCCAGTGCCTGGTTCAAGAACTGGTCGAAGGTCCCGGAGCAGCGCCTCACCCCGCAGTTCGTGGATTACAAGACAGCGATCACACGGCGCACTTTGGACCATGGTGTCGCGCTGGCCTACATCCCCAATACCTCCAACGACCTCTTCACGCTCACGCAGATCCTCGACCTGGGCAACTACGATGATCCGAAGCTACGGATGGCCGTGAATTACCTGCCCTATCTCGGCACCTCGAAGATGAGCGCGGAGGATGTGCAGAAGGAATTCTTCAAGCTCGGTGTGCAATTCAGCGTGAACGCCGGTCAGGACCGCGTGTATGTTTCGCTGAGCGGTCTGGAGGAGAACATGGAGAAGGGGCTCCAGCTGATGGAGCAGCTTCTTACCGATCCACAGCCCAATGCCGAAGCGCTCGCCGAGATGGTGAACGATGAGATGAAGAGCCGCAGTGACCTGGTGAAAAGCAAGGACAACATCCTCTACGCGGGCCTGTTTCCCTACGCCCGTTATGGCGAGCATTCACCTGTGCGGAACAACCTCACCGCAGAACAGTTGCGCGCGGTGAAGCCCGCCGAACTGCTGGACCTGATCAAGGGCATCGACACGCATCAGCACCGTTTCTTCTACTATGGGAAGAAGGCCCCGGACGCCGTGGTGGCCTTGCTGAACGCCAACCATAAGACGCCCGCGAAACTGGCTACTTGGCCGCAGCCTGCACCCTACGTGGAACTGCCCACGGACAAAGACAAGGTCTACTACGTGAACTATGATATGGTTCAGACCGAACTGATGCTCATTTCGAAGGGCGTCGGGTTCAGCGTGGACCAGATGCCCTACGCCGCGCTGTTCAATGAGTACTTCGGATCAGGGCTTTCGTCGATCGTCTTCCAGGAGATCCGCGAGAGCAAGGCGCTGGCCTATTCCGCCTATGCGGCCTATACCACACCTGCGAAGAAGGAAGACGCGCACTACATCCGCGCCTACGTGGGCACGCAGTCCGACAAGCTCGGCCAAGCCGAGGTCGCGCTGAGCGCCTTGATGAACGACATGCCCACGGACGAGACGATGTTCGAGGGCAGCCGCGATGCAGCCTTGAAGAAGATCGAATCGAACCGCACCACCAAGGAGGATATCTATTGGAGTTGGGAGTCCGCCCAACGCAGGGGCTTGGACGAGGACGTCAACAAGATCATCTACCCGAAGATCCAGCAGAGCACCTTGGCCGGACTGACCGAATTCTTCAATGCCAACATCAAGGGGCATCACTACACCTACTTGGCCATCGGCAAGGACGGTGCTCTGGACATGGACGCGCTGAAGAAGCTAGGTCCCGTGCAGCAGTTGACGCTGAAGGACCTCTTCGGTTTCGACGGCACGGAACAATAGTGTTTCCGAATTGCACCAAACAGGAACGGCGGGCCGCATGGGCCCGCCGTTCCTGTTCCGGATAGTGACTCAGTGGATCACGACAATGCGTACCGGCTTCCACGTTTGATCGGCGGATACAAAGAAGTAATTGCCGACTTCCAGCGCGCTCACGTCAACGGTCGATCGGCCGTTGGCGGTGAACACTCCCGAGAGTGCGGTACGCCCGGTCATATCGAGCAGGCGCCACGTTCCATGAGGCTGAAGGTCCGCAGGCCAGCTGATCTCCATGTGGCTTTGTGCCGGTATGGGAGAGATGGTAAAGCGCGGAACGGAAGCAGTGGAAATGCCCGTGCTTAAGAAGGGTTCGGAGATGATCTGGCAATCGTTGCCATAGTCCACGAAAACGGTATAGGCCCCGGAACCCGTCATGGTGATGCAATCCGTGGTGGCGATCGGCGATCCGCCCAGATACCACTGCGTGCTATTTCCAGTCGGGTAAGCGCAAAGCTGGTCGCCGTTGGGAACGATGTCCGGTTGAATGGGGGCATTGAATGTGACAGGCACATCCACACCGATGCCTTGGATGTAGTTGGGGCATTCGGTGGGGGCAGCGCTCACACTATAGTCTCCCGTTGTGGTGATGATCAGCGTCGGCGATGTTTCATCCGGAATGGGCAGGCCGTTGTTCGTCCACACGATGTTCTGTGTGTAGCCCGTGCCCAAGGTCAGTGAGAATGTATCGCCTTGGCAGAAGATCGGTTCGCCGTTCGGCCCGGTGCTGTTGGGCTCATCGCCGCCATTGATCACGTAGGGGAACAGGAACATATAGCCATCCACCAGCACCGCTGCCGACATTGCCGTGCAGCCACCCAGCGTGGCCGAGACCGTGAAGGAAGACCCGGAGTCGTTGTACTGATCCACCGCCAATGTCTGTCCGCTGGCTCCGGAGATCAAGCCCCCATCCTTGTACCACTGGTAGCCGTCATATGCCTGTGTGGTCAACGTGGCACTTTCATTCGGGCATAGAATGAGGTTGTTCGGGGTGATGGTCGGCGTGAAGGTGCACTGGGCCGTAGCTGCGGAAGCCGGGGCCAGCATGACGAGGAATAGGGTAGTGCGTACAGTCATTTGTGAAGGATCAGGCCTCGAAGGTAGCCGGTTGATATTGGGCCGGCGTACACAGGGGCGCCACGTCTTGCCGTTCTTTGTCGTGCAGTTCGGGAAGGCGACCGGTCCGATCGGCCGAAGTTCACGTAGGTGTCGCTGGATCAGGAACGATGGAAGTCCCCGAAGGGAAAGGAATGAAGCAGGAGGAATTCTCCGATGAGACCTTGGAGTCGTATGTGCTGGGCTTGCTTCCCGTGGAGCAAGCACGGGCCATCGAGGCCCGTCGTGTGAATGATCCAGGGTTTCAGGAACGGATCGGTCGTATGGAGGATGCCGTGGTGAAGTGGGCCATCGCATCGGCTCGCGATCCGCGTGAAGAAATGCGCAAACGGCTCTTGGAACAGTTGGAGGCCGATCTCGCACACGAGCGTGATTCAGGCAGGCCACCTGTGATGCACGACCGCTCCACCCCGGAGGATTTTCTGCCATGGACCGGAAAGCCGGAAATGGTCCGGCCTACTGACGCGGAACTGTTCCATCTGATACCGCTCGACCTCGCGGAGGACCGGCAGACCGGCCTCGTGTGGCTGAAGACCGGACAGCCGGAAGAGGTCCATGTCGACTGCGTGGAACGGATCATGATCTTGGAGGGAACCTGCGACGTGCACATCGGAGTGATGGTGGCATCCCTGGTCCCGGGCGATGTGATCACCATCCCGATGCACGTGCCGCATCACGTGCGCGTCACCAGCGAGGTCTGGTGCAAGGCGATCGTTCAGCGGGTGGCGGCCTGAGGGTTGCTCCGGTGAATACGCAATGAACTTGCGGTCGTGCTGTTCCGCCCCGCACTCTACAACGCCAACCGTCCCTGCTTCTCCATCGTCATCCGCAGCTGGCCCACTTCCTTGCGGAGGTCGAGCACACTGCGCGTGAGTTCATCGCGGCTCAGGTTCGGCTCGGGCAGTTCATGGCTGATGAAGTGGACGAACTTCCAGACCTCGAAGACCTCCGAGATCGGCACCTCGTAAGGCTGATAGACCGGATTGGTGCTGCAGAGCAGAAGCCCGCCGGTGGTCTTCAATTGGTTGTACACCACCTTGAACACGATGCCATCCTCCTTGGTGATGATGATGTAGGGCTGGCCGTCGCGGATGGTCTGCCAGTTCTGCACGTACTCGCCGGTGACCCATGATCCCTCGCTGACGGGCGGCATGCTGTCGCCGCTGATCTGGAAGGTGCGGTACTTGCGGTCGCGACTGAGGAAGGGCATCTGGAACGCGGGCAGCACACTGATGTATTCCGGATCGGCGTAGCCCAAAGCATAGCCGGCCTTCGCTTTTTCATGCACCAGCTCGATGTTCTCCCGGTCCGCCTTGTCCACGGTGGTGGCCAGCACGCGGAGGCGTCGCCCGCTGAGGTCCACGTCACCGCCGCGCTCGAGGATGCCGAGCTGGCTTTCGCTCAACAGTGTGAGATCGTCCTTCAGCAATTTGTCGAGGCTCACCTTGAAGTAGGCGCTGATGCGCACCAGCAGGTCCAGCTGCGGCTCGGCACTTCCGTTCTCATAGCCGCTCCAGCTGGAGCGTTTCACGTCGAGGCCGATGGCGGTCTCCTCCTGTGAGCGGCCGCGGCGTGCGCGCAGCAGTTTGAGGTTGCTTCCGAAGTAGGGATGTGTGGACATGGCGCAAGGAGTTGGAGCGCCAAATATATTGACAATATAACCGACTTGATACTGACGAATTACTTGTCGGTCTTCAATGTTCCCTCAGCGGTTCCCTCAGCGAACTCGCGAAGCGGATCCTGAGGCATCGAGGCATTAAGGTCCGCTTCGCGAGACCTTGATGGAGCTGAACTACGGAAACACCAGCGCCGCCTGCATCAGACTTTTCTCCAGCATCTGCTGATCGATGCCGGTGCGGATGCCGCGTCCCTCCAAGTCCTGGATGAAGCGGTCCATCGCGAGGTTGCCCACCAGTTCATCCTCCGCCATTGGGCAGCCGCCGTAGCCTTTCAGTGCGCCATCGAAACGGCGGCAGCCTGCGTTCCAAGCGGCATCGGTCTTCGGCTTCCAATTGTCAGTTCGTGCGTGCAGGTGCGCTCCGAACTCCACCTGCGGCATCGCAGGAATGAGCGCGCTGAACATCGCTGCGACATCCTTCGGTTCGGCCACGCCAACGGTATCGCTTAGCGCGATGATGCGCACGCCCAATTCATTCACCAGGCGCTCCGTCCAGTGCAGCGCGATATCCGCGTTCCACGGATCGCCGTACGGATTCCCGAACGCCATGCTGATGTAGACCACGAGTTCCTTCTCCGCCTTGCGCGCGGTCTCCGCGATGTGTGCCGTGCGCGCCCAACTGCCTTCGATGCTCGTGTTCGTGTTGCGCTGCTGAAAAGTCTCGCTGATGCTGAACGGATAACCGAGGTAGCTCACGCGTTCCTGCTCCGCCGCATCCTCCGCGCCTCGCTCGTTCGCCACGATCACCAAGAGTTTGCTGCGCGATCCCTCCGTGTCGATGCGCGCAAGCACTTCCGCGGTGTCGGCCATTTGCGGGATCGCCTTGGGGCTGACGAAGCTGCCGATGTCGATGGTGTCAAAGCCGACCTTCAATAGCAGATCGAGGTAGCTCACTTTCACATCCGTGGGGATGAAGTCATGCAGCCCCTGCATAGCGTCACGCGGGCACTCCACCAGTTTTACTTCCGGCTTTTCCATTGCGCGTAGGCTGTGTTGATGCGCTTCAGCAGCGCTGGTCCTTCATAGATCAAACCCGTGTAGACCTGCACGAGGTCTGCTCCGGCGTCGAGCTTTTCGATCGCGGACTCCACGCTGTCAATACCTCCCACGCCCATGATGACGATCGGTTTCGGTAATTGCTTCCGCAGATATGTCACCACGGCCGTGCTGCGCTGCCGGACCGGTCTTCCGCTCACGCCGCCCGCGCCCATGGCATCCACTTCGCCTTTCGGCATCTTCAAGCCATCGCGCGAGATGGTGGTGTTCGTGGCGATCACACCGGCGATGCCGCTCTCCTTCACCACCGAAACGATGTCGTCCAACTGCGTGTCGGTGAGGTCCGGTGCGATCTTCAGCAGGATGGGACGCTGGACCTTCTTCATCGCATCGCGGGCATGCAGTTCCTTCAGGATGGCCAGCAACGGACCTTTCTCCTGCAACTCGCGCAGGCCGGGCGTGTTCGGGCTGCTCACGTTCACGGTGAAGTAGTCCACCACGGCATGCAGCGCCTCGAAGCACTTCACGTAGTCGTCGATGGCGCGCTCGTTCGGCGTCACCTTGTTCTTGCCGATGTTGCCGCCGACGATGATGCCGGGCGTGCGCCTCCGCAACCGTTCCGCAGCGGCCTGCACACCGCCGTTGTTGAAGCCCATGCGGTTGATCAGCGCATGGTCGGCCTTCAGCCTGAAGAGACGCGGTTGTTCGTTGCCCGGCTGGGCCACGGGCGTCACTGTGCCGACCTCAATGAAGCCGAAGCCGATGCGGCCTAGTGCTTTCACGTGCTTCGCGTCCTTGTCCATGCCTGCGGCGAGGCCGACGGGACCGGGGAAGTGCAGGCCCATCACCTCCACGGCGGCATCTTTCTGCGGAAGCGCACCGCCGACAGTTGCCAGAGCGCCGGGCACATATTGCGCCGCGTCAAGCATCGAGAAGGTGAGGTGGTGCGCCCGCTCCGGGGAAAGGCGGAAGAGGAGTGGACGAAGGACTTTGTACATCGGCCGCAAAGTTAGCCGGGGTATTACCTGCGACCTCCGAGTTTCAAGGCTAATGGGTTCCCAGCCCGCGTCCGCCATGCGGCGGACGCATGTTGTTTTAAAAGAACCGCTGATAGACGCAGATGAACGCTGATGGCCCGATACATATCGGACGTGGAGAGTTCCTCTGTCCGACCATTTTCGAAGCCATGCTGAAACCGAAGTATCAGCGTTCATCTGCGTTTATCAGCGGTTTAGAAATTCAGGTATTGCATGCTCGCTTTATGGTGGGCGCATCAGATCCGATGGGCCTGCTCCGGATACCTTCGCTGCACCGGCAGTAGATCATCCGGTTTCCATGAACAAGGTCGCCAAGGTCACGCTCCTTTTTTGGTTGATGAAAATCCTCGCCACCACCTTGGGCGAGACCTTGGGCGACCAGCTTTCCATGACCATGGGCCTCGGTTATGCGGCCGGTATTTGGATCACCTTGGCGGTATTCATCGCGGTGCTTCTCGCGCAACTCGCGCGCCGCTCCTTCCTCGCACCGCTGTATTGGCTGGTGATCGTGGGCACCACCACGCTGGGCACGGAGATCTCCGATTTCATGGACCGCAGCCTCGGGCTTGGCTATGTGGTCGGGTCCGCACTGTTGTTGGCGGCACTGCTTTTGATCCTGGCGATATGGCGCGTCCGCGAAGGCCGGTTGCGCGTGTACCCCATCACCGAGCGGCGCGAGGAATTGTTCTATTGGGCCGCGATCCTGGCGTCGAACAGTTTGGGCACGGCGTTCGGCGACATGCTCTCCGACGATCTCGGATTCAGCTACATGCAAGGAGCGTTGATCACTGCTGCGGTGATCGCGGCGGTGGTGCTTGTGCATCGCTTCACTCGGCTGAACGATGTACTCCTCTTCTGGATCGCGTTCATTTTCACGCGGCCCTTCGGCGCCACTTTCGGAGACCTTCTAACGAAGCCGATCCATTCCGGAGGGTTGGCCTTGGGCACCTTGCCAGCCACGCTGGTCACGGCCGCAATGCTGGGGTTGTTGATTATCGTGGCGCATCGCACGGATCGAAGAGAGCAGGTCCAACGTGCATGATCACACCCTTGGCATATTTTCCAAGACCGTCTTGAAGTGGCAATGGGATACGGGAGCGGTTTCGCCTTTTTTCTCTTGGGGAAGTATGTGCTCCTTGGAGGAGTTCCGGTCCTCGCGATCTTGATCGCATGGAGGTCGGTCCGGGAAGAACGACGAACAGGATCAGGTCGACTTGCGCTATCCGGCTATCTCGCCCATTTGGTCAAAGGGTTTCTTTATGCATCGCTCATCATCCTCACCATCGGATTATTCTTGGGTACGTTGCTGATCATCGTTGAACATTAGGACGATCCAAGGCGATCGTCTGAATCCTATTCTTGTGCTCATGAAAGCTGATGACATCGCCGCGCTGCGGATCGTTGCGCAACAGCTCGACGGAGGGGGTAACAGATCCCCGCAGGACGTGGTGCGGCATATGTGCGCGATGCAGGCGCAGGACCTCGGCATGTCGAAGTGGGCCGTGGGGATACGCGCACCCGGCATCACGGAGGAAGAGGTGAATGCGGCCATGGACCGCGGCGACATCCTGCGCACGCACGTTCTGCGGCCCACATGGCACTTGGTGGCGAAGGAGGATATCCGCTGGATGCTGGAGTTGACGGCACCGCGGATCAAGCGGGCGATGCTGTCCAACGGCGCACTGCGGGGACTGGACGAGAAGGCATTCAAGCGCAGCAACAGCGTAATTGAAAAGGCGCTTTCATCCGGAAAGCATCTAACGCGTCCGGAATTGCAGATCGCCTTGGAGAAGGCCAAGTTGCCCACGGACGACAATCGCCTTTCGCACATGTTGATGCACGCGGAGCTGGCTGGGATCATCTGCAGCGGCGCGGCCCAAGGCAAGCGGACCACCCATGCGCTGCTGGAGGAACGGGCGCCGAAGAAGGAACGCATCACTCGCGATGAGGCGCTGGAACGCTTGGCCACGCGCTACTTCATCGGCCACGGTCCCGCGACGCTGAAGGACTTTATCTGGTGGTCCGGGCTTACGATGACAGATGCCAAGCGAGCGATGGATGCGGTGCGAACGAGCTTTATGGAAGAACGGATAGGGGAGAGCGTGTATCTCCTTGAAAGTTCCCTGCAACCGGAGCGATCAACCCGATCTTCCTTACACCTGCTTCCCGCTTTTGATGAACTCATCATCGGCTATGCGGATCGCAGCGCGGTGCTCGATGCAGCGGATCAACGGCGCGTGCTTTCCTCCAATGGCATCTTTTATCCCGTGCTGATCCGGGACGGCAGAGCGATCGGTCTGTGGAAACGCGCGATCGGTCGGCAACGCGTTGATGTGCAGATCAAACCGTTCAGGAAAATCGAGAAGGCGGAAATGCAGGCGATCGACAAAGCAGCCTCTGCTCTTGGCGGTTTTCTGCAGAAGCCTGTTGAAGTGTTACGATGATCGTGGTCCACAATAATGACCGTTTACTTTGCCGGCGTTGCCAATTCACAGAATGCCAAGCGCCGAGTTCTCTTTGACCGATGGACATTGAACAGATAGGCCTGTTCGTCTTGCTGGGCTTCGGCGTCGGCACCATCGGTACGTTGATCGGCGCTGGCGGCGGATTCATCCTGCTGCCTGTGCTGCTGCTGATCTTCCCGGATATGCCACCCGCGGAACTCGCGAGCATCTCACTCGGTGTGGTCTTCCTCAATGCGACCTCCGGTTCATTGGCCTATGCGCGCATGAAGCGGATCGACTATCGTTCTGGCGCGCTGCTCGCCTTGGCCACGCTCCCCGGCGCCATCCTTGGTGCGCATGCCACGCAATACATTCCTCGGAAGACCTTCGACATGCTACTGGGCGGACTGCTATTGATCATCGCCATCTTTCTCTTGGCCAATCCGCATTATCAGGCCACGCATCCGGAGGTGCCCAAGCATCGCATGCACCGCAAACTGACCGACAGTCTCGGCATCACGCATGAATACTCATTCAACATCCTCACAGGCATGGGAGTGAGTTTCGTGGTGGGCTTCCTTTCAAGTATGCTGGGGATCGGCGGGGGCATTATCCATGTGCCTGTACTGGTCACGCTGCTGCATTTTCCGGTCCCCATTGCCACCGCCACCTCGCACTTCATCCTGGCGATCATGGCGTTCACGGGGGCGATGACGCACATGGCCCAAGGCGATCTGGCCAATGGATGGCGTACCGCGCTGGCGATCGGTGCCGGCATCATCGTTGGCGCGCAGGTGGGCGCCTACTTCTCACACCACATCAAGCCATTGTGGATCGTGCGGACCCTGGCGATCGCGCTTTTGCTGGTCGGTCTGCGTTTGGTCCTGCTGTGATCGGCGGTGGTACTTACATTTGTGCCGGGGCAAGTCTTGTACGTCCAGCTCCTGCTAAATCCCCCAGGGCCGGAAGGCAGCAAGGGTAGGCAGTTGTAGCGGAGCGATATGAGGAGCTTGCCCCACTTTTTTGCCCCCCACTGATGTCCACTTCTTCCAAGGTCGTATTGGTCACCGGCGGTTCCAGCGGCATCGGAAAGTCCATCTGCATCCGGCTAGCTTCGCAGGGCCACACGGTCTTCGGCACATCGCGCAAGCCGGGCGAGCAGCCATCCGGATACGGTTTGATCGCGATGGATGTCACCGATGAAGGCTCCGTGGATCGCGCGGTGAAGGAGGTGATCGCGAAGGCGGGCCGCATCGACGTGGTAGTGAACAATGCGGGCGTGGGGATCCAAGGCGCGCTGGAAGATCTGGGCATCGCCGAGGCGAAGGCGGTTTTCGATGCCGATCTCTTCGGTCCGCACCGCGTGTGCCGGGCCGTGCTTCCGCAAATGCGCGCGCAAGGGAACGGACTCATCATCAACATCAGCAGCTTGGCGGCGAACTTCGGATTGCCCTATCGCGGTTTCTACAGCGGGGTAAAGGCGGCGTTGGAGCGCTACACCGAAACGCTGAGCATGGAGGTGGAAGCTTTCGGCATTCATGTAGTGAGCCTTCAGCCGGGTGAATACAATACCAACATCGGTGCGAGCCGCATCCGGCCCGTCGTGATCGGCGATGCCTATAAGAAAGGATATGGCCGCGCGATGGAGTTGCTGAGCAACAGCCTACATTACAGCCATGATCCCGATGAGGTGGCGGTGCTGGTCCAGAGGATCATGGGCACCGCGAAGCCAAAGAGCGTCTATCACGCCGCGCATGGCAAGCAGATGTTGGCCGTGCTGATGAAGAAGCTGCTGCCGGGGCGCTTCTTCCAGCGGCTGGTGATGCGCGAGTACAAGTAATATGTAATTCCGGAAAGGGAGCGGGATGGAGGGCAACTCTAGCCCCCGGCCCCTCGTCGCATTAGTACCTTTGACAGAGTACCACTCACAAAACTCCTTGATGAAGAAAACAACACTCTTTTCGGTCTTGGCCATGGTTGCTGGCATCAATGCTCAAGCGCAGTGGACCACGGACCTCACCACGAACACCTACGTACGCGCCACGAGCAGCGGCGATGTCAGTTCCTCCTACGTGACCGACGGACCTGATGGCAGCACGTATTCCTGCTGGTTCGAGAATGGCACCGGCGCCTACCAACTGCGCATGCAGCGCTTGGACGCCTCCGGCAATCGAATGTGGGATGATGCCGGCTTGATCGTTAGCGACCATCCGCAGAACACCGCTCTCTTCCGCTCCGACATGAAGAGTGATGCGGATGGCAATGCCATAGTGGCTTTTCAAGATCAACGCACTGGTTCTTTGGACGTCGTTGCCTATAAGATCGGGCCGGACGGCTCCTTCCTCTGGGGTGCTGATGGAATTGAATTGCCTACCCCCGGAACTACTGGCATTGGGCCATCGGTGGCTGCATTGTCGAATGGGAACACAGCGATCGCATGGACAACGAATAATTCGCCTGGGAAGGTCGCCGTGCAACTCGTGGGCCCGACCGGTACCTTGTTGCTGGCCACACCCATTTTGATCACGGCCAGCACTGCTGTCAGCCGCGCGAAGCCGGTCGCAACATCCGATGGCGGATTCATCCTTCAATATGTCATCAGCAACGGATCGTTCGGGATCCCGCCGGGTACCATGTACGCACAGCGCTATGATGCGGCAGGAACAGCGGTTTGGGCCACCCCGATCCAAGTGTCCAGCAAGGCGATCGCGTTCTTCTACTTCCCGGAACCCATTCCTGATGGACACGGCGGTTTCTATCTGGCGTTCAACACGAGCAATCCCGACAACGCATCGTTCACTGACATTTATGTTCAGCGCGTACGGCCCAATGGAACGCTCTGGTCCACTGATGGAACCCGCATGGACAACAGCAGTACGACACAGAAATTCACTGCTGGCCATGGCTTGGCAGTGGTGAATGATGTTGATGGCTTGATGGTGCCGCTCCAAGTGACGGACGGCGCGCAAGGCCAATCGGGACTTTCCGTGCAGCGTTTGGACACAGCAGGCACCCGCCAGCTCGGGGATGCTGCGGTGACGGTGATCCCCGTGACCGCCACCTATGTCCAGCCAACGGACATCTCTGCCACCAACGACGGCGCTGTGGTCTCCCATTACTCCGGTGCCTTTGGGCAAGTGCACATCGCCGCCACCCGCGTGGACCTCAGTGGTGCTGCCATGTGGGCGCCCGCGCAAATGGACATCTCCACCGCGACCAGCAACAAGAGCAAGGTCCGGCTTACGGATATGCGCAACGGCCAGATGGTGGTGCTGTGGGAGGATGACCGCACATTGCATGGCGTCTATGCGCAGAATATCGATGGGCTTGATCCCACTACGGGAGTGCATGCCATCGCATCGGCCAACGGTCTCCTGCGTTTGGAGCAGAACCCCTCAAGCAGCCCGGTGCTACTGATCGATCCGAGCTTCGGTGCAAGCGCTGATCTGCAGGTGTTCGATCTGCAAGGGCGCTCGGTATATAGCGATCGCCTTACGTCCACAGGTCGAGTGGAACTTCCGCTGGGCAGCCTCAATGAAGGTCTCTACACCCTTCGCCTCACCGGCAACGGTCAGGTCGGAACAGTGCGTTGGGTGAAGTAGGAATTGAATATCCGCGCCTCGAGCGCAAGCGTGCGGCCCGGCGGAAGTCGGGCCGCTTTGCTTTCGCATCGTGGCGCGCGCTGGGGCTGCCTTACTTTCGCGGCATCGCCCGCAACAACCATGTTCAGGCGCACCTTTCATGAAATTCTTCATCGATACCGCCAGCCTCTCACAGATCAAGGAAGCACAGGACCTCGGCGTACTGGACGGCGTCACTACCAATCCCTCGCTGATGGCCAAGGAAGGCATCAGCGGCACCGACGCGGTGCTGAAGCACTATGTCGACATCTGCAACATCGTGGATGGGGACGTGAGCGCCGAGGTGATCTCCACCGATTTCGACGGCATGGTGCGCGAGGGCGAGAACCTCGCCGCGCTGCATCCCAACATCGTGGTGAAGGTGCCGATGATCCGCGAAGGCGTGAAGGCGCTGAAGTATTTCACGGACAAGGGCATCAAGACGAACTGCACGCTGATCTTCAGCGCTGGACAAGCATTGCTCGCCGCCAAGGCAGGCGCCACCTACGTGTCGCCCTTCATCGGCCGCTTGGACGACATCAGCACGGATGGTGTGCAGCTGATCGAGCAGATCCGGAACATCTATGACAACTACGGCTTCGGCACGCAGATCCTCGCCGCGAGCATCCGCCATCCGATGCACATCGTGCAATGCGCGGAAGTGGGAGCGGACGTGGCGACCTGCCCGCTGAGCGCGATCCTCGCCTTGTTCGATCATCCGCTCACCACCAGCGGTCTGGAGAAGTTCCTCGCTGACCACGCGAAGGCGGCGCAGAAGAGCGCGACGGCGAAGTAGATGCTCTTGGCGATCCATCCGAAGGACCCGGAGCCGCGCAAGATCAAGCAAGTGGTGGACCTGTTGAACGATGGGGCCGTGGTGGTGTGTCCTACGGATACGGTATATGCTTTCGTGTGCAGTGCCCATCATGCAAAGGCCATCGAGGCGATTGCACGATTGAAGGGGACTAAGACCCGTCGCACAGATCTCTCTTTGATCTGCAAGGACCTCAGCCAACTGAGCGAGTATGCCAGTGCCATTTCCACACCGGCCTTTCGCACCATGAAGAAGGCGCTACCAGGGCCTTACACTTTCATCGTTCCGGCAAGCCACGAGATCCCCAAGCTCTTCAAGAACAACAAGCGCACCGTGGGGATCCGCGTGCCGGACCATCCGATCCCCTTGGCCGTTGTGGAAGAGTTAGGCCATGCCTTGGTGGTGACCAGCGTGCACGATGAGGATGAAGTGCTCGAGTACACCACGGATCCTGACCTGATCGAGGAGCGCATCGGCAACCAAGTGAAATTGGTGATCGATGGTGGTATTTGCGGCATGGAGGGATCCACGGTGATCGATCTGACCGAGGGAGAACCGGTGGTCTTGAGGGAAGGGAAGGGGTCGGTGGAAGGACTTTTCTAGGATCACTGGCGTTCAAGCGATCTTTCAATAATGACCTGAAGTGCCATTTCTTTAGGGTTGAAAGGTGTTTTGCCTTTTAGGGACCACCCGATCGCATCGGGGAATAAACGCCGGCTGCGACCCTTTCCGGGTCGAATTCCTCCCATCCTTAAAGGCTAAATGCTACGACCCCTTCAGGGTCGGGATACGTGGCAAAAGCATTAGACCCCGAAGGGGTCACAGCCTGTTGCACCAGAATAAAAATCGTGTGTCGACCCTGAAGGGGTCGCAGCCGGCGTTTGCTAGCTTCTCCGGAAACTATTGGTCCGGAGGTCGGATACCACGCAGCTTCTTCCAAGCCTGCGGAAGATGATCGATAAGCTCGCTGATCAACATTCCGTCCATGCCGAGCTCATTCGCTGCGAGATCACCGGCCAAACCGTGGGCATGCACACCGAGCAGTGCTGCTGACACAGGATCCAAGCCTTGTGCGCGCAAGCCTGTGATGATGCCGGTGAGCGCATCGCCGCTGCCGCCTTTCGCCATGCCGGGATTGCCGGTTGAGTTGAAGTAGATCTTTCCGTCCGGTGCGCAAGTCGCGGTGTACGCGCCTTTCAGCACCAGCACCACACCGTTCCGCACAGCGAATGCCTTTGCTGCCATAAGCCTCGCGTGATCCGAAGTGAATTTTTCCGTCAAGCGCTCGAACTCCTTGGGGTGAGGCGTGAGGATCGTGCCCTTCGGCAGGAAAGAAAGCCAGGTCTTATTTTCGGATAGAATGTTAAGTGCGTCCGCGTCGATCACCAATGGCGCGGGTGCTTCTTGGATCAACAGTTTCAGCAAGCGCGCCGTGGCATCCGAAGTGCCGATGCCGGGGCCTATGCCGATCGCCGAACACTTGTCAAATCGCGGCACGCCGCTCAACGCTTCGCTATTGGCATCCGATGAGACCATGGCTTCCGGCAAAGCTCCATGTATCAATTCCTCCATGCCTTTGAGCACGTGGACCGAAAGCAGACCGACACCGGAACGCAAGCAGGCCTTGGATGAGATCAACGCTGCGCCCATCTTGCCTTTGCCGCCCGCCAACAACCAGGCGTGGCCGAACGTGCCTTTGTGGGAGAAGCGTTCGCGCGGCGGAAGAAGCTGCAACATATCAGCGGTTTCGATCAACTCTGCTTCCGGCTTCAACGTGGCGATGAACCCACGGTCGAGGCCGATCGGCAGCACCTTCCAATCACCGACGTAGCGCGCATTGTCCGCGAAGAAGAAGGCAAGCTTCGGCAATTCCAGCGTGAGTGTGTGCGTCGCCTGAACAATGGCATCCTTGTCATTAGCCGCATTGTTTTCCGTGAATAGACCCGATGGCATGTCGATGGCGATCACCGCATTCGGTCGCTCATTGATGGATGTCATGATCTTCTTCAACCATCCCGTTACCGGACGTGTAATACCGATGCCGAGCAAGGCGTCAATCACGACCTCATCCTTCACGCAGGCAGGAAGATCATGGCCTTCGACCAATTGAATGATCAGTACTTCGGCCTTTTCCGCACGTCGTATGTTCTCAGTGAAGGAGGAACTTTTCTTGTCGTTGAAACGAGGGATGACGACACGCACTTTTCGCCCTTCAGCGTGCAGCAATCGCGCGATGGCCAACCCATCCCCGCCGTTGTTGCCCGTCCCTGCGATCACCAAGATGGGAGCATGTGCACCAACATGCTCCTCGATCCATGCTGCGCAGACCATGGCCGCATGTTCCATCAGGTCGATCGGCGCGATGGGCGTGCTCTCGATCGTATGTGCATCCGCCTCCTTCAGCCGTGCGGCGCTCAGTATGGGAACCATTGACCGAAGGTACGGACGAGGCTACCCGCGCTCGCTGTCCAACTGCGCCATCTGCGGCTTGCCATAGCGATCACCGGCCACAGCACCGGGCGGCACCAATGTTTCCAAATGAGCGATGTCGGATCTGTTGAGGTCAATGGTCAACGCGCTCAAGGATTCGGTGAGCCGATCACGCGTGCGTGCGCCGACAAGCGGAACAATGTCCTTGCCTTTGGACAGCACCCATGCGATCGCCAGTTGTGCCACGGTGCAACCCTTTTCGTTTGCGAATGCACGCAAGGTCTCCACCAAGGCCAGGTTGGCCTGCACGTTTTCCTTGCTGAAGCGCGGCGTCAATCCACGGAAGTCGCCTTGTGCGTTGGAACGGTCGGCGCTCCAATGCCCGCTGAGCAGGCCGCGCGACAGCACACCGTAGGCCGTGACGCCGATGCCGAGTTCGAGGCAGGTGGGCAGTACGGAGGCCTCGATGCCACGTGAGAACAACGAGTATTCGATCTGCAGGTCACTGACGGGATGCACGGCCGCTGCGCGTCGGATCGTCTCCGAGCCCACTTCGGAAAGACCGACATATCGTACGTGCCCCGCGGTGATCATGTCGGCAATGGCGCCCACGGTATCCTCGATGGGCACGTTGGGGTCGGCGCGTCCGAGACGATAGATGTCGACATGGTCAGTGCCAAGACGACGCAGCGTATAGGCCAACGCGTTCTTCACGGCGGCCGGTCGTCCGTCGATGCCGAGCCAGCTGCGGTCGGGTCCGCGCAGGGCACCGAACTTCACGCTGATCAGCACCGTGTCGCGACCGCGTTCCCGCAGGGCCTCGGCGATCAGCATCTCGTTATGCCCCATGCCGTAGTAGTCGCCGGTGTCGAGCAGGGTGATGCCCGCATCCATTGCCGCATGGATAGTGGCGATGCTTTCACTCCGGTCGGCAGGGCCATAGGCATCGCTCATGCCCATGCAGCCGAGGCCGATGGCGGAGATGACGGGGCCGGTGCGGCCGAGTTGACGTGTATTCATGGTAGATCAGGGTCAGGCTTCTTCGATGATGGACAGAATGTTTCCGGCGGGATCCTTGAACCACGCGATGTTCGGGCCGCGACCACTTGATGCGCCGCGCGCCACGCCTTTCGCATCGGTCTTCAGGTCAGGCATGTCGTAGTGCTCGAACGTGACACCTGCGCTGGACAGGTCATCGACCGCAGCATCAATGTCCTTCACGCGGAAATTCAGGATGGTGAATGTCGCCGGGGAATGTCCGGGGCCCTTGGGATAGATGATGATCGGGTTGCCGCCACCGACGTGCAACTCCAACAGTCCCATGGCATTCTCGGTCACGTTCAATCCGAGGGTGTTGCCATAGAATGCCTTGGCCTTTCCGATGTCATCCACCGAAAAGCCGCTGAATGCATGTGTTCCGTTCAACATGGTCGTTGTGTTTTGACTTGGTCGCTTGTTCTATGAAGGCTTGGGCCGGAGACTTTGTTCGGAGCCCGATAGGGCTAGAGGATCGAATTCCCGTTCTCATCCGAAGTGAGCACTTCGCTCATGTGATCGAACACGGGGCGCACACTTTTGAAGTTGGTGTTTACGTCATCCACGAAGCCCGGCGCAAGCACTTCCTTATCGGTCAATGAATGCCTGAAGAGGAACTGCGTGCGGCGCAACAGGTCGATCGCTGCGTGATCCTTGGGGAATCCGCGCGGTGCGGTCTTGAGTTGGTTGCCTTCCAACGCGCCGAAATTCTTCCGAAGGGTCTTCCCTTTCAACAGGCGTTCCCACGTTTCAGGATCGTACAGGATGTCCATGCGGAGGCGCTTGAGGTCCGCCGTCTCAGGAGCGAAGAATCCGCAGGCGAGGAAGGATGCGCCGGGCTTGATGCTGAAATAGTAGCCGCCTCGCAACGCCGGTTTCTGCCGGGCCAATCCGCCGGAGAAGCGGGCCTTGTAGGGCGGGCGCTTCTTGTGGAAGCGCTGGTCGTTGTAGATGCGTTGCAGGCTTTCCTTGCCGGAAGCGGTCTCGATCTGGTCGTGGCGTTTCATGCGCTCGATCAACGCATCCGAGAAGGCGCGCATGTTCTCCAGCGCTGTTTGGTAGCGATCCTTGTGTGCGAGGAACCAATCGCGGTCGTTGTGTTTCTCGAGGTCGGCGAGGAATGTCAGGGTGCTGCGATCGATCGCGATCTTCTTCATGTTCGGGTCAGGCCTTTTGAGCCACGATCATCATGTCGGTGAACAAGGTGCCATCGGCCGCGGTGCTCGGTACGCGACTGATGTGCAGAACGCTGAAGCCATTCGCTTGAAGGACATCCGTGAGGAAAGCTCCGAGATGGAAGTGCATGTAGATCTGTTCGCCCGGACTGGAACTGGAAGAACGCCAACCGCTCTTGGCGGGATCGTCCTCCATGGTGCTCAAGTAGATCACGCCATGTTCGCGCAATACAGCTGCTGAATCGGTGATCAACTGCGTGGCTTCTTCGGGATCGAGATAGGGGAGACAGAAGCCGCATACGATGGCGTCGAAGCTGCGGCCGAGCGAAACGATGTCGCGGCAATCCAGCATTTGAAAGCTCGCTTGCGGATCGTTTTCCTGCGCCAGCGTGAGCATATTGGGCGCGAGGTCCGTTGCCAAGATCCGCAACTCGGGCCGCTTGCTCCGCATATACTTCGTGATGTTCCCCGGGCCGCACGCCAATTCCAACACTTCCGCTGCCCCAGTGACGATGGCCGCGCAAAGCACATCGAGTGAAGCATGGAATGGCGTCATATCCTTGTTGCGCTCCTGGTACGCTTTCGCGTTTTCGTTGAAGAGCTTGACGGCGATCTGTGTCTTGTCCAGGGTCATGGTGCTCCAAAGATGCGCAACAGGCCAGCGCCTTTCACCAACTTCGTCCCCATGCGAACCATCACAGTCCTTGCCCTGTTGTTCTCTTCCGCGTTGATAGCCCAAACTGGCGGCACTGTTCAACCGCAGGTCGCGCCATTCGTCTTCGGCGAGGTGCTCAGTTTTCCTTCCAAGGAGCTTGGCCAAGAGCGCGCACTCAACATTTATCTGCCGGACGGCTACGCTGACAGCACGTTAAGCTACCCCGTGATCTATGTGCTTGACGGCTCTGCCAACGAGGACTTCCCGCACATCGCTGGCCTGGCGCAGTTCATGAACATGTATGACCTGCTGCCGAAGAGCATCGTGGTGGGCATCGCCAACAACGTCCGGTCACGCTACCACGATTTCACGGGATCCACACAAAGTGACAGCGACAAGGTGTGGGTGCCCACTTACGGCGGATCTGCAGCGTTCATCAGCTATCTGGAGAAAGAAGTGGAACCGATGGTAAAGGCGCGATACCGTACCTCCGGACATAGCACATTGATCGGCCAATCGCTCGGTGGACTCTTGGGGACGGAGATCCTCTTCAGCAAGCCGGAACTCTTCGATGATTACATCCTTGTCAGTCCCAGTCTCTGGTGGAACAACGGTGCGCTGGCTGCACAGGCCGATGGGTGGGTGAAGCAGCATGCAACGTTGCCCAAGCGGGTCTTCATCGCCATGACGCCGAGCGATGCCATGATGAAGAAGCAAGTGGGTCAAGTGGTGAAGGCGTTTCAGAAACAGGCCAAGCCACCGCTCACGTTCTGGTATGTCGACTTCCCGCACGAGACCCATGCCACCGTGCTGCACCGGGCAGTGTACAAGGCCTTTGAGTTGATGAACGAAACGGGGAAGTAGGCGTTTGTTGACGAAGGCCCCCCGAAGGAAAGGGTTCGTGCCCGGCAACTACATTTGGCCTGACCCAATACATGGAAGATCCCGGACAGTCCCTTTTTGAAGCCGTTCGTCGCGGTGATAAGGAGGCGTTCGCGCAGCTCTACGACCGCTATTCGGCGGCCCTGTTCGGGGTGATCACCAAGGTGGTGCGCGAAGAAGTGCGCGCGGAGGAAGTGCTGCAGGACACCTTCCTGAAGATCTGGCGTTCCGCCGCGAGCTATGATCCCTCGAAGGGGCGTGTCTTTACATGGATGCTGAACATCGCCCGCAACAGCGCCATCGACGTGGTGCGTTCCGCCGAGTTCCGTACCTCTTCCAAGATCCAAGGGTTGGACACCAACGTATATCGGACCGGAGGCGACGAACTCAGGGAGCAGACGGACCACATCGGTATGGACCGCATCCTTGATGGGATGTCGCTCGAACAACGGGAAGTGATCGACATGGCCTATTACCAAGGGTGGACGCAACAAGAGATCGCCGAGCGCACGGGACTTCCCCTGGGCACGGTGAAATCAAGGACGCGCGCTGCACTGGGCCATTTACGCGAAGCATTGAAGGACCATCGATGAACGCTGCGGAATTGATCGCATCAGGGCTCTTGGAGGCCTATGTGCTCGGTGAGGGCTCGGCGGAAGAGCGCGCGCTGGTGGAGCGCATGGCCGCGTCCGATAGCAGCGTGAAGACAGAGCTCGATGCGATCGAAATAGCCTTGGAGCAACATGCTTTTGCCACTGCAGTTGAGCCACCTGTTCGGGTGCGGGCGAGCATCCTTTCCGCGATAGGAGCGGATGATCCGAAGGTTGTTCCGATGAACGCCCCTACGTCAGGTGCCAATTCACGCTCGTGGTTGGCGGCTGCGGCCGTTGCTGCGCTGGTGCTCAGTGGCGCAGGGAATTTCCTGCTCTACAACAGGCTGCACCAAGTGAATGACCGTTTGGCCGACCTAGAGAATGAACGCTCCGTGATGGCCGAGCAGATGCAGGTGCAGCAGGCCTCGATGAAGAAGACGCAGGACCAGTTGGCCGTGGTCTTCGATCCCAACAAGCACGTCATAGCCTTGGCCGGGCAGGCCATCGAACCCAAGGCCGCCGCGCGGATCTTCATGGACCCCGCCACAAGCGACGTTTACATCGATGTGCTCTCCCTTCCGAAGGCGCCTCCCGGCAAACAATACCAGCTATGGGCGCAGGTGGATGGCAAGATGATGGATGCAGGTATGCTCGATGTCGCCGACAACGGTGATCAGCTGCAGCGCATGAAGACCATGCCCAATGCGACGGCCTTCGGTGTGACGCTGGAGAATATGGGAGGAAGCCAGGTCCCCACGCTGACAGAGCTGTATCTGTTCGGCCAAGTGGGTTGATCGGTTTCGGACTCGTTCACGTCTGTAATTGCTGTCTTATGTCCGATGTTCTATGCTGCGAACGCGCGCGTAGGACATTGGTCATCGGACTGGATCGCAAAGAATTTTTCCACGCAGTGATCCGATCCGTCGAGCCTCGCCGTAAGTGGTTGTGAAGTTTGAAACAACCAAAACCACGGACAATGAAAACGACGATCAAAATGGCCATGCTGATGCTGGCCACGGGCATGAGCCTCGGTGCGATGGCCCAAGGAAAGATGGATGGTGAGAAAACGGTAATGGTGGGCGGTGCAGCGATGTACCCCAGCAAAAACATCATCGAGAACGCGGTGAACTCAAAGGACCACACCACGCTGGTGGCCGCTGTGAAGGCCGCCGGATTGGTAGAGACGCTTGAAGGCAAAGGCCCCTTCACCGTCTTCGCTCCGACGAATGCAGCATTCGATAAGCTGCCGAAGGGTACCGTTGACAACCTGCTGAAGCCCGAGAATAAGGCGAAGCTCACAGGTATCCTCACCTACCATGTGCTCGCCGGCAAGTTTGATTCAAATGCGATCATGGCGGCCATCAAGAAGAATGGCGGCAAGGTCACAATGAAGACCGTGGAAGGTGGATCGCTCACCTTCAAGATGAACGGCAAGAACCTCGAAGTGTGGGATGAGAATGGTGGACACGCGACCGTTACCACGGCCGATGTGTACCAATCGAACGGGGTGATACATGTCGTGGACAGCGTGCTGCTGCCCAAGATGTGATCAGGTGGTCCCCGTATCCCGGGAGACCGGGAAGTGAAGGAGGAGGTGGTCGAAAGGCCGCCTCTTTCTTTTGGGTACTCCGTGAAGCCGTCGCTTGTTACATTCGCGCCCTCTTCGGGGTGTAGCGCAGCCCGGTAGCGCACTTGCATGGGGTGCAAGGGGTCGCTGGTTCGAGTCCAGTCACCCCGACGAAGAGAAGGCCCGCGACGAAAGTCGTGGGCCTTTTTATTGCTTCCTCCTAGCTCCATCAGCGGTCTCACGAAGTGGACCCTGATGCATGCAAGTGGCCGTTCTGCGCATCGATCGATGTTCCTGATCATCGGCTTTTACCTTAGCGCCCCTCCCAATAATTTCGATGAAGATCCGCGCACACTACGTTCTCGTTCCACTCGCACTTTCCGGTCTTTGGGGCTGCGGCCCATCCGATGCCTCGAAAGGCACCGCCCCGTCCTCGGACAGTACACAAACAAGCTACGTCATGGACCCACACAGTTTTGCACGCCCCGAAGAGGCCGTGATCACCCACTTGGACCTCAACATCCACGTGGACATGGATAAGCACGTCATCAGCGGCACCGCCACCTACGACCTCAAGCGCCAAAGCGGTGACAGCGTGATCTTCGATACCGATGGACTCGACATCAAGGGTGTCACACTCGGCGACGGCAGCCCGGCGCAATTCACCATGGGTGATACCACCTTCATGGGGCGTTCTTTGAAGATCGCGTTGCCGAAGGGTATGGACAAAGTGTCGATCGCCTACAACACGACGGATGGAGCGAAGGCGCTACAGTGGCTATCACCAGCGCAGACCTCCGAGAAGAAATTTCCCTTCCTCTTCACGCAGGGTGAAGCGATCCTGACGCGCACGTGGATCCCCATCCAAGACAGCCCCGGCATCCGCATCACTTACAACGCGCACGTGACAGTGCCGCCGACATTGATGGCCGTGATGAGCGCCACGAATCCGCAGCAGCGCAGCGTGGATGGCTCGTACAGCTTCACCATGGACAAGCGCATTCCGTCCTATCTCATCGCGCTGGCTGTGGGCGACCTGGGCTTCAAGGCCACCGGCACACGCACCGGCGTCTATGCCGAACGCAGTGTGGTGGATACCGCCGCGTGGGAACTGGCCGACATGGAGAAGATGGTGGAGGCTGCGGAGGCACTCTACGGTCCATACCGCTGGGGCCGTTACGATGTGATCGTCCTGCCGCCGAGCTTCCCCTTCGGAGGCATGGAGAACCCGTGCCTCACCTTCGCAACACCTACGATCCTTGCGGGTGACCGCTCGCTCACCGCGCTGATCGCGCACGAGCTGGCGCACAGCTGGAGCGGAAACTTGGTGACCAACGCCACGTGGAATGACTTCTGGCTGAACGAGGGCTTCACCGTGTACTTCGAGCATCGTATTACCGAGAAGCTCTACGGCAAGGAATACAACGACATGACCTGCCTGCTCGGCTATCAGGACCTGCTGACCGACATCGCTGCGATCGATAGCAGCGCGCATCCGGAGGACAGCGCATTGCACTTGCACTTGGAGGGCCGCGACCCTGATGATGGCATGACGGATGTGCCGTACGATAAAGGATTCGGCCTGCTCCGCTTGATCGAGAGCAAGGTGGGGCGGCCCAAGTTTGATGCCTTCCTGCGCGGATACTTCGACCACTTCGCGTTCCAGAGCATCACCACGGACATGTTCACCGACTACATCACGAAGAACCTGCTGGAGCCCGAGCACGTGCAGATCGACTTTGACAATTGGCTCAACAAGCCCGGTGTTCCTGCGGATTACATCATCCCGGTCTCCGACAGATTCACATTGGTGGATGCACAGATCGATCGATGGAACAAGGGCGCACCCGCCAAGGACCTCGCCACTACCGGTTGGGGCACTTTCGAGTGGATGCACTTCCTCCGCCACCTGCCGAAGGGACAGACGGAAAAGCGAATGGACGATCTCGATGCGACGTTCCACTTCACAGCATCGGGGAACTCGGAGATCTTGGCCGCGTGGCTGGAGCAATGCATCAAGAACGACCACGAGAAAGCCTACGGAAAGCTGGATGAATTCCTCACCACCGTCGGTCGTCGGAAGTTCCTCATCCCACTGTATCAGGAATTGATCGCCACGGAAAAGGGCAAGGCCATCGCGCTGAAGATCTACTCACATGCCCGTCCGAACTATCACAGCGTAAGCGTGCACACCATCGATGACATGCTGCACTGGACGCCTGAGATGGCGAAGAAGGAAGCCGCTTCCACGCCTTAGGAAACTGAAGGAACCACATCATGAAAAGCTCCCGAGATCCGGGGGCTTTTCATGATGTGGTTGCAGATCGGACGTCTCAAGCCGACCGTTGGGGATCGAGGATCCGCTTCAACGTGAGCGCATCCAAGGCATGCCCTCCTTCAAATTGGACCGTGTGAAAGCGCACACCGCTTTCGCGAAGTCGGGCTTCATTGCGTGAATGCGCCGCGTCGTTCACCACCGTGTCCTTCTCGCCATGCACGAGCACAACAGTGCTCTCCTTCCAGCGTCGACGCATGTCCGCAGCTTCCAGTTCTGGAGGAAGTGTTCCGCCCCAGAGGACGATCCGCTCAAATGTGGTTTCGCCCTGCATCGCCCAGCGACAGGCCGTGGCCACGCCTTGGGAGAAGCCGAGCACCGATACGGGAATGCCCGGCGGACAAAGGCTTCGGAGGTGTTCGACAAGCCGGTCCAAATAGTTGACCTGGTCTGCGATCTCATGGTCGCGGTCCTCGCGCGTCATCCAGGTGGCGCCCACGCGGGAGTGCTCGGCATCGGTGTAATAGCGTGAAAGTCCCTCGGGTGCCGCGATCAGCTTTCCTGTTTCCAGACCGGTGAACGGCCTCAGGAAAAAGCGCGCGAGCTGTCCGTAGCCGTGCAACGTGATCCAGATTTGCGTCGCGCTGCCTGCATCGCCCAGCGTGTGGTAGCGCGCGGTGCGGGGAACGGTGAGGTGATGTTCTTCCACGATCAGTAGGCGAGCAATTCCTTCAGGACCTTGCCGACCTTTTCCGCGCTTGGGATCATGGTGGCTTCGAGCGTGCTGTTCAGCGGGATCGCCGGCATGTCCTCCGAGCCGATGAAGCGCACCGGTGCATCGAGTTGCTGGAAGCACGTGTCGTTGATCCGCCCGGCCAAGGCCTGTGCGAAGGAGTTGGTCAACGTCTCTTCCGTCACCACGAGGCAGCGGCCATGTTCGCGTACGGCGCCCATCACTGTCTCTTCATCCATGGGCACCAGTGTGCGCAGGTCGATGATGGTGATCCGTCCCGGCAAGCTCTTCGCCGCGCTCTTCGCCCAATAGACGCCCATGCCATAGGTGACGATCACAGCAGCTTCGCCCTTCTCGATGTGCGCAGCATCTGCTTGCTGAACGATCCGTGCCTTGCCGAAGGGGATGATGTAATCGGCGGATGGCTCGATGGTCTTCGCTTCTTCCGTCCCGGCGATCTTGCTCCAATACAGTCCCTTGTGCTCGAGCATCACCACGGGATTCGGATCGTGGTAGGCGGCTTTCATCAGGCCCTTCAGATCCGCGCCATTGCTGGGGTAGGCCACCTTGATGCCCTTGATGTTACAGAGCACGCTTTCCACGCTGCTGCTGTGGTACGGTCCGCCGCTGCCGTATGCACCGATGGGCACGCGGATCACGCTGGACACCGGCCATTTGCCATTGGAGAGGTAGCAACTGCGCGCCACTTCCGTGAAGAGTTGGTTCAGCCCCGGCCAGATGTAATCCGCGAACTGCACTTCCACGATCGGCTTCAATCCCACAGCGCTCATGCCCACGGTGCTGCCCACGATGAAGGCCTCCTGGATCGGCGTGTTGAAGACGCGGTGATCGCCGAAGTCACGGCCCAATGTGGCGGCCTCGCGGAACACGCCACCGAGGCGCGCACCGACGTCCTGTCCGTAGAGCAGACAGCGCGAATCCTCCTGCATCAGCTCGCGGATCGCGAAGAGAGCGCAGTCCACCATCAGCGTCTGCTCCTTGTCCTGCGGTGCTCGCGTGCCCTGTTCCTCAGTGATCGGGGTGGGGGCGAACATGTGCGTGAAGAGATCTTCAGGACGCGGGTCTTCCGCTGCCCGCGCCAATTCGAAGTCCGCCTTCACCGTGGCGATGGCCTTCTTCTCCAGCTCCTTTAGGCCTTGATGCTGGATGCCGAGATCAAGCAGTTGCTGGAAGAAGCGCGGCTGCGGATCGCGCTTGCGATGCTCGGCGAGGTCCTGTTCGCTGCGGTAGAAGTCCATGCGCACGCCGCTCGTGTGATGGTTCAGCAAAGGCACCTTGGCGTGGATCAGGAAGGGGCGGCGCTCCTTGCGCACGGTCGCGATCGCTTCGTGCAGAACGTTGTAGCAGGTAAGGAAGTCGGTGCCATCCACCTTGCGCACCTCCATGCCGGGAAAGCCTTTCGCGTATTGGCTGGCATCACCGGCGCGGATCTCTTCCGCGCTCGCGCTGATGTCCCATTCGTTGTCCTGAATGAGGTAGATGATCGGCAGCTTCTTCAGCACCGCCATGTGGAAGGCCTCGCTCACTTCGCCTTCCGTGACGGCCGCGTCACCGATGGAACAAACAACGATAGGTGCCTCTCCACCGTGGTCCTCCGCGATGCCCGCGCGCTCCTTGTATTGAAGACCCAGTGCGACGCCCGTCGTGGGGATCGCCTGCATGCCGGTGGCGCTGCTCTGGTGCGGGATCTTGGGCATGTCGTCGCGCCGCAGGCTCGGGTGGCAGTAGTAGGAGCGGCCGCCACTGAAGGGGTCGTCGCGCTTGGCCATCAGTTGCAGCATCAGCTCGTAGGGCCGCATGCCGATGCCCAACAGGATGCTATCGTCGCGGTAGTAAGGTGCTACGAAATCCTGCGGTTTCAGCTGAAGGCCGAGCGCGAGTTGGATCGCTTCGTGTCCGCGTGAAGTGGCGTGGACATACTTGCTGGTGAACTTGAAGTTCTCCTCGTAGATGTCCGTCATCGCCTTGGCGGCACACATCAGCTCCCAGGCTTTCAGGAGGGTGTCGTGTCCAAGGATGGTCTCTTCCGCTAAGGTGCGGCTGGTGGTTGCTGGCATATCGGTGTTCTGCAAGTGTGCCAATTTACGGCTTGCAATCCCGATGGCCGGACCGGTGGATTCGTGATTGGGTTTAACGCGCCCCCTTGGGCGTTAGGGCCGGAATTCTTTTAACCGCTGATGGACGCGGATGAACGCTGATGAGCGCGGATCGCCAATATCCCAAAGATGGAAGGAAGAGGGTTGTTGCACGAAACACTGCCCATTATTATCAGCGTTCATCTGTGTTCATCAGCGGTTCCTCTTCAAGCCAACCGAGAGCGAAGTGCTACGCCTTGGCATCCCCGTCGATGCGGGTGAGCAGGCCTTGCACCAGTGACATCACCACGCTGAAGGCCAGCGCCCACCAGAAGCCGTTGACAGTGAAGCCCGGAACGATGCGAGCCGCGAGCAATACCATGGCGGCATTGATCACCAGCAGGAAAAGGCCCAACGTCAGCACGGTCACGGGCAGGGTGAGCAGCACGAAGATGGGCTTCACCACCGCGTTCAGCACGCCCAATACGATGGCCACGAGCAGACCGGTCTTAAGGTCCACGGCATGCACCCCGGAGAGCAGCATGTCCGCCACGAGCACGGCGATGGTGGAGAGGATGATGCGGATGATGAGCTTCATGGTGGTTCGGGCTATCGGGTCGAAACTACAGAGCAGGCAGTCATGAGTCCGTTAGTCGGGAGTCGTGAGTCCTGCGTCGGAGACCGTCCTATCACCAATCACTATTCACCGAAGCGTTCCATGTCTCTCCGATCGCGCTTCGTTGGCCGTCCCGCGCCCGGGTCCCGACTGGCCGCGCTCACCTTCCGCGCGATCTCCTGTTTCTCCAGGTCCTCCCAAGGCGTGCGGTCCGCGATCAGTTCCGGAACCAGCTTCGCCCCGACACGCGATGGCGGTATGGCCAGCACTTGGAACAGCCGCCAGATGGGCGCTTGCCGAACGGACACTTGGTCGCCCATCTTCACCTCGGCGCTGGCCTTCGCTTCGCGTCCGTTCAACTGGACATGGCCGCGCTTGCACTCCTCCGCCGCGAGGCTGCGCGTCTTGCACAGGCGCACGCACCAGAGGAATTTATCGATGCGCATATTTCGCTGTTGTTAGTCCCCGTGATCTGAGTCGCTCGCAAATACTGTCAGCTCAACCGCGCGCGGTATTGGTCGTTAGTGACCAACAGGGTCACGAGATGGAGGCTTTGTTGGGACCAAGATCAATAGATACCCTGAGTCCCAATCGCCAATCCCTATGATCATGATCAGCTGCCCCTTTCGGCGCTTCAGGTATCCGTTGAAAGCTCTTTGTGGATTCTCGGATGTGGTGAATTGGATTCCCAATGTTCCCAGGTTGTCTTTGGCATATTCCCATGTTCCATCGATGCTAGAGAGCGTGTCTTGGTGTGATTCACCAAACGGGTCTAATACCTCGTCGGGAACATGTGCATTGAACCGGCCATCAGTCCTAATGCTAATTTCCAGACCCGCATCGTTTGAAGAGAGGGATGGAACTCTTGTTTGAAGTGAGGCAAAGTTCGATGAGTCAACGTGCAACACCGTTGGTAACCATACTGCAACACTGCCAACTTCTGTGACAGGCACAATGTCGGACGGCTCCGTGTCCAGTAATCCCCAGCCATTGCAACTAAGTAAGCCAATTCCTATAAAGAGCGCAGACCAGCCAGCAACCTTTCCTTTCCTGCTTGGCCTTAAGTTATCATCACAGATCATCATCGCAGTGGCTAATGTATCGCAGACCCCGGTGGCATATGGAAAGGCAGGCACTTGGGGTCGTGCCGCGGGTTCCATTGGTGCCGGGATGAATAGCTTCGTCAACCCGCCATGAGGAGGTGGTCGCAAATTGCGTCCACCCATAAAAGGTCTGATACCACTCTGAAAACCATGCTTCCCGTGCAACAGCTTGAAAGCCTGATCTTCAAGGTCAGAGGGCTGAACGTGATGCTCGATAGCGATCTCGCGGCGCTGTATGGGACGGAGACCAAACGCTTGAAGGAACAAGTCCGTCGCAACCTCGGGCGCTTCCCGGAGGACTTCATGTTTGAGCTTACCAACGAGGAGAAAGAACAATTGATCGCTAGCGCATCGCGCTTGGACAAACTGAAGTTCTCTCCTGTGCTGCCCATGGTATTCACCGAGCACGGTGTCCTGATGCTTTCCAGTGTGCTAGGCAGCGAGACCGCCATTGCTGTCAATATTCAGGTGATGCGCGTGTTCACCCGGATGCGCGCGGCATTTTCCGAGCATGGCGACCTATTGTTGAAGCTGGAGAAATTGAGCGGCACGGTGAGCATTCATAACCGTGACATCAAGGTGATCTTCGGGCAACTTCGGCGGATGAGGGAAGAGGAAGAGAACCGCCTGTTGTTGGCGAAAATTGAAAAGGAGGAAAAAGAAAAACCTCGGCCGGTCGTAGGATTCAAGACAGACAAGGACAAGCCGAAGAAGTAGCTCTCTTCCTCAGCGATCTGGGGGACGCCGTTCGGCACGTTAGTTCACCCGTGCGTCGGGCGAAGGAGGTGGTCGCAAATTGCGTCCACCTCTAAAAGTCTGTCTTCGCTGTATTGAAATAGTTGGTTGCCACTACCTCGAGATCTACTAGGCCTAAACGGAACCGGCATCCCCGTTCGCCAACTCCCTGCTCCTCAAGTATCCATACAATTCGAACAGTCCGCGTACGAAAAATATCAAGAGCAGCAGGTGCTCGGCGTGTCGGCTTGGTGTGTTGTAGGTGCCGCGTGCAAGTTCCCAGAACAGGAACCCCGCAGGCACGGTGAGGAAGACGACGATCCAACCGATCGCCATGGGGCTTTTGCGGAACATGGAACGAAGGTAGAAGGATGCGAATGCAAGAAGGGAGGCCTTGCGACCTCCCTTCCTCAGTGACCCCGGAAGGATTCGAACCTCCAACCAACAGAACCGGAATCTGTCATTCTATCCAATTGAACTACGGGGCCGGTGGTGCTCCTCTGGGCGAAGCGGCGGCGAAGGTAATGCGGGCGGCGGCGCCGTTCATCGGTGGGACTGGAGTGTTGCCTGTTAGAGGACTTGATGCGGGGTGGCTTGGATGCTCTTTGACAGGATTGCAGGATTTACATGATCCATCCGCCGTGCGGCGGATACGCGTTCGCTGCACCGATAGCCTGCTGCATTCATCCGTGTTTATCCGTGTGGATCCGTGGTTCCTTTCTATCCGTGGCTCACTTGGCTGCCACCACCTGCATGTTGATCTTTGGAATTGGTCCCCGCGACCCTAATTTCGGCCCGCCTTCGCCGACACTTACGACGCTGGCGAAAGCACAATCTCCGATCATGAGCAGCATGGAATCGAACGCGTACGAAGGTGGAAAAGGATCCGGCCCACGGATGAAGGTCCCTGCCGTGGTTGTCATTGGCAGCATTGTGACGGTGATCGTCATCGTGGTCCTGCTCTGTGCCTTCCCCGGTGGTGGCGACCATCGCACTCCTCACGCACCGGTGAATCCCGCCATGGCCGGTGCGCCCAGTGAGAGCGATCACACCAACACGGATGCGGACGACCAAGTGGGCGGCTTCGGCAAGGGTGATCTTCAGGGAAAGGTGCAGGATGACAACATGCAGCGCACCCAGGGTTCGCCCATGCCGGTGCCTAAGGCGGATTCCACCGCCACGAAGTAGTCCCTTGCGCACTTCGCGTGTATCCCTGCCCCCGATCGGGCAAGCGTTTCCCCGAATGCTGTGAGCGGTGCGCCGTAATGATGCGTGGAATGGTTCATGCCCATGAAGGGCAAAACCACACGACCATGTTACGCTGGGTAGTTACATTTCTCGTCATTGCGATCATCGCCGGCATCTTCGGATTCGGCGGAATAGCCGCCGGTGCGGCAGAGATCGCCAAGGTCATCTTCTACATCTTCCTGATTCTCTTGGTGCTCAGCCTGATCTTCGGGCGAAGCATCTGGAAATAGCGGTCAGGACGCTACACCTTCGAAGGCCCTGGGCCCTGGCGGATAGCCAAGGGCCCGGGGCTTTTTGATGGAACAGATAAAGGGATGAAGGCCTCAGGTCGCCTTGGTCCGCTGGACGCCGGGTTGCAACGTGCTCGGCACTTCGATGGAACGGAGCGGTGAACTGGGGCTGGCCTTGTACTGCAACTCGACGAAGCGTTCCTGCTCGTGGTCATAGATGGCGTAATAGAACGGCACTACCTCCTTGCGGATGATCACGATGGATGTCCGTGACCACGCCGGCCGAGGCGGATATTTGCGCGGCTTGGCGATGAAGCGCTCCATGATCCGCCGCTCCATGTCCTGTATCTCAGCCCGCTCCTCGCGCTCGGCCCCGCTGCTCCCCGTTTGCATGCTGCTTCATTTCGCATGGACCTGGTGGGGGCCTGCCAGTATTTGAGATCGATCTTTTGCAGGTCTTGCTTTTCACCGCCAACGCGGCGCACGGCGCGTTGGATCCCGGATGTCGGCCTGTTTGCCAATAATGGGCCGATCGGTGAACAGGCCGATGCGCTGAAAAGTTTGCGGGCCTCCATCTTTTTTTCAGCGAAGGGACCGCAACGCTGGAGTGTCAAGAAAATGGCGCTGCCTTGCGAATGGCACTGTGTTCGCTGCCCGGATCAGGAATTGGAGGGCCTACCGGAATGTCCTGCCGGTCCGTTGTCAGGACAGAACCAACCTTTAGGACGATGACGAACACAGGGATCACTGACGACAGGGACACCAACACGGGATTCCACCCACCCGCGAAGAACGACGCGCCCGCCACCGGATGGATGTTGGCGATCATCATTGTCCTGCTGATGGTGGGCACGGCCATCGCGGTGGTGGCCTATAAGCACTACAACAGCGCGGAGAAGTATCCACCAGCAACGGAACAGCCCGCGCCTGTGCCCCTGAAACCGTAAGGATCAGAAGGTGTAACGCGCCGCGAGCTTCAGGTCGTTGTCGCGGTCGCCGGCGATCTCCTGCAGCCCGGAACTGATACTGGTCTGCCCATCGAAGACCTTGGAGCCATAGCGCACCCATAGGTCGAGGTGGCGAGCGGGTGAATAGCGGATCATCGCGTACCAGAGCATGCCCGTCCCATAGATCGGTGGTAGGCTGAACACGCCGGGAATATCGGATTCAAACGCGTAGATGCGCGAGTTGTAGCTGTCCGTGGAATAGATCGCCACGCGGCCCGTCAGTTCCACGCGCCCATGCAGCGGCCGGTGCACAATGTCCTCATAGATCAGGAAGCCGTTCTCCTGCGGCATATCGCCCAGCTTGTACTTCACCGTCTCCACGCGTGTGCGCAGGGTGACGCCATTGCTCACCTTGTAACTGGCGTTGAATCGATAGTTCACTTGGTCCTCCGGCACCAGCGGCGTAATGCCGGCGACCTCCATCGTGCCGTTGGTCTCCTTCACCTGCCGACGCGCCTTGGCATACAGTTGCACGGTCTTGCTCGGTGTCCAGGTCACTTGGCCCATCACCTCGTATCCATCGCTCGGGGCGTTCACTTGGTAGCGCAGCCAAGGGAAGGAGAACTGGTCGTAATAGGCATTCAAGGTCCATTGCCGGCTGGGCTTCATTTCGATGCCGGTATAGAGCCCGCGCTCGTTCCACGGATTGCTGCCTTCCTGGAACGCGGCGCTGTAGAGTCCATGGAAATCGCGACCGAAATCCCGGTAGAGCATCGCCAGTGAGAGCCGTTTGTCCAAGGCGACCAGAATGCCTGTGACTCCTGCCAGGCCGCCATTGCCGCTGCGGGCTCCCTCACCAAACCAGGAGAAGTTGCGCCTCAGCACATTCCAGTTGACGCCGTAGGTGGAGTTCTCATTCCCCTGGAAATCGAACTGGTTGTAAGGATAGGTATAGCTGCGGTTGAAGCTGCCGCCGAAACGTTCCTGCGCGGCCGTGGCACCGAGGGTGAACCCGTTTCCTCTGTAGTTCAGATTTCCACCATAGATCAGCTCATCGATCGCATCCTTCTTGGCCAGTTCGGCATAGGTGCGGTGGTAGCCATCCTCGAGGAAGGAACTGAAGATGGCCTCCGTGTTGTCCGCGCCATTGGCCGTGTCCGCGGCCTGCACGCTCGCGTCCAACTGCTTATGGCTGATGAAGGCGGTGCCCTCGAAGTGCTTGCCCAGGTCCACCGTGGCACCGGCGCCGCGCAGGAACTGGTTCTCGTTCACGCTGGTGTATGGCGTGAGGCCGTTCACGGTCCCCTTGATGTTCATCGTGTAGGATGACTTTCTCGCGTAGGAAAGACCGCTGGAGAAGACGAGCCCCTGACCGAAGCGCGCCTGGAAATCCCCCAGCGCCAAGGCCTTCACCGGACCCACATTCCGGAGGAAGAGGTGTGCGGAATAAAAGTCGAAGCCCTGTGATTGGGTCCCCTTGAAGAACTGCTCACCCTCGTCCTTCTCCCCGGTGATGCCGAAGTCGATGTTCTGCCGGTAGCGGAAGCGGTAGCGCGTATAGACCTTCCATGGACTGCCGAGGTAGACCTTGCTGTTCTTCCGCAGGGAATCCAGTACCAGTGGATCGTCGGTGTTTGGCAATTCATCGCCGTCGGGGTCCGTGTAATGTGTACCGAAGATGTTGTCCTGGCCCATGTAGCCCTTGCGTTGTTGGACGTCGGTGATGGTGCGGAAGATCACCTCATTGGTCCCGTTGGCGAGCATCTCCTTCAGTGGCGTGCGCGTGCGGTCCGCGCCGTGGATGGTGATGAAGGGCCGCAGCACTTCGAGCGTCGCCACATCCATTCCATCGACGGTCTGCAGCTCATAGACACTGATGAATTTGCCGAACTGCTTGATGTGGTCCAGGATCGCACTGATCTGGAGGTCTGAGAGCAGATGCAGCGAGGAAAGTTCCTCGGCGTTAGTGTGGTTCAGGTCGATCGGATCGTCGAGGCGGTCCGTGAGTTGCTCCACCACGGCCGAAAGGTCCACGTCGCTGTTATCCCCCAGTTCCTCTGCGGTGTTCTCGATGCGCTGCTCGATGAGATCGCGCAAGGCGGGCGGAAGCGTTTGCGCATGCAGCCCGGCCACCATCGACAGGAGAGCTGCAAGAAGGAGCAGCTTCCGCATCAGTTGAAGCGGTAGTTCAGGTTCACCATCGGGGTGAGGCCCAACTGCGAGCGCATCACCGCCGCCATGTCGAGGTCGAGCTGTTTCACGCGGATGCCCACGCCGAAGTGCGCCTTGGTGGGTCCGCTGCTCACGCCGGTGCGCAGGAAGAGCGCCGGGGTGGGCCGGTATTCGACGCCTGCATGGAACTGCTGCGTGCGGTCGATGTCCTTCGTCACTTCTCCGGTGAGCGTCACTTGATCGCTGAAGGTGTAACCCAGCCCCGCGCTGAATTCCGTCGGAGCTTTTTCATCATAAGGTCCGCCCAATGTGGCGCGATTGGGATTGTACATGTGCGCACCGATCCAGAGGTTCTTCGAGAGCCGCGCCTGTATGCCCACTTCCGCCGTCACTGCGTTGGTGCTGCCGTAGTCATCACCCAGCCGCAGGTTGAGGTAGTCCAATTGCACGCCCACGCGAAAGGCATCACTCAGCTTCATGGCATAGGCCAATCCGTAGGACTGTTGCGCGTACAGCGTGTTACCGAAGGAATTCGCCGTCGCCGCGAAGCAACCTTTGCCCACCGGCAGCGCGAAGGCCAGGCCTTGCTGGGCGAGGTCCGGTGAAAGCCAATGCTGTTGGTAGTAGGCACCGGCCACCGGATGATCCAGTCCCGCGAGCCCCGCCTGGTTGTTGCTCACGCACCAGAGGTCCACCAGCGTGATGTCCGCGTTCCCCATACCGGCGAAGCGCGCACCGGACGCCGTGGGCTCGCCACCGGCCAAGGCAACGATGGGGGTGAAGGACAACGAGAGCAGGAGGGTGGTGGCGCGCATCGCTCCGAATGTAAGGGAGTTGTGGAATGCCTCCCGTCAAGCATGTTGTTTTCCGATCGGAATGCTGTGATCCGGGTTTGGTATCACAAGGTTAGATCGAAGGCAACCTGGATTGCTTGAATGAAATTGTAGCTTTGTTCGCCCTCGGCGGGAACGGTCCAAAACAGGCCGGATGCCATCGCCGGGATCATAAGAACGAACCCGTGGCCGGCCTTGCGCCGACCGCTATCACCACCGAAAACAAAGCATTACAATGGATACGAAGTCAGGCCGCCATGCAGCGGAACATGCCCAACTCGCCGAGGTCAACAGTGAAGCCAAATGTCCGTTCACCGCCGGTGCGCTGACGCACGGCGCGGGCGGCGGCCGTTACAACCGCGAATGGTGGCCCAAGCAATTGAACCTGGACATCCTGCGCCAGCACTCCTCCCTTTCCGATCCGATGGAGGAAGGCTTCGACTATGCGAAGGAGTTCAAGTCGCTAGACCTCGCTGCGGTGAAAAAGGACCTCATCGCCCTTATGACAGATTCCCAGGACTGGTGGCCTGCGGACTACGGCCACTATGGCCCCTTGCTCATCCGCATGGCCTGGCATAGCGCGGGCACCTACCGCATCGGTGATGGGCGTGGAGGAGCAGGCTTCGGCACGCAACGTTTTGCGCCACTGAACAGCTGGCCGGACAATGCGAACCTCGACAAGGCGCGCCTGCTGCTCTGGCCGATCAAACAGAAGTACGGTAAGAAGATCTCTTGGGCGGACCTGATGATCCTCGCCGGCAACTGCGCGTTGGAATCGATGGGCTTCAAGACCTTCGGTTTTGCTGGCGGACGCGCCGATGTGTGGGAACCTTCCCAGGACGTGTACTGGGGTTCCGAGGAAACTTGGCTCGGCGACAAGCGTCATACCGGCAAACGCGATCTGGAGAATCCACTCGGCGCAGTGCAGATGGGCCTCATCTATGTGAATCCGGAAGGACCCAACGGCCATCCGGACCCGCTGGCCTCCGCCGTGGATATCCGCGAGACCTTCGGCCGCATGGCGATGAACGACGAGGAGACCGTAGCACTGATCGCGGGCGGTCACACCTTCGGCAAGACCCACGGTGCCGCCGACCCCGGCAAGCACCTGAGCCCGGAACCGGCAGGCGCTGCCATTGAGGAAATGGGCCTCGGCTGGAAAAACAGTTTTGGAACCGGCTCCGGAAGCCACACCATCACCAGTGGCCTCGAAGGCGCCTGGACCAATACGCCGACGAAGTGGGACAACAGCTTCTTCGACATCCTCTTCGGCCATGAATGGGAACTGACGAAGAGCCCCGCCGGTGCACACCAATGGGTGCCGAAAGGCGGCGCGGCCTCGAACGCGGTGCCGGATGCGCACGACCCTGCCAAGCGCCATGCGCCAGTGATGCTCACCACCGACCTCGCCTTGCGCTTGGACCCCATCTACGGTCCCATCTCCAAGAATTTCCATGAGAACCCTGCTGCGTTTGCGGACGCTTTCGCGCGAGCCTGGTTCAAGCTGACGCACCGCGACATGGGCCCGGTGGCGCGCTACCTCGGCCCGGAAGTGCCGAAGGAGGAATTGATCTGGCAGGATCCGATCCCTGCGGTGGCATACAAGCCCATCGATGATGCCGACATCAAGGCCCTGAAGGGGAAGATCCTCGGTTCAGGTCTCTCCGTGTCCCAGTTGGTATCCACCGCGTGGGCATCCGCAGCGACCTTCCGTGGTTCGGATAAGCGCGGTGGTGCCAACGGCGCGCGCATCCGCCTGGCCCCACAGAAGGATTGGCAGATGAACAACCCCGCGCAATTGGCGAAAGTGCTGGCGAAGCTGGAGGGCATCCAAAAGGAATTCAACGACGCGCAGAAAGGCGGAAAGCAGGTTTCACTCGCGGACCTCATTGTCCTTGGCGGAGCGGCAGCTATCGAACAGGCTGCGAAGAATGGCGGTCAGGATGTGAAGGTCCCCTTCACGCCGGGTCGCGCCGACGCCTCGCAAGCGCAGACCGATGTGGGATCCTTCGACGCCATGGAGCCCGCCGCGGATGGCTTCCGCAACTACTTCCATCCCCGGCATAAGGTATCGGCGGAGGAAATGCTCGTGGACCGCGCGCAACTGCTCACGCTCACCGCACCGGAAATGACCGCGCTCGTGGGAGGCATGCGCGTGCTCGATACCAACTTCGACGGATCGAAGCACGGCGTCTTCACCAGCAAGCCGGAAACGCTCACCAACGACTTCTTCGTGAACCTGCTCGACATGGGCACCACGTGGAAGGCCAGCTCGGACCACGCTGCTGTCTTCGAAGGCCGCGACCGCGCAACGGGCAAGGTGAAGTGGACCGGCACCCGCGCCGACCTCATCTTCGGTTCCAACTCTGAACTGCGCGCCATCGCAGAGGTCTATGCTTGCTCCGACGCGAAAGAGAAGTTCACCAAGGACTTCATCGCCGCATGGAACAAGGTGATGAACGCTGATCGCTTTGACCTGAACTGATATAGGCGAATTGACGCCGCCCAAACGCGTCTCGACTTTGAACGAACGCCCGGCTTATGGCCGGGCGTTCGTGTATTGGGCGATTGAGCATACCGATACGTATCGGGTCAACTGCCAGCCACTCGGGGCCGCGCCTCAAGTGCCGTTGGCTCACTGGCCGCTGGGATGTGACAAGGAACTCGGATCATGCCGCAAGTTCCGTTAGCTCAGCCCGGGAGCTGGGATAGGGCAACTTTTTAAAGTTTACAGGATGATCCCGGTCCAATACCGTCGGGGTATATTTCCCCCTGATCGACATAAGACGCTTACAATGAAAAGTGCCAAGACGGAGAAAGCGGAAGAACATCAGACCACCGTGAATTCAGTATCGCTGCGCTCTCAACTTGGTGCGTACAAAAAGGAGAAGGATATCCTACTTGCCTTAAGCAATGATATCACGAAGGTCCGGGAGAAGAATGACCTGCTCCTGCTTTTCAAGGAACGTATCAAGGGGATATTTTACATAACCCACACCATCGTTACGCTTGTCGATAATAAGGATGAGACGTATTCCCCATTTCTATTGGACGGGACCGGTTCCCCCATACGGTCCCATCAGCGATACAAGGAGATGGTGGAAGCCCGCTTTCGCCTGAACGAACCCTTTATCCAGGCCGTCCTGGGATCAGATGACCCTGTGTCCTTCTTGCTCGAGGATGTCATGGACCTGCCTAGCAGTCCGCCCTTCCTGAGGGTGAATTATGAGAAAGGCGTGAGGGAGATCCTGATGACACGCTTGATGAAAGAGGGACAGCCGCTGGGCTTCATCCACATCTATACCGATCAGCCCGCCGGCTTCAGTGCTGAATTCCGCAGTGTGATGAAAGGCATAGCCCCTCAATTGTCCAGTGCGGTGTCCAACATCATCAAGAACGAGGAATTACTGAATAGGGAAAAGGAAAAATCGTTCCTCCTTGATCTTAGCAGCGACATAGCAACGGTAAGGACCAAAGAGGACCTGGCAGCGGCCGTCCGTGTCGCAGTATCGAAGCTGGGGCAGGATACCAGCTACGTCATCCGCACCATCAATGAGGACCGCGCGGCAACAAGCCTGTCGAGCTATCATTTCAATGCGGACCTGCCCGATCAGGACGCCTTGGATGAATTGAGGAAGGGAAGGTACCCGATAAACGACGGGGTACAGAACCGGATACTCGATAGTTCAATACCGTTGTTGTTCAATGTGGACAGGGAGTTGGACCGGGCCGCCCCATCCGCCTATCTGCATCATTGGAAAACGCTGGGGCTGAAAAATTTCGTGGGCGTACGGCTGCGGAATGGGCAGACGAACCACGGGATCCTGGTGCTCGGAATGGATGAGGTCAATATCGATCTCTTACAGGGCATGTGCGCGCAGATATCCATTGCCCTATCCAACATTATAGCGAGTGAGCAAGTGGCCAAGAAGCAGCAAGAGCAGGACTTACTCCTCGTTTTTAGCAATGAGGTATCGCAAGTGAGAACGAAATTGGACCTTCAGAAGGCTATTTTCAAGGTGCTGGATGGAATAATGCATACCAAATTGGCCATGCTTCGGGTTTTGGACGATGATGGCATTCACCTCTCGCCTTTCCTTTATGACAGGAGTCTGTTCGACGTTAGCGATGTTGTTTTTGACGAGATGTCCAATCTTAGTATTACCGTTGAAGAAACATACAATGCATATGTGCTTTCAAGTGATGAAGGATTAAAATTCAACGTTGAGGAAGAATTAAAAAGTGGAAACGTCTATGCTAAACTGTGGAATTCGACCGGTTTGAAAAATGCTTACGGGATGCCTCTTCGTGTGGGCAATAAAAATGTTGGTACCGTATGGGTGCTTGCAGACCGGATCAGTGAGGAATTGCTCAAGGGTATTTGTGCCCAGATATCAGTTTCCATAGCCAATATAAAAGCAAACGAAAAACTTATCGCGTATAAGAAGCAATTGGAAGTGGAAAATGACTACCTGAAAGAGGAGATCAAGACCATCCATAATTTTTCCGACATAGTTGGAAGCGGAGAGCGGATGCAGCAGGTGTATCACCTTATATCCCTGGTGGCGGCATCCAATTCGACGGTGCTGGTATGGGGCGAGACCGGTACAGGCAAGGAGCTGATCGCGCGAGCCATTCACAACGCATCCCCACGAAAGGACAAACTGATGGTAAAGGTCAATTGTGCCGCCCTGCCGGCCAACCTGATCGAAAGCGAATTGTTCGGCCATGAAAGGGGGGCCTTTACCGGCGCCGTGGACAAGCGCATCGGTAAATTTGAACTGGCCAACAACAGCACCATCTTCCTTGATGAGATCGGTGAACTGCCCTTGGAATCACAATCCAAGTTATTGCGGGTCATCCAAGAGCGTGAGCTGGAACGGCTGGGCGGAAAGCAGACCATAAAGATCGATGTGCGGTTGGTGGTGGCGACCAACCGGAACTTGGAAGAGGAAGTAAAGGCGGGTCGCTTCCGGGCGGACCTGTATTTCCGCCTGAACGTATTCCCGATCGAGCTGCCCCCTCTACGGGACCGTCGCGAAGACATTGAGCCACTCACACACCATTTTATCCAGAGATATAGCCGCGCCACAGGTCGAAAGATCAGGAAGGTCTCCCCAAGGGTGATCCAACGGTTGGAGAGTTATAGCTGGCCCGGGAATGTTAGGGAGCTGGAGCATTTGATCGAGCGAAGCATACTGCTGACCACGGATGGGGTGCTGCACGACGTGTATATCCCCCATAATACGGACGGGGGCAAGCAGGATGAGGCGCTCCTTCTCGATAGCTCGCTGGAGGAAATTGAACGCAGTCATATCATACGGACCCTGCGACGCTGTGCTGGCAAAGTGTCTGGCGCGGGCAGTGCTGCCGAAGTATTGAAGATACCGGGCAACACACTGCACTCCAAGATGAAGAAGCTCGGTGTCAGTAAGAGTGATTACTTCTCTTGATCGTGATCTGATCCGCCTGGATGGGCCTGCTGTGATCGCGCTGTCGTAAGTACGTGCAGAGCTTCAGTCCCTCGGTGGTCCAACTGGGCATGGTGGCGATGCATGCCGCCGTCATTGGACCGGTCCGTGCTTCTTGATATGCACCTTGCCTGAGCTGTTCGCTTCTCGATAATGGATGACCTGTGCGATCCGCTGACAGCGGAACACTTTGCTTCAAGACCCTACTCCTTGGGCGATTGGTCAGCGCGGCCCCTTAATGAAGGGAAGGCAATATGTTTTCACGAAATACAGTGATGTATTCCTTGCTGAGAAATTGGCATACCGCTGATCATCAGTCACTTGATCAGTTGGCACGACGTTTCCCAAGTGGAGGGGAAACAACCAATAACCAAAAAAACAATAAAATGAACACGCTAAAACTGAAGGACGGAACGAAGCTCTACTACAAGGACTGGGGAACCGGCCAACCCATTGTCTTCCACCATGGATGGCCGCTTACCTCCGATGATTGGGATGCACAAATGATGTTCTTCCTGCATCACGGATTCCGTGTGATCGCTCACGATCGAAGGGGTCATGGCCGCTCTTCGCAACCAACCAACGGACACGAGATGGACACCTACGCCTCCGATGTAGCGGAATTGGTCGCCCATCTGGATCTGAAGAACTCCATTCACATTGGGCATTCCACCGGTGGTGGCGAGGCCATCCGATACGTGAACAAGTATGGGAAGAACCGGGTGAGCAAAGTGGTTTTGATCAGCTCGGTCACACCGGTGATGGTCAAGAAGGAAAGCAATCCGGAGGGGATCCCGATCGAAGTGTTCGACGGTATACGGGAGCAGACATTGAGCAACCGACAACAATTCTATGCTGATTTTTCCATCCCGTTCTATGGATACAACAGGGAAGGTGCGGCCGTGAAGGAAACGGTGCAAAGAAATTTGTGGCGGCAGGTAATGATGGGTGCGGTCAATGCGCATTACGAATGCATCAAAGCATTTTCCGAAACGGATTTCACCGAGGATCTGCGGTCAGTTGAGATCCCGACATTGGTCCTGCACGGGGAAGATGATCAGATCGTGCCATATCAGGACGCGGCTTTAAAGGCAGTGAAGCTATTGAAGAACGGTACGCTCAAGACCTATCCGGGCTTCCCCCATGGCATGCCTACTACGGAGTCGGCGACCATCAATAAGGACATCCTGGAATTCATCCGGCCTGAACAGGCAGAAGCAAAGAACCGGACCAAGAGAACCGAAGTACTTGAAGGTGCCGGCAGCTAGGCAACTGATCAGTCTTCGCCTGAATGAGAAAGGGCCGCCTCCACAGAGGTGGCTCTTTCCTTTTGGGGGATCCAGGGGACGCGGATGCCTCGATTACAGACGCACGAGGGTCCATGCGATCAGGCAAATGTTCCGCTGCATCGCATGTCTCCCTCAGGGTTCACGATGCTCATTCTTTCTTGTTCAGTTGCTCCATTTTTCCCTGCTCCCTTTCTTCAATGGTGCGGGAAGAACTTTAGCTGGTCAGGGCAGCTGGTGCATTGGTCCTGGACGGCCTCCCTCTGAGGGCTTGACAGCGTTGCTCGGTGCAGGCTTGTTCGCGGCGCTTCAACAGGCCGCCGCAGCTTAAGACCTACACCCCCTTAATGAAGTGAAGCCTGGCATGTTTTCACGAAATACAGTGAAAACGACTGCGATAGATATTTCATACAACGTTGATAATCAGATATATTATCGATTGGCACAGCCTTTTCAAATTGGAGGGAAACAAACCAACAATAAAAAGACCGCATCATGAAAACCTTAGTAGTTGGAGGCACTGGCCTCATCGGAACCAAAGTCGTTAGGAATCTGCGAGAAGCGGGTCACCAGGTGATCGCTGCATCCCCGTCAAACGGCATCAATACCATCACGGGCGAAGGGCTGGCTGAGGCCTTGAACGCCACGGAGGTCGTTATTGACCTCGCTAATTCGCCATCTTTTGAGGATACGGCGGTCCTCGAATTCTTCCGCACAGCGGGCAGTAATCTATTGGCCGCAGAGATCAGTGCCGGGGTGAAGCATCATGTCGCACTTTCCATTGTCGGCGTGGACATCATGCAGAACATCGGATACATGCGGGCCAAGAAAGTACAGGAAGAACTGGTCAAAGGATCAGGTGTGCCATACACCATCGTCCGGAGCACGCAATTTTTTGAATTTATAAAAGGCATTGCCGACCAGGCAACGGTGGGAAGTGAGGTGCACTTGTCAGATGTGAAGTTCCAACCGATCGCAGCGGAGGATGTGGCCGCTTTTGTCACAAAGTATGCGCTCATGGCCCCGCTTAATGGAAGGGTGGAGATCGCCGGTCCGGAGCGCTTTGACATGTATGAGATCGTGGAGCGATACCTGCAACGTGCCAATGACCCAAGAAAGGTGGTGGCAAATGGCAGGCCCCAGTACTACGGTGGTGACGTGAGCCGCACTGCGTTGGTCCCGGCGGAGCAGGCGGAATTGGGGAGCATCAATTTCGAGCAGTGGTGGAGCGATCAGTCCCCCAAGGCCTGAGCATTGACGACCAGCGAAATAGGAACCAACAAACACAGACCAAAAATGAAAAACTACGCATCTCTTTCCGATACACTTTCCGAACTGAAGGGAAAGGGCTATAAAGACGATTTCGACATCGATACCGGCTGCCTCTATTGCGGCGATCTGGACATGAGATTGGACCCTGGCGATTTCCATGTCGATGAGACCTATCAATTCAAAGGGGATGTAGATCCTGAGCATCCCTTGCTCTATGCCATATCGACGAGTTCCGGGGCCAAGGGTCTGGTGATGGACAAGCACGATATCATGGCAGGAAAGAAAACCACCTTGAAACAATTTCAAAGCCTTGTTGATGCCTTGGCCGACCTGGGCAGAAGGGGATACAAAGCGGATTTTGAGATCGAGCCAACCTGTCTCTACTGCAGTGAACTGAATTTGCGGCTGCAGCCGGAAGAATTCAAAGTGACCGAAGTCTACCGGTTTGAGGAGAATTCAAGTCCAGAGGACAATTCTGTGCTCTATGCGATAGAATCCTCGGATGGCGTGAAGGGGACGTTGGTGGATGCTTACGGTACCTATGCCGAGAACATGAGCTTTGAAATGGCCCAGAAATTAGGGATGGGGCGCACTGGGTCACAGGTCCAACACGATCATGCCGAAGGGAAGTGATCCTTCTCAAACAAGACCAACAGATGCGACAAAAACAGAACGGAATGGTCAATGCTCAATGGGAATCAAACCCTACTGATGGAATGGACGCCTATGCAACCACATCACTAAGGAAGGAGCGGTCCTTCAGGGAGGCGGAGAGGATGTTTCCCGACCTCAAACAGGATGAACTGAATGCCGGAATTGCCATTCATCATCATCCGAAGAGGATGGCCGGTATGCTCGCCATTCATGGAGCGAACAACTTGAAAGAAGAGCTGCCCGCACTGGATAGATACGTTGGAATCATGGATCACCTTCTTCCCGGGATGGGGACAAGTGAGGGAAGTGAGTTCATGGATGATGCCATCCGGATGAAGGATCAACCATTCACCCAAGCGGGGCACATGGGAAGGAATAAGGTGAGACGGTCGTGGTACAGATAGGACGGCATGCCGGATAAAGAAAGATCAAGTCTAAGCACATCTAACATGTACAAGCGAGGAGAATTAGCGTCGGAGGTGGCCTTATGTTGGCCCCCAAAAAGATCAGGATCGGGAAAGGCCCCGAATAGAACGAAAAGCCTGAAAATAAGCACCAGTGCGTGCTGTGATCCGTGCAGTTGCTTGACCGGTCTCGCTCTATCGGAGGAAATGGTCTCCAATGCATTTAAGGTTCAAGGTCCGCCGTCCTCCGCTGCGGGTGTTGTTCCTGCAACGTTGAGGTGGATCACCCAAATGGAGGATCACATTCCCTTGGTAGATCAATTCTCTTTCGGAGTGATCATTTCGGCCAAGCAGAATGATCTTAAAGTAGCTCAGTTGCGGTGCGTGCTTGGATCGATATGCCACGGACAGGCCGGATATGGTTTAGCCCTTTGCCTTCCGACGGATCGCGGGTCGCAAATTTTCAATTCCTTACTGAATTTTCTTCGCGACACGAAGCTTCAGGTCTACACGTCATCGCGCTTTGCCCAAAATCCATTGTACAGCCAATTTCTGATCAATTTCATTTATAGGTCCAAGATTGTCTCCAGCTACGATGGAGCCCTCCCAAGGTGAATTCTCAATCCATGCACCCGGTGCGCATTACCGGCCTTCGGCCATCGATCCAACTCATCTGCGTTTGACGCATATAGCGCAGGCCGCCCGGAGGGGGCGAGCTACCCTCACTATGAACACCCACTCAGTAACTGCTATTCACTTGGTCAGCATAGCTTACAAACTTGCCTGTCGGTGAATTGTAACGGAACAAGCCGCCGCGGGTGCCGACCCAAATAGTGCCTTCCAGATCTTCCACGATGGAAAAAACATCGGAATTGGCAAGGCCGTCTTCCGTTGAAAATCGGGTAAAGGCTTTTCCGTCGTAGCGGCAGAGCCCACCGTTCCCGGTGTTCCATTTCGTGTCGCTGCCGAGCCAGAGGTTGCCTTTTGTATCGGCGTATAGGCAATTCACATTGTTGCTGCACATGCCGTCCTCAACGGTGAGGTGGGTATAGCCGCTGCCGTCATACCGGCAGAGGCCATCGTACAAATTCGCGAACCAGATGTTCCCCGTGCTGTCTTCAAGGATCCCCATGATCTGGGAACTGAAACAGCCGATCACAGGAGTGAAGCTGCCTATAGAGGTATCGTAGCGGCACACGCTTCCGGCCCTTTCGCCGAACCACAGATCCCCTGCATTGTCTTTCAGGATGGCCTGAACGAAGTTGCTGCCCAAGCCCTGCTCCTTGGTGAAATTGATAACGGCGCCAGAAGCGGGATCGTAACGGCACACTCCCCAGCCGTTGCTGCCTATCCACATGTTGCCTGCCTTGTCTTCCGCAATGCAATTGACGTTCAGGTCGCACAGACCTGCCTTGGCCGTAATGTCGGTAAAGGACCGGCCATCATACCGCGAAATGCCCTTGTCAGTGGCGAACCAAAGATCCCCGGCCCTGTCTTCAAAAACAGATTCGATCGTGTTATCGTTCAGTCCATCCTGCTGTGTAAAATGGCGGAACGTCCCTGAGTTGGTATCATAACGGTACACGCCTTCACCCGAAGTGCCGAACCAGAGATCGCCTGATCTATCCCGCAGTGCGCAGCGGAATGTGTAGCCGTCCGACTGCCCATGGCAGGAAGCGGTGGAGATCAGTACCATCCAAGTGATCAGCGGGTAGTGTTTTCTCATTTCATCAGTCCGGATCCTGGCGCTACGCCGTTTGCCCTTGCCTTGTACTGCCCACCTCCGGTCGTCAGTGCAGCTCATCCTCGTTGACGAAAGTACCGCAGCCACCGGAAGGTGTACTGGTTGCTGGCACTCTCGATGGCGTTGCGTCTTCCGTTGGCTCACCTCAGTGTCCTGCGGACCGTGGAGATCAATTAATGATCTCTCCTTTATTGTTCGCCAACCTCTCTCGCCATTTTTGGATCTCCTCCGATGCCATTCTCATCCAATCCGTTGCTTCACCCGTGATCTTCAACGGCGCTTCGGAGCGATAGGAGCGTGTGGGGTTGCCGGGGAATTTTTTGTCCGTGACGTTCGGGTCATTTTCAAAACTCCCTGTGGGTTCAACCTTATAGACACGTTCACTGCCATCACCTTTGGCCAATGCGGCGGCGAGGCCAGCCCCATTCTTAAGGGCCGTGAAATAGATGTGATTCATCTTGAGTTCCGGCTTGTAGTTGGAACTGCCTCCTGCGGTGAGGAGTTCACCGACCTGCAGGTCGGCCCTGGTGCCGTGATAAAAGGGGCCTGTGTCGGACGGGCTGTCCTTGAACGAGGCTGCCAGCTCCAAACTCTTCCTTGCCTTTTCCGGTTCGTTCAGTTCCTCTTGGCATTTGGCCATGTGCAAGTAGAGGGAAGGGAATGCACTCTTTACCGTGACGTCATTTATTTCTGAGCCCAACTGTAGGGCGGCCTCGTACCATTTTAACCGGTCGCGAGCATTGGTTTGATGCCGGGCCACATAATGGGCCGCAATGAATTTCTCAAAGTCGGTCGTCGATCCATTCCAAGCTTGCATAAAGAGCTTGCTGGCTTCTTCAGGCCTGCCTGCATCTTCCATGCCCATGCCTTGAAGGCAGAGTTTGATGATGCTGTTGTTGGGACTGAATTCCATGGTTTATCGGTTGTGACCATCCCGGTCCATCAGGGTTTGCCGAACATGCCGCAGGCCGCCGGGAGGCGGTCCGATAGGTAGCACCCGCCCTTTCAACGGGCCTTTCGCGTCCGCGCTTACCAGCCACCGCCACCGCCGCCACCGCCACCGCCACCGGAAAATCCACCGCCGCCAGAACCGCCGCTACTGCTCGAAGGTGGTGTGCTGGAGGATTGCACGCTGTTGGAGAACGAGCTATTGATGCTCTGCGAGAACAGGCCGTAGTTGATGATGGAACCGCTGTACCAGCCGGGGTGGTAGCTCTGGTCGATCATGGACCTGCTGATCATGTCCTGGAAGCGGTCGCCCCAGATCTTCTCCACCCCGAACGCGATGGCGTAGGGGAGGTACTTCTCGAAGATCGCCGGCGTCATCGTCGGTGGATTGAAGTGCTGGATCTGCTTCTCCTCCGCCGCGCTCAGGTACATCTTGAAGCCCAGCAGCCGCGACCGCAGGGCCTGCTTCTCCAGACTGGGCTTTTTGATGAGGTAACTGTAGATGAGGAACAGGATGAAGTTCACCACCAGGAAGGCGATCAGGTACATCACATCGTTGTCGCCCCAGAGGGCGTTCCGCATGAAGTAGAAGGCCGCAAAGCAGGTGATCAAGGTGAGGATGGGGACCAGCCAGAATTTCACATTGTTGCCCTTGTTGAGGAAGGCGTACCACTGCGAGGTGAGCGAGCTCTTGAATGCCGAGGCCATGCTCTCAACGCGCGGATCGTAGGTGCCGTCGAAATCAAAACTCTTCTGGCCGGTGTTGAACATGCGGCCATAGAGTTCCTGTTCTTCCTTGGGCAGGCCTGTGCCTTCCTTCAGTTTTATGAGGGCATAGGTCTTCCTGCTGATCAAGCCCAGCAGCTGTTCGCTCTTTTGCTCATCGATCCGGACCAGCCCCTTGACAGCCAGGTCGATCATGGCCGGGGTGATCAGGGAATTTCCGAAGCTCCCGTCCATGACCATCCCTACCGATGCGGGTGACATGGCATCTGGCGGATCGAAGAGGGGGATCACGGTCGGCATCTCCGGGTCGCGGCCGAACCGGATCCACGTGACGGCATAGTAGAGCAGGAGCAGAAGGCTGATGATGCCGCCGATGATCGGCACTGCATGCTGCTCGAAAAAGGTCGGTGGCGGCGGTTCGGTCACCACGCCTTTCTGGAAACCCACGGCCACGGTGAGGCCTTCATTCGGGTACAACGCGCGCCCCTGGAAGTTGACCGTGTTCCCATCGCTTACGGAGGAACTGCAATCACTTTCGGTGGAACCGTACTCCCCCGTGTAGCAAGCGGTCTGTTTCACTTGGGCCGAGGCGGGCAGGTGGATGCTCGCCGAAATGCTGTCGATCTCGAAGTTCCAACCGTTGCCGTTGACGTTCCAATAGATCTCATCGTAGCTGGGGAAGAAACCGACCTGGCCTTGCGTGCTGTAGGTGATCCGGTAGAGGTAGTCGCCACTTTCCAGCAAGGTGTTCTTGTCGCCCACATAGATGATGAACTGTCCGTCTTCGGTTTCGGTGTGGTACGGTGAAGACGTGCCGCCCATTTGGACATCGCCGATGTCATAGTGCACCTTGATCTCCCTGCCGTTGTGGTCCTTGAAGGAAAGCGGCAGCTTCCGGACGATGCCGCGTTTGAACTCGATGCCCTCCACATGCGCGTTGATGTCCTCCGTCACTGTCAACCGGCCATCCGGCGCCACGGTGAGGTCCGTGTGGAAGAAGTTGATCTTTTCGGGCTGTCCGTATGCGGAGAGCACCGCGACCACTGAGGTCAGGAGCAGCCAGCGCCGCATCACGAGAACTTGACCTGTGGAGCCTGTTTCTGGGCCTGGTCCTCCAGTTCGAAGAACGCTGACTTCGAGAAGCCGAAGGAATTCGCGATCATGTTGCTCGGGAATTTCTCGATCAGCGTGTTCTGCTCGCGCACATTGCCGTTGTAGTAGCGCCGCGATTTCTCGATGTCGCCCTCCACTTCGGACAGTTTGTTCTGCAGGTCCAGGAAGTTGGCGTTCGCCTTCAGGTCCGGATAGCGCTCGGCCACGGCCATGAGGTTCACCAGCGAGCCTTTCAATGCATTCTCCGCCGCCTGCTGGCCTTCCACGGTGGTGGCCTGCTGCGCCGCGGCCCGTGCACGGGTCACGTTCTCAAAGGTCTCCTTCTCGTGCGTGGCATAGCCTTTCACCGTTTCCACCAGGTTGGGGATCAGGTCGTAGCGCTTCTTCAACTGCACATCGATGCCGCTCCACGCTTCGGCCACCAGGTTCTTCAGCCTCACCAACTGGTTGTAGATCCCGATGGCATAGAAGGCCACCAGTACGACAAGTCCGACGATCACTGCGAGTACGATCATGTTGGGGGTGTTTCAGGAATGGAGGTCGAATATAGCGCCGCCTGTATCCGGTCTTCGTTGCCATGTGTTATGCGGCATCGCGGTGGGATAGGCGGGCGTGAACGGTCCTCGATCGCCTCAATGCCCCGATGCTTCAATTCCTCCAAACGGTCCAGTTGACTGCACACAAGCGTGGAAGGCCCCCGGAACTGCCGGACTACTTTCGCGCCGCGCTCCGCATTCGATCAATGGGCCGCGAATGGAATGATCAAGAAGATGATGGTGGTAGTGGGCACGCGCCCGAATTTCATTAAGGTCACGCGCTTCAAGAAGGTGGCCGCCGAGCGCGGCATGCAGCTGAGCCTAGTCCACACCGGCCAACACTATGACGACCGCATGAGCACGGTCTTCTTCGATCAGTTCGGTCTGCGCCCGGACCATTTCCTCAACACGCCGCAAGGCACGCCGGCCACGCAGATGGGCCACATCATGATCGGTCTCGAAGCAGTGGCGCGGGAGGAAAAGCCGGACATGCTGATGGTGCCAGGTGATGTGAACAGCACGCTCGCAGGGGCGTTGGTGGCGAATAAGATGGGCGTGCTTTTGGGCCATCTGGAAAGCGGCCTGCGCAGCGGTGACATGGGCATGCCCGAGGAGATCAACCGCATCCTCACCGACCGCATCACCGATGCCTTCTTCGTTACCGAGCAAAGTGGGATCGATCATCTGCTGGCAGAAGGGCGATCGCAAGAGAAGATCCACTTCGTCGGCAACACGATGATCGATACGCTCGTGGCATTCGATGCCGAGGTGCAAGCAGCGCCAGTGATGGCTGAACTCGGACTGGGCAAAGGCGGACATGTGCTGATGACCATCCATCGCCCGGCCACAGTTGATTCGGAAAGCGAACTCGCGAAGCTGGCGGAGCTGATCGCCTTCATCGCGAAGGACAGGAAGGTGGTCTTCCCCGTGCATCCCCGCACCACGGCCAAGTTGAAGGCGAGTGGACTATTGGACCGCTTGGAAGCGATGAAGAACCTGGTGATGACGGCGCCGATGGACTACTTCGGATTCCAAAAGCTGATCGCCACGGCGGCCTTCATCATCACCGATAGCGGCGGCATCCAAGAGGAGACCACCTATCGCCAGGTGCCCTGCCTCACACTGCGCCCGAATACCGAACGGCCGATCACCATCACGCTCGGATCGAACCGGCTCATCAACTTCGACCTCGACGAATTGGCCTCTGCCATCGCGGACATTGAAGAGGGAAGGGCACGGCGCGGGGAAGTGCCTCCTCTCTGGGACGGCCATGCCACGGAACGGGTCTTCGACGCTCTCGCCACGCTGTGATCCTCTACCTCACATACAACGACCAGCCGTCCGGCGTCTATTGGAGCCAGGTGACGGATGTGGTGGAGCACCTGAACACGGTCGGTGGTGAGGGGGTGAAGTTGGTCGCGCTGGTGAGCCTGCGCAACTTTCGTTCGACGCGCAGAATGATCAAGCAGCACAGTGCGAGCGCGCTGGTGTTGCCGATGGTGCCCACGATGCGGCGGTGGAGAAAGAACGCCACGCTCCTGGCCTCAGCGTGCCGTCGATTGAAGCCCTCGGGCATCATCTGCCGTGGCCCCTTCGCCACATGGATGGCCCTGCGCATGCGCGACCGTGGATTGACGAAGAAGGTCTGCTATGATGGTCGAGGCGCATATGCGGCGGAGTGGGAGGAGTACCGCGTGATCAATGACGATGCACTCATAGCGCAGCTGCGCCCGGTGGAACAGGACGCCGTAATGAAGAGCGACTTCCGCTTGGCCGTCAGTCATGCGCTGGTGGATCATTGGCGTGAACGCTACGGGTACACGGGCAACGAGCATGTGGTGATCCCTTGCACATTGGCGTCTGCTTTTGTGCAACCGTTGAATGCGCGCGTCGATCATGACGGGATGCGATTCATTTATTCCGGTTCTGCCGCAGGCTGGCAATCCTTCGAGGAACTCTCGGTCTTGGTGGATGGGATCATGGAGCAGCCCGGTACATCGGTGCTGTTCCTGAGTCCGGATGATCCGCATATCACCGCGCTGGTGTTGACGTATCCGCAACGGGTGAAGCGGGGCTGGTCATACGCTGCGGAAGGAGTGATGGAAGAACTGGGAAGAAGCGACATGGGCGTCCTCTTCCGCGAGGAGACCCTCACCAATCGTGTGGCCTCGCCGACGAAGTTCGCCGAGTACCTCGCCTGTGGCCTGCCGGTGTTGATCAGTCCGGGATTAGGCGACTTCAGTGATCTGGTGGTGAAGCATGACCTCGGCGTCCTTCATGCACCAGGCGAGGCATTGCCGACATTCATGCCCACCACTGCGGCCGATCGCAATCGCTACCGCTCATTCGCTCTTGCGCACTTCACGAAGTCCGCGTACGACGCGGAGTACAAGGTGCTGTTGGGCAATTTGTCGTGATCGTTCACTCAAAACTCGGGGCCGTTGTTTCCCGTAACTCCTCCGTTCGCGGCTACTTTCGCGCCATGGCCAAACGCATCTTGATCACCGGCGGCGCGGGCTTCATCGGTTCCGCGCTCAGCGCCTATATGCAGGGCCGAGTCAAGTAGCGGCGGAATCAACACGGGGAGCTTCCTAACTTGTCCACATATCGCCCCGATACCCCATGCGCATTCTACTCATCACTGACGGGATCTATCCATTCGTCATGGGCGGAATGCAAAAGCACTCCTACTACTTGGCCAAATTCCTGGGCAGGAAATGTGAGCATGTGCATGTGGTACATTGCATGCCGTCCGGTCGGCCGGGAAGTGAGTTTGACCTGCCGGAATTCGCGGACTTTAGCAAGGACACGGTTTCTTTTCAGGCCATGCCGTTCCCTGTCGAAGGCTGGTTGCCGGGCCACTACCTGCGAGCGAACAGACTTTATTCGGAGCAGATCCGCTTATCCGTGCAGGAGCGATTGGGCGAATTCGACCTTATCTATTGCCAAGGCCTTACGGGTTTGGCCTTTGTCCGGGAAAAGCGGGTCCGGGGGCTTCCTGTCCCGCTGGTCGCCAACCTGCATGGCTACGAAATGTTCCAAGCTCCGCCTTCGATAAAGGCCAGGCTGCAGCGCGGTGCATTGCGGCACATGGCCCGTGAAATAACGCTGGGTTCCGATGCGGTATTCTCGTTCGGTGGAAAGATCACCGGGATCTTGGAGCAGATGGGTGTGCCACTGGAAAAGATCCTCGACTGCCCGATCGGTATCGAGGAATCCTGGTTCGTGAGGGAGGTCCGCGCCACTGAAATAGACCGACGCACGTTCATTTTTGTCGGGCGCGATGAGCGCAGAAAAGGGATAGTGGAATTGAACACGGCCGTTCGACTCTTGCCTTGGTCACTGCGTGAGCGGGCCAGATTCCACTTCATCGGGCCGATCGATGAGGGAAGTCGGCTGGACGACCCGCAGGTGACCTACCACGGCCCGATCAGGGAAGAGGGCCGGATACGCAGGCTGATGCGCGACGCGGACATCCTGCTTTGTACGAGTTATTCCGAGGGCATGCCCACGGTGATCATGGAGGGAATGGCCTCAGGTCTTGCGATCTTGGCCACCGATGTGGGGGCGATAAGTCAGCAAGTGAACATGAACGGCTGGTTGCTGCCAGGTCCTGACCCTGCGGCCATAGGAGCGGCCATGAGTGAGGCCATCCGGATGTCGGCGAACGGCTTGGACGCCAAGAAGCGGTTGTCCCTTGCGAAGGCCCGCGAGTATTTTATCTGGGAACATGTGATCGAGCGGAAGCTGGCACTGCTCTCCGGTCTGGTCGATCGGACCCGCGCACACCCTGATATCAAAGCGTAAAGCACGGAGCATTCCGCCGAGCGAATGTGAGAGCACCGCTTCGGTTGCACGGGGAGGCCTATAGCGTTGCACCCCTTCGGGTCCAACGAGACCAACCGGCATCTCTTGGCCCCGGATCCGTTCAGATCAGCACCTCGTTGATCAATCGGTCCGTGATCGGGCCTAGCAAAACGGCGCTGTGGTCGGCCTCCAGATCGATCTCGATCTTGCGCTCACCGCTGATGATGCGAGGTAATTCCCTTACCAACTCATCCACTCGCATTGATGCGCCAAGTTTGCGTTCCACAATGGTGCGGCTCACCAGTCCGGGTTCGCCAATATGGAGCACTGGTCGGCGCAAGTAAAAGATCTCGTTGAACTTGGTGCCAAGGAGATTCTTGTTCACGTTCGGTATGAAGGTGAGTACGAGGTCTGCATCCGCGATACGCTGGAAGATCTCCTTGGGCGGTAGGGTGATATTGAATCGGACCTGTTCCGCGAGACTGCGTGCATTCACCTTTTCTTCATACGCCTTTGTTCCATGGCCGGTGATAAAAAGGTCCAGCTTTGACTTAGCAAAGGCGCGTGGGTTGTTCACACGGAGCGCTTCAAAGGCGCGCAGCACTTGTTCGAAGTAGACCTCCGCCTCTTCGGCCCCGTAAAGGCTGCCCGCATACAGCATCCGAAATACACCATCCGGCTCTTGCGAGGTCCGTCTTCTAAGTTCATCCAGATCAATGGCGTGTGGCAAAGTGACAAAGCGGTCCGCCGCCCCTCCGTATGTCATTCGCAGGTGTTCGACAATATTTGCATGCGGAGAAATGAGCTTATCAAAGGCTTTCGCAACAAGGGATTCTTTTTCGCGCTCGTCTGCCATGCGCTTTTCGCTCATTGAACTCTGCCCGTAGTAGGGTCCCCAGGTCCAAGGATCCCGGAAGTCGGCCACCAGATGGATCCCGGGAATTCGCTGTTTCAGCTCTGCGGCATGTGAGAGAAGGCTGAAGGGCGCACCGGTGACAATAACGTTCCGGATGCCATGCTCGGCGATGAGTTCTTCGGCCTTGTATAGCAATTGTTTTCTCCAGAAGATGGTGCGGTCATACCAGTTGCCCTTGGTAAGCAGCGGAAGCAGCTGGAGCCATACTCGGTAAATCACCTTCTCCCGGATGCTTGTCAGGGGCTGCTTCATCAGCACCGTGGGGTAGCGCTGCGGAAGTGGATGCGCGATGATGTTCGGATACTGTACGTCCGCGATCCATAGCGAGGGCTTTCCATCCTTGGGACCGGTACTGCGGATCACATGCACCGGATGTCCGCGCCGGGCCAACTCTTTGGCGAACTTTGCCCAGCGCCTGCCCCCGATGCCGAACACCGGCGGGAAACTGTGACAGATGATGAGTATTGGTTCCCCTGGCGACATGAGCGGCGAAGTTAGCCGGGCACTAGGAGTGAAAAGGGAGGTTGTTAGCTTGCCGCCTTCTCTAAATGGACAGACACGCGATCATAACCGGCGGTGCCGGCTTCATCGGAAGCCATGTGGTGGACCTCCTGCTCGCCGAAGGCGGATGGCAGGTGACGGTGGTGGACAACTTCGATCCCTTCTATCCCCGCCCGGTCAAGGAGGCGAACATCGCGCAGCATCGGAACAATTCCGCCTTCGAACTGGTCGAAGGGAATATCCTGGATGCAGCAGTGATGCATCGCGCGTTCGCGCGATCGGCCGGCAAGGCTCCGGTGGTCCTGCATTTTGCGGCCAAGACCGGGGTGCGCCCGAGCATGGCTGACCCATTGGGCTACCATCGCGTGAACACCACCGGCACGCTGAAACTATTGGAGCATGCGCGAGAGGCGGCTGCCTCGCATTTCATTCTGGCCAGCAGCAGCAGCGTCTATGGCGAAGCGCCCGATGCGCCGTGGCACGAGGACATCACCGCGCTTCATCCGATCAGCCCCTACGCCGCCTCCAAGATCGCGGCGGAGGAATTCCTTCAGGTGCATGCGCGGCTGCATGGCATGTGCGCCACCGTGCTCCGGTTCTTCACCGCGCACGGTCCCCGCCAACGCCCCGATCTGGCGATTCATGCTTTCTTCCGTTCCATCGAGGAGGGGATCCCGTTGCGGCAGTTCGGCGATGGAAGCAGTTCGCGGGACTACACCTACGTCAGTGATATCGCGCGGGGCGTGCGTGCCGCGATCGACCGTGACGCGAGCGGCGCCAAAGACGGAAAGGCCTTTGAGATCTTTAATCTGGGAAACTCCCATGCGACGGCACTGCTTGAGCTGATCGCCGCATGCGAGCAGCAGCTGGGGCGCAACGCGGTGATCGATCGCCAGCCCTCCCAGGCAGGGGATGTTCCACACACCTGCGCGGATATCACCAAGGCCGGCGCACAGCTCGGCTATGCACCGGACACTTCGCTCTCCGAAGGTCTTCAGCAGTTCCACATCTGGTATGCCAGCATCCGCCCGATCAGAGCGGTATGACATGGCACTAAGCTTCCATGCGCACCATCGGCATCAGCCATAAGACGCGCTATTGGCAGCACCACTGCTTCAGCAATCCGCCTGCGGGCCATCGCTATGCACGTATGGCCGACATTCCTTGGCATATGGCGGGCATCGGCTGGGAGGCCTTGGCGAACACCAAGTACTTCGTTCCGCTGCGGACGCCCGACCTCTACCACACCTACAACGCCATCGTGGTGAATCCGCGGCCCTGGGTGGTGGAAGTGGAAAGCTACATGCCGCGTTTCCAAGGTCTGGATGCGCGCCATCCCTTGTTCCGCTGGGCCTTGCGGAAGATGGCCGGGGACCGGTGCAAGGCATTGCTCTTCACCAGCCGGAGCGCATTGGACCTGAACCGGGAGAAGCTCATCGCCGCCGGGGTGGACGAGGCGAAGATGTCCGTGGTGTACCGGGCTGTGGAGCGGTATGCACCGCAGGGCCGGGACCCCAAGCGCTTCACCATCCTCTTCGCCGGCAATGGCTTTTATCGCAAAGGCGGGTTGGAACTCCTAAAGGCCTTCCAACTGCTTGACCGCAGTGATGCCCGGCTTGTGATCATCAGCACACTGGAGACGGACTGGGGCGTTTTTCCATCCCCGGAAAATGTTGCTTGGGCGGAACGGACCATTGCCGACCATCCGCGTATTAGCCTTTATAGACGCCTTCCCCATGAAGCGCTCATAGACCACCTGCGCGCGGGCGATGCTTTTGTCAGCACCACCTTCGCGGATCCCTTCAACAATACCGTGCTCGAGGCTATGGGATGCGCCTTGCCGGTGATCAGCGCCACTACTGGCGCACTTCCCGAAGTGGTGGAGGAAGGTCGCAACGGTTGGCTGCTCTCTGTGGGGGACCGGACCAGCGGGGATATCGCGGAGGAGATCGCCATGCGCCTGAACCGATTGATGGACGATCCAGAGCTGCGCATCCGTATGGGGGGAGAGAGTTCGTTGATCGCACAAGAGAAGTTCGACATCGGAGTGCGCAATGCCGCACTCACGGAGATCTACGACCGGGCATTGACCTGAGCGCGAGAAGTCATTCGATGCTCGGCGTAGGCCCCGGGCTACATTTGGCCGCCCTCATTCAGGGGCGAAGGACCGCGGATGATCGACTTCGTTAAGACCCATTCCCAGTTCCTCTTGCTCATCGGCGTTTGGATCGTTGTGGCGGCCTTCGCTCCGCCGCTGCTCTATCTCATTCTGCCGGTCAGCGTCTTTCTCATGCGCCGCTCCGAGTTGTGGCCGGACATGCTCTTCGGCTTCATCATCTGTCTGGTCTTCTCGGATATGCATGAAAGCATCACCGCCATGGCGGTGATGAAGACCGCCAAATACACCTACATCATCGCGCTGTCCGTCATATTTCTTATGGACCGGGCCAGAATGATGCCGCTCTCCCGCGTTTTCGGCATCTTCCTGCCCTTCTTCATTTATGCCCTGTTTCCTATCGTGGCCTCTCCTGTGCCCATTCTTTCCTTGGCGAAGACGCTTTCATACGCACTGCTCTATCTCGTGGTGCCCAATTATGTGCTGTTCAATTTTAGGCGCTACGGCTGGGACTTTATGAAGCAGTTGATGCTGTTCATTACACTCATCCTGGTCACGCAAAAGCTGATGCCTCATCTCGCGCCTGAAGCGTGGTCCTATGTGGAGGACCGCTTCCGGGGCTATTTCGGTAACCCCAACGGACTGGCCATCTTCTGCTACCTGACCTTCTTGCTCTTCGCTGTGATCAATCACTTGCGTCCGGCACTGTTTTCACGGACGGCCAAGGTGGCCATCTACCTGGTGATCATCTACTATCTCTTCATTTGCGGTTCGCGCACCTCCTTGATGGCCACGATCATGTTCGTGCTCTTCATCCGCTTCTTCGCGATCTCTCCCTTCTTAGGTCTGTTGGTCTTCGCGGGTTTCATCGGCCTGTACGAAGTGCTCTCCAACAACCTGCCGGCCATCATCACTTCGCTGGGGTTGCAAGACTACCTACGGGTGAACACCTTGGAGGATGGCTCCGGTCGCTACGTCGCTTGGCATTTTGCATGGGAACAGCTCAATAGCGGCGGCTTCTTCCTGTTCGGAGGTGGTTTCTATAACGACGAGGTGATCATGCAAAAGAATTTCCAGCTCCTCTCCCGTATGGGCACTCAGGGCGGTGTCCACAATACCTACCTCAGCTTTTGGCTCGACGTCGGGATCGTGGGCCTGTTGATCTTCTTCCGCAGCCTCTTCCTGCTGTTCATCAAGGCATGGAAGCGCACCCCGTTGGCACCTGCCATCCTCTTTTCTGTGCTCTTTTCCATCCTCTATGAAAGCTGGTTGGTGGCTTCGCTCAACCCGTATACCATCCTCTTCCTGATCATCCTCACGATCATCTCTGAGGATGATATCATCCTCAGTAAGGAGGAGCACTTGGTCGTGGAGGAGGAGCCCGCACCCCTGACTCCCGGCCTCGTCCTGCCCGCGCGCTAACCCTTAGTTTCGCGACCCAACTCCTTGTCATGGCCCGGATCCTTGTCACCGGCGGTGCTGGTTTCATCCCCAGCGAACTCGCTATCCGTCTTTCGATGGACCCCGCCAACGAGGTGGTGGCCGTTGATGACCTCAGCACTGGCGACCTGCGCAAATTGGAATTGGAGAAGCATCCACGGGTGCACTTCATCAAGTGCGACGCCAATCGCTTCGAGGACATCAGCAGCATCTTCTACGCCTATCGGTTCGAATATGTATTCCACTATGCAGCCGTGGTGGGCGTGAAGCGTACGACGGACCATCCGGTGAGTGTTTTGCACGATATCGATGGGATCCGCAACGTGCTCGACCTATCCAAGAACACAGGTGTGAAGCGAGTATTCTTCAGCAGCAGCAGCGAGGTGTATGGCGAACCGGTGGAGATCCCCCAGAACGAGCACACCACGCCACTCAATAGCAAGTTGCCCTACGCCATCGTGAAGAATATCGGCGAGGCCTTCCTGCGCAGCTATCACAAGGAATACCGGCTGGATTATACCGTGTTCCGCTTCTTCAACACCTACGGGCCCAAGCAGAGCAAGGACTTCGTGGTGAGCAAGTTCATCCGTGCGGCCCTGCACAACGAGGACATCACCGTCTTTGGCGATGGCGCGCAGACGCGCACATTCTGCTACATCGATGACAACATCGATGCCTGCATCGCCGCCTTCACCCGGAACGAGGTGCTCAACGATGTGGTGAACATCGGCAACGACAAGGAGACCTCCGTGCTGGAGCTCGCCCAACGTATCATCGCGCTTGCCGGAAGCTCATCGCGCATCATCCACCTGCCGCCTTTGGAGGAAGGGGATATGACGCGGCGCATGCCGGACATCTCCCGCATGCGCGCGTTGCTGGGGCGTGAACTGTTGCCCTTGCATGAAGGCCTTGAGCGAATCTTGAAGGACCGCCGTTTCCTTTCCGAGTAGACGGGGCCAAGAATGCGAACAGGGACCGAAGTCCCTGTCCATCATTACGCTTGTGCGGTCAGAATTTGGCGCGGCTCTTCCGGCCGATGCGCTTCTTGCCACGCAGCCAGCTATACTGCGAGCGGTAGAAGTTGGACTGGCCCCTCAACACATAGCTGTATGAGAAGGTCATCATCATGTAGCTGTCGTTGTGGGTCGAATTGCCCCGTGGAGATCCGGGCCCGTACTGCACCGGATCAGGTATGGTGTTGTCCGGGTCGATCACATACTGGCTCTGGTCGGCCAATTGTGCGGCGAGCCCCGTCGCACCGCCGGGCAGCAAATTGGGATCCGCATAGACCGTGCTGGCATCATCGATGTAATCACTGAAGGTGGTGCGCCAGCCGAAATCCCAGCCGATGCGGTGGCGGCGCATGAAAGTGAAGTACACGCCGACGCCGGTGGGGATGGAGAAGCCGAGGCTGGAGTAGTCGTGCAGTTCCGTGTCCATATCGCGCAGGTCGTAAAACTCGCCGGTATGGTTGATCTGCCCTTTGGGGTTGCTGTAGTAGAGCGCCGCGCCCGCATAGGCGTAAAGCCTGAAGTCGGTACGATAGCGTCCGCGGCCACCGAAGTCATTGTCCTGGTAGAGTGTGAACTCCGGCCTGGCATAGAACTCGAACATGTCGTTGCGGAAGCTCAGGTTGCGGCCCACGCGCTCCGGGTTGGAGCTGAGATAGTCGGCGCCCTGCAGGCGGTAGTAGGAGAGGCCGGCATTCACCGAGATCGTATGCGTGATCCTTCGGCGTGCGAAGAGGGTGACAGCCCAACGGGTCTGGCTCAGTTGGGTGTCCCAAACGAAGTTGCGTCGCGCATCCTCGCTTTTGACCCCGCCGAATTCGCCGAGGTAGTTGGCACCGCCGAGTCCTCCGCCGAGGTCCCAGTCGTATTGCGCCCACGCGCTGCAGGTCATGGCCGTTGCCATCACCACCACCACCGTACCGCGTATCAGTTGGACCCTCATGTGCTTCAGTTACCGATCGACCGGCAAACTTAGGAAAATCAGCCATGCTTCTACGTTGGTTGGGGCCGATGGGATATGAACGATCCAATGGGAAGAGAAAATTCCTGTGTCCTCAAGGATTGAGGCAAGGGCGGGAATCGAATGCCGGCCGCTTCCTCAGCCCTCCAACTACCTTCGCGGCGCCACTGGAAAACCATTTGCACTGAGCGACCGCATCACCTCCCTTTTCGGCATACGCCATCCCTTGGTGCAGGCGGGTATGATCTGGTGCTCGGGCTGGCGGCTCGCTTCGGCGGTGAGCAACGCGGGCGGCCTGGGCATCATTGGTTCCGGATCCATGTATTCGGAGGTCCTGCTGGAGCATGTGCGCAAGTGCAAGGCCGCCACGGACCGGCCCTTCGCGGTGAACATTCCGATGCTTTACCCGGACGTGGAGAAGCACATCACCACCGTGATCGAAGAAGGCGTGAAGATCGTCTTCACCAGCGCGGGCAATCCCGGCACATGGACGCGTACATTGAAGGACGCGGGCATCACCGTTGTACATGTGACAGCCAGCGTGAAGTTCGCCCGCAAGGCCGAGGATGCCGGGGTGGATGCGGTGGTGGCTGAAGGCTTCGAGGCCGGTGGCCACAACGGCAGGGAGGAGACCACGACCATGGTGCTGGTGCCCTTGGTACGCGATGCGGTGCAAGTGCCAGTGATCGCGGCGGGCGGCATCGCTGACGGCCGCGCCATGCTGGCCGCCATGGCCTTGGGCGCGGACGCGGTGCAGATGGGCAGCCGTTTCGTCTGTTCGGAGGAATCCAGCGGACACGCCGCGTTCAAGCAACATGTGATGGAGAGCAAGGAGGGTGACACGTTGCTCACTTTGAAGGAACTGGCGCCAGTGCGGATGATGCGGAACGCCTTCTTCCAGGAGGTGCAGGCCGCCTACGCCCAATGCGCCGGCCCGGAGGAATTGAAGACCCTGCTCGGACGGGCACGCGCAAAACGGGGCATGTTCGAAGGCGAACTGGAGCAGGGCGAATTGGAGATCGGACAGGTGAGCGCGGGGATCCATGATGTGCTACCCGCCGCTGAGATCGTACGGCGCGTAATGGCGGAGTTCGACACAGCCAGGGAGACCTTGATCGCGCTTCGCCCAAGTGCAAATGATCCCCGTTGATATGCCTGGCGCAAACAGAATGGCCCGTTCAAGCGTCATCCCAGCGATACGGATCGCGATGAATAACCGTTTACCGGGCGTGCGAGACCTCTCCTTCGTGCTTCTCCTCGCCCTTCCGGTCTTGGCAAGAGCCACGGTCCTGGACCCGCCTTCCCTGCGCTGTACTTCGGTGGGGCCTGCGGGCGGAGCGACCCTAACGTGGGTGACCCCGCCGGACCCAACGGGTGAATTCCTGCAATACGAGATCTTCCGCTCAACGGTCGCTTCGGGGCCTTACACCTTGGTGACCGTGATCAACATCGCCGCGCAGACCACATACACGGATGCCGCCGCCGGGGCGAATACCGGTGCGCGCTACTACTACCTCACCACGGTCTCCACTTCAGCTCTTCCCAACACATCCGTCAGCAGCGATACGCTGTCCACCATCTTCCTTCAGGTGACGCAGAGCGTGCCTTTGGGAAGCGCCGTGCTGGATTGGAACCTGCAACACGCACCTCCAATAAGCACATCCGGCGCGTATTCGACCATCGACCTGGAACATCCCATCGGCACGTGGACCCTGCATGACAGTGTGGCCAACACGATGCATCACTGGTCGCAGGTTATCAGCATCTGCGATGATTCCCTGAACTACCGCATCCACCAGCCCGATGCCAGCGGCTGCGTTTCACAGAGCAATCCCACGGGCGCAGCCTTCCAGGACATTACGCCACCCACCATCCCCATCATCGTGAACGTGACGGTGGACACGGCGACCAATCAGACCACCGTGAATTGGAACCCCAGTCCGGAACTCGACACACACGGCTACATCATCGTGCTCGTGATGCCCGGAGGGAACACCATCCTCGATACGATCTTCGGTCGACTGAACACCACTTACGTGTGGCCCTTGAGTGATGCAGGGCAGGGACCGGAGTCCTACACCATCGCCGCCATCGACACCTGCCTCAAAGGCGATCCGCCCAGCCCGAACACCAGCGCCACATTTCCCGCGCACACCACCATCTTCCTCTCCACCAGCTACGACCGCTGTGCGGGAAGCATCCGTGTGACCCGCACGCCCTACGTGGGCTGGCCCGTGGACCACTATGAGATGTATGCCTCGATCGACAATTCCGCGATGGTCTTGATCGCCACGCTGGACACCTTGACCTCCACGGTGGTCCGCCCCAATGTGCAGACCGGCCATACCTATTGTTATGTGCTGAAGGCGATCGGCCTGCTGCCCGGTCAGACGTCGCTCTCCAACAAGGCCTGCCGCATGACCGTATACCCGCCGGTGCCCCAATGGAACTATGTGCGTACCGCGACCCTGACGGACGCGGACCATATTCTGGTCGTGGACAGCGTGGATGTAAACGCCTACAGCAGGCGACTGGTCCTGGAGCGCACTTTCAATGGTGAGCCATGGCAGGAGATCGCCAGCATGCCGGGCGGCACCGGGCCGGTGGTCAGTTTCACCGATCCGAATGTGAACACGGCCGAACGCAGCTATGCCTACCGCGTTGCCGTGGAGGACAGTTGCGGTGAGCGCGTCGTGGTGAGCAACCTCGGCACCTCCATACTGCTTACCGTCAGCCCGGACATTGACGGCTTCAACCGCTTGCGCTGGAATGGCTATGAGCAATGGGCCGGTAGCGTGGCCGGATACACCATCTTCCGCAGCATCGCCGACGCGCCCTTCGAGGTGGTCGGCAACTCGCCCGCCGGGATCTGGGAATTCGCGGACAACGTGGGAGGGTTGTACGACACGCCGGGCAAGTTCTGCTACTACGTGGTGGCTGATGAAACGGGAAACCCGGCGGGGATCGACGCGAGCTCGGTAAGCAACACCCTGTGCGTGGTGCAGCAGGAGGAGATCTGGGTGCCCAACGCCTTCATCGAAAGCGGCTACAACAACACCTTCATCCCCGTGCTGGCCTATGCCGATGTGGACCGATACGAGTTCACCATCTTCAACCGCTGGGGCCAGCAGATCTGGACAACTACCGATCGCTACAAGGCCTGGGATGGCCGTGTGGATGGAAGCACAGTTCCCCAAGGCGTCTACGCTTGGTACTGTTCTTTCCTTAACGGAGCGGGCAAAACGGTGGAGCGCCGAGGCACGGTGACCTTCCTGCCGGGATCTTGATCACGCACCGGACCGTGACCTTCTCTACCTGTGGCCCGGTTGCATGGAAGCTCGCACGGTAGCGGTTTTTCTGCGGCATCTGCGCCATCCGCGGAAGAACATCATCTGAGATCTGCATCACGTTTCCCGCCGGGGATCTACTTTTGTGCATGGAACGATCCACCTCCGCACTCGCCCCTGAACGTGGCGAACGCCCGGCCACAGAGGCCCTTCCCTTTTCCGACCGCTTCGCTGCACAAGGCTTCACGTATGATGATGTCCTGCTCGTGCCGGCCTATTCCGAAGTACTGCCACGCGCGGTGGACATCCGCAGCCGTTTCAGCCGGAACATCACGCTCAACCTCCCCATCGTCTCCGCTGCGATGGACACCGTTACCGGAGCCGACCTCGCCATTGCCATCGCTCAGCAAGGTGGCATCGGCGTGGTGCACAAGAACCAATCGATCGCGGAGCAGGCCGATGAAGTGCGCCGTGTGAAGCGCAGTGAAAGCGGCATGATCACCGACCCGGTGAAGGTCCTCGAAGGCGCCACGGTAGGCGATGCGCTTCGTCTGATGGCGGAGAACAAGATCGGCGGCATCCCTGTGGTGGATGCGGCGGACAAGCTCGTGGGCATCGTTACCAACCGAGACCTGCGCTTCGAGAAGAAGATGGCCAAGCCGGTGACCGAGGTGATGACAAAGGAGAACGTCATTACCGCTGAGCCGAAGATCACCATGGCGCAGGCAGCCGACATCCTGCAGGAGTACAAGATCGAGAAGCTGCCCGTGGTGAACGACAAGGGGATCCTCGTCGGGCTCATCACCTACAAGGACATCATCAAGCTGAAGCAGAGTCCCAATGCCTGCAAGGACCACCTCGGCCGCTTGCGCGTCGCGGCCGCTATCGGCGTCACCGGTGACAGCCTCGAACGCGCCACCGCATTGGTGGATGCAGGTGTGGATGCCCTCGTGATCGACACCGCGCACGGCCATCACATCGGCGTACAGGATATGCTGCGCACCATTCGCAAGGCCTTTCCAAAGGTGGACCTCGTAGTGGGCAATGTGGCCACGGGCGCGGCTGCCAAAGCCTTGGTGGAAGCCGGAGCTGACGCTGTGAAAGTGGGCATCGGACCGGGCAGCATCTGCACCACGCGCGTAATCGCCGGTGTGGGCGTACCTCAACTCACCGCCGTGCACGACTGCGCCCAGGCGATCGCTGGCAGCGGTGTTCCCGTCATCGCCGACGGTGGTATCCGCTACACCGGCGATATGGTGAAAGCCATCGCCGGTGGTGCCGACAGCGTGATGATCGGTTCCCTCTTCGCCGGCGTGGAGGAAAGCCCCGGTGAAACGGTGATCTACGAAGGCCGCCGCTTCAAGACCTACCGTGGCATGGGCAGTCTCGAAGCCATGCAGCGCGGTAGCAAGGACCGCTACTTCCAGGACATGGAGGAGGACATCAAGAAACTTGTGCCCGAGGGCATCAGCGGACGTGTTCCATTCAAAGGTCCCCTTCACGAGGTGGTCCACCAGATGGAAGGTGGCCTTCGTGCCGGCATGGGCTACTGCGGGGCAGCGGACATCGCGGCATTGCAGAAAGCGACCTTCATGCGCATAACCAGTGCGGGGATGAAGGAGAGCCATCCGCACGATGTGTTCATCACGCGGGAGGCGCCGAACTACAGTGTAGGATAGACCCGTTCCGAGTCTCCTTTAGAAGGTCTTGAACTGCGGCTGCTGGGCTGCGGGAATGTGCCGCTTGTCGTGGTTCACCGCGAGACAGCCACCTCCATCGTCAAATGCGATCGAGCCCACGGGTCCTGGATAGATCTGTCCGGCCAGGTCCTTCAGTGCTTCCATCACCACACCGAATTTCAACTGGCGCTTCTTGCCGTGGAAATTGCCGTCGTGCATGTGGTGCGTGTCCACTGTCACTTCCTTGGTCAAATGGCCCGGCGTAATGAAGCGGACCAATGCCACCACATCGGCCGGAAGCATCAATTCAACTTTGCCGTTGTCTTCAGCGCGGCCATGCTCGATCTGTCCGTTCACCTCCACTTCCACCTGCACATCGCCGAGCTCCCCGTCGTCTGACCATAGCCAAGCAGTAAGGGCCACGAGATCAGTGGAGGTCTCCGGATGCGGGGCAGCATGTAGTTTATTACCGCCAAACACGCTCATGAAGGTGGCGATGCCCAGTCCCGCCACGAGTTGATGTGAATGTGCCATGGTCTTGTAGTGTTGTTCCGAAGTGCTTTACGGCGGTCGCATGCCGGTGTTCGCGCCATTCGACGAACTCGGGTTTCGTGTCGGCAGGAGAGACCCGGCTACCCTTGGTCACTTCCTTGGGTGAAACAGGCCTCGCAGGATGCGCCGGTTCTGACGCCCCGTTTTTCAAATGACCGGCTTGGATGCGCGGTTACCGGCCTCGACGCCCAGTCCGAACAGGGCGATGTCATACTTCACGGGATCATCGGCGTCAAAGTGCCGCAAGGCCTCGGTGAGTTCCACCACACTTTTCCAATCATCCTGCTTTCGCTTCAGCAAGCCCAGCTCGCGTGCAACACGACCGGTATGCACATCCAACGGGACATGCAAGGCTGAAGTAGGAATGCGCTTCCAAAGGCCGAGATCGATGCCGCGATCATTGGGGCGCACCATCCAACGGAGGAACATGTTGATCCGCTTCGCATTGCTGCCGCGCGCGGGTTCAGCCACGTGCTTGCGGGTTCGTGCTTCATGTTCCGGCTCGAAGAAGCGCTGACGGAACAGGGCGAGCATTTCGGCCATCGGCGGGAGCGGGGAGTCGGCCTGCGCAGGAAGGAATGCCGCTTCCAATCCGCCGTGGACCTGATACAGATGACGCAGGCCCAGAACGAAATGACGGAGGTCCGTGCCATTGAAGGTGCGATGGACAAAGTGTTGGGTCCGGTGCAATTCCGCCGAGGAGGCGTTCATCACGAAATCGAACGGCGCTTCGTCCATGAGCCGGACGAGCTTCCAAGCGTTGGCGATGATGGTCTTGCGCTGGCCCCAAGCGATGGTGGCGGTGATGAAGCCGATCGTCTCGGCATTCTCCCGCTGCGCGAAGGAGCGTGGCACCTGCACGGGATCATTGGTGATGAAGGCGGGCGTGGCGAGACGCTGGTAGGCCTCATCCAACAGGTTGTGTATTTCAGCACCCGATAGGGAGCGGCGTGGTGCTCGGGACATGAGGGCAAAGATCCGTCTTGCGCTAGGAATCAGCGGACAAACGCTCGCGGACCCAGGAGGCAGGCTGCCATAGCAGCTTTCAAGGCATCTCAAATAGAGAAGGATCCCGATAGGGATCCTTCTCTATTGTATTTCCTTCGGCTGTTGGCATGCAAGATCAATATGCCCAAGCGAACTTTGACCAACTACGCCGCTGAAACCAAGACCCGATGAGTTTGAAGCGCCATGTGCAATGAGCCACCGGCGGAGTTGTTGGCGCTGTAGCTCGTTGTGGTTTGATGCAATGGGGTCGCCGACGAGAATCAGGTAGGTCGCACCGGCGGAGGGGACGGAGTCACATGCGGGCGGTCCGGCGGATGGACGTGGGGAGAAGGTCCGGGCGCCGGTGTGACATGGTCCGGTTTCCGTGGAGCAGGTCCCGGTGTGCGGGGTGGCGGCGGCGGAGATACCTTGCCCGGTCCCCTAGGGTCGACTTTCCCTGGACCGGGCGTTGGGCCAGGTGCGGGGTCCGGCACGGGATTGCTGAAGGATAGTGGGATCTTCTGCACGGGTAAGGCGTGCGGGATAATGAAAGTTGTCTGCGACGAATCCAGCGCGTTCTCACAGTCCACATTGCGTCGCACACGCACTTGGTTGATCGATCCGCAGCCTGATGCTGTATCTCCATCGGCATCCACGACCGTCACGCATCCACCGAGGTAGCTTTCCGTGGAATTGATGACCCGATAGGGTGCCGTACCGCCGGTCACATGCCAAGTGAATGCGCCCTGCGACATCAACTGCGTTTTGAAGACGAGGGCGTTAGGGTCGGTTTCGGAGAATTGTTTCGAGCAGACATAGTCCACCGTAACACGGTCAACCGTATGAACCACCACGAATAGCGCCCTTTTGGGTTTGATGGCCAGTGCAGGTAGTGCGACAAGAAGCAGTGGGATCAACACAGTTCGCATTGTAAGGGGCGTTAGTGGACCTTGATCTTAACAAGAAATATGCCCAATGGCAAATCGCGTTTTCCTGGATCAGCCTTCAACGGACCGGATCACCGTGTGGATCGGGCGATGGCCACTCAACTCTTCAGCGCGGAACCCCACTCCTCCGCATCCATCACCTCGGCCTGCGTACGGAAGACCTTTGTGGTAAGCACGCGATGCACTTCCTCATCGCGATCCGCGCAGCAGTCGGCGAGCACGGTGATGCGGAAGTCCTTGTCCGCCGCCTCGCGCAGGGTGGAGAGTACTACGCCACTTGTGGAAACGCCTGTGAGCACGATGTGTCGGATGTCGTTTGCACGCAACACTACTTCGAGGTCGCTGCCGGTGAAGGCGCTCACGCGTTTTTTAGTGACGATGACCTCACCATGCATCGGTGCGATAGCTCCATGCACTGTATATGCTTCTTGGGAATCGAGGGATACGCCACGGGCCTTCAAGTTGGAAAGGGTCCTGGAATTCGGGTCGAGTTCGGGATATCCTTTTCGAAAGCCGACGACGACATAGATCACCGGGATCCCCTGTTCACGCGCACTTTGGATGGCACCCTTCACGCGAGGGATGTATGCCTCGTGATCCGGCAGCATGCCGACGATGCCGTTCTGCACATCCATCACAAGCAGCGCCGTGCCGCTGTGTTTGCTGTCGTTGCTCATGGTACGTTCAATCCTGCCGTTGCCAATTCTTCTCGATCACCTCCAGCAGTTCGTCGTGGATGGCGCTGTTGCTGGCGACGATCTCCTCGTCGAACACGGGGTCCTTGCTGGGTTGGAAGCCACTGACCTTTCCACCGGCCTCGCGCACGAGGAGCACGCCGGCCGCGACATCCCAGCTGTTCAGGCCATATTCGTAGAACGCCTCGAAGCGCCCACAGGCCACGTAGGCCAGATCGGCCGCGGCACTGCCGAGTCTGCGTATGCCGCGTGTTCGGTGCATCAGTTCGCGGAGCAGGTCCATGTATTCGCTTTCGAAACCGAAGTCGTCATACGGAAAGCCGGTGGCGAGCAGGCTGTCCTGCAGATTGGCCCGTTTGGATACGCTGATGGGTTTGCCGTTCATGGTGGCGCCGCCGCCTCGGTATGCCGCGAAACATTCGTCGCGGTTCACTTCCAGCACCACACCGAGTTGGATCTCGCCGTCCTTGATGAGTGCCACGCTGGTGCAGTAGCAAGGAACGCCATGCACGAAGTTGGTGGTGCCGTCGAGCGGATCGATCACCCAGTTGAGGCCTTCCACCTTTTCGCCGGTGCCTTCCTCGGCGATGAATCCCGCTTCCGGCAACAGGTCTTTCAATGCATCCACGAAGCGCTGCTCCGCCACCTTGTCCACGTAACTGACGAGGTTGTTCAGGCTCTTGCTCTCCACGCTGGCCTCGGTGAATCCCGGGCTTTCCGCGCGGATAAAGGCAGCGATCTCGCGGCTTAGGAGTGATACTTCCTCAGTGAGCTGTTTCAAGTTGTCCATTGCTGTTTCGTTTGCGGAGCCAGAGAATCCCTCCGACGCCGATGATGACCAGACCGAGGCTGATGAGTTCCGCCTGGGTCCATGTTCCGAGGAACAGATTGTTGACGCGGATGTGCTCGATGAGGAAGCGCTCCACGCCGTTCATGATGAGGTAAACACAGAAGAGCACGCCGGGCAATGCGATGCGCTTGCGGAGATACCAGAGAATGCCGAAGAGCGTGAGGCACATGATCACCTCATAGAGCGGCGTGGGGAAAACGCCCGGGACCAAGTGGGTGCCGTAGCCCGGGAAGATGGTACCGCTCGTCATGTGCTCACCCACGTAACCGCCGCGGTGAGGTCCGAGCACGCCGTTCACGTTGTTGGGATAGTCGTAGCTCCACAGCCACTGCGGGATCCAGCTGGGTTTGGGCGCGGTGTTGGCGATGCCCCAGTCGCCATCGCCTGCTACTTGGCAGCCGAGGCGGCCCAGTCCGTATGCCAGCATGAGTCCCGGAGCTGCGGCATCCATGGAAGGCAGGATCGCCATGCCGTTCTTCTTGAAGTAGCGCACCACCATGATGCCCGCCACGATGAGGCCGCCATACATGGTGAGGCCGGAGACGATGTCGCGGACGGAGCCGGTGGCCAGCAGGTCCATGAACTCCTTCGGACTTTCGAACCAGTTGAAGATCTTGGCGCCGATGAAGCCCCAGAGCGCGGCGGTGAGCGTGATGTTTCCGCCTTGCTGCGCCGGATGCACCGTCACGATCTGCTCCTTCGGCTCCTTCAACCGGGTCTTTTCTTTTTCGCGCCAGAGCAGCCAAACAAAGAACGCCGCCACGACGATGCCGCCAATGAAATTGCCTTGGCCGCTGAGCAGGAAGCCAGGCGGGTCCTGTGTCACATCCGCCATGTGCAGCATGATGTAGAGGCCCTTCCAGCCAAGAATGAATCCGACCAGCCCTTGCGTGATCAGTTCACCGGGCTTGGCGCCTTCGCCCACCATGATCTTGCGCGTGGTGGGCAGGATCAGACCTAGGCCTTCCTTACGCTTGAGTTCCCAAACCAGCGTGAGGTATGCACCGACGAAGGCGATGGCCACGAAGAAGCCGAAGCTGTTCAGGAATTTCAACGCGGGCCAATCCAGTCCGGTGAGATCGAGGAGCGCGTGGTAGAGGGTCGGGTACATGGTGGGGTCGGTTGCCAGTTGTTAGTTGGCAGTTGTCAGGGTGCGTTGCCGAACAGCTTCGGTTCTTGTGGTGGCGATCGCACCCGTGAGGTGTCCGTCGCGGTCGAAGCGGTCGAGCGCTACGGGCACGATGGTATTGGCGAGATCGGCGCCATAGGGTAGCGAGACGCGGAGGTAGTTGTCCGTGAAGCCGAGGATGTGGTCGGCGGGGGCGTCAGTATCGCCATATTCGAAAAGTACCGGGCGAACCGTTCCGAGATGCCGCTGGTAGAATGTGTGTTGCAACTTGTTACTGAGGATGCGTAGCTGCTTGGTGCGCTCGCGACGGATGTTCATCGGGACACTGTCATCCATGCGCATGGCAGTGGTGTTGGCGCGTTCGCTGTAGGTGAAGACGTGCAGGTAATCGACTGCGGTGTTGCGCAGGAATTCGTGCGTCTTCAGGAACTCCGCGTCTGTCTCGCCGGGTGTACCTGTGATCACGTCCACGCCAATGCAGGCATGTGGCATCACTGCACGGATGTGCGCCACGCGTTCAGCATACAATGTGGTATCGTAGCGGCGGCGCATGCGTTGCAAGATGGTATCGCTGCCGCTTTGCAAGGGCATGTGGAAGTGCGGCATGAAGCGTTCACTGCCGGCCACGAAGTCGATGACGGCGTCCGTGCAGAGATTCGGTTCAATGCTGCTGATGCGGAAGCGTGCGATGCCGTCGATCTTGTCCAGTTCTTGGATCAATCCGAGGAAGCTTTCTCCGTTCTGCCTGCCGAAGTCACCCGTGTTGACGCCGGTGAGCACCACTTCCTTCACGCCAGATGCCGCGATGGCATTCACTTCCTCGAGCGTCTGCGCGATGGTGCCGCTGCGGCTTCTTCCCCGCGCCAAGGGAATGGTGCAGAAGGAGCAGAAGTAGTCGCAGCCGTCCTGGATTTTCAGGAAGGTGCGCGTGCGCTCGCCGCTGGATCGGGAGGGAATGAATCGCTTCAGGTCCTTGATTGCTTCGAAGTGCGCTTGGCCCACCTCCTGTTTGCCTTCCAGCCCTCCGATGAATTCAGCCAGATCGAACTTCTCGTTCGCGCCCAGCACCAGGTCCACTCCGGGAATGGCGGCGATGGACTTCGGTTTCAATTGAGCATAACAGCCCACGATGGCGATAATGGCCTCGGGATTGATCGCTTGGAAGCGGCGAACCTGCCGGCGGCATTCCTTGTCAGCGTTCTCAGTGACGCTGCAGGTATTCAGCACGAAGATGTCCGGCCGTTCCTCTTCGCGCACCCGTGCGTGCCCTGCCTCCTCCAAGGCATGCGCCAGCGTGGCGCCCTCGGCGAAGTTGAGTTTGCAGCCCAAGGAGTGAAGGGCGAAGGTGCGTGCGTTGGAACCCATAAGGACGGTCGCTCAGGCTCCTTTGGCGAATGCGCCGAAGCCGAGCGGCGGCGAAGGTACCCAGCGACAGCAAAGGGGCTGCGAAAGACAACAGCCGTGGTCAAGGCTTGGTAATGCAGATAAGCGTGAGGTAGTCCTGGGTGAACATCTCGTTCTTCACCCCGGCTTGCTCCATCAGCTTCTGCACGGCGGGCCGCTTCAACGGGTTGGGGCCATCCACGAGAACGCAGATCTGCCTTGCGTTCTCATCGGCCAACGAGGTATTCATTTCCCGGGTGATGTGTATGGGCAGGTCCGGTCGCAAGCCTAACGCGATCCGCGGCAGGTGCGAACGCTTCACCTCATTGGTCACCAGGCGGTCCGCCGCATTCATATGCTGGTACCAAGTATCAGGCAGCAAGTTGGCGAGGTAGGAAGAATCACGTACGGCGAAACGGAGGGAGACCGACATCGTGAGGAGAAGGATGCCGATGGCCCATGGACGCAAGCGCGAAGGCAAGCCCGCCCGGAGGCCCAGTACCGTGAAGCAGGCGAAGAGGGGCCAGATGTAGGCGAAGTATTGCTCGCCAACGGCTTGCGGCGGCGCGATCTCCATGAAATAGAAGGCGGTGGTGAAAGCGATGTTCCAGATCAGAGTCCACAGGAAATAGCTATGTGCGTCCATGCCGCGCAGGAGTTGCGCTACGCGACCGCGCACCGGCTTGCGCCTGAGGCCCATGCCAGCGGCCAGTATCAGCACCGCGAAGGCAGCCGCATACAGCACACGCGGGCCGTTCGCGAAGAAGCCCGCCCAACCGAAGTAGGTAAGCAGCCAGATCTTGTCCATCACCGTGTGGTGAACGCCCGGGGCCTCATGCATGTAGACCGAGAAGAAGTTGAATACCTGTGGGAAGATCGCCAGAAAGCCCAATAGGGACGCGGCCAACGAGGCCACATACAGGAGCCATTCGCGGCCCAGACCATGGCGACGCCATTGCAAGAGAATGCCGGGGACAAGGATAAAGGCGTAGTAATAATGCGTGAGGAACCCGCCGATGTTCACCGCGATGAAGAGCGCATAGGTCCACGGCTTCCGATGGCCAGAGCCGAGACGTTCGGACAGCCACGCACTGGCCAGGGCGAAGAGGCCGAGGAACTGGTAGTTGCGCGCTTCCAGGTCCAATTGGGCTACGGCGGGGCTGAGCGAAAAGAGCACCACCGTCAGCAATGCGAGATCGGTGGAGCCGGAAGTTTGGCGCACGAGGAGGAAGAGCAGCAACGCGGTGAGCAGGCCAACGAGGAAATTCAGCACCATGCCGTCGTTCAAGTGGAAGCCGAAGAAGTGGTGCACCGCATGGAGCGCCCAGAAATACAGCGGCGGATGGCGATCCAGCGTGGACATGTCGGTGGCCACCCGGTGGAGGTCGAACGGCGGCGTGGCGTAAAGCGCCTGAACATCGGCGGCGGTCAACTCCTTGTCCGTGATAGGTGCGAACTCGGCCTGATAACGTTCTTGACTGGCGGCACTGCACAGGTAACTGATACTCTCATCATAGGAAAGGCCGCGCTTCTCGTAGAGCACGCCATGCAGGCGAATGCCCAATGCCAGCAAGAGCAACAGAGCGAGTACCGAGCGTTTGGCGAGTGGCAATTGTGCGTGCAGCATGCAGACCTCCCTGGACTGAATGGGCCGGACCGGGAGCGCGATGATAGCAAATGTGGGAGCAGAGGACTTGCACCGCTGGCATTCCCCTTGAGGACCAGCTACATTTGCAGCCCCATGCGGCGCCTTTCCCTCTCCTTCTTCCTGCTGCCGCTGTTGGGATTTTCGCAGGACCCCGCTAATTCATTGCTCTGGAAGGTGGAAGGCAACGGCCTTTCACGTCCGAGCTACGTGGTTGGAACAGTGCACAGCCGCGATGCCCGCGCCTTCGGACAGGTGCCGCAGCTGTTGCGCATCATTGCCAAGCAGGATGGCGTGGTTGGCGAACTCGATCTCACCGCACCCATCGGCAACGCGGCGGATCTTGCGGTGGCCATGATGTTGCCGCCCGGAAAGGAGCTCAGTGGCTTTTATTCGAAGAAGCAATTGAAGGTGGTGCAGGACCGTGTCCAGCAAGAGTTGGGGGCGATGGCGCTCCTCACCGCCCGCATGAAGCCCTTCTACCTGATGGCCATGCTTGGCGAGACCACCATGCGCGAGGACAGTGCGCTGGTCCTCGACCAATACCTCGAGCAGAAGGCCAAGTCCATGGGCAAACAGGTGATCGGGCTGGAGACAATCCAGGAGCAACTTGCTGCTGTGGATGACCTGCCCTTGCAAAAACAGGCCGACATGCTGTACGATCTGGTAGAGCACGACCTCTATCGCGAGGACTTGGAGCGGATGCTCAACGCCTATGCCGCGCAGGACCTCGATTCGCTCACGCATATCTGCGCCATTGGCGGTATGCCTGCCATCTTCAACACGCGTCTGCTCACAGACCGCAATCTCGTGATGGCCCAACGCTCCGATAGCCTTCTGCGGACCGGCCACACCTACTTGATCGCCGTGGGTGCAGCGCACCTGCCGGGTAACGACGGGCTGCTCGCGGCCTTGCGGGCCAAGGGCTATCGGGTGGTGCCTGTGGTATCCCCCACGATCGCACCGCAACGGCTGGGCCTCGTCGAGCCGTGATCAGCGGTTCTTTCCTATTTGCCGAGGGAGGCCACCCCCATGGAACAGACGATCGGTCGATGGTCGCTCAACTCGTCCGGCAGCGTGCGCATGCCCCAGGCCTTCACCTGTGGCACGTGCAAGAGGTGATCGATGCGGAAGCTGGGAAATTCCCCGATGTAGGTGTGCCCGAAGCCTTGCCCGCTTTCCACGAACGCATCCTCCAGGCCCGCGTGGCGGAGCTCGTGATAGCTGTAGCTCATCGGTGTGTCGTTGAGGTCGCCACAGTAGACGATCGGCCAAGGGCAGCTGCGCATGTGCTCCGTGATCTTGGCCACCTCCCGTGAACGGCGGATGAAGGCATCCTTCAAACGGCCCATGATGCGGGGGCCGGCCGTTCGGATCGAATCGCTTCCGCCGCCCTGGTCGATGCTGCGCATGAAGGCATAGTCCGGGTCATTGAAGCGCAGGCTGGCGAGATGCGCGGTGTAGACGCGGACGGTGTCGGCACCGATCCGCAGGTCTGCCCAGAGGCAGAGGTTGTTCAGTTCATCTGGGAAGTGGATCGTGCCTTGCGCGACGACCGGCCAAGTGCTGAAGATGGCAATGCCCATATGATATCCGTGGGAATGCGCGGTGTAGGCATCGGCGCAGGCGATGTAGCGGTAATTGTTCAGCAGTGGCGCCTTCACATCCAGCGGATTCCCATCGTCCACATGGAGGAACTCCTGCATGCACAGGATGTCCGGGTCCTCCACGCGGATCAGGTCCATCATCTCGTCGCGCGTCTGCTGGTTGTGCGTCCAGTTGTAGAGATCGAAGAGACGCACGTTCCAACTCATGATGGTGAACGGCGTGCGCACATCCTTCGGGGCCTGTCGGTCGCCGACGAACTGGACGTACTCGCCGAGGTAGCTCCAGCCGAGGATGATCACGACGATCGACAGCCAGATGCGTTTCCGGCGAAAGACCAACCACCACGCGATGCACAACAGGTTTGCCCCCAAGATGTAAGGATAGCCCATGCCGAAAAGCGCCAGCGGCCAGCATGTCGCAGGGCTCACCCGTGCACTGAGGTACGCGAGCAAAAGCGCGACCACAGCCAGCCCGTTCACCCACCATATGGGGCGGTACCAATGGGCCGGTCCGTGGGTCTCAGTGGTCTTGGCCTTCATGGAACAAAAGGTCACGTTCGGCCTTGCTGAGGCTGTCGTAGCCCGAGCGGGAGATCTTGTCCAAGATAGCGTCGATGCGTTCCTGCTTGCGCTTCTTGGCAGCGTTGTAATCGGCGTCCGTATTGGTTCCGCGCGCGGTGGGCCGCTTCTCCACACGCATGCGCGGACCCTTTCGAGGCGTGAGAAATCTCAGGACGCGCTCCAACCATTGCACAAAGTTGAGTGACCAGTCGTTGCCCTGCGCCAGTTGCCGCGCGGCGAGGAAGCCGTAAAGTGCGCCGCCGAGGTGCGCCAAATGTCCGCCGGTGTTGCCGCCTTCGCGGATGCCGATGAGGTCCAGCACCAGGATGGCGATGCCGATGTACTTCAGCCGGACAGGGCCGATCAGGAAGAGGTTCAACTGCATGTCCGGCCGATAGGTGGCGATGCCGATCAACACACTCATCACCGCGGCGGAAGCGCCGAGGATGGGGCCGTGGCTCTCCAGCCCCAAACGCCCCGGAGCGAAGGACCCGAGAACGTAGAAGAGGAAACCAACAAAACCACCGAGGAGATAGTTGCCGAGCAGCCGCTTATCGCCGAGGATACTTTGGAAGATCTGCGCGCTGAACCAGAACATCACCATGTTCCAGAAGAGGTGCATCGGCGCCTGATGCGTGAACATATAGGTGATGGGCGACCACGGCTTGTGCAGCAGGGATGCATCGTTGCTTGCCATCAACTGGTCCAGCAGATGGTAGCTCGCGTCCTTCACGCCGAAGAGCCAGCCGACGAGATCCACCGCCCAGATGGCAAGGAAGACACCGATGTTGATGATCAGCAGCCGCTTCAGCATGCCGCCGCTGTTCCACTGCTGTTTGATATCGTCAGTGATGGACATGGAGTGGGAGAGGGGAATGGCCGCAGAGACGCTGAGGCGCAGAGAAGAAAAGAGCGACTGGAGGAAGAACGATCGGACTCATGACTCAAGACTCATGACTACTGGACTCACGACTGCCACTCTTCATACCACTCCCTTCTTGCGCCAGTATGTGATGATGAAGAAGCCGATGATCAATCCGCCGAGGTGCGCATAATGCGCCACATTGTCCCCTGCACGCTGGTTCACACCGGAGAACAGCTCATAGAGGCCATAGAGCACCACGAAGTATTTGGCCTTGATCGGTATCGGTAGAAAGAGGAGGAAGAGTTCCACGTTCGGGAAGAACATGCCGAAGGCGATAAGGATGCCGAAGATGGCACCGCTGGCACCGATCATCACGCTGTTGTAATCCCAGAAGAGTGCTTCCACAGCGGTGTCGCTGCCCGGGTGTTGCGCTGTGATATTGCCCATCGCAACGTTGGCCGCGTCCGGCGAGATGTGGGATGCGATCACCATTTGCTTCACTTCGGCCGCTTGCACACCGGCCGCTTCGACGTTCTTCACCAATGCACTGGTGCCGTTGTAGCTCACCGCCATCTGCAGCGCCGCTGCGCCGAGGCCGCACAGCAGGTAGTAGTTGATGAAGCGCTTCGACCCCATCACGCGTTCGATCGGCGGGCCGAACATGAAGACGGCGAACATGTTGGCGATGATGTGCCAATACCAGCCGCCGCCCTCGCTCGGTCCTGCGTGCATGAACATGTGCGTCACGATCTGCCATGGCTTGAAATCCGGTGAGCCGATGGCGTGCAGACCCAGCCAATTGTCGAGGATGCTGCGGTGCATCGCGTCGAAGCCCAATGCGATCTTCAGCAACAGCATCAGGCCGTTGATGATGAGCAGGTTCTTCACCACCACGGGCAGGCGGGAGTTTCCGAAGACGTTCATCGGCGTTCAAAGCGTTCGTCGAGCTCGTTAAGCCCGAAGGTGATCAATACAGGTTTTCCGCCCGGGGTGAAGTAAGGCATCTCGCAGGCGAAGAGGCGGTCGATGAGGTCATGCATCTCCACGGCGCCCAAGGTCTTCACAGGCAGATTGGTGGCGCTGCGTGCCATGCCCCGCGCGAGGGTGGCGTGGCGTTCCGCCTTCAGCGATCCGCGCTCGTTGTGGACCTGTTCCAGCAGTTGGCCCAGCAGTTCCGAAGGATCTTCCGAGCCGGTCTCCGCAGGCATGCCGTTCACCGCCACGCTGCGACCACTGAGCGGTTCCAACTCAAAGCCGAGTGCATGCAACTCCGGTAGTATGGCCAGCAGCAGCGCGTGGTCCACGGCGTTCAATTCCAACGTCACCGGAAAGAGTTGGGCCTGGCTGCTTCCTCCGCCTTTCTCCAAGGAACGCATCGAGCGTTCATAGAGGATCCGTTCCAGCGCGCGTTGCTGGTCCACGACGACGAAGCCACTCTTGAGTTGCGCCAGGATGTAGCGGCCCAGCAACTGGAAGACGGGCCGGTTGGTGTTCCACTCGCCGATCTCGCGGGAAGGCAACACGTGTTCGGTTGGTGCATTGCCGGGCAAGCGTTCATCATGCTGCGTCACACGCTCGCTGCCGAGGTCGAAGAGCTGCTGCCAGCCTGCGGCGGAAGTGCGTTGCGGAAGGTCCTGTGGTCGCCAAGTGCCTGGCTGGACCGGCGCCATCGTCGTGCCTCCAATATTCGAATTTCCGCTGAAACCCGCCAACAGCGCAGGTTCCGGCTCGAAGTCCAAACTCGGTGTGATGTTGTGCCGGCCCAACGCGCGGCGCACTGCGGCATGTACGATGGAATAGACCGCGCGCTCATCGCGGAACTTGATCTCGGTTTTGGTAGGATGGATGTTGATGTCGATCGACGCGGGATCCAACTCCAGGAAGAGGAACCAGCCGGGATAGTTCTCCCGTGCCACCAATTCCTCGAAGGCGCGGCGCACGGCATTTTCCAGATAGGCACTGCGGATGAAGCGCCGGTTCACGAAGAAGTACTGCTCCCCGCGCGAGCGCTTGGCGAACTCAGGCTTGGTGATGAAGCCCTCCACGCGCACGATCTCCGTGGCCTCTTCCACCGGTACTAGCCGCTCATCATGCTTGCGCCCGAAGAGGTGGACGATGCGCTGCCGCTCGTTGCCCGGTTCCAAGTGGAAGAGCTCCTGTTCATTGTGCAGCAGGCGGAAACCGATCGCAGGATGTGCCAAGGCCACGCGCTGGAACTCTTCGATCGCATGCTTTAATTCCACCGGATCGCTCTTCAGGAACTGGCGCCGCGCAGGCACATTGAAGAAGAGGCTGCGCACATGGATCGATGTGCCCACAGGACATGCGATGGCTTCCTGCGCCTGCACGCGACTGCCCTCGATCAGCACGCGTGTGCCGAGATCATGATCTTCCTGACGCGTCTTCAATTCGACCTGCGCGATGGCCGCGATGCTGGCCAAGGCCTCGCCGCGGAAGCCTTTCGTGCGGATGCTCTGCAGATCATCCGCCTGGCGGATCTTGCTGGTGGCGTGGCGCTCGAAGCTCAGGCGCGCATCGGTGGCGCTCATGCCCTTGCCGTCGTCGGTCACTTGGATCAGCGTGCGGCCCGCGTCCTTCAGCACCACGGTGATCTGTGTCGCACCCGCGTCCACGCTGTTCTCCAGCAGTTCCTTTACCACGCTCGCGGGGCGCTGCACCACCTCGCCCGCCGCGATCTGGTTCGCCACATGGTCGGGTAGGAGACGGATGATATCGCTCATGGATCGGCGGTGCGCGATGAAAGCGCCCGGCGCGTCCGCAAAGATGCGGGCCAAAGCGGAAAGCGCCCGTTGCCGTTGGCTTTCTTTTCAGAAGACACAAGCACCACCCTTGATTCCCGCCTTAGGTGCACAGTGTTCCATCAAAATGAAAGCGGCCTCACTTATCCGACTTCCCGGCGGCAGAGCAATCGTAGTTCGTGATGTTCTTGAACATGATCTCATCGATACCCCGGTACCCCGCTCGATAGTCCGATGTCTGGATGCTATTGCGGATGACCGCCAAGGCCTCGGTGCAATCGCCGAAATATTGGCTTAGTACCTCATCAAGTGACTTCAGGTCGTGCTTTTGGCTCTTGCTGTGCTCCTTCTTATTCACCTCGGTCTCCATGGTGTTCCTGTTGTAGATGTAGTACATCCACTTGGGGCCGCCGAAGTAGGTGGTGAGTATGTACTTGTCATTCTGCAACACCACCCGCTGCAGCCGTTTCATGCCCATGCTGCCAATGGAATTGTTTATGAAATGGCTATCTCCCAAATACATGTCCTTCAACTTGCTTTGACTTTCCGTCACCTCCTTGTTATTGATGTCATAGAAGGTCAAGAATTGCGCACCCATGGAGACCGGGCCATATATCCATACCGTATCTCCCTTGAACGTCACACCATACCCATCCGGGTTGGGAGCTTGTGCAAAGGCCATGCTCGCTGTGGAGCACAACAGGGCAATGAGAAAAAGACGCATGGGAAGGTTTGTTGCTGGCGAATATAGAAATGCGACAATGGCATGATCCAAGGAGAAGATCAGGCCGGCCGACCCTATGTCGCTTCCGACCTGGCGAGAAGGACACAACGGATCCTATCGCCCATTGTTAAAATCCGCATCTTCGCGAAGCGCAAAAAGCACCCATGAAACATTCTCTCCTCTTCCTCCTCGTTCCCGCCCTGCTCATGGCCTGCGGGCATTCCGAAACGCCTGCCGCTGACACGGCCACTTATGCCAGCTACGGTGACAGCATCACTGCGGACGGTGCCATCTCCATGGATGAATTCGAAAAGGCGAGTGCCAACACGGACTCGCTGGACACGAAGGTGCGCGCAGAGATCATCGAGAGCTGCAGCCGCAAAGGCTGTTGGATGGATGTGAAGATGGCCGACGGCACGCCAATGAAAGTGCGCTTCGAGGACTACGGATTCTTCGTTCCCACTTCCGGACTTGAAGGCAAGGAGGTGGTGATGCAAGGCCATGCGAAGAAGGAGGTGACCGACGTGGCGATGCTGCGGCACTATGCCGAGGACGCGGGCCAGAGCGAGGAGGAGATCGCGGAGATCACCGAGCCGGAGACGAACTGGAACTTCACCGCCACCGGCGTGCTGATCAAGCAGTGAACAGCGGCGCGGTGAAGGTCCTTTCCATGCGGCTGTTCCGTCGCTTCATCTGCTGTTGCTGTCTGGTCATTGCGGCGCAGCGGACGGTCGCACAATCACCGTACAGCTTCAATACGGGCCGCGAATTGGGCATCATTCTACCGGGGCTCGTCTTTCATGGAGTAGGGCTCTTGCACGAGGTTCCGGTCGATAGCCTTTGGCGACGCGTATCGACGATGGACCGTGCGGACCTGCCCGCCTTCGACCGACCTGCGGCCTACAATTGGAATTTGATCGCACACCGCACGAGCAATGTGCTTTTGGGCGCGGGCATCGTCGGCTCCTTGACGATGTCGCTTGTCGATCGGCCTACGCCGGACATGGGACCACCCCTGGCCCTGATGGGGGAGACCGTGCTGCTCACCACAGGCCTCACCAACATGGTGAAGGTGCTGGTGCATCGGCCGCGTCCCTATGCCTACAACCCGGATGTGCCGATCGAAGTCAGGAAGGCGCGGGAAGCATACATCTCCTTCTGGAGCGGACACACGGCAACTGCGGCCGCGATGGCCTTTGCCAGCGCTGAAATGGTGCAGCACAGTGATGCGGGCAGCACGGCCAAGACCATCACATGGACCAGCGCCATTACACTTCCTGCATTGATCGGACATTACCGCGTGCGCGCCGGCCGGCACTTTCCAACGGATGTGATCGTTGGCTATCTCGTCGGGGCCGGTATCGGCATGGCCGTTCCCTACATTCACCGCATCGGCAACGAAGCCGAGATCCATTGACATGAACACGATCGCAATTGCCGTCCACGGCGGCGCCGGGACCCTCGACCCTTCCGCATTGACGCCGGAAAAGGAGGCCGCATACCGGCAGGCATTGGAGACTGCCGCCAAGCGCGGACATACTGTGCTTTCGGAAGGAGGAAGCGCGTTGGACGCGGTTGAAGCATCGGTGCGCGTGCTGGAGGACAGCCCGCTTTTCAACGCTGGGCGTGGCGCTGTATTCAATGCGAACGGGCAGCACGAGATGGATGCCGCGATCATGGAAGGAGAAGCATTGCGTGCCGGTGGCGTTACGGGCGTGCAGAATGTGAAGAATCCGGTACACCTCGCTCGGCTGGTGATGGAACGCAGTGGCCACGTGCTCATCAGCGGTCGTGGTGCCTTGGACTTCGCGCACAGCCAGAAGGTGGCCTTGGAGGACGATGCCTACTTCTTCGATCAGCTTCGATACGATCAATGGCAGGAAGTGCGGGACAGTGGAGAGGTGCGCCTCGATCACAGCACGGGGGAGAAGAAATTCGGCACGGTGGGCGCGGTGGCGCTGGACGCACACGGCCATCTCGCGGCAGCCACCAGCACCGGAGGCATGACGAACAAGCGCTGGCAACGCATCGGCGACAGTCCGGTCGTGGGCGCGGGCACCTATGCGAACGACGCTACCTGCGCCATCAGTTGCACCGGTAACGGCGAGGCTTTTTTGCGCGCGGTTGCCGCGCACGACGTGCACGCGCTGATGGCCTACAAGGGACTTTCATTGGAGGAGGCGGTGCGCATCGTGGTGCAGGAAAAACTTCCGCCGCTGGACGGTGAAGGGGGAATGATCGCCCTGGACCGCGAGGGCCGCATCGTGCTCGACTTCAACTGCACGGGGATGTATCGCTCAAGCATCGGCGCGGACGGGGTGCTGAGTTCAGCGATCTTTCGGCAGTGAGGCGCAGACCAGTGCAATAGTTGTCAGTTGTCCGTTGTCAGGCGTTGTGGTGCCAAAGCGCTCTTGCGGCAGCGTGCTGCCGAAGGCCCCTCCTCCTACCGCTGCCGACTGCTTCTGCCAATTCCCACTAAGAAGACGCTCATCCGTTGCGTTGACCGTTCGCCCCTGATCCACATGGTCAGATCGCACGGGCCATGCATCTTTGTACTTCGTCGCAACAGGCGGCGGTAACAACACATCATCCGACCATGAAACGATCCACCATCCTCATTCTCGCCATCATCGCTATCGTGGTGCTTTGGGCCATCTCCTTCCAGCGAGGCATGGTCAGCATGAACGAAGGCGTGACGGCCCAATGGAGCAACGTGGAGAACGCCTATCAGCTGCGCGCAGACAAGACGAAGAACATCGTGGCGATCATCAAGGGATCCGCGGACTTCGAGCAGACCACCCTTACCGATGTGGTGAATGCACGGGCGAAGGCCACCAGCATCCAGCTCAATGCCAATGATCTCACACCGGACAAGATCGCGCAATTCGAGGCCGCACAGCAGCAGTTGAGCGGGGCCTTGAGCCGTTTGATGGTGACGGTGGAGCGCTATCCTGACCTGAAGACCACCACGGCCTTCCGCGATTTCCAAGCACAGTACGAAGGCATGGAGAACCGTATCGGTGTGGAGCGCAGAAAGTTCAATGACCTTGCACAGGCCTATAATTCCAAGATCAAGCAGTTCCCCAATAACATGCTGGCTGGCCTCTTCGGCTTTACAGAGAAGGGCTACTTCAAGGCACAGGAGGGAACTGACTCCGCACCGGATATCAACTTCGGCAAGTGAAGGACGTCCTCGAGGTCGATGAATTCCTGACGCGTGCCGAACGGGACCGCGTGAGGGATGCAGTGCGCCGCGCGGAGAAGCGCACCAGTGGCGAGATCCGCGTGCATCTCGATGCGGCGATCATGGAAGGTGTGCTCGATCATGCCGCCTTTGTCTTCGACAACCTCGGTATGAAGAAGACGAAGGACCGCAACGGCGTGCTGCTTTATGTGAGCGTGCCGAGCCGGAAAGTGGCCGTGATCGGCGATGCCGGTATCCATGCTAAAAGCGGGCAGTATTATTGGGATGCGGTGCTGGAATTGGTGCTCTCGCATTTCCGCGAAGGCCGCCATTGCGAAGGATTGTGTGCCGGCGTGGAACGCATCGGGGAGCAGTTGCGCGGGCACTTTCCATACGAGCGCGACGATGTGAACGAACTCGATGATGACGTGAGTTTCGGCCGATGAAAGCATTGCGTCCACTGCTTTTCATGCTGCTTGTCGGCGCATCCTCATGGAGCGTTGCCGCAGATCTCGATCCCTGCTTCCCGTCGAAGCCCAAGGATGAGAACAGTCTGGTGTTCCAATACACCAAGTTCCTCAGTGCCGACGAGGCGGCGACCTTGGATAGTAAGCTGGTGAACTTCGCGCGAGAGACCAGCAACCGCATTGTGATCATTGCGGTTGACACCTTGTGCGGGGATGAGCCGAGCGACTTCGCGTTCCAACTGGGCCAGGCATGGGGCTTTGGGAAAAAGGGCGTGGACAATGGTCTGTTGATCCTGGTGAAGCCGAATGGCAGCGCTGGCGATCGTCATGTCTTCATCGCCGTGGGCTACGGTCTGGAGGGCGCCATCCCTGATCTGACCGCAAAGCGTGTAGTGGATGAGGAGATCCTACCTCGCTTTCGGGATGGTGACTTCTACGGCGGATTGGACAAGGCCACGGACGTACTGATGGGCATGGCCAAAGGCGAGATCGACGCGAAGAACTACGGCGAGGAGCAACAGCAGGTGCCTTGGCTGCCTCTCGTGCTGGGACTGCTCTTCTTCATCTTCATCATCGTCTCCAAGGTGGGCAGCGCCAAGCGCTATGCGCGAACGAACCATTTGGACTTTTGGGCGGCTTGGGCGTTGCTGAACGCCGCAAGCAATAGGCACAACGGCGGTTGGGGTGGATTCTCCGGCGGCGGCGGTTTTGGCGGCGGTGGAGGGGGAGGCTTCGGTGGCTTTGGAGGGGGAGGCTTTGGCGGTGGCGGCGCCGGTGGATCTTGGTAACGCATGTCCGGGTTCAACAAGTGGATCTTCGGAAGCTTGGGCTTCGCGCTGACGGGCACGCCCATCGCGGCGGTCGTGGGCTTTGCCTTGGGCGCATTGATGGATGGCGCACAAGGCAAGACAGCGCTTCCGCCCGGTAGCAGGCCGCAAGCCTCACAGCGTCCAGCAACGGCGAGCGACCTCGCGCTCAGTCTGGTGGTGCTCACCGCTGCAGTGATGAAGGCGGATGGACGGCCGTCGCAGAGCGAACTCGGCCACGTGCGGAAGTTCTTTGCGCAGCAGTTCGGCCCGCAGCACAGCGCCGAACTTCTGCGCCTGCTGCGTGATGTGCTCAAGCGCGACATCCCGTTGCGCGACGTCTGCGAGCAGATCCGCACCCATCTCTCGCATCCCGAGCGCTTGCAAGTGATGCACTACCTCATCGGCCTCGCCCACGCCGACGGTCGCATCCATATCGCGGAGCGCCAAGTGCTGGAGCGCATCGCAGCGAATATGGGCATCAGCACAAAGGACCTCGGTTCGCTCGACGCCATGTTCCGCGGTCCCTCGCCCTCCTCGGCTTACGCCATTCTCGAGGTCGATCCCAAGGCAAGCGACGATGAGGTGAAGAAGGCCTATCGCCGTGCCGCGATGAAACACCATCCGGACCGCGTGGCGCACTTGGGCGATGAGTTCCAGAAGGCCGCCGCTGAGAAATTCAAGAAGGTGCAGGATGCGTGGGAGCGCATCGCGCGGGAGCGGGGTATCAAGTGAGGCAGAGAGTGGTAGTGGGCAGTTGTCCGTTCTCCGTTGTCAGGCTGCCGACGGCTTCCGCAGGCATCGGGTACATGACCAAGGACGGCGCGGGTGTCGCCGCCCATTGAGATCGCCTAACAACTGGGAACGGACAACGGACAACTAGGGCACACAAATGATCGTGTCGAGGTAAACACTTCGTCCCGCCCAGATGCCCAGCCCTCCCGTGATGTTCGTCTTCACGTTCGCCGGTGTGCTGAAGAGGTCGCCCGTACTGCCCACGTTATTGTCGTAGGAAGAATAGAAGTCGTATTCCTTCTTGCCGATACTGAGCGCCTTCACCGCGATGGTGTCGCCCACTTTGAAGAAGCCTGCCTCCTCATTGTCGTCCTCCGGGTGCCCGGCATAGAACTCACGGCCGCGGATCTCGGTGAAATCGAAGGTGAGCCCGTTGATGTACTTGTCGTTGTAGGTACTGCCCAACGGAGAGATGTAGTAGTCGTCCATGGTCTCGCCGTTCGCACGATGGTTGATCCGCTTGGCCAACCAGCGGTAGCCGTTGCCCATGGTGTCGGGATCGGTGATGCGTGCCCATGCATAGCCCAACGTATCATCGCCCGGCTGTTGCAGGGCCAGTTGGAACCACACAGAATCCAAGGGGACCGGGTGGGGGATACTGCTCACGGCGGAAAGACTCTTGCCATCCACACTCACATCGAGTCGGTAGGTCTTGCCGATCACGCCGACGTGTGTGGGGTCAAGCGAAGTGTAGATGCAGATGTTCGCGGCGGTGAGCAGTGCGGGGCTGATGCCCGTTGCCTCGGCGGCGGCGGCGATCTGCGCGGAGTCCAGCAAATTGCTGCACAACTGGTCCAAGGTCCACACATTGCCGTCCGTGGTCACGGTGATCGTGGCGCCCGACACGAACATGCTGGCGAGGGCGTTCAGATCGGTGGGAGCGAAGTAGCTCTGGGTATGCGTGAGGATCACGAGGGGAGGCGTGCCCGGCTCGATCGTGCCTTCCACCACCAACTGTTCAGGATACGTGGGCAGGTCCACGGTGATGTCCTTCGTACACGAGGAGAGGAGGAGGAAAAGGAAGGCGAGAGGGAGGAGAGCAAGTGGGCCGCGGAGGCGCAGAGGCGCGGAGGAAATGCTATGGGTAGGGTTGCCGCTGAGTCGCAAAGGCGCAGAGGTATCTTCAAGAACAAGGCCCTCTAATTGGTCGGTGGCATGAAGACAAGAGGAGACTCGTTGGCCGATCTTCTCCGCGCCTCTGCGCCTCTGCGGCTTATTCTCTCTCATCCTCAAAACTTGAAGTTCCACGTGATCGATGGCAGGATGCTGAACAAGGACACCTGCTTGGCTTGAACGGTGAGGCCGGAGGCGCCAGTGCTGCTGGAGGCGTCGAAGTAGTAGAAGTACGGGTTGGCGCGGTTGTACACGTTATAGATGGAGAAGGTCCAACTGCTGCGGTACTTGCGCTGCACGGTGCTCACCTCCCCGGTGACCTTGTCGGTAACCTCCTTCGTGGGCTTGTTCTTGATCGTGGCCGCGACGTCGAGACGGTTGTAGGGTGCCATGCGGAATCCGTTGCGTTGGGTGTATTCGCTCACGAGGCGGTTCTCGATGAAGTAGCGCTGTACGGGCAACGTGGTGGCCTGGCCGGTGCTGTAGACGAAGGTGCCGCCCAGCGTCCATCGCTCGTTCAGTTCGTAGCCGGCCACCACGCTCACGTCGTGCCGACGGTCCCAGCGGCTGGGGAAAGGTTCGTCATTGTCCACTGCCGGGAACTGGCGCATGGTCTTGCTCCAGGTATAACCCACCCATCCCGTGAGCCTGCCGGTGCGGCGCTTCAGGAAGAATTCAGCACCATAGCTCCAACCCTTGCCGAAGACCAACAGCGCATCGTAATTGGAGTTGCCTCCTTGGTCGGGGGTGGCGCCCTCCGCGTATTCGATCTGGTTCGCCATGTCCTTGTAGTACACTTCGATGCTGCCCTCATAGGTGTGCTGCTTCAGGTCGCGGAACCAGCCCACTGCGTACTGCATGGCTTCTTGTGGCTTTACGTTCTTCCCGCTGGGGATCCACGTGTCCGTGGGCAGGCCGATGGAACTGAAGCTCGCGAGGTGCACGTACTGCAGGTTGCGGTTGAAGCTCGCCTTCACGCTGTTGTTCTTGTCCAGCGTGTACCGCATGGAAAGCCGCGGTTCCAGTCCGCCGTATTGTTTGATGATGCTGCCTGAGGAATAGTCGTAGGTGCCGATCGTGTTGCCCGCGTCGTCGGTGATGTACTCGTGGTAGGGTCCGACCTGGGCAAACCAACTGTAGCGCAGCCCGGCGTTGATGCGGAAAAGGTCCGTCACGTCGAAGTCGTCCTGGATGTACACTGCGGCCTCGTGCGCGTTGAGCTTCGACGGCGTGTCGATGTTGAAGTCGGTGTCGCCACTGTTCACCGCCACCGTGCTGGGCGTATAGATGTGATAGGTGTATTGCAGGCCGTAACGAACGTTGTTGCGGATGTTCGGGTACTGGTTGAAATCGAGCTTCAGTCCGTAGTCCCGGATGCCGCTCTTCAGCTTGAAGCCGAAATCATCCTGGCCGCCATCGAAGGAGAATTTGTAATCGCTGACGATAGCGGTGGCATTCATGAAAAGCTTGGGGCTGTAGACGTGGTTCCATCGGCCGCTCACCGTGGCGTTCCCCCAAGGGACCTTGAAAGTGGGGCTGCCTGGCTGGTTGCCGGTGAGGTTGAACACATCGCGGCCGAAGTAGCCGCTGAGGTAGAAGCGGTCCTTGTCGCTCAGGCGGTAGTTCGCCTTGGCGTTGATGTCGTAGAAGTAATAGCCGCTGCCGGCGAAGGTGCCGTTCGGGTTCTCGAAGGGCTTGGCCAGCACATCGATGTAGGTGCGGCGCGCGCTGATGATGAAGGAACTCCTGTTCTTCACGATCGGGCCTTCCAGCGTGAAGCGGCTACTGATCAGACCGATCCCGCCCTCGCCGTGGAAGGCCTTGTCATTGCCATCCTTCATGGTGATGTCGAGCACGCTGCTGGTGCGGCCGCCGTAGTAGGCGGGCATGCCACCCTTGATCAATTCGATGTTCTTCACGGCGTCCGCATTGAATACGCTGAAGAAGCCGAAGAGGTGGCTTGCATTATACACTGTGGCTTCGTCCAGGAGGATCAGGTTCTGGTCCGGGCCGCCGCCGCGCACATAGAAACCGCTGTTGCCTTCGCCGTTGCTCGATACGCCCGGCAGGAATTGCAGGGTCTTCAGGATATCCACCTCGCCGAAGAGCGCGGGCAGTGTCTGCAGCTTGGTCACATCCACATCCACACGGCCCATCTGTGTGCTTTCAAGCTGGCTCTTCGCCTTCTCGCCCTTCACCTCCACCGTCTGCATCACCTGCGCCACGGTGCTCAGCGGCAGGTTGATCGTCACGTCGCCGGTGAGATGCACCTTTCGTTGCAGGTCCGCATAGCTGATGTAGCGCACCACGAAGGTGTAATCGCCTTGGTCCAAGGTTGCCGAATAGAAGCCGTAGTTATTGGTGGACACGCCCTTGTTCAGTTCCTGGATGAAGACGCTCGCGCCGATCAACGCCTCGCCGGTGGCCGAGTCCGTCACATAGCCGCTCACGGTGAACCGTTGCGCCTGGGCAGCGAACGCGATCAGGAAAAGAAGAGGGGTCAAGAACTTGCGGAAGGACATGGATACCATTGGAGGCGCGCAAAAATAGCCGCGCTCAAGGGAGGGGCTTCCCTACATCCTGCCGCTCGTGCCATTTGTATCGGCGATCACATTCGAAGGTGCAGGCCCAGCGGCCATATCGCCTACGAGATGCTCTTCCGTGGCATCCTCCAAACGCAGGCCGCTGGCCCAGTGCACGGCCTGCGCGATGGCGCAAACACTTTTGTCCGAATAGCGGATGCAGACGATCATCCGTTCATGAGCTTGATCCACCAAGGCCAGCTCAAATCCATAGGTATCCCCGATCGGTGTGCGCTGGTCGGTGAAACTGCCGGTGAGGGTGACGTCGCGCAACAGGATGTGATCCAACTGGGGAAGGTCCATGTAGCCATGGCGTCCGACCAGCCAGCGGAAGCGATACGTGCGATAGCGCTTGCGGACGAAGTCAAACTCGGTCTTCTGGTTCGTTAGCAACGGGATCAAGGAAGTCAACGCGGGAAGTAGGAACAGGCCTGCCAGCCAGCTTTGTATGCGGAAAACGATCTCACCCAGTACCAACAACATCAGTATGGCCATGAAGATGCGGATCCCCATGTCATACTTGTTGCGTGCGACGATCACCGTGGCGCGGCCGCCATCAATACCTGCGGTGGTAGGGGTTTGAAGGTCCATCGGAGCGGATGCTCGATCCGAATGTAGTGCGACGCTCAGGAATGCTGGATCCGGCAGGTGACCGATCGGAGGCATCTATCTCCTTCGTTCATCGTCTTGCATTCGATAGTGCCGCGCGATTCCTCTTGATCAGGATCCTCGACACCATTTCTTCTGCAGATCATTTAGACATCCTACCATGAAAGCGCTTCCCTTCACCTTGATCGCCATCTTCAGTTGCCAAACGCTGGCCGCACAGGTCTCCATTGGCCATCGGGTGGGAGTGAGCTTATCGCAATGGGTGGTCAAAAGAGACGTTGGACCCACAAGCGGGATCTGGGCAACCCGGGGAAATCTGGTCCCGGGATTGAGTGTGGAATTGCCTGTAGTGGTAGTGCTTCATGGCCCGATACGATTGAATACGGGTGTGGCATTTCTGCAGCAGGGCTATCAGAACATCGGCTCATCCAAGGTGCAGTACCGGAACAATTATGTACAGGTGCCGTTGAGCCTGGGTTGGGCGTTCGCCACGCATCGGTTCAGCTTCACGCCATCGATCGGTGGGGCCTACGGATCGAATGTGCGCGGTCGCGGCCGCCAAGTGATCTTGGGGGATAAGGAAGGGTCCTTTCATTATCCGATCGGCCGGATGGAGGACAATGGGTACGGCTTGCAGATGCCCGATCAGCAGTGGTCCTTGCTGGGGCGGCTCGGCATCGCCTATGCATGGGACCGTAGTGCGATCACCCTCGACCTGGCCTACCAGTATGGGCTAAGCAATGCCATGTTCGCCTTCCAGTTCACCGATATCAATGGGAACCCGATACCGGACACGGGCGACATTCCTATACCCGAAGCCCGCCAGCGCTCTTACGTGTTCCAGCTTGGTTATCAGCTTACACTGGGAAACGGACGTGCCGCGTCGAAAGCGCTCGTGCCTCCCGCGGACAGCTTGGGCAATGTGCTGCCACCGTTGCACAACCGGCCGAAGGTGATGGTGGGAACGCGCTTCGGGGCCACCCGTTCCACCATGACCTTTTCGGCCTCCCTGCCGGAAGAGCAAGCACGGGTGGTGGATGGCGCACAGCCTTTGCTCGGCGTGTCCGCAGCAGTGGTGGTGCGGGTGCGCTTGACCGATCAGTGGAGCCTCAGGCCCGAGCTCGCTTACATGCAGAAAGGCTGGCGTTGTCAGTGGTATCCAAGGCCCACGGTGGAGAACGACATCCTTCGGATGGACTATATGGAACTGCCGATGCTTGTGAACTATCAATTCACCGGTCGCAAATTCCGCCCGTACGTTCTGGCAGGCCCGGTGATCGGACGAGGGATCGGCGGTGTGCAGAATTACCACGCTGCCGGTGGCACGGAAACCGGGGACTTTTATGATGCCAGCTCGATCACTTTCGGGCACGAGCCGAAGCAGGGTGACTACAACCCTTGGGATTTTTCAGCGCAGGCGGGCGTTGGGCTGGTCTGGGCCGTCGGTACTTCGGAACTGAGCCTCGATGTGCGTTACCAATACGGGTTCAGCGACGTCGTGTCGGATCCAAACTCGAACTTGTACTCCACGGAAGTGGAGGCATCACACCGGAACTGGATGGTGAACATCGGGTATCTGGTGCCTTGGCGGAAGTAGGTTGATCCGGTTCGTTCGCGCTCCCGATCGTGATGGGGATCAGCTCAGCACGGACTTGCTGCGGAGGATCTTTTTCCAATGGATAGGGGTATTCGCCCCCCAATCGGTCATGGATAAGAATGGCGCAGCGCCGTTCATAAAAAACAACTCCATGAATCCGTTGAAGAAGATCCTCTTGCTCTCCACCGCCGCTTTGCTTTTCGCCTCGTGTGAAAAGGACAAGAACTGCGGTTCCGGCGTTACCACCACGGAGGAACGCGATGTTGCTCCGTTCGACCAAGTGGTGGTACAAGGACGCGTGGCCGCCAACATCCAATACGGCCCGGCGCAACATGTTTCGGTGCGTACCGACGCCGTCGCACAACCGCGTGTGCATGCCATCGTGCAGAACAGTACCCTGTACCTGACCGTGGACGACTCACCCAACTTCCAGCAGATCAATTTTGATGTGAACGTGGAAGTGCCTGTTCTGCATCGGCTCACGCATAGCGGCATATCGCTGGTGCAGTTCTATGGCGCACAAGGCCCCGGTATCTTGGAAGTGGTCCATGACGGCGTGGGTGAACTGGACCTGAACGGTTCCGCAGTGCAGCTGGTCCTCACGCACACGGGCGTTGGTCAAGTGAAGGCCCGCGACATGAGTGCGGATACCTGCCAGGTTGTGCAGACCGGCGTGGGCAACATCGAGCTTCAGATCAGTGGCCTTCTGCAAGGAACGCTGTCCGGTGTGGGCAACATTTACTACCACGGTTCTCCTGCGATGAACGTGGTGGATACCGGTGTCGGGAATGTGATCCACTTAAATTGAACGTGCAGGTCTCATGTTGCTCGGGGTTGTCCATTGGGTTGGGCTATGGACTCTAATGGACGGCCATGGACGTCCATCGGAGTCAATGGCCGTCCATTCGCTATGCCGCAGTGCCCATGCTCGTAAGGCTCTTCAATCCTCCAATCCCTTCCCCGCCAAGATCCGATCGACGTTCTTCTCCACGCGGGCCATCCGCGTCTTCTCTTGCTTGGCCGAGGAGAAGTAGAGGAGGTATCCGCGCTGTCGTCCGGGAGTTAGCGCTTGAAAGGCCTTCTTCAATTCTGGCATCTGCTTTAGCGCTTGCGCGAATTCCTCGGCCATCTCGAATTCCCTCGTCTTCTTCATCGGCACCTTCACGCCGGACTTCTCCACGTCAACAGCCTCGTGGATGTATGCCTTCAGCACGGGCGTCAACTTCTTGATCTCCTTCAAACTGGTGAAGCGGATCTGCCGCGCACCCTGCACGTTCTCCGTCTGTTGGATCAGGATGCCCGTGTCATCCTTCAGCAGCACGCCCTTGTGGAAGAGCAGCGCGCAATAGTCCTTGAAGCCGTGGATCAGCACCACGTTCTTGCCCTTCACGGTGTAGCAAGGGTGACCCCACTTCAATTCCTCTTCAAGGCCGCAGTCCAGCACGATGGTACGCAGCGCACTGAATGCTTCTTGCCACTGCGTGTCCTTTTCGAAAAACCAATCCACCTTCGGGTTCATGCCACGAATTTAAGATCGACCTAAGCGGTCTTTCTATCTGCTGGCCTGAAGTACCAAGAGATCATCGTGAGGGCAAGCAGCAGCGCTGCGGGCCACATCGCGGCGAGTGGATGGTGCGTCGCGATGTGCGAGAGGATCGCGCCGGTGGTGAGGAAGAAGAAGCCCGCGTAGGCCCATTCCTTCAGTACTGGGAATTTGGGAATGAGCAGCGCCACCGCGCCCAAGAGTTTCCAAACGCCGAGTATCGTCAGCAGGTAAACCGGATAGCCCAACTGCCGGATACCGTAGACGCCGGGCGGCGACAATGCTCCTTCCGACTGCATATGAAGTAGCTGCACCATGCCGGTGGAAACCATTCCCAGGGCAAGCCAGCAGGTGGAGATCCAGTAGGTGATCTTTTGCGTTCGTGTCATGATCGTTCGGTTTTGGATCGAGTGATCCCGGTGCGTTTTCACTTATCCGGATGGAGTTCGGAGAGGCTGAACCAGTTGCCGCTATCATCCCTGAAGTTGCAGGAGACCCCGTAGAACTCCTTCTTCGGCGGGGCCTTGAACTCGACGCCCTTGGCGTGCATCTCCTCGTATGCGGCGAACACATCCCGGCTCTGGAATGAGCCGAATCCGAAGGTGCCGTTGCGGACCAGCGTTGCCAGCGCTGCCGCAGTGGCTTTGTCCATGGCGTGGCTCTCCTTCACAGCCATCAAGGAGATCTCCAGTTCGGGTTGCTCCGGTGATGTCACCGTGAGCCAGCGGAAGTCGCCCTTCTTCACGTCAGTGTGCAGTTTGAAGCCGAGATTGTTCACGTAGAAATCGAGGGCGCGTTCCTGGTCCAGTACATAGATGCAGGTGTGTGTGAGTCGGATGCTCATGATCGTTCGCGTTGATGCGACAAAGGAAGCGTGCCCATGCAAGGGACGTTTGTCCGCGATTGCTATTCCGATTTCAGGCCGTGCGCGCCCGAGAAGCAATCCGGAACGAAGGTCAGCGGCTGCGCACTCTCCTTCTTCTGCCGTTGCAATGCCGCGTCACGAAAGGCTGCCGGTGTGGATCCAGTGGCCTGCTTGAAGGATCGGCTGAATGAGGAGAGGCTGCTGAAGCCCACGGCGAGGCAAGCGTCGAGTACCTGCGCGCCTTCGGCCAGCAACTCCTTCGCGCGTTCGATGCGGCAATTGCTCAAGTGCTCACGTGGCGTGCGGCCGTAGATGGAGCGGAACTCCCGGATGAAATGGAACTTGGAGAACGCGGCCTCGCCGCTGATCGCCTCCACATCGATCGGCTCCGGGAAGTGCGCATCGATGAAGAGCTTGGCCTTCACGATCCGGGCATAGAGATAGGCTTTCGGGTAGGCGTCCACGGGGCGAAGATCACAACCGTCAGGCGATGCCGCAAGAATTTCACGTCCGCCTGTAGGACTGATGGCGTGGACGCAATAGTTCGGGCAAGGTTGTTGGTACCCGTTCGTGCATGTCGTGAAAAACAGTTCCCAGATGGCTTTATTCTCCACCGCGTCAAAGAGATATTGCACAGTGCTGATCCTCGCACTTTCAGGGACCGTATGCAGCGCGCAGCAAGTGGCTGTAGGGTTTAGCACCGGCTTGTTTATCGGGAGTGATGCCAGGGCCTTGCTTCCCAGGTCGGCCGTTTCTTGTGAGGTGCCGTTCCTGCTGAAGTTGGCTCCACTTCGGATCGGTCCCGTGAAGGCTGTGATGATGCTGTGCGCCGGTCCTCGGTTCGGATGGATCGCTTTCCAGCGACCGTTGGTCTTCACCAGTTCCCCCGTGTCCACAACGGTGGCTGCCGATGGTACGCCCGGTCGTGCCTATACGCGAGGGCTATTCGGGATCGGCTCTTCCATGTACACCGCTCAGCTCATCCTTCCCTTGAAGATCTATGCCCCGATCGGGAAGAATAGTGATCTCCTTGTGGGGTTCGGGGTGCAGCCCGGTTACCTGCTTGGTGGCAGTTTCAGAAGGGTCTATCGGGAAGGTGAGGAGAAGGTGGTCGTGAAGAGGCACTTCAAATATGGAAGCGCGAATTACCACCTGAATGCGTTCGATGTTCAACTGTCCGCTTCCGTGAGGTATGGGAAAGTCGAACTATCGGGCCGGTATTCCTTGGTACCGATCTTCCGGGCAGGAGAAGGCCCGGATGTCCGCCAAGCCAGCATCGGCATCCTGTTCTACTTCGGTGATCCCTATCGTTGATAGGACCGCGTGCGCATCGATGAAGAGCTTGGCCTTCACGATGCGGGCGTAGAGATAGGCTTTCGGGTAGGCATCCACGGGGCGAAGATCACGATGGCCAAGCGATGCCACAAGATGGGCGGATGATCGAGGCCGTGTCGCTGCGGATTCACTTCCGTATCGGGCCATGCTGACCGCCAACAGGCGTCACCGCTAACTCCTGTACTACACGCGAAGTGCTTCGTGCCTGCAACCTATCGCGCAGTTTCAGGAACGGTTTTTCCACTGCCATGCGCAGGGCCAATGCCGCCGCTACCGAAGTGAGAATGCAGCAGGCGAAGAGCAGACCACTTTCAGGAGCCATGTATTCGGATAATGCCGTTTGTGTGAGATGGATCACGGCCTTGTGGACGAGATAGAAGGTAAAGGCCAGCTCCGCCGCGAACTTCGAGGGTTTCCAGGCGTGGGCGTGAAGCACGAATGAAGGAGAGAGCACCGCGAGCACCCATAGGCCGAAGCCGATGGAGACAAGGGTGAATACGAAGAGCGTGCTAACGAGGCTGTAGCGATCCTTCGCCAAGCCCCACGCCAGCAACAGGCAAAGGGCTCCCAGTGCGAAGTGCAGGTTGCCACGGGCCTTCAGCCGCTCGGCCCAGCGCGGCCTGTAGCGCATGAGCGCCGCGATCCCCACGCCGGTGAGCAGGCCATCCAAGCGGCAGGGCGTGGGGTAGTAGATCCATTCCATCCATTCATAACTGGGGCGTCCTTTCATCGCGTCGGGCACCATGCTGGCCCACGCATAGCCACGAGCTGCGAGGGTGAACAAGAACAAGGCGGCCAGTACCCAGCCTGCGCGCCGAAAGCGCACGGCTTGGAACAACAAGAGCGTGAGCGGCAGGAGCAGGTAGAAATGCTCTTCCACGCAGAGGGACCACGCATGCGAGAAGGAGGCTTGGTCGCGGAGGTCGAGTCCCCAGTTCATGGTGAAGGTGCAGAACTTCCAAATCGGCGCGATGCCATCGCGCTCCTGCACTGCGGGAATGAGAAAGTAGAGCGCCAGCACGGCCGCGTAGGCAGGCAGGATGCGCATGGCGCGGCGCAGGTAGAAGGAGCCAAGGGCGATGGAACCGGTGCGTTCGCGTTGCGCGAGCAACTGGTCCGCGATCAAGTAGCCGCTCAATACGAAGAACAGGTCCACGCCGATCCAACCGAAGTTGCCCACATAGGGGATCCACGCCGGATGCGGGAAAAGTTGGTAGTGGTAGAGGAAGACCAGCAGGATGGCCAACGACCGAAGATGGTCCAATCCGGGAAGATGCCTGGGGCCGACCATGGCGAAAGGAAGTTCGGAAGGCTACCATTGCAAGTGATGTCCGAACATGAATTCCGCACAAAGGACTGTTCGCCCGGTCCAAAGCTGTGGACTGTAAGGTCACCTCTGCGGACCAGAACATCAATCTCTTCGCGGTCTCCCCAGAAAAGCCTTCCATTTTCAAGCGTATGTGGTGGGGCATCCAGCGGCCATTCAGGAAGTAGTGGAGGAAACCGGCGGACCTCCGTTCGGTTCGCAGTGTGGCGGCGATCGCCCGGATCTACTGGTAGCCGTGCTTGCGATCGATGGCGATCATCCGCTGGCGCTCTGCATCAGCCATTTTCATGACCTGATCGATATAAGCTTCCTTGGCCGCAGGGTCATCGTGAAGCTTTTTGAGGAAAGGCAGAGAATCCGGGTCCATTCCGTTGTCCTTGAGCTGGGTGCGCCACACATCGATGGATTCCTCTATGAGCTCGCGCGAAACGGGCGGATGCAATGACTCTGCGGTGACAGTGGACTGCATAGGCGCTGGGGCCTGTGCGGGTGTAGCCGGTGCGACCGTGGCCATTTTCGAGACGGAGCCTGGTGCAATGTTGTTCAATTGATCGTGCATGACCTTCATCTCTGCGCGCAGATCGTTGATCTGGCCTTGTTGCTCCATCAGCCGGCCCGTCAGATCATCGTTGTTGCCCATCCCCACGGCCACGTTCACATATCCGCCGACCGGGTTCGTGGTGGCGCTCCAAGCCCTGCCGACGATCAACTTATGGTCAGCGAGGGTCAGTTCACTGGGGGGGACCGCCTTGCCGAACCCGTTGCCGTAGCCACTTGGCAGAATGTAATCGCCCACGTTCACAGGGCCGGTCACCTTCACCGGGACCTGCCCCATAAAGCACACTTTCTCGTAGAGGTGTTCTTTGCCCGGCTCGGGTGAATTGCCCAGCACGGCTGGCTTGTGCGATATCACCATGTAGCGCTCGGCGGTGTTCGCATCCTTGCTGATCCGACCACCATTTACCGCCACGATGTCACCGAAATTCATCATCTCGGCCGCGTCGGCCCGCTCCAGCCATTCCGCATAGTCGGCCGACCCGGACTCGTAGGTGACCCCCAGGTCGCTGAATGCGAATTCCTCATAGTAGCTAAGCGCGGTAGCTGCGGCGGCGACGTCGAGAAAGCCAAAGACTATCTCAGATGGTGGAGGAAGTGTTTCGCATAGACCAACGCCGGCACAGGGCGTCGTTGCGGAACTTGCAGCTACCAGTTTGGCAAACGCAAGCGCGGCATTCGCACCTAGTGAAACGACGTTATAAATGTATTGAGGGTTGTTGACGACGTCGTCTCCGTTCTGGCCTTCGATCCGGCCCACCGCAACGCCGTCCCCATCGAAAAACGTGATGAAATTGCTGGTATGGTCCATGTTGGTGGCATTCACCTTTATGGCCATGCCTTGTTGGCCGCCCTCAACACGCAAGGGATAGGAGTCGTAGTATGTATCACCGCCGTTGATGCTGTCGGTGATCGTGGTCTGCCCATGGATGTGCGTTTGGTGCAGGTCCGTGGCCCCGGCCACGTCCAATGTGTTGTTCAAGCTTGTGGGGCCGACCACATTCAACGTGTTGTTCAGATCGGTGGCCCCGGCCACGTCCAAGGTGCTGTTCAGGTCGGTGCCGCCGGCCACATCCAAGGTGCTGTTCAGCGCGGTGGCCCCGGCCACGTCCAGCGTGTAGTTCAACGCGGTGGCTCCCTCCACGGTGAGGCTGCTGTTCAAGGTGGCCGGGCCGTCCACGTTCAGGGTTCCGGATAGATCGGTCGGGGTGCCGAGGTTCACATTCAGGCCATCATTCAGGTTGGTAATGCCATTCACATTCAGGGTGCTGTCCAAATTGGAAGTGCCGTCCACGTTCAGTGTGCCGGACAGGTTGGTCGGGGTGCCGAGGTTCACGTTCAGGCCGTTGTTCAGGTCGGTGTGGCCATTCACCGATAGGCAGTCCTGCAGGTAGAGGCAACTGTCCAAGGTGAGCGTGCCGGTGAGGTGTGTGGGGCTTCCGTTCGCGACCAGCAGGGAGTCGTTCAGGGTGGTGGCCCCGTCGATGATCATCGTTCCTGTGGCGGTGATGTTGCGGTGATAGGCGTAGGGGGCGAACACCAGCTTCTGAAAGCTGAAGACCACGTAGTCCACGGTGCCGGAGGGTGGCGGCAGTTTCACCTCCACGCGGAGATCTTTGGGTGTCCCATCCCAACTGATCTCCGAGAATACGTTCGGACTCGCGCCGGTCATGCTGCCTTCGCCGATGATCACCGAGACCATGCCGTAGCGGTCGGTGCTGCTGCTCTGGGTCTCCTGGTAGTCGATGTCACCGTTCTGGTCAAGGATGGTGAAGCGCAGTTCCAGTGTCTGGTTCGGCAGGTAGTTCCCGCCAGGCACGTCCACGCCGGGGATCTCGGTAATGTCGTTCGGCCCGCTGAGGATCACGGCCTGGTAGGTGATGCCTTCCGATTGTGCAAGGCTCCGCAGCGCGGCGCAGAAGAGGAGGAGGAGGAATGTTGTTCTCATGATCTGGGGCATTAGTGGCTGGAAATGCAGTATCTGCAACTCGGGAAGGAGATCAGAACACCCACGCGGATGTTGTGCGTCTGGAACGCCAGCCGTTCATCATCCGTCCAGGCAACCCCCGGGAACCGGACGCCATGGCCGTAGGTATAGTCCACCATGAGGGCCGTGCGGTTGGAGATGCAATAGTTCACGCCGGCGGTGCCGCGCAGGAAGAGGAATGGCGCATCGAACTGCTCCGCACCACGCAGGTCATACACGTCGCTGTTGATCGTTTGCTCACCCTTGATCAGGAATTCCGGGGCGACCGATGCACCGAGGAAAAAGGTCATGCCCTTTCCGCGGTTGACGCGACCGTTCAAAGTGAAGAGGTCGTACTGCACACCGAGGTCCAACCCGAGGTAGGTAGTGCGCCATTCATAGTAGTTCCGGTAGGCATCGGGGCTCGTGCCGAGCGTGCCGTAATTCTCATACAGTACGCCCACGGTATAGAACCATTTGTAGGCGAGTGGCTTGAAGGCCCCACGCAGACCGGCCCCGAGGATCAGGCCCATCTGCGGATGCATGCCGTCCAAGGACTCTCCTTGGGTGTTCTTGTACAGAAAGTCCGAGCGGTCCATGCCGGTGTGCAGATAGAACTGCTGGGCACCTGCGCTGCCCGCAAGGACGGAGAGGATGAACAGGAGCAGATTGCGTGTGGTGGTCATGGCGTCCGGTGGTGTTCGTTGATCGGGGTGGGGTGGTCCGTGATCGATGGACCGGTTCACGGGAAGCATTGGATATGCCCGATGAATCGGCGCTGACCGACCAGTACATGCACGATGTACGGTCCTGCGGCGAGCGGGCCGGGCTGGATCACGATGGAGCGGTCTGCCGCGTGATCCGTCGCATATACCTGCTGGCCCAACGCATTGTATACCCGCACCGTGACCGGTCCTGCGGGTGCCTCAGCGAAGGAGATGGTGAACTGGTCATTGAACGGATTCGGGAACAGGAGCGCATCAAGGTCCGTTGATGGCAGGCCACGCACTGGCACCAGGAGGGGTTGGATGAAGCCCTGGTTATAGAAGTTCGCGCCCACTTGGAAGGATCCGGCGACACTGGCCTGTCCCACGGACTGTTGCAGGTACCAGCTTCGGCCGTCCGCCGAATGCACCGTGGCCCCACCCGCAGCGCTTAGTGTGGAGCGAAGGAGGTGGCCCTGGGCGTGGAGGCTGATGCAGACAGCGCCCAATGCGATGGTCGCGAGCATGCGGAACTGTATCCGGCGAAGAGGACATCCGTTCGCTACCCGTGTCATGGTCGGTAGAAGTAGAGGTGATGGAATGGCATGTGGAGGAAGCATGTGTTCATGGTGTGATGAACAACTTCAACACGTGTTGTTCCCCAGGGCGCGAAGCGATCAGGAAATAGGCGCCGGGCGTGGTACCTTCGATGGAGATCGTCAGGATCCGTTGCCCCGGATCGGTTGACCACGAACCAATGGGTCGACCGACGGCATCCACGATATCCAATTGAAGTGGCCGTTGATCCGGACCGGCGAACTGCACTTGGAAAATCCCATTGGAAGGGTTCGGCCATACCGTGAGTCCACGGTCGCGTTCCGGATCGAGGTCAGTGATGCCATCGGGAAGTGAGAGGGTCACGGTGAAGCAACTGGTATCCGAGCACGTTCCCAGATGGACGGTCACGCAGAGATCATCGACAGCAGGTGTGGTGGCGGTCATCGCCGTGAAGCTGTTGTCCAGGTCGTAGTCCGTGCTGGACCAGCCCGGAGGAAGGATCCACCCATAGCTCGAAGCGCCGGGCACAGGAGGAACGCTATAGGTGACCTCGGTGGAGATCTCCGGCGATGCCGGACCGGTCACCGTGCCTGCTGTGAAGGCTTGCCCTGCGCAAGTACAGGTGGGCGTCCATGTATCGGACAGGGTGCAGGTATTGCCGTCATTGCACGGCGTGCCTGGAAGTGCGCTGCCTCCCGGTACATCAGCACAATCCACCTGCAGCCCGGCGCAGACGCAGTCCGCGCCATACGCGTCCAGTTGCGTGCTGCTGTCCCCATCGTCGCAGGGCGTTCCGGGCAAGGCCGATCCCCCGGCGATGCCGTTGCAGTCGTTGGTATAGCCCACGCAAACGCAGTCCGGACCGTAGTGGTCGGCGCCGGTCGCGGGGTTGCCATCGTTACAGGGGCTGCCAGGCAGGGCCGTGCCACCGATGCTTCCCGTGCAATCAATCAATTGACCCGCGCAAATGCAGTTGGGTCCGTACACGTCATCGCCCGTGGTGGCCGAACCATCGTCACACGAGGAACCGGGCATCGCCGGCCCTCCAATGACATCCTCGCAATCGTATGCTGTACCCGCGCACACGCAGTTGGCATCCAGTACGTCATCACCCGTGTCCGCATCGCCATCGTCACAGGGATCGCCGGCCGACTCCAATGCGATGACCTGCATGGTGTTGCCGTAGGCGTTCACCTCGAAGAGATGCGTACCGGAGACCGTCACATCGGAAGGCGATGAACCCGTCGCAACGGCGGCGCCGGAGGCCGGCGATCCCGGGGTGCTGATGTCGAACACCTGGATCTGCCCGGAGATCTGATAGCAGGCGAAAAGATCATTGGCTGAAATGGCCAGCGCTATCGGGTGCGTGCTCGCGCCGGTACTCGTACTGCTCAGCAGCGCTGGCAGGGTCGGGGCGCTCAGGTCATACACCTCGATCGAATTCGAGGTGGCGCATGCCACAAAGGCATTCATGCCGGAGACCACCGCTCCGGAAGGCTGGGAGCCGGTGGCCGTGCTTCCCGACAAGAGGGGAACAGCGGGGTTGCTCATATTGAACACCTGCAGAGTGTCGCTCGAGCTGCAGAGCACCACCGCGTGGGAAGTGCCGCTAAGAACGATCGTTCCTGGACCGCTGGCAGTGGGGATCGTACTCGTCAACGTGGGCGCGATGGGTGTGCTAACGTCGAAGACCTGAAGCGTTGCGGCCTGTTGGTTGACCACGTATGCATTGCCTGCCATCACCGCCACATCGGAGGGCTGTGCATTAGTGGAGGTCTGCCCGGAGAGCGATGGGGTGGTCGGGTCGGAGATGTCGAACACCTGCAGTTTGTTCGCGTTCTGTGCCACCACATAGGCGTACGTACCGGAGACCACCACGCCTGCAGGGCCGCTCGCCGTGGACACCGAACCCACGAGAAGCGGATCTTCCGGGGTGCTGACATCGAACACCTGCAAGCTGTTCGCAATGAGGTTCGCAACATAGGCGTGGTTCCCCGAGATGGCGATGCTCACCGGCTTGTTCGCCGTGGCCGTGGTATCCACGGGCCACAGACAATGCGCGCCCCCTTGGGCGTTTGCGCCAAGACCAAGGAAGAAGATGCATGCACCAAGGAGGAAGGAATGGGGCCGGATGTGGAGCTTCATGTTGATCGGATGGTCCTTCGTTCGGATGACCGAAACTATTTTGACGGACCGGCCTGGACCAGCGGCAATGAGGAAGTGGCGGCGGAGGGCGATCAACTGGAAGGGATGCGCCGCTAAGTGGGGGAATTGGAACCCGCCGTGATCGACCTAAGTTCGTCTTGCCTGAAGGGACCTGTGCCCTCCATGGTCGCGTTGAACAGCATCCACCCTGATCCAACACCGATGAAAAAGACCACGCCTCTTCTTCTCGCCCTGATCCTTATTGCCCAGCACGGGTCCGCCCAACCGCCCGGATCAGGTCTCATCGATTCGTTGACCACGCGGCTGAGCACCCTGCCGGAGGATAGCACCAAGTTGAACACACTGCAGGCCTTGTGCAAGGCACAGGTGGCGGCCTTCGACTTTGCGAGCGGACTGCGCACGGCCACCGAAACAGCACGCTTGTCCCATAAGCTTGGTGATCGGAAGGGGGAGGCGGCATCGTACAGGTCCATCGCGATGAATCAGTACCACCTCCAAGTTTATGATAGCGCATTGATCGCCGCGAACGAAGCGCTCCGGCTGAACCAGGCGCTCAATGACTCGTCAGCCGTTGCCGCATCGTACGACTTGATCGGTTCGATCCATCTGGAACACCGTGATCTGAAGGAGGCACTTGAGAATTGCAGAAGGGCCCTCATGATCAATGAACGCTTGGGCGACAAGCGCGCCATCTCCCACTCCAAGCTCAGCGTGGGGAACGTCCATGCCGAACTGGGACAATACGATCATGCTTTACGCAATTATTTCGATGCGCTGCGCCTCTTCCAAGGCTTCGACGACAAGGCGACCACAGCGAAAACCTACAACAGCATAGGCACTGTGTATGGTGAGATGGGAGACCCGGTGGAGGCCCTGAAGAATTTCTTGGCCGCGGAGGAGATCTGGACCGCCGAAGACGACAAGCAAGGACTCGCTCGTGTACACATGAACATGGGCCATGCGTATGCCGACCTTGGAGACCAAGGGAAAGCCTTGGAACAGTTCAACATGGCGCGGACACTGAAGAGCGAGACCAACAACAGATTCGGTGTAGCGATGGCCGACGACAATATCGCGGATATACGCAGGGAGCAGGGGCGTTTTGGGGAGGCCCTGAAGCTCCGGCGGGCCTCGCTGCAAGTGATGGTGGACATCGATGATCCGGATGGTATCGCTGGAGGGCATATCGATATCGCAGAGCTCTTGATGGACCAACATCATCTCGACGAGGCCAAGGCCGAGTTGATGAAAGGTTTGAGCATCGCGCGGAAAGAAGGTTTCCCGATCCGCCAGAAATTCGGCTATGGGCTGCTGGCACGCTTGGATAGTGCGCAGGGTGATAATGCCGGGGCCTTGCGGAACTACAAGCTGCATATCGCCATGCGCGACAGTTTGATGAACGAGGATAAGATCAGGGAGATCACCCGGCTGGAGATGAAGTACGATTTCAACAAGCAGCAATTGACGGACAGCCTTCACTATGCTTCATCATTGGCCGCATTGGAGAATGAGCGGTCCATCCAACGCCTGCGCGCGGAGAAGAACCGCGATCGCGGGCTGGCCACCGGAGGCGCTGCCTTGCTGCTGTTGGTCGGGGGCACGGCCCTGTTCTATTCCGATCGCAAGCGTCGCAAGGAACGATTCCAGAAGGAGGTCGTCGACCTGCAGGCCCAAGCGCTCCGCTCCCAGATGAACTCCCATTTCATCTTCAATGCCTTGCACGCGATCAACGCGTTCGTCCGGCACAACGACCCGGATGGCGTTTCCTCCTTCCTCTCGAAATTCGCCCGCGTCATCCGCGGCATACTCGAGAACAGCCGCCACAGGGAGGTTGCTCTGCAGGACGATCTGGAGGTGTTGCGCGGATATATCGAACTGGAGCGCAAGCTCATGGACGACAAGTTCGACTTCACCATCACGGTGGACGAGGGCATCGATCAAGAACAAGTGATGGTGCCCCCGTTGGTGCTGCAGCCGCTGGTGGAGAACGCCATTCGGCATGGTATCGCGGACAAGGTGGGGCACGGGCATATCGCACTTCAAGTGAAGCGGCAGGGCGAGCAACTGGTCTGGTCAGTCGAGGATAATGGAGTCGGTCGTGGTGCTCCGAAGCCTATTCCCGGCACTGATGTGGCCGCAGAACTGATACCCGTGAAGAAGACCTCATTGGCCACTGCCATCATCCGCAGCCGCTTGGAACTGCTTCAGCAGCGCTATGGCGGTCGAGCGGGACTCCGTTACGAGGACCTCGCCCAAGGCACCCGGGTGATGGTGGACATGCCGTTGATCATCTTCTGAGTTCCTTTCCCGGCCGCGTTTGGCCAGCGTTCAGCCGCAGCGTTACCGTCTATATTTGATAACTGACCCCCATGATGATGACACGGACCACCACCGCAGTGATCGTGGACGACGACAAATACTGCCGCGATGCGTTGTCCGGTCTGTTGCAGCGTCAGTTCGAGGACATCACTTTGCTCGGGATGGCCGCCAACGTGCCGGAAGGACTGGAGTTGTTGGACCGCGAACTTCCCACCATCCTGTTCCTCGATGTGGAACTCGGGAAGCAGACGGGCTTCGACCTCTTGCAGGCCATCGGTCCGGAACGGCCGCACATCATCTTCACCACGGCGCATGAAGCATACGCCGTCAAGGCCATCCGCTTCAACGCGCTCGACTTCCTGCTGAAACCCGTGGATCCCGAAGAGCTTCAGGTCGCGTTGGACCAGGTGAGACAGGCCGAACGGAGCCTGCAGCATCCCGACCAGTTCGAAGGGCTGATGCGGAACCTCATGCTGTCGGCGAACCGGGACAGGCGCATCGCGCTTCCCGTTTCCGAAGGCCTTGAAATGGTCGATACGGACAACATCATTTATTGCGAATCGGCCAGCAACTATACCGTGGTGCACCAAAAGGAGGGGAAGCGCCTGGTGATCTCAAGGACCTTGAAGGAGTTCGAGGACATGCTGAGCATGCTCGACTTCATCCGCGTCCATCACTCCCACCTGATCAATGTGCGGCATGTGAAGAAGTACATCCGGGGCGAAGGGGGCGAGGTGATCATGAGCGATGGCACCAACGTGGCCGTTTCCCGGCGCAAGAAGCAGGAATTGATGGATGGCCTGTCGAGGTTCTAGATCCGGCGCGCAACAGGCGGGACAGCGGGGGGAGCGCATTCACGTCGCCCAATGCATTATCTTGCTCACAACGACCCACTCCCATGAAACACAAATACCTCCCTCTGGCGTTCGTTCTGGCATTGAGTAATGTGGCATCCGGCCAAATGGTGCAGAAGTGTTGCGGTACCGGCAACAGTACCTTCCTGCTGGGCAACCTCTCCACGTCGAGCCATAGCCAAAGCATCTACACCCCCGGTGACCTGACGGATGAAGCATCCGGCGGGATCACCACCCTCTATTACCGCTATGGTACCACCGGCATCACCAGCGGGAACACGCTCACGAACTTCATGGTCCGCCTGGTGCAGACCACGGAGAGCTCCTTCGCGGGCGGGAACACCTTTTTCACTGGACTGGACACGGTGCTGACGAGTGCTTCCTTCACCATCGACCTCGGGACCAGCGGCGAATGGTTCGCGATCCCGCTGGACAGCACCTTCACCTATGATGCAGGGCTCACCTTGGTGGTGGACATCAGTTTCACCGGCAGTGCGACCACGAATTTCGGCACGATGAGCACAAGCATGGCCGGCCGCAAGTTGTACTGGAACGACAACACTTCGCCCACCGGTCAAAGCTTGGTCACCAGTTGGCAGGACATCGGCTTCGACCTGATGATCAGCACGGGCATCGCCGCGCAAGATGTCCCGACATTCACGATCTATCCGAATCCGGCCACCGATCGCGTGGAGGTCCTTCGGAATGGGAAGATGCACGGCGCCGCAACATTGCAGCTTGTGGACATGGCCGGTGGCGTTGTGATGCAACGCCAGCTGTCGGGGGGGGATGCACCTGAGGTCGTGCGCACGGATGGGCTCTCAAATGGACTGTACCAATTAAGGATCATCGACGCCGATGGGAGCATGTCTTCGCGCCGCTTGGTCATTGCGCGTTGAACCGGTCCGGTCGCACCTCCGCCTTGAAGCACGCCCATGAGGAATGCGTGGGTCGCGGGATCAGGCTCGCACGGCCTGCACAGTGTTCACCGCAGCACCATGATGGCCCCGGTGAGGTCCTTGTCAATGATGGCCTCGCACTCCGCGCTGTACTTGATCTTGTAGAAGTAGGTCCCGTCATCCGCATCCTTCGGATTCCATGAACGCTTTCCGCCGTTGAGAGATTCGAATACCGTCTTTCCCCAGCGGTCGAAGATGGTCAGCGAGTAGGACTCGAACAGGGCGGTGACGTCCAGGCCGGGGTTGGCGGGCAGGAAGGGACGCCACACGTCGTTGCGGCCGTCGCCATTGGGCGAGACCACATTGGGCAATTGCACCGTGCTGAGGTCGACGAGGGAATTCCCGGTGGCGATGATCGTCACGGTATCCATGTCCATGCAGCCACTGACCGGGTCGGTGGCCCACACCGTGTAAAAGCCCGGTTGATCAACTACGGGGGAAATGCTGTCGCTGAAGGTTGAATCGCTGCCGGCCTCGGTCAACGCGATCCACAGGTATTCCACGGTCTGGTCGGGAATGACCTGCACGCCTTCAATGGTGATCGATGAATGCGAGCAGGAAAGACTGTCCTGGACCTGCGGGATCATGACCTCGATATCATGGTCCGGTATGGTGAACGATGCCGTATCCTGGCAGCCGACGGAATCGACCACGGTCAGCCCGTAGGTCCCGGGATTACGCATGATCGGGATACCGGTAAGGATCGGTGATCCCTGGAGATAGAAGTTGACGGGTGGATTCCCTCCGGTCAGGTAGTTGACCTGCAACGACCCTCCCGATCCGTTGCACGCGGTGTTGACATCCACATCATAGACCAGCGGAGCGGCGATCCATACTTGGAAAGTGGTATCCACCACGATGTTGCCGCAGAGGTCGTCCACGTTGCCCGATGCCGAGGTGATGTTGAACGTGTATAGCCCACCTTCAGAGGGCACATTGCCCAGTATGATGTTATAGCCCGATTGTGCGGAGGCGGAAGGGTCGTCCGGTGCCACCGCGACGAACGGGATGATAGCACCGGAAGGGGCGGTGAGGGTGAAATCCGTGGTCTCCACCGTGCTGGTGACAATGGGCTCGCTGAATTCCACATGTAAGGTATCCGTGGAGCAATCCGGGACGATCACTGAGACGGATGGCGGGTTCTCGTCATAGATCGAGGCGGTGCTTTGCGAGAAATCGATGGAATATCCATTTGTACTGCCGGTCCAGTTCATCACCACCAAGGCATAGGTCTGTCCGACCGCCACCGGCAGGTCGGCATTAAAGGGTGGTCCGTTCAGATCGCCGGGGCCATTCGAGGTTCCCGTCCCGCCATCGGCCGTGGAGATGCCGGTGTTCCCGTTCGAACCAAAAAGGCCATAGGAATTGCATTCCACCTCGGGCGAGGAACCATCCTGTGCATTGATGCCGGCGCAGCCCCCATTGGTGATATTGAACAGTCCCCAGTCATAGTCGTCAATATCGCTCGCCGGATCGAGTACGAAGCTGAGGCTCCCGGCATCCTGGACGGTGAATGTGTACCACGTGCTCTCGCTCTCCAGATTCTGGTTGCAGGTCCCTGTGAACTCGAAAACATTTCCCGTTCCCGTTGGCGCATTTGTTTCCGTATAGGTGCCCCCGCAGAGTTGCACGGCACCCCCGCAGTCGCTGGTGCTGGTGGTCTGCGCGGACAACTCTCCGCACAAGGCAATACTTAAAATGGCGATGTGTCGGATGTTCATCATGTGAGCGAAGATAGGCGCGTAAGGTATCGGCGGTTGATCATATGGAAAAGCCCTCATCGATCTTCGGCCCGTACCGCGGAAATTCCTCCGGACCGCAAGCAGGAAGCGTTTTGTACGTGAAGTTGTCCGGTTCACAGGGCATGGCTCGGGAGACTTCACCGGCCCACGGTTGGTTGCCTCGTGGAATTCTGCCGCCAAGCAGGCAGATGCCATACCCCTCTTATCTTCGGACACCTCAACACCCAAGCATCATGAAGAATACGGTGATCCTTGTTGCCATCCTTATGGTATTGCTCCCTTCCTGCGTCTCGAAGAAAAAGTACGCGGCCATCCATGCCTCCAATGAGACCCTGAACAACAAACTGGCCGAGGCCAACCGCGCCTTGGATGATTGCCGCGCCTCCGTATCCGCGGCCGATGCGAAGAACACCAACCTGCAGACGAGCAACGACCATCTGAAAGAGCAGATCAGTGAAATGAGCCTGACCAACCAGGCCCTGCTGAGCAATGTGGGCAATATGGCCACGCTCAGTTCACAGGAGGCCTCCAACTTGGAGAAGTCGTTGGAGAGCATCAAGGAGAAGGACCTCCAGATCCGCACCATGCAGGATGCCCTTACCAAGAAGGACAGTGTGACGTTGGCCCTCGTGATCAGCCTGAAGAGTTCCTTGGGCAACCTCAACGACACCGATGTGACGATCAATGTGGAGAAGAGCGTGGTCTTCATCTCCCTCAGCGACAAGATGCTCTTCCCCAGTGGCAGCACCGTTATCGGGCCCAACGCGAAGGCCGTGCTGGCGAAAGTGGCCAAGGTGGTGAATGACAAACCGCAGATGGACATCCTTGTGGAAGGCCACACGGACAACGTGCCCATCAGCAAGGACTGCATCAAGGACAACTGGGACCTCAGCGTGCTGCGGGCCACGGCCATCACGCGTGTGCTCACCACGGACCTCGGCGTGGATCCCGCACGCATCACCGCCGGGGGCCGCAGCCAGTATGTGCCACTTGTGGACAACGATACGCCCGAGCACCGCGCCGCCAACCGCCGCACCCGCATCGTGATCCTGCCCAAGATGGACCAGTTCTATGATATGATCGAAGACGGCCTGAAGAAGGCCACCGGCGAGGAAGAGGTGAAGTAGCGGCCATCCTTCGGCATACCAAAGCCACGACCAGCTGTCCCATGGATCATCGCGAAGCGGTCGGTATGCTGCGTGGTGCAGTGCTCGCGAAGAATGCACCCCAGCGATGGGCCGACCTCGGGTGCGGCACGGGAACGTTCACGCTGGCGCTCGCCGATCTGTTGCCACCGGAAAGCAGCATCGCCGCCATGGACCGGGATCTGTCGGCCTTGAAGCAGGTACCGGAGGAATACAGTGGCACCCGCATCGTGAAGCATGTGGGCGACTTCGTTCGCGATGCGGTCCCCGCGATGGAACTGGACGGTATCCTCCTCGCCAATGCGCTGCACTTCGCGCGCGATCAGGCGGGACTCATCCGCAAGCTGGCTGGGCATCTCGATCCCGCAGGCATCTTGCTGCTGGTGGAATATGACATGGACACACCGAACCCGTGGGTGCCGCATCCGTTGTCCTTCGCCACGCTGAAGGAACTATTCCACGGTGCAGGCTTCGCATCGGTGACGCGCTTGGCCGAGCGGCCTTCCGCGTTTGGTCGCGCGCGATTGTATTCGGCTTGTGTGATGCGGGAATGATGGATCGGCGCTGCGCGCGAAGGGTCACTGAGCGGGGCCGACTTCGCAGATAATAGGACTCGTGAACAACTGCTTCTATGTGTGTCCGAGTTCCTTAAAGAACTTCGGGTTCAAGAACATCCGCATGGTGGACCTGAGAAGAGCACCGTCCGATGCTTCATGGATCATTACTACCGCGCCGCTCCCCCCGCGAATGATCTCTAAATATGCCACACCCTCCGGGCGCTGATCGACCACACGGGCCCATTGCTCCGGGCTCACGAGCCTCAACGGATATGGATAGACATCGCGCAGGTCCTTCTCCTCGGGCGTTGCCCCTGCCAAGCTCTTGATCCAGACATCCTTATTCTGCACATAGAGCGTATCCGCATGCAACTTCCTTGCAAAGTCCTCCGCCGTGTAATTCATCTTGTCGCGGTCCCCTTGCTCCGGATGATCGGTCTGCGCACGCATTTCCTTCAAAGCATTGATGAATCGTGATGATGCCACACCGTACTGTATTTGGAACTGGTCCAAATAGCTCGCATACACCGTATGGTCGGGGTCGTATTTGATCTTGCCTTTTTTCAGGAAGATCATGGAAACGATGCTGGACAATGTGCTCACCTCGCTCTGTTCGGTGGAGACCATAAAGTCGCTCACGGCCACAAAGAACAACTGCTTCACATCCTCTTGTGCCTCGTAGTGCTCCTGGTCCATCACCACGATATTCTTTTCGGGCCACACTTCCTTGACCAGTTGAACGAAGGTGCGCTGCTGTCCTTCCATATTGGGATATGTCCATGTATCACTATCGCTACTTATAACATAGAGCGTGCTTGTTTCCCTGAATTCCCTGCACAGGTTTTTGTTCAGGTTTTGCGCATGCGTGCCGAGGGTGAGCAGGGTCAATGCTCCGAGCAAAAGGGCGTGTCTAAGCGTGTGGATTCTCGGTCCGGTGGATAGCAACATGTTCGTTGGAATGGTTTGGGGGTCGGGCGGATTTGACACGCTGCGAATATGGGACATCCTTTTCCGCCGTGGGAACTGTTTCATGATGTGGTTTCGCGGAGAGGGGCACGCGCAAGGTTCTGTCCGGCGTGCGCGACCATGCATGAAGAGAGGAGCGCTGAGGAGTATGACCCCAGGGGAATAAGCATATCCCTGCCCGGATATTCCCACCTTAGCCGTATGAACCACGGGATCCTGCTGCCCTGTCTGCTTTTCCTTTCCTTCCGTGGCGCGGCCTACGCGCAGGACGGCCGTTTGGTCGAGCGCACGCCTTACAACTTTACCGACTCGTCCATCGCGGATGCGCGCGAGTACATGCCAGCCATCGATAGCGTGCTGGCCCAGGTGAAGGTCTATCGCATCACCTACCTCTCCGACGGCCTCAAGGTGAAGGGCTACATCGCAGAACCGGCCAAGCAGGGGCGCTATCCCGGGTTGATCTTCAACCGGGGCGGCAACCGCGAGTTCGGCAAGATCACCGATCCGCAGTTGCTGCACTACATGGTGACCATGGCCAGCTGGGGCTACGTGGTGGTGGGCAGTCAGTACCGCGGCAACGATGGCGGAGAAGGGAAGGAAGAGTTCGGCGGCGCGGACGTGGACGATGTTCTGAACCTGATCCCGGTGCTCGCGCAACTGCCCAAGGCGGACACCGCGCGCATCGGCATGTTCGGTGGAAGCCGAGGCGGCCTCATGACCTACTTGGCACTCAGGCGCACCACGCGCATCAAAGCGGCCGTCATCCGCGCGGGCATGGCCGATGCGTTCAGGAGCATCGCGGAGCGGCCGGCGATGGACAGCGTCTTCGCGGACCTGATGCCGGGCTATGCCATGAACAGGGATTCGGTGCTGCTCACGCGGTCACCCGCGCGGTGGGCCGCACGCATGTGTGCCACCACGCCCATTCTTCTCGAGCACGGTACCGGCGATTGGCGCGTATCTCCCAAGGATGCGCTGGACATGGCGCAGGCGCTCTATGCCTGCAAGCATCCCTTCCGCCTACTGATGCTGGAAGGCGCCGATCACGGCCTCTCGGAATTCCACGATGATGCGGATGATGCCACGCGCGCCTTTCTGGACAGATACGTGCGCGATGGCCGGGGGTGGCCCAGTTTGGAGCCGCATGGGAAATGATAGGCGGTGGTTCCAAAACCGATAGGCATGTACGACCTCCCTTACCACAAAGAGCGCGATGAGCAGGTGATCACCGCATTCATCGCGCGCTATCCCTTCGCCTTCGTTACCGGATGTGATGCGGAGAACAGGCCCGTGGCCACGCAGGTGCCCGTCTTCCTTGAGGAGAAGAACGGCAGGAAGGTCCTGCGCGGGCATATCATGAAGAACACGGACCATCACCGTGCGTTCCTGCACAACGCCAATGTGCTCGTAGTCTTCACCGGACACCACAGTTATGTGAGCGGTACCTGGTACAGCAACCCGCACACGCCGAGCACGTGGAACTTCATGAGCGTCCATGTCAAAGGCCTTGTGCACTTCCTCGATGACGACGCACTCATCGATGTGCTACGCGCGACCACATTACATTTCGAAAAGCACGACCCGCGCTCCACGACGATCTATGACAACCTCCCAGCCGACCACACAGCGCGGTTGATGAAGGCGATCACGGCCTTCGAGATCGAGGTACAGGCGATCGACACCGTCTTCAAATTGAGCCAGGACCGCGACCAGGCCAGCTATCGCAACATCATCGCCAAGCTGAAGGAACACGGGGAGAGCGGCCAGGTGATCGCCGCCGAGATGGAGAAGAGGGAAGGGCAGGTGTTCCCGGATGATAGCAGGGGTTGAGCCGCTATCGCACGACCGGCGCCGATCGCAACAGCTTCACCGCAACAGCGTAACGGTCCCGAACTTGGTCCTGGCGACGAGGTCCGGTTCGAGGTAGTGGACCCTCCATGAATAGACACCGATGGGAACGCCACTCCCGTCCCATCCTTCCTGGGGATCCACACTATCATAGAGTATGTGTCCCCACCGGTCGAAGATGGTGAAACGAAAGTCCTTCGCCGACAGCGCCGCACTGCTCACGCGGAGCACGTCGTTCAGGCCGTCAGCATCGGGGGTGAAGCAATCCGGTATATAGACATTGAAGATATCCCTGATGCAGACCTCCAGGGTATCCGCATCGCTGCATCCGTTCAGGCTGGTAACGGTGAGTACCACAGGGAAACAGCCCACCTCCGTGAACTTGAAGTCCGGAGAGACTTCGCTGGAACTGTCCTGGCCATCGGCAAAGTCCCATGCCCATTGTACGGCCCCCTGGCTCTGATCGACAAAGTGGACCACCGGTTTCAACAAGCTCGTCGTGGACGGGGATGGTGTGAACTGGGCGATGGGACCGGGCAACGCCGTGATCAGGTCCGCTTCATGCACGGTGCTGGAACAGCCGTTCGCATCCGTGCGGGTGAGTGAAACACCATAGATGCCGCCCGTCAAATAGCAATGGAGGGCGGTGGTTCCATAACCGGTTCCGCCATCACCGAATTCCCAGTGGAAGGCGAGACCTGGAAGAGCTGCGGAGCTGAGATCGACGCAGAGGGGAACGCATCCGCTGGTCGTATCGGCCGAGAATGGATCATCGGGTATGATGGGGACCACCACGGTGACCTGGGCGGGGTTGGAGGAACAGCCGTGGGCATCCGTCACCAGTACCGTGTAGGTGCCGGTGGAATCGGGCGTTATCTGTGGTCCTTCGGGCATCCACGTGGAGGTGTATGGGGGAGTGCCACCCAACGCCTGTGCCCCCAAGGTGGTTGAGTGGCCGAGACAGAGCACCTGGTCGTTCACCACAACGGTAAGGGTGTCCGGCTCCCCCACGACAACATCCTGGCTGCCCACGCATCCATATACATCCGTGCCCGTGCAGGTATAAGTGCCCGCTGCCAGACCGGTTGCCAAGGTGGTGCTGTCTCCAGTGGGTGACCATGCGAATGTGCACGGCGGGGCGGAAGTGAACACTGCGGCCTGGGCCGTGCCATCAGCGGCCCCCGCACAACTGGCATCGGTGCTGGTGAGTGTCAGTACGGGCGGTGCATGGTCCGGTATCGTCACCGAGTCGGTCAGCGTGCAATCGCCGCTATCCATCAGGGTGAGTTCGTAGATGCCGGGTACAAGACCGGACACGAAGCCGTTCGGCATCACAGATCCCTCCAGATAAAAGGTGACCGGTGGGACCGCGCCTGTTAGATAGGTGGCCTGCAAGGAGCCATTTGTTCCGTTGCATGCGGGGATGATCTCCAGGTCATAGGCAGGTGGTGCAACGATCGGCACCTGGAAGGTGGTGTCGATGGCGATGTTGCCACAGTGGTCCTCCACATTCCCGGTCGCCGAGGTGATGGTGAACGTATAAGTGCCCACCTCATCCAAGGCGTTCCCCAGCGCGAGGGAATAGTTCGCCTGCAGGCTGGCCGAAGGATCGTCCGGGGTTGCCGTGACAAATGGCAGCACATTCCCGGTTGGGGAGATCAGGGTGAAGTCCGTCGCGCTTACCGTACTGGTGATAATGGGTTCGCTGAATACCAGATGGAGGTTTTGGTCGGTACAGTCCGCAGTGACCGATAGCACCGTTGGCGGCACCTGGTCATAAAGGGATGCCGTGCTCTGCGTGAAATCGATGGTGTAGCCGCTGGTGCTGCCGGTCCAGTTCATCACCACCAGCGCATAGGTCTGGCCAACCGCTACGGCGAGGTTGGCATTGAAGGGTGGCCCATTGGTGTTGCCGGGACCGTTCGAGGACCCCGTACCCCCATTGGCCGTGGAGATACCGGTCTGCCCGTTGTTGGCGCCTCCCCCCCAGGAATTGCACTCCACCTCGGGTGAACTCCCATTCTGCGCATTGATGCCGGCGCAGCCTCCGTTGGTGATGTTGAACAAGCCCCAGTCATAATCATCCGAAGGTGTTGCCGGACCAAGCACGAAACTGAGATCACCGGCTGTTTGCACCGTGAATGAATACCAGATACTCGCGCTCTCTATGCTTTGGTTGCAGGTCCCCGTGAATTCATAGACGTTCCCCGTTCCAAGTGGGGCGGTCGTTTCCGTGTAGACGCCCCCGCACAATTGGATGGCCCCGTTGCAATCGCTCGTGCTGGGGGTCTGTGCAAGCAACTGTGCAGCGCAAGCAATAGCCGGAATAGCGATCGATCGAAGCTTCATTCCCGCAGCATATCACGAACCAATGCACGCATGGTAGCTCGGCATGGGAGATCACGAAAGTAGACGTGCCCATCTATCACCGCGACGCCCGATGAACGGGACACAGGCAAGGTAGGGTCTGCGGACCGAATGAAGTGCCAGGGAGGGGAGAGTAGCGCGAGGGAGGTCGGCAGAGGTTCCTGTATTCCCGATCTTCGGAACATGACCGATCGGTTCCATCGACAGTCCATCCGGTTGAAGGGGTACGATTACACCCGTGCCGGGGCGTATTACGTCACCGTGTGCACCCAGGACCGGTTGCATCTGTTCGGTGAGGTGGCGGATGAACGGATGATGTTGAACGCATTGGGCACGGTGGTGCAACGGTGTTGGGATGCCATTCCGGAACACATGCCCATGGTGGTGTTGGATGAATGCATCATAATGCCGAACCACATGCATGGCATCATTGTGATCACGGAACGGCCGGATGTTCCACCCCCCGTAGGGGCGGGAAATTTCCCGCCCCTACGGGGGGTGGAACCGGATCCCACGCAACCACCAACCGATGATCCGGAGGGGGCGGGAGATTTCCCGCCCCCACGTCCGATCGCCATCATGGTGAAAAATTCATTGGGCCATATCATGCAGACGTTCAAGGCCGCGGTTCGCGGCAGGTTTACCGCGATGGGTTGTTACCACGCGGAACGCCCGTGTGGCAACGCGGGTATTACGAACACATCATCCGCAACCAGGCCGAATGGATGCACATCGCGGATTACATCCGGGACAACCCGGCCAATTGGGGGAAGGACCGGTTCAATGCGATGCCGATATTCGTGCATGGTCCGCGATTTACCGAAACGCCGAAGCATCCGGATGCGGGGATACGATTATGCCCAACAGGGTGCGTATTACCTGACCATCTGCACCAATGAACGCCGCCATTGGTTCGGACGCATCGTGGATGGGGTAATGCACCGGTCCCCAATTGGTGAATTGGCCCAACGTTGTTGGGATGCGATACCGGAACACATACCGCATGTGGATATCGGCGAATTTGTGGTGATGCCCAACCACGTGCATGGGATCGTCATCATACGGGAACATTTGTCGAACCCCGTAGGGGCCGATCATGATCGGCCCGAAACCACGCAACGGCCCGAAACCACGCAACATGATGCGCCCGCCGCCGAAAAACCGGATCATGGCGGCCAGGTAATGCCAACAAACCGCGACACCGCCAACACGCCCACCGCACAATACCGGGCCGATCATGATCGGCCCCTACGCCTACCCACGGGTCCGCCCGCACCCGACACCCCGGCGCGCGCAATGCCCATCGTACCGCATGGATCGTTGGCCCGCATCGTTCGTGCATACAAATCCGCGGTTACGCGCATCGCATACCGCGATGGATTGTTGCCCCATTGTACGCCCGTGTGGCAACGCAATTATTGGGACCGCATCATCCGCGATGACGCCGAATGGTTGCGCATCGCGGATTACATCCGCGACAACCCGGCCAATTGGGGGAAGGACCGGTTCCGCCGGTAGGGGTCGACCATGGTCGCCCCGCCCCGCCCCGCCATGCCATGCCATGAACGGGACGCCGCAAGGCGTACCGTTGTGCGAAAGCGGTCCGCATGGAACCGGATGATATCGTGCGAACGAATGGTTTAGAATATGCCGGATCATCAGATGGCGCCGCATTCCGCGTGAGCGATTGAAGCGGAAAGCCCACAGCGAGGAACGAGCGAGGACTTGCAGGCCCGGATCAAGCCCGGGCTAAACTCCAAGCGCGACGGTGCTGCATTTGAGCACCGGCACGCCCAAGGACATCACGTCTGCGTCATCGCCCCGATACCCACGGAGCGCGGGTACGATCATGCCTTCGTCACCAAGGTGTTGAAGGGTTCTGGGATCTTGTTGAGCGCCACATCGATATCCGTGCGGTAGATCGATAACTGGAACGTGATCGTCTTGCCGTCCGATCGGGTCACCGTTAATTGGTTCCTACCCTTTGTCGCGAAAAAGGGTCCCGGCATTACTTCCACCAGATCCTCCTTCACTTCATCCTTGAATCCCATTGTGCCACTCACTTTGATGCTGTTCACCTCGCTATACTGGTGCGTGTTCATTCCGCGGAGCGAATTCCAGATACTTCCTCCGGAGATCTTGATCCGATCATCATAGATGAGGATCTCATCGTCACCAGCAGTAAGGAAGAGGAGCAAGCCCAAAATGAACAGCGCCGAGGTGACCACTGGATTTTCCTTGTAGTGCCATATTGCGAAGAGGGCACCGCTCAAAGCGAACAATCGGAACAACGTCGACTTGATCGTTCGGTGCCAAGAGAAGGTCCGATACAACAGCTTTCCAGGCATGTGAATGCTTACGTCTGCAACACCCGCATATTAAACTCCTTCGTCGCCGGGCTCTGCGCCGCCGCCTCGATCCACGTGAGATGCCTCATTTGATATCCAGTAGCGCGTCAGTTTCATAATGTCTGCGAGAAACCATGGTTTTGCATCGTTACCCAGATGCCCCAACCTAACGAGATCAGCCCTATGCCGATGAGGATCCATCCGAAGATGCGCATGGGGATAAAAAAGAAACTGCTTTCGAAGTCGACCTTCACTCTTACCCCGTTGACTTGGGTGTACACCTCGCTGGTCAGGATCGTCCAAATACCTGAGATCAAGGCTCCGATACCAAACAATATCCACAGACTGTAAGCAGAGGCAAACAGGCCACCCACATTCCGTTTCAGTACTCCGGAAATGAGAGCCGTCGTCAATACCGAGACACCGAAGTAGACCGGTACTAGTATGCCTTTATTCTTGTATACGAGCAGCATGTTCGTTCACGTCTGCAACACCCCCATATTAAACTCCTTCGTAGCCGGGCTCTGCGCCGCCGCCTCAATCCCCATGTTCACCCACGTCCGCGTTTCCAGCGGATCGATGATCGCATCCAGCAATATGCGATGGTTCATTTGCAAGGTGTGCGGTTGTCGACCTTTTTGATGGACCCTGTTGAATCCGTCTCAATGACCATGGAGCCAGTCGCATCACCACCGCCAATGGTGATCTGGTACTTCCGGTCCGGCTGCATCCCAGGAAAATTTGAACGATAGCCGATTTGCTGGGGGCCTAGTAGTGTCACGGAGTTCCGAACGGTATCTCCAGACTTTTCATTATAACTGACGGCGTACACATTGTTGTCATCATCGGAAATATCGACGCCGTAGATCGGAGTTCCGTCACAACTGATGATGGTCTGGGAATGAGGGTCAAAGTCGTATCGTGGTTGGTAGCAGCCAGAGGCTAGTAGAAGAACGACAATCACAAATCGCGCGGGCTTCATCCACATTTCATGTCTGAAGTATCCCCATATTGAACTCCCTTGTCGCCGGACTCTGGCTCGCCGCCTCGATCCCCATGCTCACCCACGTCCGCGTATCCAGCGGATCAATGATCGCGTCCAGCCACAACCTGGCCGCGGCGTAGTAGGGCGAGGTGCTGTCCTCGTACTTCTTGCGGATCTTGTCCAGCAGTTCCTTCTCGTTCTCCGGCGTGATCGTTTCGCCGCGGCCTTTCAGCGCGCTCACTTCGATCTGCAGCATCACCTTGCTGGCCTGGTCGCCGCCCATCACGGCGACGTTGGCGCTGGGCCAGCCCACGATGAGGCGCGGGTCGTAGGCCTTGCCGCACATGGCGTAGTTGCCGGCGCCGTAGCTGTTGCCCACGATGATGGTGAACTTCGGCACCACGCTGTTGGCCACGGCGTTCACCATTTTCGCGCCGTCCTTGATGATGCCGCCCTGCTCGCTGCGGCTGCCGACCATGAAGCCGGTGACGTCCTGCAGGAAGACCAGCGGGATGTTCTTCTGGTTGCAGTTGGCGATGAAGCGCGTGGCCTTGTCGGCGCTGTCGCTGTAGATCACGCCGCCGAACTGCATCTCGCCCTTCTTGCTCTTCACCACTTTGCGCTGGTTGGCCACGATGCCCACGGCCCAGCCGTCGATGCGCGCGTAGCCGGTAAGGATGCTCTGGCCGTAGCCCTCCTTGTACTCGGTGAATTCGCTGCCGTCCACCAGCCGCGCGATCAGCTCGCGCATGTCGTAGGGCTTGGCGCGGTCCACGGGAAGGATGCCATAGATCTCCTTCGGATCGGCCTTCGGTACGATGGCTTTTTCGCGAGAGAAACCAGCATCCTTGGGCTTGCCGAGCTTGTCCACGATGGCGCGGATCTTCTTGAGGCAGTCCGCATCGTCCTTGCATTTGTAGTCCACCACGCCGCTGATCTCGGTCTGTGTGGTGGCGCCGCCGAGGGTCTCGTTGTCGACGTCCTCGCCGATGGCGGCTTTTACGAGGTAGCTGCCGGCGAGGAAGATGCTGCCGGTCTTCTCCACGATGAGGGCCTCGTCGCTCATGATGGGCAGGTAGGCGCCACCGGCCACGCAGCTGCCCATGATGGCGGCGATCTGCGTGATGCCCATGGAACTCATCACGGCGTTGTTGCGAAAGATCCTTCCGAAGTGCTCCTTGTCGGGGAAGATCTCGTCCTGCATGGGCAGGTAGACGCCGGCGCTGTCCACGAGGTAGATGATGGGCAGGCGGTTCTCGATGGCGATCTCCTGCGCGCGCAGGTTCTTCTTGCCGGTCATGGGGAACCACGCGCCGGCCTTCACGGTGGCGTCGTTGGCCACAACGAGGCATTGGCGCTTGCTCACGTAGCCGATCACCACGACCACGCCTGCGCTGGGCGCGCCGCCATGCTCGGCGTACATGCCGTCTGCAACGAAGGCACCGATCTCGATGCGCGGGCTCTTGGGGTCCAGCAGCGCGTCGATGCGCTCGCGGGCGGTCATCTTGCCCTGCTCGTGCTGCTTGGCGATGCGCTTCTCACCGCCGCCTTCGTGGATGGTGTGCAGCCGCTTGTTCAGCGCGGAGACGGCGAGCTTGTTGTGGTCCTCGTTCTTGGAGGCTTCGATGTCGATCTTCTCGGGCATGTGGCGAAAGTAGTCCGCAGGGGTAGGATCTATGGATGGCGCCTGCGGCGCATTTTATTATCCACAGATGACGCCGATGACACAGATGAATGCAAAGGGCGGTGATGGTTTTTCCACACATGACACACATGACACACATGACACAGATGAATGCAGGATAGGCCACGACGGGTTTGAGCCATCTGTGTCATGTGTGACATCTGTGGACCTTTCGTATTCGCATTTCCGTGGATATACTTGTTCAATGGATGACCGTGACCCACAGACGCATGCGATCATAGGGGCCGCGATGGAGGTGCAAACCCTGTTGGGCGCCGGATTTTTGGAGAGCGTTTACCAGGAAGTGCTGGCGCGCGAGTTTCTCATGCGCGGTATCCCGTTCGCGGCGGAGGTCGAGTTGCCGATATACTACAAGGGCGAGCGGATCGTCACTTACTTCCGAGCGGACTTCATCTGCTTTGGCGAGGTAGTGGTGGAACTGAAGGCGTTGAAGACGCTCAGCGGTTTGGAGGAGTCACAACTGCTGAATTATCTGAAGGCCACAGGTATTGAGCGTGGCTTGCTGCTCAATTTCGGCAGCCAGCGATTGGAGGTGAAGCGGATGAAGTTCACACCGCAGTAGTTGCACTTCTCAGATGACTTGCGGACTCGCTATTCTTTTTCCACAGATGGCGCAGATGACACAGATGAATGCCTTGGCTGCGACGGCTTTGGGCTATCTGTGTCATCTGTGACATCTGTGGATAGCTTGTATTTCCGCCGCTTGCGGCGCATTTATCTTCTGCGTCTGAGTCTTTGCGGCATTCTTCGTTGTCACTTCTTCTTCCCCCCAACGAAGGGCATTGTAGCGGCTTGCTTCATCCACGACGCCACTTGCGTTTCGTCGAGATCCTTCACGGATGCCAGCTCAACGCCCCGTGTGGCCTTGCCCATCGCGATCGGCGTCACCGGTGGTTCCGGCTTGAGGTCTGTGCCGCGTATGAACATCAGTTTCACATGGCCAATGAACGCGCCGGACGCGAAGCACCAGCCGCCGTCCACACCGTAGTACGCCATGCCCCACTTCACGCCGCGCTGGAGGCCCGGCAATGTCTTGGCTGCAAGGGCATCGATGCGTTCGGCGATGCCGCGCTGCGGTTGTGGCAAGCTGGCGATGTAGGCGAGCACAGGCGCGTCACCGTCCGCGGCCTTCGCGGGGCTTGCCTTGCCCGACATGGCGACCTTCAGTTCCGTGGCGGTCTTCTTGGCCTTGGCCTTGGCGTCGGTGGTCTTGGGCTTCTTGCTGTCCTCGTTCTTCAAGGCATTGATCTTCTTGGCCATGAGGCGAAAGTAGGGAAGGCCCGTGCGCGCTCATTGCGCTATGACGCATCTCAAATGGCGGGCTCACTTACCTTGGACAACAAACTCCGGCTGCGACCCCTTCGGAGTCGAATACCTCCTATTCACGAATGCAAAATGCTGTGACCCCTTCAGGGTCGAAATGCGGCGGCGACGGATCTGTGACCCCGGAGGGGTCAGAGCATGTTGCACGTGCATGTCTATCGTGCAACGACCCTGAAGGGGTCGCAGCCGGAGTTTGCCGCTTTCTCCGACACCAGTGATCGCCTCATTTTCCGATTATCGCGCGTACTCAGATCCATACCCTGCGCGCCCGTTTACTTTGCATCCATGTCATCCTCTGTGAAGCACGCACTCCCCGGACTGGGTGAACGCTGGGAGGAATTCGCGCACCTCTTCCGACGCCGCACGGTGAAGGCCGGCACGGTGCTGCTGAGGGAAGGGCAGGTGGCGCGCAGCACCTTCATGATCGAGGAAGGCTGCTTGCGCGTGGCCTATGATCACAAGGGCCGCGACATCACCTGCCAGTTCTTCTTTGAGGGCGAGGGCGTGTCGTCCTTCGAGAGCTTCCAGTTCGGCACGCCGAGCCTCGTCCGCATCGAGGCAGTGGAACGCTCCGTGTTGTGGACGATCTCGCGTCCCGACCTCGACCGGCTGCTGCGGGAAGTGCCCGAACTGCGCGCGACGGCGAACGACCATGTGCTTCACCGCATGGCCTACTACATGCGGCAGATGCTCTCCTTCCTGCGCGACACGCCCGCCGAACGCTATGCGCTGCTATTGAAGGAGCGGCCACAGGTGCTGCAGCGCGTACCTCAATACCTCATCGCGTCCTACCTCGGCATAACGCCAGTGTCGCTGAGCCGCATCCGCGGAAGACTGAAGGCCGGCCGCGCTTCTTAGCGATCGTTAATCGCGGCGCTGTTTTGACGCGGGACCTTTGTACCATGAAAGCCGCAGTACTGCATGCCCTTGGTGAAGCTCCGCGTTACGCCGATTTCGCCGATCCCGTGGCCGGGGAGAATGAAACGATCGTGGAGGTGAAGGCCGCCTCGCTGAAGAACATCGATCGCGGGCGCGCCCGTGGATCGCACTACGACAACTATGCGCAGCTGCCCACCATCGTGGGCGTGGATGGGCTGGCAGTGCTGCCTGATGGCACGCGCGTCTACTGCGGCATGCCACGTGCGCCTTATGGTATTATGGCGGAGCGCGCACCGATAGGCCAACGCTACCGTTTCCCCGTGCCTGATGGCGTGGACGATGCGACGGCCGCAGCCTTGCCCAACGCGGGCATGTCCGGCTGGCTCGCATTGACCGAGCGCGCGAAATTGCAAGCAGGTGAAACGGTGCTGGTGATGGGTGCCACAGGCGTCTCGGGCAAGTTGGCCGTGCGCATCGCGAAGCACTTGGGTGCGTCACGTGTGGTTGCAGCCGGTCGCAACGAGAAGGTGCTGGAGGAATTGCTCGATCACGGCGCGGATGCCATCATTCCGCTGAAGCAGGAACGGGAGAAGCTGGTCCATGCGTTCCATGAACAGAAGGGCGAAGGCTATGACGTGGTGCTCGACTACCTGTGGGGACAACCGATGGAGGCCTTGCTGTATGCACTCACCGGGCATGACCTGCATGCCAAGCCGCACCGCACACGCATCGTGCAGATCGGCGAGATGGCCGGGTCCAGCATATCACTGAACGGAGGCGTGCTGCGCAGTTCGGCGATCGAACTGATGGGCAGTGGCGGCGGCAGCGTTTCCCCGAGCGCCATGGCCGCGATGTTCCCGAAGCTCTTCGCGTTGGCGGCCCAAGGCATCCTCACCGTCGATACCGATGTGGTGCCGTTGAGCGATGTGCAGGCCGCATGGGACCGGCCGGTGGACAGCGGTCGCCGCGTGGTGTTCGTGCCGTGATGGTGTGACCTTGATCGACTCGATCAATTCGCTGATGTGAGCAGCAGCCGCGTGCGCTCCCACTCGGCATCGCCCAGCGCGGCGCGGATCACTGCGGTGGCCTGTTCGACCGCCGGGAGAGGAGCACTGGCGAAGAATCCAGTGAGCATGCCTACGCGTTCTTGTGGGCGCATGGCGGGCATCATGTGCTTCATCCAGATCAGCAGCTGGTCGAAGCTCATCTGCTTGATGATCGTATCGCGCATGCCACCCAATTCGGCATCCGTGAAATGGTCATAGAGCAGGTTCTGGGTCAGCGTTTCCTCGCCGTGCATGTGCTCGAGGTGCATGCCGAAGAGCACGCCTAATCCGGCGTATAGTTGATCCAGTCGCTCGGCAGTGGCGCCTTCGCTTTCGATCTGTGCCAACTGCTCTTCCAGCATTTCCTGCACGTTTTCCAATTCCACATGGTCGTTGCGGTCGTGCTCACCAGCGCCAGGCGCACGTTCATCCAACTGCGCCAGCGTCACGTTGTTCTCCTCCGTCACATGGACGTGCAGAAGCTTGAAGAGTTCACGGCATTGCGCGATGAGCTGTTGCACTTGTTCCGCTTGGGTGTGATCGGTGCTGCTGGCACTTGCGAGTGTCTTGCAGAAGCAGGCACGCAGCGCTTTGTGCGGCGCGGCGAAAACGGGTGGACGTGACATGTGGTGGTGAATGGATACCACAAAGGAATAGGGGATCGGTGATCCATCCCAACGCGCCCTGCGGGCGCGCTTCAGGATCTTTTACCACGGATCCACACGGATGTACACGGATCGAATACAGAGCTGATCCCGCGAATGCAGGCCCTCCCTATTCATGCGCATGCATCGGCAGTAGTTGGATTGAAGATGACACCTCCCGGATCTTGTATTCCTCCAAGCCCTCCGCGTCCGATATATATCGGCCCTCCGTGGTTCAAAACCCGCGTCACCTTCGGCACCGTATTTCTCTGTGCCTCTGTGTCTCTGTGGTGTACCTACGAAGCCGTCACCTGCGGCACCTCCTCCGCGTTCTCTGCTGCCAACGGCAGCTCATCTCTTTCTTCTCTGCGCTCTCCGCGCGCTCTGCGGTTAGAACATCGAAGACGACGCCTCCGGAAGATCATCCGTGTTCCTCCGTGTGGATCCGTGGTTCAATACAACAACGTGAGCGCCAATGGCGCGAACGGACACCGATCGCTCGGCATGTCCAACCAAACGCTGTGATCCGTGGTTCTTCATTTCGCAACTTCACTTCCTTCGATCCGTGTACTTTCGCGGCGCTGATGATCCCCGGCTTCACAACCGGGGTTAAAAGGGAACCAGGTGCGAATCCTGGGCTTTTCCTGAAGCTGTAAGTCTGAAGAACTGATCCGGCACTACGCCACTGCCCCGCATCGCGGGATGGGAAGGCGCCGGGGAGGCAGACGAGCCAGAAGACCTGTCACCGGCACAATGGGACGTTTGCTTTCAGGACAAAAGCAGGCCCGGCAGGTGTGCGGCGCCGCATGCGTGCAAGGCTCTTTTTCCTGAAGGTGTTTTTGCAGGCTAACAAAAAACACTTGATCAGGATGAACTCTTTTCGACGCGCTCTACTACCGCTCTCACTGCTGGCCGGCCTCGCCGCGCACGCGCAATTCAACACGGCCGACGTGAAATACTGGATCGGCACCGGAGCGGACAGCACCATACTCGTGGTGGATTTCCAGGACGGCACCGCTGATGCCAGCTATGCTTGGGGCTACCTCCACGATGGCGGGACCGCTGCGGACATGTTGAACGCCATCACCGCCGCGGATGTGAATTTCACGGCGGAGATCACGAGCGGATTCCTCAATACCGTCACATACGGCAACCATGCCGGTGTGGGCGGAAGTCCGAACTATTGGTCCACCTGGAGCGGATCGAGCCTTGCTACGCTTACCTCCGACGGTGGGATCGCGGCCAACTTGGGTAACCACGATTGGTACGGCTGTTCCTATACCGATTTCAATCCGGCACTGGCACCGACGGAACCGATCGCGGCCTTCGATCCCAACCACTTCACGGCGAATGACGTGACCTACTGGGTGGGCAGCGGCCCGGACTCCACGGTGCTCGTCATCGATTTCCAGGATGGCAGCGGCACGTCCTCCTTCGCATGGGGCTATCTGCATGCACCGGGCGTCACCGCAGCCACGATGCTGAATGACATCTCGGCTTCTGATGCGGCCTTGAGCGCGACGATCACCAGCGGCTTCTTGTTGGACATGACCTACGGATCATACTCGGGTATCGGTGGCAGTCCGAATTATTGGTCCACGTGGAGCGGTACAAACGTTGGCAACTGGCACACATGCATCGGAGTCGACACCACCTTGGGCAATGGCGATCTCTTCGGCTGTTCCTATACCGATTACAATCCTGCGTTGCGCCCGGGATATCCTGTTCCGGCAGCATCTGCCGCGGGGATCACCGCGCACGTTGCGGCCCCGTCCTTCCAAGCGTGGCCTTTGCCCGCAACGGATATGCTGCATGTGACCACGAGTGCGACGGGCCATCAATCGGTGATCGCTACGAGCCTTTCTGGTCAGCGCGTTTTCGAAGGCAACATCGCCGGAGGAGCGGGTACGATCGATGTGAATACGTGGGCACCTGGTCTCTACCTGTTGCAGGTGGGCGATGCCAAACGCATGATCGCCGTCCAGTAGTTGAACGCGTCGCGCGGGAGGCACATCGCCTTCCGCGCAACGCATCGCTACTTATCAATGAAACGCGCCGTCACGCCGCTGCTGTTCTTCTTCCTGTTGATCGGGTCCGCAGCGCGTGCGCAATCATTGACGGACACCATCGCTTTAGAGCAGGTTGAGATCAGCTCGACGCGGCTCTCACAGTTCTCCTCCGGCACAAAGGTGCAGCAGATCGACAGTGCGACCATGGCGCGTTACCGCTGGAGTGATCTCGGCGAACTGCTGGGTGACGAGACGCCGATCTTCATCAAGTCATACGGATCGGGCAGCTTGGCCACCACGTCCTTCCGAGGCGGCAGCGCGAACCATACGGCGATCCTGTGGAACGGCTTCAACATCGGCAGTCCGATGAACGGCATGATCGATCTTTCGTTGATCCCGGTGTCGATCGCCAATAGTGTCAACGTCCAGTACGGCGGCACCAGCGCGCTGTGGGGGAGTGGTGCCGTGGGCGGTGCGATCCATCTGAACAATGTGCCGGAGTTCGGTCGCGGGCTCATGGTGGATGCGGGTGTTTCCTTCGGCAGTTTCGGTGATCGCCGACAGCAAGCCCGCGTGGAGATGGGACAGGGGAAGTGGATCTCGTCCCTCGCCGTGTACAACGCGATGGCGCAAAACGACTTCGATTTCTACAACACGGAACAGCGCGGCGCACCGCTACAACAGCAGCAGAACGCGGAGTTCAAGCAACAAGGTCTGCTTGCGGAAGAGTACTACCGCATCAATGCGAAGCAGCGGATCAATCTGCGCTTCTGGTATGAGAACAGCGATCGCGAGATCCCTCCGACGATGCTGCAAGAGACGAGCAGCGCCGAGCAGCAGGACGAGAGTTACCGCGCCACAGCGGAATGGCAGCACATGAGCGCTCGCGTGAAGACCGTTGTGCGCGCTGCGTACTTCGATGAGCAGCTCAATTGGTATGCGTCCGATCTGGATCCCGCGGACCTCAGTCATTCGCGCACCGTGATCGCGGAGGCCGAGTCGAGCATCCGCTTGAGTAAAGGGCAACTCATCAACGTCGGCATCAACAACACATACGCGCAGGCTTACTCCGACGGCTATCCCGACGAGCCGCACCAGAACCGCGCTGCTGCCTTCGCCTCGTATCAACTCGACTCGCGCAACGGCTGCTCGAGGACCACGCTGTCCGCACGACAGGAAGTGGTGGCCGGGGATCTTGCGCCACTCACGGGTTCGCTGGGCAGCGAATACAAATTGAACGGATGGCTCACGGCGAAAGCGAACGTGGCGCGCGTGTACCGGATCCCCACCTTCAACGATCTCTTCTGGACACCGGGTGGCAACCCGGACCTGCTGCCCGAGAGCGGATACAGCGGTGAAGCGGGCCTCGCGGTGGATCACAAGATCGCGGGATCAAAAGCTCACCTCTCCGGTGATCTCACCGGCTACACGCGCACCATGGACAACTGGATCATCTGGCTGCCGGGCGCTTCCTACTGGACCCCGGAGAACATCATGAACGTCTGGAGCCGCGGCGTCGAAGCACATGCAGAGGTCGCTGTGCACGTGCACCAGGCGACGATCAAGCTCGGCGTGATGACCAACTACGTGCTCTCCACCAATCAGGTCGCGAAGTCCGTGAACGATGCCAGCGTGGACAAGCAGTTGATCTACGTGCCGATCTATAGCGGCAATGGAAAGGTGAGCCTGATCTGGAAAGGTTGGATGGCGACCTTCGGGATGAACTACACCGGCTATCGCTACACCAGCACGGACAACAGCGATTACCTCGAACCCTATTGGCTGGGGAACGCGTCCATCGCCTACAAGCTGCCCTTGCGTGGCGCGAATGAGATCAGCCTGATGGCCCAAGGCTTCAATCTCTTCGACGAAGAGTATCAAGTGATGCTCAGCAGACCGATGCCCTTACAGAATTTCCAGTTCGGCATCAGCCTCCGTTTCAACAGGCCAATGCCTGCCACGCCAAAAGACCCCGATCGACATGAGCACTAGAGATCTTCTTCCATTACTTCTTGCGGCCTTCGTGTTGCTGCCTTCCTGCAAGAAAGACAAGCCCGAACCGGAGTCCGATCAACCCGTGAACGTCGGCGAAACGGGAGGTGTTTACATCACCAACGAGGGCAACTTCGGTTTCGGCAATGCGAAGGTGAGCTACTACAACATCGCCTCCAGCAGCGCGGTGGAAGACCTCTACCAACCCGCGAACGGCGTGGCGCTTGGCGACGTGTGTCAGTCGATGCAGCTCTTCAACGGCAAGGGATACGTGGTGGTGAACAACTCCGGCAAAGTGGTGGTAGTGGATCCGTCCACCTTTATGGCCACTGCGACCATCACCGGTTTCAATTCACCGCGCTACTTCCTGCCGGTGAGCAACAGCAAGGCGTACGTCACGGACCTGCATGCGAACAGCATTGCAGTGGTGGATCTCTCAACGAACACGATCACGGGCAGCATTCATTGTCCGGGCTGGACGGAGGAATTGGTGCTGGCCTATGGCAAAGCCTTCGTGACGAATGAGACGCGCGACAAGGTGTATGTGATCGACACCGGCAACGATCAGGTCACGGACAGCATCACGGTGAGCATGGGCGGCAACTCCATCGTCACGGATGCGAACGGCAAGTTCTGGGTGATGTGCAGCAGTGCGTCGTCCAAACTCTACCGCATCGATCCGGTCAGCATGCAGGTGGAAGCATCACACGCATTCCCCAATTCCAGCGACAGTCCGTGGCGCTTGAAGATCAACAGCGGCAATGACACGCTGTACTATCTCAACAGTGATGTCTACCGCATGCCGATCAACGCGAGCGCATTGCCAAGCACTTCGTTCGTCTCGGCGAATGGCAGGAACCTTTATGGCATCGGCATCGAGCCGAACAGCGGCGTGGTCTATGTCTCCGACGCGATCGACTACGTGCAACGTGGGACGGTCTATCGCTACAAGCCCGACGGCAGCTTGATCAACTCTTTTCAGGCCGGCATCATTCCGGGAGACTTCTGCTTTCAGTGATCAACGATCCATCGATCGCTGCGCCGGATAGCGCACCAAGCGTGCAGGTCCGTCCTTTCCCTCGGAGGAGATCAGCATGTCGCCGTTCGGCAGGAAGGTGATCCCTTCGGGCTGCGGCAAGACCTTTTCATCAAGCAGATAGAGGGCAACGAACGCTCCTTTTCGATCTAGCACCAACAGCGACCGGTCAACGGCGGAGAGCAGGAAGTAATGGTCCGATACGGGGTCCACAGCTACGGCGGACATGCGGAACTTGATCATCGGCACCTCCTTTCCCTTCGGAGTGGTTCGCGTAGGTAACGCGATGCCGCTGGCCTCCGCTTGGCGCAAGATGGTCGGCACCGAATAGGTGAGCACCGGCTGGGGAAGCAGTGTGTGCGTGGCCGTATCGAAAGCGAAGACGGTACGCCGGTCACGGATGTCGCCGTTCCCTTTTGGAATATCCTTCGGAGCGACAAGGACGAGACCGTTGCGCGCATCAAAGCCCAGTCCTTCGATGTTGCTTTGTGGCATGCGCAGAGTGAAGCTGTCCACGACGGCATACTGGTTGTTCCTTCGCCGCAATTGATAAACGAGGCCGTCACTGCGCAAGGCATAGAGGTCGTTCCCCACGCGTGTGAGACCTTCCATGTCACCCGGTGGTCCGAAGGGGTGCCGCTCGCGGATGTGGCCCGTGGCGATGTCCACGATGTAGATCGTGGCGGCCTCGTCCTGAAGACACGCGATGGTATGATCATCGATATCCGTCAAGCCGCTCACTTCCTGCAGCTCAGTGGGTAGCTCGATGATCGCCGTGGGAGCGGGTAATTCGCGCGGCGTACCTCCGGGAAGAACGCAGGCCAGCAGGGATGAGAAGAGGATGGTGCGCATGTTCTTGTCAGCCGCGCATCAGTTGCAGGATGATGACAGCCAAGCCTAGCGCGATCTCCAGGAACATCATCGCCCTGTGATAGTTCCCGGCGGAACCCACGCGCAGCATCGACCACACACGGCCCAAGCCTGCAAATAGGACGGTGAGGCCAAGGAAATAGAGGAGGGTGTGATGCTGCCCGATGGTGAAGATCACCCAGGTGAGCAGGAAGCCCATGCTGAAGTAGATGCCGCTGGTGAAACGGAAGAGGTTGTCCAACTCGCGCGCCGGTGCATGGTCCTTCGGCAGGAAGGCCATGGCGCCCTTGTTCAAAAGATTTAGGCCGCCGAGAAAGCAGATGGCGGCAACGAGACCGAGGATGATCTGAATGGCGATCGTCATAGGCTGTGCGGTTGGTGGTACCGCGAAAGTAGCCGGATGCCGGTCAGGCTCACGCCTTCTTCACGCGCACGGCGTTCATGCCCTTGGGGCCACGCTCCAGCTCGAAGCTCACCTTGTTGCCTTCGCTGATCTCGTCCAGCATGCCGCTGATGTGCACGAAGTAGCGCTCGTGCGAGCCGATCTCATTGATGAAACCGAAGCCTTTCGAGGTGTCGAAGAAATCCACTACACCCACGTGTACCGGATCCACATCCACTTTCTCACGCTTGGGAACGCCGAGTTCGATCTCACTCGCATCGATCTCAATGCGCTTGGAGGGATCGGGTGGCGTATCGGTCAATTGGCCGTTCTCGTCCACATAGGCCATCATGGCATCCAAGCCGCTACCGCCAGCATTCGCTTTGCGCTCCTCCTTCTTACGCTGCTTCTCCTGCTTCTTCTGCAGCCGTTTCTTTTCCTTTTCGCGCTTTTCGAATGTTGCCATGTAGTTGTGTTGGTTCGGATGCGCCCTTGCGGTGGAAGAATTCCAACGTAGGGACGGTGTTCATGCGCGAAGGTACACCATAGTTGGCGCTTGAAAGAGCGGTGATGATGTGGTCAATGCGCTTTGGTCGCGAGCAGATGTTCCAACGCATGCTGCACTTCCGCAAGCACCTTCACATCGGTGATCACGGCCTGCGCATTCACCTTGGTGCGTGCGAATTGCACAAGCACCGTGGTCTCCGGTGTGATCACGGCTTCGATGACGAGCAGTGTTCCCAACAAGGCGGCCTGTGCCTTTTCCCCGGAAAGCGATGCGGTGACGAGCATGGTGGGCTTCAACCGGAAGTCGGCGGAAGAGACGGTCCAGTCCAATGCATTCTTCAACGACCCGGGAACACCCATGGCATACTCCGGTGTGCAGATCAACACCGCATCGGTTTCCTGCAACTGTTTGCGGAAGCGCGCGACCTCTGGCGGTGCGGGGTCCACATCAAGGTCCGGGTTGAAGTGCGGCAGATCGGCCACGGACGGATAGACCGTGAATTGCGCGCGATCCGCGGCGAGCTTGATGATCGCTTCAATGAAGAGACCGTTCGTGGACTTCGCCCGCGTGCTGCCGTTGATGACGAGGATGTGCATGTGCGTTGAATTCGGAGGCGCGCGAAGTTCGCAGCCAGCGTCGGATCGCTCGAAGCATCCAATGCGAAAGGGCCGCCCGAGGCAGGCGGCCCTTTCTGGAAACTGATACGATCGGTCCTGGCTATCGGATCACACTCAAGCGATAGACAGATGCCTCGCCGTTGATGGTGAGGTTCACGAGATAGATGCCGCTGGACACATCGTTCGGCAGTTCGAGGATGGTGTTGAAGGTATCCCCGCTGTTCCCGATGTCCTGCGCATAGACCTGTCGGCCATACAGGTCGCGGATGTCCACGGTGATCTGCTGTTCCGGACCGGCGAGATCATCGATGACCAGGTTCACATGGCCATTGTTCGTGGGGTTCGGCCACAAGGTCGCATGTACACCGGTGATCGCCAACGAACGCGCCGCGTATTGTTGGCCGCCCGTGAACTGCTGCTCGCCATTGTCGATGGTGATCGTGCAGCTACTGGGGCAGAAACCGGTCTGCACTCCGTTCACGGTCACGTTGATCTCCACGTTATACGTGGTGCCGTTCACCATGGGACGCGGCCCCCAGCTCAAGGCGAGGATGTAGGTGTTGCGCGTGATGGTGGTGTCGTAGCCCGATCCCGTGTTGTAGATGTGGAATTGGTACTGCGTGGCGCCTTGCACCGGAATGGCATAGATGTATCCGTTGGAATGGAAAGGGCGTGACTCGTTGCACGAATGCCCATAGGCCGGGGCGCTGATCAGTTCCGTACAGGCGACCACGCCCGACACGCTGAGTCCCATGTCGCAACCTGAGCCGAAATGCGCCGTTGCGAGCGGACCGAATTTGTTGGTGCGTACACGGCAGAAGTAATGAACGCCAGGTGTGAGCGGGTTGGTGACCATATCCCCGAAGTGCACGTAGTTGGTGGAGACGGTGATGCGCCGGATGAAACCTGCATCGGGATCGGAGAACTCGAACTGGTATTGCGTCGCGCCTGTGATCTTGTCGCAATAGACCTTGTTGCCCAGGAGGTTCGTGTACACCCCGCATTCATTGGCCGTGATCTTGCAATTGCCCTCGGGCAGGCAGAAGCTGTGGCCGCTACCATAGGTAGCACTGGCCTGCGGTGTAGCAGGTGATACCGATCCGTCCTCGAAGGAATCCTCCAGGAGTACTTTGCCCGTGGTGGTGCGTAGCTGCCACCCGCCTGAGGCGCCAAGGCCGTCGCCGAAACTGTCGAAGAGCGTGAAGCTGTAGCACGCATCGGCCGTGGTGGTTCCTAGGCATACCGTGTCGGTGACCAGCATGTTGTTCTGTCCCGTGTATGGACCGCCGGATGCCACGACCGTGTTGCCGGCATCGCGGATCTCCCAGGTCGTCTGATCACCGTTGGCATCGGTATGGATGGCCACCACCACTTTGTTGCCTGTGCATTCCGTGGGCACGGCATCATGCGTGGTAACGGAGATCGTGTTGGAATTGATCGGCTCGCAGGTCGCACTGCCCGCGCGCACCCTGTAGTAGTATTCGGTTGACGGATCCAATCCGGTCACGCTTTGCGAAGTGCCTGCAACGGAGAGGTCGTTGTATCCATTGACGAACGAGGGCGTGAGAAGAACGAACCCGTGCGTGCCCAAATGGGATACGTCATCCATGTTGAACACATCCCATTCGGTGGCAAGCGTCGGAAAACCGCTGGAAGGGTTGGTCGTTACTCCTCCGGTAACACTCGATCTCCGGACCAAGGTGTGATCGACAGTGCTATAGCCGCTGGATGCCGTCCACGCCGATCCAGGGTCCTCACCAATGCGACCGAAAATATCAACGTTCGCGTTGGTGGATACCTTGAAGAGCGCCACTGCATCATCGCCGTTGAAGCTGACTGCGGCATTGATTGTTGCAGCGCCCGTGTAAGCGGACGCTGAAGTATTCTTATAGACGATCGTGGAGCCATTCGCCAAGGAACCGCTCAAGGCAACATCGTTGCCAGGGCTTGTCGCTCCGTTGGTATAAAGACGCAATTTGTAATCACTTAAGTCCACAGGGACGCCGGTACCATTGTAGATCTCGATGTACTTATTGTTGGATGAGCCCTCCACATATTCCGAGATGAACAGGTCCGTGGTGGTGTTAGCACTACCGAAGGTGGGCGAGTCGCTCACGTCGAGGAAATACCCCGAGGCACCTGCAACCGGCCCCCAGGTAGCCATGAAATTGTCGATACCGACCGTGGTGGCCGGTGCTGCTACAGGGGCGACCATGGTCGGCGTGGAGAAGCTGTCCTCTTCCCCGTATGCGGTTCCTTCGCTGTTCGTTGCATAGGCGCGGTACCAGTATGTGCTACAGGGTGAAAGGCCGTTGAGTTCGCTGGTGAAGGCACCCGCCACGGCATTGGTGCTGGCCACTTGGGTGCCACTGCCAAGCGTGAAATTCTCCGTGCTGCTGTATTCGATCCCGTATGCCGTGATGGCGAAGCAACCTTCGGCATCGATCGTTCCTGCGACCTCATCCTGGTCGAGGCCCATATTGGTCGCCGTGCCTGTGGTAAGGCTCGGTGGCGTTTCGATCCCGCTGCCTGTGGCCGCAACAACAATGGCATCCGCACCGCCGCCGACGATCATGATGCTTCCAGCATAGGTCTGCACGGCCGTGGGCGAGAACATCACCCAGATGTCCTGCGAGAAGCTGCCACCGGGCTGGGCGATGGAGAGAGAGGTGGTATACACACCTGCTTCCTGGGTGGAGAATGTGAAGCCCTCCAGCGGAGCCACGGTCACATTAGCAGCGGTAAGGTTGACGCCATTTATCGTGAAGCTGAACGGCCCGGCGGTCGCATTCCGGCAGATCGCACCGAAGTCCGCCAAGCTTCCGGCGGTGAGCAAGGGGCTTGTGCCGACAGCGGTTGTCACATGGATCACGTTGCTGTTGTCCGTCGTGGGGCATCCGCCACCCACAGCACGAACGCGGTAGTAGTAATCGGTGTGGGCGTCAAGGCCGGTCACGGATTGGGAAGTGCCGGTGACAGAGAGGTTCTCATAGCCAGAAAGGAAGGAGGGTGACGTTCCGCACAAACAGGTGTAGCTCACATCGTCGAAGGCTAAGTTGCCCGCCGATTTCGAATAGGTGAATCGAAATTGGACGTAGTTGCTCGGCGAAAGCCCTGAATAGCTTTTCGTGGTGCCGGTTGCGGGAAGCGAAGAGATATTGTCGATCGTGCTCCAATCCGTTCCGTTGTATCCCTCCACGAGCAAGGCACTCAATGCATTGGTGCCGTTTCCGAGGATCCAAAAGCTTAGCGAGGACGCCGGGCTGACAAGCAAAGGACTGATCACCTGGTCTCCGTCGGTATCGAATTTGAGTGAATTAGGGAGGAGTCCACTGCTGCCGGTGGACGTATAGCTGGTCACCCCCGAGAAGGTCCATCCGGCAGGTGGGGTCGTGGGGAAACTGTTGAATCCCTCATTGGTCGTCAATGGGCCGGGAGTACTGAAGGTGGGCGATGTGCTCACATCCAACTGGTAGCCCGTTGCGGCGCTGGCGGGATTCCACGTTGCGGTAAAGTCGTTGGCATTGATGATGGCGGGATCCGTGGCCGTTGGTGCCACGAGAACGTCATCATCATGCACCAGAAGGACATAGGGATCGTTCGTCGCGAAGGATGGAGAGCCCTGTCCACCGGTGACATTGCTGATCATGAAGTGAATGCCCTCGTCGCCATTGCAGAGCGCGTCGTTATGGATGGTGACGATCGCCTGCCCTGTGGTGGCATTGGGGGCGATGGCGACCGGTGAATACAAGCTGTCGATGCGCCCATTGGGGTCCACATAGCTGATGTAGACCTTGGTTGAATCCGTGGGCGAAGGATCCGTGATGATAAGGGAAATGACCGTGAGTGCAGCGTCCTCGTTCACTACACCAGTAGGACTGTTGAATTGTACGAATGTGTTGACGGTTGGTGGGATAGCCGTGGCGACCGTGCCACCGATGGCAAGGCCATAGCTACCGGCCGAGGCGGAGTAGAATCCCCAACCTCCACTCGTGGTCTGTCCGGAAGCATAGTAGCGCAGCGTGATGGTCGTTCCCTCCGGGACATTCTGCAAGGCGGTAATGCTGGATAGATCTATCTGCGTCAATGGCGTAGAGGTGCCTATGATCACTTGGGCTGATCCTATCAACGTAAAGGTCGAGCCATCCAAGCTGTAGGCAAATTGATTGGAAACACCTGGGCTTGCCGCAAATGTTGTGGTTCCATTGAACTTGGCGTCAATGGTGGAAAGCGATACGGTGTAACCAGTGGATGCCTTAAGCGTCACTTGGAAGTAGTCGGTATTGGATGTGGAGATTCCGTTGTTTTGAAAGCCTTGTGTGCGGAATGAGTTCGAGGCCCCGCTTGCACTGGCACCGGTACCACGGGTGAGCGTGTTGGATGAGGAAAGATTACCATTGAAGACATCCGCTGCCGAAGTGGCCGGTGAGCTTTCGCCGGTGAGGTCCCAAGCAGCGATCTGGCTTTGCGCCGTATAGGTGCTTAATAGCAATGCGCCGAGCAATGCGCACCTGATCGATCTGAGGAGTAGGGTTCGTTTCATCATGGGTAGGGTTGGCAAGTTCAAGATAGACCTGGGTCACTTTTTAAAGCGACTTGGGCTTAAGTGCAAATGATGTCGGAATGGGTTAAGGTCCGCGACTGCAGCTAAAGTATCAGTCGGCATGCACCCATCCAACGCTCGTGGAAAACTTCATGTCCGGTTATCCGGCGCTTCACTTCAGGCGTTGGCGCAAGATGTTTCATCCGTGTTGATCGTGCCACGAGGAATATCCGTTCAGGAAAGGAGCCCCCATACGGAGGCTCCTTTCTTATCATGATATGTCGCAGCGATCACTGCTTCATGAACCGCGCATGGGCGGGCTTGCTACCATCCCGTTCCGTGGCCACCAGCGTGTAGCTGCCGGGTGCGAGTCCCGAGATGTTGAGTTGCTGCGTGGCACTGCGCTCCAGTACCAGATGGCCGATCATGTCGAACACCTTCACATTCACCGCCTTGTTGCCCGGAGTTGAAATGAAGAGCGTGGTGCTGGCCGGATTGGGATATACGCTGAGGCCTTGCCCGTCGGTCAACTCATCGATGCCGGTGTTATCCAGCACTTCCAGTGTGTAGTCTTCAGCCTGTCCATAGTCATAACTGGCGCACGGATCATTCGCTGCGGTGGAACTGTTGAAGACGACCCGCATCCTTGAGGTACCGATGTGCGCATCCGCAGGCACAGGTACGCTCAAGGTCAAGGCAGTGGTGCATGTATCCGAAGAAATGGTCCCCAAGTTGCCAAAGGTGTCGAAGACACCATCCCCGTCCCAGTCAAAGAAGACGGTGACGAAGTTGGTGTTGAACGCCCCAGTGTTGCCGCTGACCGTGAGGTCATAGGAATGGTTAGGATAGACATGGCCAATGATATTGGTGAAATACTCCAAGGCCGGACTGCCGTCGATCTCGCTGGATGAGGTGTTGTCGATATCGGAGAAGGCTACATGGCAGATGGGGTCCACCTCATAGTTGAACGTCAGGCCATCGCAATAGCATTCATTCGGAGGTGTGATCGCCACGTCGAGTGGTGTGCTGATGGTGGTCCCCGCCACATCACAGGTCATCTCCAAGCGGTACCACGTCTCCACGGTCTGCGAGGTGGAATAGTTTGACATCGTGCTGTTGCCGGGGGCATCCGTCCAGGCAGACCCATCGTTGGACGTCTGCCATTGGTAGCTGATGCCATAGGCCACCAACGGATCCTCGATCGCAACGGTAAAGGGTTCCTGCGGACAAATGGTTGACGGGCCGGTGGTCGCACCAGGGGTTGGGACCGTGTCGCAATCAGTGGGAAGGGTGACGTGGACGAGGTAGTCCTCTGCCTGACCTTCGCCATAGCTGCTGCAAGGATCACTGGGATACTCATAGTCCGCCTTCACGACGCGCATGCGGGTGGTGCCCGGAAGGGCGGTCGCTGGCACGGACACCGTTGCCGTGACGGGAATACTGCAAACGTTGTCGGCGGTGCTTCCCAACGGTACCATTGTCTCGAACACCCCATCCTGGTCCCAGTCGAAGAATACGTTGATGTTCGCGGTCCCGAATTGCGCAAAGGCTGTCACGGAGATCGGATAATCAAAGTCGGAAACCACGTTCGCGGGCGGGGTGGCGGTGAAGTCCTCCAGGTCGGGCGAAGCATCATAAACACCGCTGCTGCTATTGTCAATATCCGCGAATGTGACGTGGCAGATCGGTGTCACATCATACATGAAGCTGACCGTGGTGCAATAGCATTCAGTGGGTGGATTGATCGAAACGAGCAGCGGCGTGCTGGCCGTTGTGCCCGTGGCATCGCAGGTCACTTGCAGGCGATACCAGGTGGCTTCTGTCTGCGAGGTGGCATAGGAACCGTAGGTACTGGTTCCCGGAGCATCGGTCCATGTGGTGCCATCGGTGGAGACCTCCCATTGCCGGGAGATCCCACTGTTGGTGGTCCCATTTTCAACGGTCAGCGTGAAGGGCTCATTTGGGCAGATGGAATCGGGTCCGATGGTCGCGCCGGGGTCTGGCAGCGCATCGCAGGCAACGGGTGTCACGCCCTCGAGTTGGATCTGGTCGATGGTGGAGCTGGGTCCTACAACAGCTTCGGGGGGTGAGGCGGGATCCGGGTTGATATTGTCGTTGTAGAACATCAGGCCGCGGTCCGAACCGGAAGCAAAGGAGGACCACTGCGCCGTGCAGTAGTATCCCGGGGTATTCTCATCAACGGCAACAACGAAGTTGCTTGTACCATCCCACAGGAATGGGTTGCTGAATTCGAGTTCCATCCAATCCCCGGCGACCGGCGTGATCGTGCCGGAATACACCTGTTGCAATTGGGCACTGGGCACCCAGTCGGTGGTATTGGCAAAGCTGGATTGAGGGGTGTTGCCCATATATACCGTCCAGTTCAGCCAGTTGGTCGGATCATCGGCGCCCCCGGTGTACTTGAAGCGGATCTTGGTGATCAGGTGGCCGCCTGCATATTCACCGGCCAGGTAGATCTGCTGGGAATAGCTGTAGCCATAGCACGAATAGATCGGGTAGTATTCACTCGTGGACTCCCCGGAACCGATCTGGTAGGTGCCCGGGGTAAAGGTGACAGGCCCCGTCCAATAACTCTGGTCGGTGTCCGAGCAATGGCTGCGTACCCAGACAAAGACAGGTATACCCGTATCCAAGCCGTTGATCGCCTGGGTCGTGCCGGAAACCCCTGCGAAATTTGGGACCGTGGTCTCATCCGGAGGGGTGCCATCGGTGTTGTAGTAAACGTCATAGCCCCCGGCTGGATCGGAAATGGACGCTGTCCAACTTGCTTGTCCATCCGTGTCGGTTGTGGTGGTACCGATCAAGTTGGTGACCTCTTCACACGTGGGCGTCAGTATTATTTTGATGTCATCCACGAATAATTCGTCCTCGAAGGGCTGGGAGTAGTAGCGGAATCCGAAATAGTAGACACCATCGGCCGCCGGGATGAAGTCCACGGAATTGGACAGTGCGGTCTCCGAAGAGAAATCTTCATGATAGGCAAGGCCGGAAATGGTGTCGGCGGCAAATGGACCGGTCCCATAGTACACGCCAAGGTTCTCACTGGAGAAATCACTGCCCGTACCGTACTTGTATGAAATGCGATAGCTCGAGCCTCCCTGAAGGTTCACACCGCCGGTAAAGAGCCATGATTCCCCGGGCTGTCCATTTGACCAATCGGTTTGGATCAAGGCGCAATTTCCTGTCATGCCTATGATCGGGAAATCCACCGTATTCCAAGGTTGACCGCTAATGTTCTCTTGGGACATGCAGTCCGGGATATCCGGTACGGTGGTACTATTGAAATTCTCAAGGTATGGGATACCAACGGCCACGCAGGGCGTGAGGAAGTACGCACCGAAGGACCAAGCAGAGGGGCCATCGGTGCAGTTGCTGCGCACATAGACCGTGTAACCGGTGTTCGCATCCAATCCGGAGACCGGAACGGCCGGTGTTCCGGAAGGAACGTTCCCGGAGGTGAACAGGCCCACGGGACCGGAGCCCGCCACGCCACTGCTGCGCACTTCATAGTCATAGCTGTCCGAAGCGTTGTCCGTCCAAGTGACCGAGGCGGAGGATGCGGTGATGTCACTTACGGAGAGGCTTGTGGGCGGAGCGCAATCGGCCAGAACGCCGACGAGTTGGATCTGGGCGATGAAGTTGTCCGGGCCTTCGTTCGCACTTGGGGGCGCGGCCGGATCGGGGTTGCCGGGAGGATCCGCATAATACAGCAAGGCCCGGTTGCCCGCTGTGGTGTACGATCTCCAAACTGCCGTGCAACTGTAGTCGGGCAATTGCTCATACATGGACACTACGACATTGGAGGTGCCGTCCCACATGAAAGGAGTGTCGAGGTCGATCTGCATCCAACTGCCTGCAATGGGCTGTACCACTCCACTGAATACTTGCAGCAAGGATGCCGGAGAGACCCAATTGGTGTTGCTGTTGAATTCCGATTGCGTGGTGTTGGCCATGGAGACGGTCCAGTCGTTCCACGTGCTGAAGTCCTCGCCACCATCAACATAGTAAAAGCGGATCGCGGTGATAGCACCGGCCGCTCCGCCACCTGAAGCCAGTTCGTCGGCCAGATAGATCTGCTGGGAATAGTTGTAGGTCCAGCACGAATTGGTCGGGTACAAGTCAGTGGTCGCCGTGCCGCTGCCAACTTGGATGGTCCCGGTCTGCGCGGGCGCCATCGCAGTTGTGATGGACCCTGCCACAAGCAATGTGTTGCGCCAGAAGCGTGCGGTTGGAAGGGATCGCATTATCGGGATGGTCCGGAGCATGTCAAGGGGGATGTTGGAGCAATGAATGGTTCACATGGCGGACCGGGCCTATGCCAAGGAAAGCGCCAGCCCGCCAAGTTAAGATCTATTAGGAGTAAAGAGACAGGACCTGCCGGGTGGACCCTCGTGACCGGTCGTGTGCAAGGCGTGAGGAAGGAGCACGTGCCAATGCCTGATAAAAGAAAATGGCCTCCACATGGAGGCCATCTTCTTTTATCAGTAATGCTGACCGATCACTGCTTCATGAAGCGTGCATGCTGTTCATTCCCGCCCTTGGCATCGGTGGCCACCAAGGTGTAGCTGCCGGTGGCGAGTTTGGTGATGTCGAGCTGCTGGACCATGTCCTTCTCCAGTACAAGCGTACCGACCATGTCATAGACCTTCACATGCACTGGTGTGCCCGTGGCCGTGGTGATGAACAGTGTCGTGCTCGCCGGATTGGGATAGATGGCGAAGCCACTGAGGCCTGCGATCTCACCAACGCCGACGTTCTCGATGCAGACGCAATCCGCACTCCACATCCCACCGTAACCGCTTGGAGCGTAGATGCAGGGGGTTCCCGGCAGGGCAGGGCCATCGACCGTGCCTTCACAATCAAGCACCGGTGCTGCCACGACCTCAAAGGTGTAATCCTCTGTTTCGCCGAATGAGATCACGTCGCATGGCAAAGGGGTGGAATTGTTATAGTCGCAGCGGATACGCATGCGATAACTTCCTAATGGGGTGCCATCGGGTACCGTGATCGTGCCCGTTTGGTCGTCACCATAAGCCGTGGTGGCAAAGACCTGTTCGCCTAGATCGTCAAAATCCAGGTCGTTGTTCCAATCCACCCAGATCGCTGTTCCCACCGTTGGGTTAACGATCGTGGTGGCGAAGTCCACGGAAAGTCCTGCGGACTGACTGACCACCATGTCGGTGAAATCACCATAGCCGTCCGGGGAGATGCCGTCGGATTCATTGGAAATATTGGTGATCCCGCCCGTGGTGGTGAAATCGCTGAAGTAGCTGTCCGTGCCATCACTGGTGGATATGCAATATCCGGTGTGGAAATCAACCGGTCCGGCCCATCCGCTGAACGAGCCATCGCCACAATCCGAACGGATCCATGCCGAGTAGTCCGTGTTGGCATCCAGGCCGGTGATCAACGTTTGGCTGCCATCACCTTCGGCGACGGCGTTGGTACCGTCCGGTGCATCACCTGTCGTGACGACCCAATCATAGCCCACGCTGCCATTGTCAGCCCAGGAGATGGTGCCTCCATCCATAGTGACATTCGTAACGGCCAAGCCGGGAGGCGGGACGCACATGGCGCGGACGATCACAACATCGTCGATCGCCCACCACCAATCCCAGCCGGAGCTGTACTGGAAGCGGACCTGGGCCGCGGAAGAGCCACCGGTCGCTGCAGTGATGTCCAATGAAGTGGAGACCGCAGGATTTGGATATCCAACGCTGTTGTCCGTGTAGTAGGCCACCTGATTCCAAGTGGTCCCATCGAACACCTCGATCTTCGCGAAGGATTCATTGAGGGCCTGGAATTGCTGGGAAAGGGTCAGGATGTAGTTGCCGGGTGCGGATGCATCGAACGGCACGGAAACCAAGTAGCTGTTCACTGACACCCCGCTGGCCCCACATTCATCACTGTCCAGGAAGACAAAGCTGGAATCGAAGTTGGCACCTGAAGGAAGCGCACCGTCATTGTCCTGGTTGAAGTTATTGGCGTCCAGATCAGTGGGTGCATAGAGCCAGGAGCAATCGCTGCCGTCGCTTTCGACCGTGAACTGGTCGCTGCTGCCGCCCGCGAAATCCTCGCTGAAGACCACATCGCCTGCAAGTCCACCATCCGTATAGAAGTTGACAGGGCCTACCCACGCACTTGTGCCGTCACCGCAATCGCTGAGCACATAGATGTAGTAAGTCGTATTCTCGGTGAGGTCGGATGCGGATGCATTCGTCACACCGGCGGCTGTCGATCCGCTTGTGGCCAAGCCGTCGGAACCACTTCCGGGAGCATTGGCAGTGCGGATTTCCCACTGATAGCCATTCGCTGGTCCGGAGGTGCTGGCAGTCCATGAAAAGTCAACCGAGGAATTGGTCACATTCATTGCTGCCAGACCGGTAGGTGCCAAGCAGCTTGGTGGCGTGGTGAAGCCCAGTCCGGAGGTCCAGGAACTGGTATCCCCGTCTCCGCAGATGCTGCGCACATAGATGAAGTAGTTCGTGTCGCCGATCAATCCGGAGGCGGCATCATTGGTGACGCCGGCTGCGGTGGCATCGCTGGCAGCAAGGCCATCGGAGCCGCTACCGGGACCATTGGCACTGCGCACTTCCCATTGGTAGCCGTCTGCCGGGTCGGTGGGACTGGCGGTCCAAGAGAAGTCAACCGATATGGCTGTGACCGCCGTGGTGACCACGTCCGTGGGGGGCAGGCAACTGGGTGTTGCTGTTACTTCGAAAGCGTAATCTTCAGTCTCGCCCAGGTTATCGCTGCCACAAGGAGTTGGTGTGCCATTCCAGTTATCCCGGATGCGCATGACGTAGGTCCCTTCCGGTGTGCCGTCCGGGACTGTGATCGTGCCGGTATGTTCGTCCGCATAGTCCGTACCATCGAAGACAAGTTCCCCGGGATCGGTGAAATCCAGGTCGTGATTCCAATCCACCCAGATCCTGAAGACGAAGGTGCCGCCGACGTGGGTTGCGCTGAAATCGATCGAATTGCCAGCATACGTGGAAGCTGTCATGCCGGTGAAGTCGCCGTAGCCTCCGGTAGAAAAGCCACTGCCGCTATTGTCGATGTTGGACTCCCCACCAGTAGTGGTAAAGTCATCGATGTAGCGATTGGAATTGGTGCCTACCGGTGTGCAGTAGCCGGTATATAGGGTTATGGGGCCTATCCAAGTGCTGAAGTCGCCATCCCCGCAATCGCTGCGCACATAGATGGAGTAGCTGGTGTTAGCGGTCAAGCCGACGGCTTGGTCCAAGGTGACGCCGGAAGCGGTCGTTCCGCTGGTTGCAAGGCCGTCCGTGCCGCTGCCCGGGGCATTGGCGGTGCGCACTTCCCATTGGTAACCGTTGACCGGGTCAGAGGCACTCGCGGTCCACGAGAAATTGCCCGAGGTGCTTGTTACCCCGGTCAGGAGCAGGTCCGTTGGAGCGATGCAACTCGGGGGTGGGTCCACCTCTAATGTGTAATCCTCAAAGGTGCCGTAGCTACCTGAATAACATGGGCCGGAAGGACCAGGGTCATTGTCAGTACCACCGATACGCATGCGATGTTGGCCCAGGGACATGGTGCCCACCGGGAACGTGGCTGTCAAGGTCGTGGGGTTGGCATTTGTGGAGATGCCCGTGTACACGAGTTCACCGGCATCATCGAAATCGAAGTCGTTGTTAATGTCCACCCAGATCTTCGTACCATAGGTGTAAGCCGTTGAGAAGGTGATGTCCACCGTCGCCACGGTCGACTGCTGCACAGTGCCGACCATCGCGGTATAATCCGCATAGTGGCCAGGCTCAGAGCCGGTGGTGTTGTTCACACTACCGAAGGTCACGTTGGTGATACCATCACCATCCACGGAAGTGGGTGCAGGGTTGCAGTAGCCTGTGTAGATGGATGCTGCCGGCGACCAATCACTGAAAAGCCCTCCATCGCAGGATGCGCGCACATAGGCTTGGTAAGAAGTGTTGGCTGTGATGCCCGCAATAGCGGTTGGCGTGGTTCCCGTGGCAACGGTACCACTGGTGAAGAGGCCGGTAACTCCGCTCCCGGCTGCGCCTGCGGTCCGTACTTCGTATTCATAGCTTGAGGCTTCCGTGTCCGTCCACGTCAGGTCGAAACCGCTGGTGGAGGCATTGGATATCGTCAGAAGGATAGGGCTGGGGCATGCTACCGGCACGCAGTCCGCCATATTCGTTTGGCCACTCACCCAATTCGAGGAGGTCCCGTCCAAAGCGAAACCGGAGAGCGTGCCGTTGTTGGCATATCCCGTCTGGTCATTCAGCGTTGTCTCTGTCGTGTTCGTGCCATCGGCTGTGCCTTGGTCGAAGCGGTAATATGCGATCAGGCCCGTTTCGTTGCCGCAATACTTCGTGTTCATGTTCGCGAGCAGGGTGGCACCGGCAACGGCCTTGTTCCACACGCGCACCTCGTCGATGAGGCCGGGATAGTTCCTTCCAACGCCGTCTGCCCAATCCCCGATGACCAGGGGGTTGGTCGAAGCGCCCACATTGAAGGTGAATTCCTCGGTCGTGATCTCCACACCATTCAAGTACAGATGCAGCGTGGTTCCATCATATACGCCCGCCACATGCTGCCACGTGTTCAGTGTAAGCGCGTTCGCCGCGGAATTGACCTCGTGCCATTCTCCTTCGCCTCCTACATTGAAATTCAAGGTGCCATTGGCTCCGCAGCGGAGCATATAGCCTGAGTTGTTCGAATCCTGTTCCTTGTTGATGATATTGCCTTGGTAGACCTCGGTCCGCCATGAGGTGGGGTAGATCCAGGCCTCCAGGGTGACCGCATTGCCCGTCAGGTTCAAGGAGGGGCTGGTACCGCAACTGACACGGTCATCGACGCCGTCAAAACTGAGTGCATTGGTCTGGGCTTGTGAAATGCCGCCCCATGCCAGGACTCCTCCTAGCAATGCGGCCCGCCAAAGGCCCCGGGCCTTGGTAGGGGTGAAATGTCCACTGTCGTGTCTCATGTTGACTTTGCCTGAAAGCGGGGTTTAGGGAGTTAGGGGGTTTACTTTCATCCAACGCATTCCTTTACGAGGAACTGTTTCGGACTGAGGTGCGCAACTTACAGATCATGGTCGAGAACCAAGATCGGAACTTCACCACCGGTTCCTTGACGCGGTGAAACGGTGAACGGGTGTCTGGATATTCTGGCGTATATGAACGCCCCTTGATCTTTACGGTACCACATGCTCTTTCCAGTTGGGCATGAAATGAGCGAGGGCCTCCTGTTACAGGAGGCCCTCGTCATTCAATGGTCTTCTCAGCTCACTGCTTCATGAAGCGCGCATGCTGTTCATTTCCGCCCTTGGCATCGGTGGCCACCAAGGTGTAGCTGCCCGTGGCGAGCTTGGTGATGTCCAACTGCTGGACCATATCCTTATCGATCACCAGCGTACCCACCATGTCATAGACCTTCACATGCACCGGCCTGTCGTTGGGCGTGGTGATGTAGAGGATGCTGCTGGCGGGGTTCGGATAGACGGAGAAGCCTGTTGACCCGGCGATCTCATCCACGCCGACGTTCTCGATGCACGCGCAGGAGAAGTTCCAGATCCCGCCCCAGCCGTTGGGGGTGTCGTAGCAGGGCGTACCGGGGAGTGCCGGCCCGTTATCCACGCCTTCACAATCGACAACCACGCAGGTGCAGGCATCACTCCACACGCCGGGGAAGCCGTTGCTGGCGGTGCAGGCGGTGCCCGGCATGGCAGGTCCGTTGTATACGCCCTCGCAATCAATGAGCGCTGGATCAATGACCTCCAAAATGTAATCCTCGGTCTCACCGTTGGAGATGCCACAGCTCAGGGGAGTGCCTGTATAGGTGTTCCGGATACGCATCCGGTAATCCCCTTGTGCGGTGCCTGTCGGCACGGTGAAGCTGCCTGTGTAGTCCGTCTGGTACACGGTACCATCGAACATCAGCTCGGTCGCGTCGTCGAAGGCGTAGTCGTTGTTCCAGTCCACCCAGATACGGAAGTGGAAGGTATTGCCACCACTGCCGAAGACCGTGTTGAAGGTTACCGTACCACCATCGGCTTGGGAAACCACCTGACCCGTGAAATCACCGTAGCCGGTGTCGGAGTATCCAGTTCCGGTATTGGTGATGTTCTGGAACCCGTCCGTAGTGGAAAAGTCATTGATGTAGTAGGAAACGTTGTTGCCCTCCGGTGTGCAGTACCCGGTGAAGAAACTGGGTGATGACGCCCAGGTACTGAAGTCACCAGCGCCGCAATCGCCACGCACGTAGAGCGTATAGTTGGTGTTCGCGACCAGAAGGCTGGTGCTGGCGGTCACCACGCCGGCACCGGTCGTTCCGCTGTCGGTCAATCCACTTGCGCCGCTACCACCAACGCCGCTGGTGCGTACCTCCCACTGGTAGCCATTGCTGGGTGTGGAGGGGCTGGCCGTCCAGGAAAGATCACCCGTGGTAAGGGTCAAATTGGATGCGGCCAAGTTCGTTGGGGTCTGGCAGCTGGGCGGCGCACCCACCGTGAAGGTGTAATCCTCGGCCTCACCGTTGGAGGTGCCGCAGGGCCCGGGCGTGCCGGTGTAGGTGTCGCGGATACGCATCCGGTAGTCCCCAAATGCGGTGCCTGCCGGTACACTGAAGCTGCCTGTATAGCTCGTTTGGTAATCGGTACCGTCGAACATCAGCTCATTCGCATCATCGAAGATGAAATCGTTGTTCCAATCCACCCAGATCCGGAAATGGAAGGTGTTGCCACTGCTGCCAAAGACGGCGTTGAAGTTCACCGTGCCGCCATCGGATTGGGAGACCGACTGAGCGGTGAAATCACCGTAACCCGTGCCGGAGTAGCCCGTACCGGTATTGGTGATGTTCTGGTAGCCTCCCGTGGTGGAGAAACCGTCGATGTAGTACGAGGTATTGTTGCCTGCTGGCACGCAATAGCCGGTAAAGAAGCTGGACGAGGACGCCCAGAAGCTGAAGTCCCCGGCACCGCAATCGGTGCGCACATACAGGGTGTAGGTGGTGTTCGCGGTCAAGATGCTTGAGCTGGCCGTAGTGATGCCCGCACCGGTAACACCGCTGTCGATCAGACCAGTGGGGCCGCTGCCGCCTGCACCACTGGTGCGTACCTCCCATTGGTAACCATTGGTGGGCTCGGAGAGGCTCGCGGTCCAAGTAAGATCGGCCGAGGTCAGGGTCACGTTCGAGACGTCCAGATCCGTCGGGACCAAGCAGGTGGGTGCCTCGTACACCTCGAAGTCATCCACCAGGATGTCGTTGTAGAAGGCGCTGCCCGCCGTGCTCGAAATAATGGTCAATCGGAATTGGGCGGGGCTGGGGATGGTGGGCGGCACTGGTGCTGTCAGGTTCAGCCATGCAGGGTTGTTCGCCGCGTGCGTGATCAGGTCCACCCACGCTGTGCCGTTGTACGCCTGCACCTTCAAGGTGTTCAAGGCTGCATCGTCAACGTTGTTGGACTTCACCCAGACGCTCACCATTGCTTGGGTAAGGGGAGTGATGTCGATCAACGGTGAAGTGAGCGTAGGGATGGAGGTATTGTATGAGCCGTCGAACCATACAAAGTTGCCCGTGCCGGTGGTGTGGTCCACCGAGCCGGCCACGCCATAGTTAGGCCCTGTGCCCAAGCTGGCGCTGAGGAGCCAAAGAGTGCCTCCGGTCGCGGTGTTGGTCCAGCAATCCGGGGTGGCCAAGGCCGCATCGAAGTTCTCGATGTAGGGAGCGACCTCCGGCGCGCATAGCGTGGTGAAGCTGGACGATGAAGACCAAGGGCTGAAGCCGCTGCCGCAATCGCTGCGCACGTATAGGGTGTATGCGGTGTTGGGATCAAGCACAGTGGTGGTGGCAGTCACCACGCCTGCGGGTGTAGTGCCGGAATCGGCCAGGCCCGTGGCGCCGCTGCCGGCCTCGCCGCTGGAGCGCACTTCCCATTGATAGCCATTGGCCGGATCTGAACTGCTGGCGGTCCAGGAGAGATCGGCGGAAGCGCTGGCCACATTGCTCACAGTGAGGGATGTGGCAGGGATACAATCGGGCAGTTCACCGGCGAAGAACTGGATCTGCGCAAGATTGGAGTTGCGTGTGCTTGCCGTGGGCGGGGAGGCGGGATCCGGGTTGGTCGCGTCCGCATAGAATGCGATGCCGCGGTTGTCACCGGTCGCAGCATAGGATTGCCAGGTCGCCGTGCAGCTATATCCAGCGGCATTTTCATCAACGGCCACCACCACGTTGCTGGTACCGTCCCAGAGGAATGGCGTGTTCAGGTTGATCTGCATCCACGTTCCCGCCACCGGGGTCACTGTGCCGCTGAAGACCGGTTGCAAGGCGGTCGAGGCGATCCAGCTCGTGGCCGTGCTGAATTCGGTCTGGCTGGTGTTGCCCATGAAAACCGTCCAGTTGTTCCAGTTCGTGGTGGTGATGCCATCATTCACGTACTTGAATGCGATCTTGGTGATGTATTGGCCGCTGCCGGCCAGCTCACTGGCCAAGTAGATCTCTTGGGAGTAGGTATAGCCGTCGCAGGAGTAGATAGGGAAAGTGGTGTTGGTGGCCAACCCACTGCCCACTTGGATCATGCCGGGGGTAAAGTCCACTCCGGCGGACCAAACGCTCGGGTCGGTTCCCCCGCTGCAGGAACCCTGCACGTAGAGAGTATAAGTGGTCAGTGTGACCAACGGTGCCACGTTGATGGCCGGGGTGCCCGAAGCCACGGTGCCGCTGAAGGCCAGCCCTGTAGCACCACTGCCGGGCGCGCCACTGGTGCGTACTTCATAGTTATAGCTCCCCGAAGTATTGTCCGTCCAGGTCAGGTCGGCGCCGGCGGTGGACACGTTGCTTGCGGTTATGCCCGTCGGAGGGAAGCAGGTGGGAGTGATGGTCAAGGAGATATCGTCCAAGTACAGATTGTACTGATCCGCGATGGAGTAGCACTTGAAACCGACGTAGTAAGTGCCGGTGGTGCTCGGGATGAAGTCCACCATGTTGGTGTGGACCGCATTGTCCCCAATGCTTGGGTGATCCGCCAAGGGATTGGTCATTGTGGCTGCCGAGTTCGCTGTACCGTAAGCCACCGACATGCTTTCGCTATAGGTAGTGGAGTTGTTCCCGTAGGTGTAGGTAAGACGATAGCTCGTGCCGCCGGTCAGTACAACCCCTTTGGTGTACAGCCAGCTATTCATGTCCGGGCTGCCGCCAGCGGTGTAAGTGACCCGCGCAATATTTCCGGTATATCCCGCTGGAGCGACAACCGTTGTCCATGGATTGCCGCTGATGGTCTCAATGCTCATGCACGTCGGGAGGGCCGGCGTGGTCACCGCGTTGAAGTCCTGCGTGTAGGGCGGCGCCGCAGGGTCGCACTGTGCATTTGCCGCGCCACTCATGGCCAAGGCGGCGATCATCAGGGCGGATCGCCAACCACTTGCGTGCTTAGGCTTGCCCTTTGTGGTCTTGGTGTACGGTCTTGTCATTTCAGGAAGGGTTGGGTGTAGTTGGGGTTTTGTATACCGTCCTGCACGGGGCAGAACAGGAGCAATCTAGGAGTTCTTTTCATATGGAGGCTCGGTTCCGGGGCAGGTGTGGATAAAAAGAAGGACCCCCGGATGGCGGAGGCCTTTTTAGGAGGTCGGCCCGCGCGCTCTACTTCACGAAGTGCGCATGCTGTTCGCTGCCACTCTTCGCAGCGGTGGCACCAACCTTTAGCTGCCGGTTGCAAGTTTGGTGATGTCCAACTGCTGGAAACGTGTCTTTCTCCTCCCACCAAGGTGCCCGCCCACACTTTCGCGACACCTTCATTTGGGGGGCCGCATCTGCATGCTTGAATTGAACGGGAATCGGGGATCAACACTCCACCCTATAAATGAAGAAACCCCGGCACTTGGGCCGGGGTCTTCATGGGTGGTCCGCGCGTTCGTCGCGGTTCGCGTTGGGCTTAGGCCGCACGGCCGATCTCAGGAGTGCTCATCGCACCGGCACCTACGGAGCCCAATGCTTGCACGGAGAACCAGTAGGCTTTGTAAGAGGTAAGACCGTTCACCTTGCAGCGGATCTTGGTGGTGGCCACAACCGGCGTCCAGATCACTTCGGACTCAGCGGGGTCGCTATCGGTGCGGTAGAGTTGGTAGCTGTAGGCACCTGGCACCTTCGTCCAGAGAATCTCCACCTCCCCCACAACACCCGTCATCTCCACCGACTTCAGCAACGTCTTGCCCACGGGGCCCACCGGTACACGCTGCTTCCCCAGCTCGAAGCCACTGGCGGCAAGGATCTCACCGTCGCCATTGGCCACCATGCGGACGTAGTTCGCGGTGGTGTTCAGCGCATCGATCACCTCCGCCACCTTGTTGTCACGCGCTTGCCGGGCGAACTCGCTGCCCTTGGTAGCATTATTGATCGCATTGGTCAGGGAAGTGGCCAACGCTGTCAATGCCGCCAAAGCGATAGGCGGTTCGGTAAAAATGGCCGCGTTCTCTGTGAGCTTCGCGATCAAGTTCGCAAGTATGGCCGAGATGCCCATCGGCGAAAACCTGCTAAATCCAGTTCGAATATTTGCCATCTTCTTCTCTACTGAGTTTTTAAGGTTCACCGGGCGAAGAATTCGACCGGTGTGTCTTGCTTATTAGGCGTCGACGGGTATTCTAACGGAGGTTTTTAAGCCAATGTTTCACATTTATTCATCATCGTTTTATTTGTTTTTCTATTATGTATATAACATATTGATATTAAGTGATTTATATCATTTCAATAATTTGATGGCATAGACTTGAATGATCATAGAACTATATACATTATATATATGGTCATATGCATTCAATGGTATACCCATCCAAGTGAAGCATGCTTCAGCCTTCACAGCCACCAACAGCAGCAATTATGTACGGTACGCGAACGCTAAACACCCCGTACGGAAGAGATGAAGGGGAACACGGGCCACCGCGCGGTGCAGCATAGCCCACATGTTCCGAATGGACCTACTGGCAGGCGGCCATTCCCTCAGGTCATTGTGCGTAGGGATCCCCTTGAAAGCGTGCCTGAGTTGACCGCTTTTGACCAGCTACCTATGCAGGTGCCCACGGAACGAAGAGGAATGACCACGGAACGAAGAGGAATGACCATGACCCTAAGTGAAGTGTGCCCCATTCACTGTGAATGGCCGCGGAGCAAAGAAGAGTGGCCACACTTCACGTAGAGGACGACCCGGATCAAAGAGAATAGCCCTCCCTTTACCTAATTGTTCCAAGGAAGCTGGTGAACATCCCGCACTTCTCCTTGAAGTGGCCACGGATCCAAGAAGTTCCCCCGCACTTCACATGGATGTGGCCGCGATGCAAGGTGAAGTGACCTCACTGCAATTGGTTTGGAGGTCATTCATCATTGAAGTGTGCTCATTCCTCTTTGTTTATCCGGCAAAGCAGACCGTAAGGCGTACACTGCTCCGTGCTGGCACTCCACTTTTGAGCGAAGGGAAGGCACTTCGATCAGGCTTGGGTCCGATGCTCTTGGCGGCGTGCTTTAAGCTGGGCAAAAGCGCATCACTGTTGCTGCATTGGGGGCCAAATGCTGGCTTTGGGCTTAGGCTCAGTTCAGACGCATTCAGGCATCTTGTCATTCGGGCTTGCGCATTTGGGTGTAGGCATATTCGGCGTTTTTGTTTTGAGCGGAGCCGAAGGGTGGCCGTTGGCTCAGGCGCATTCGGTCTGGTTGGTCTTAACGAAACCCTACGGGTATGAAAAGCCCGGATCACTCCACGATCCCCATACCTTCGGCCGGCACATACCTTGTCATTCCTATGAACGACCAACTCTGGATAGAACCGGTGGGCGACCTGATCATAGCGCGACTGCGCGGCGAACCCACGGAAGCGCTGCTGCGCACCTGCCCTCACGGCGAGGCCAAAGCCTGAAATGCGACTAAAGCCAAAAAGAATGACAGCCTGAAAGGCACCGAGGCCAAATGTGCCTGGGCCCGAATACACCCGAAGCCAAGGGACCCCAGCCACAATGCACCTAAAAGGCCCACGTTAGCGCAATTACTGCAACGGAATGAACTTCACAGACCGCACGCCATCCACGCGAATGATGTAAAGCGCGCTGCGGCATTGCTGCATATCGACCTCATCGCTTCTCCCTCCCGTGCTATGGATCTGGTTTGACACTACCTGTCGGCCCTCGGCATCGTAAACCCGAAGTTCATGCGGCCCATCGGAAAGGCCGGTCAATGCAATGCTGCCCGGTGCAGTGGGAAGGACATGCAACTCCCCGTTTTCCTGCACCGCCTCGGCAATGCCCACATCAGCGCAATTCTCTTGGTAGCTGCTGCCGATGAAGCGCGCCACACCGTTGACCAACTGGCCATCCGCGTTCGGCCCCCCGCAGCCCACGTACAGACTGTCGTGGTAAAAGGCCATGGCCGTTACACCGTTGGGTATCGACCCGCCCAAACTGCACCAATGGTTACCATCCCAGCTGGCAATGCCGCTGGCAGGAAGATGGTCCGCGAAATAAAAGCCTCCACAGACCAAGAGCAATCCATCCTGGATCTTGAAGTCGAGGATCGACGGTGAATAGGCATCGGAATGATCATAGAGTTGAAGGCCACCCCCTGGCTGCCCCACCATGCTCCATTGCTCCCCGTCCCACTTCATCAGCCCTTGGCCCGCATTGCCGGAGCCATAGTAGAAAACACCTCCAAGGTAGAGGTCCCCTTGGTAGACGATCAATGAACCTCCACCGCTAACGCCACCGCTCAGGCACTCGCAGATGGGCTGCCACGCGTCGCCATCATATTCCATTATGTCGTTGATGGTGCCGTCCGCACTGGTGAAATTGCCCGTGGCCACCAGCCTGCCTTGATAGCTTATCGCATCATGGAACCAAGCAGAACCATCACCATTGAATTGCGGCAACACACCTACATTCTCCCAATGTCCGCCTACGCGCTTGGCCAAGCCGTTGCAGAAATGACCATCCGCATTATAGAAGATTCCCAAGACATATAGCTCCTCATTAATGATCCGAAGGCGGGTGACATCACCCTGGATGGAGCCGTATGGATGCCAACTACCATTCGCATAGCAGGCTATTTCTTCAATGGCGCTATCCTCTACAGTGGAAAACCCCCCTCCAACGATCAAGGTGTCATGGTAGACAATCGCCGTTTTGGTGACATTCCCGAAAAGTCCTAAGGTGTCCCAATGATCATCTTGGTAACGATACAGAGGGGAGTACTGGATCCCGTTCACTAAGATGTATGAATTCCCCCCCACATACAGTGCATCATTGACAGTGTCCGAATAACAGATGTAGGGGCTTATCATGGAGCCCGGAACACCGGCAGGCTCCCAATGCTGGGCAATCGCTGGGGACATGGCGATCGCCATGCCCCCAGCCAAAATGCTCCTACTAATTAGGCCATGCACATTCATTGCATCGGGATGAACTTGGCGGTCTGCACGCCATCCACGCGAACGATGTAGAGCGCACTAACGCATGGCCCCATGTCCACCTCATCCGAGCGGTCCGCACTGCTATGCACTTGCTTCTCCACGATCATGCGCCCTTCGGCATCATAGATCTGGAGTTCATGCGGCCCATCGGTAAGGCCGCTCAACGCAATGCTGGCGGGCCCAATGGGAAGGACATGCAACTCCCCGTTTTCCTGCACCGCTTCGGCAATGCCCGCATCTGCGCAATTCTCTTGGTAGCTGCTGCCGATGAAGCGCGCCACACCGTTGACCGGAACACCATCCGCGTTGGGGCCAGGGCCAAATCCGACGTAGAGAGAGTCATGGTAGAAGGTCATGCGGGTGACTTCGCCGTCCAAGGTGCCTCCCAAGCTGCACCAATGGCTGCCATCCCAACTGGCCACATTATTGGCGGCAAGGTGGTCCGCAAAGTGGAAAGCTCCTCCTACCAGCAGCAGCCCATCCTTGACGAGGAAGCCATTGATCGTTGGGGAGTAGGCATCGGAATTGTTGTAGAGTTGAAGCCCACCTCCCGGCTGCCCCACCATGCTCCATTGCTCCCCGTCCCACTTCATCAGTCCTTGGCCAACATTACTCGAACCGTAATAGAAGATACCACCGAGGTAGAGGTCCCCTTGATATTCGGCCAAGACCCCACCGCCGTCAAAGCCACCGTGCATGCAATCGCAGACCGGCTGCCATGAACTGCCATCATATTCCATTATATCATGGATCGAGCCGTCCGCACTGGTGAAGTTGCCCGTGACCACCAGTTTGTCTTGGTAGCGGATCGCGTCCTGGAACCACGCGGAGCCGTCACCATTGAACTCCGGCAACACACCCACATTCTCCCAATGCCCGCCTACGCGTTTGGTCAGACCGTTGCAGAAGTAGCCGTCTACAGTATCGAAAATTCCTAAGGCATAGAGTTGCCCATCAATGAGCCGAAGACGAGAAACAGCGCCGTGGATATTCCCATAAGGATGCCAAGAACCTCCAGCATAGCAAGCTATTTTTTCGATGGCTGTATCACCCACGGTATGATATGCTCCCCCCACGATCAAGGTATCGTGGTAGACAATCGCCGCACGGATCTCATTCCCAAAACTGCCGATACTGTCCCAGACCCCTCCTTGGTAGCGATAAAGCCGGTACTCACCGACCCCATTACCGTAAGGGAAGCATCCTCCGCCGAGGTACAAGGCATCCTGCGCAGTATCCGCATAGCAGATGTAGGGTGATGGCATCAGTACCGGAATCCCCGCAGGCTCCCAATACTGGGCAATCGCCGGGGACATGGCGATCGCCATGCCCCCAGCCAGAATGCTCCTACTAATTAGCCCATGCACATTCATTGCATCGGGATGAACTTGGCGGTCTGCACGCCATCCACCCGTACAATGTACAGCGCACTGACGCATTGCCCAATATCCACCTCATCCGAGCGGTCCGCACTGCTGCGCACTTGCTTCTCCACGATCATGCGCCCTTCGGCATCATAGATCTGGAGTTCATGCGGCCCATCGGTAAGGCCGGTCAATGCAATGCTGCCCGGTGCAGTGGGAAGGATATGCAAATCGCCATCAGCGGGCTTAGATGCAGTGGTGATGCCTGTAGTGAATTCGCTGCAGAACTGGGTAATGAAGCCATCGGAATAGAGGTCGACCACTCCATTGTTATTGTATTGGTCATTGAACCATCCGTCGCTCTGATTGTCCAAGGGGAAGTATGAGGTGGCGGCTACACCACGCTTCTCCGTGTAGCCGGTGGCATAGAGCGAGCCATTGATGATGTTCAAGGAATGGATGTTCTCCGGAATGTTGCTTGTCGGTGTGCCTTCCGTAGTGCCGCCAAAGAGGGTGTTCCAGATCATGTATTGATCATTGTCGAACTGCGTGATGAAGCAATCAAAGCCGCTCGCGGAGTAAACGGACCGGTTGTAGAAACCACTTAAAAGAATGGCGGAGAAGTCCGGAGAGTCGGTATACCCCCCGACGGAGATGTTACCCTGATCATCGATGGCCAAGCACCATGGGCTATGGTGGGGACCCGAACCGAGATACGTGATCCACGCCGGGGTGTAGTAGTGGGTTGAATCACTGAGCAAGCGGACGATAAAACCGTTTGGATCGGTCGTCGAGGCCGTGTTGTCAAACCAATGGGGGCCATTCACCAGTGTATCCAGGCCTTCCGTGGTACCTGTGAGCACGATCGAGCCGTCGGCCGGGTCCCATGCCAGGCCCTTGGGTCCGAGGGCCTCATCGCCGGTGCCGCCCAAATAGCTGGCATATTTCAATACACCGTTAAGGTTGAAGCTGGCCATGAAACAATCCCAGCCGCCATGGTAGGTCTGGTGGTAGCAGGTGCAGTTCGTCTGGTCCGCGGGAACGGGCGGGATGTCCGTGGACTGGGTCTTGCCCGCGAGGAAGATCGCCTCGCTGTTGCATTTCACCAGCACGCCGTCCTCGTTGCCCGTACCCCCATAGTAGGTGCGCCACAGGAGCTGGTCGTTGGCGTCGAACATCGCCAAGTAGCCATCGGATGTGGTCGGGAAAGTGGTCACGTTGAAAGGGCGGTCCAGCGCGCCGGGGAGCGGGTCGGGTGGCACGGGCAGGCCTGCCCTCGCAGTGCCGGAGATCACGATCTTATTGGTGCCCACCACGTCCATCCCTTGGATCTTCGCATAGGCCGCTGTCCCGAACTGGGTGGACCATTGGAGAAAGCCGGCAGAATCGAATTTGGCGATGAAGCCCTTGTTATAGGCGTGGCCATCACCCGCATCGTAGTACGCACCGGTCTCCTGATGCGTAAAGAAGTTGGAAGAGGTGGTGGTGCCCGCCAGATAGATGCTGGTGCTGGGGTCCTCCTTCACCGCCACCACCTCCCCGAAGGTGCCCTGGGGGATCACACCGACCAGGCTATCCGGGTTATTGGCCTGCCCGCCGATGTAGGTGGTCCACTGGAGTTCATTGCCTGAGTTGAACTTGGTCAATGTGGCCTGGGAAGTGGCTTGAAGATTTGTGAATTCTCCGGGGTTGTGCGGGAAAGTCGTAAAAGTGGAATAGGTACGGCCACCCACGTAGTAGTTGCCATCGACATCAGCATCGGCTTTAGCATCCTCGGGGTAGTCCGTATTGTCACCACCATAATAGGTGCTCCAGCAGATACCGTCCTCGCTGTAGAAAGGTGTACCACCACCCAAGGCCGCTGGCCCTACGAGGAAGACGAGAGGCCTGCCGTGGTCAAAGCTGTCGAAGTCAAAACGAACGGTGGCCTGTCCGTTGTCCACCACATAGCTCGCAGTCCAGTTTACCGGCGTAGTGCTGTTGTTGGCATTCACTTGGTAGGCCACGGCCTCGGGCAGTACCACCCATTTGCCACTCAATAGGACCTTCAGGTTTCCGTAAACATCCAGCCCCAAGCTGTCCTGGCCGGTCATCTGAAGTTCAATGTCCTTCGGGTCGCCACCGGGGTTGACGATGAAGGCCAGTTTCTGTCCCAATTTTCCGCTGTACACATCCATGTCGATGTGCGGATACATGTCCGGATAGATCACCCGGGAATAGGCATGCACGTTGGTCGCGCCATTGGGTGCACATTGCGGCAGGTAGAAGTTGGCGGCGCGGTCCTTCATTTCCCAAATGACGGGGTTCGGGTAGAGGGCATTCGGTCCAACGCAGGCCACATCCAATCGGCGCAGGGTGTCAATGCCTGCGGTAGTGTCACTGGTGGCCAGTACCAGGGAGAACAGCCCTGATTTTTGGAAATACGCACGCGGCAATGCACCGCTGGTATAGAAGGAGACATCCGGCACCGAGTCACCCAACTCATCGACGATCTGGCCTGCGTTGGGCCAAATGCCATAGCTATCCTTCTCCGAATCGTTGTAGGGATCCGGTGGGATATAGGTCTGGGCCGTGGCGTTCAGCGATGCCGTGAGCAGGACAAGTGAGAAGAGGTTTTTCATGGCGGATGGGGTTTTGAGCAATACAAGTATAGTATCTCATGAAACGATGTGTTTGAAACGGATCATCAACATTGGATCAATTCCCTACCCTTCACACCACCACCATCATCAACTCACTCCACCGCGTGGTACGTCTGTGAAAAGTTCTCACTCAGCAAGCGCCACGTGCGCGCATAGCCTTGGGTGGCAATGCGCCCGCGGTCCCGGCCCTGCTTGCCGTTAATGGCATCCATGGCACCCATCACCGTGCGGCCCTTGTGGCGGTCCACGGCCCCGTTCTGGCGTGAGCGTCCGCGCTTATACCATGGTATGCGTGTTCTATCAAACCCACGAATTGGGTCGCATCAGTGGGTGTGGTGTGTGTGGCCTGTTAGCAACCTACCAACCCCATTGGCTTTTCTGGCTTGGGGTCCGCGGGATGCTGCGTGTCGGGTTGTGGCGGTTGGCCGGGATAGTCCGGCACTTCCCTTGGTGTAACGCTCGGCGTACCGGGTATCGGCTGGGGGGTAGGCTTGGGTGGAGGCACGGGTTCCTTTGGTTTATTGGGCGGGTTCGGGCGTGTGGGCCCGGGTGTGACCGGCGGCGGCGGAACAGGTGGGTCCACCGCAGTTTCGTTACTGTACTTGAGCATGTTCATGTGCGGTGATAGTTCAGCCACGTTCCTCAACAGCACTATTTCATACCCTCGTGGATCTGTTGGATCATGGTGAGGTGCTTTTGGATCACGGTCGCCGTTTTTGCGGCAAATGCCATCAGGTCCGCATCCTTTCCATCCTTCGCCTCCTTCTGCATCATATCCAGGTCTTCCTTGTGGTCCTTAAGCATGGCATCCACATAGGCCTTGTCGAATTCGTTGCCATTTAGTTTGCTCAGTTTGTTCTTCAGTTCCTCCTGCTTTGCATCGAGGTGGGTAGGCAGTTCGATATTTTTCGAACGGGCGATCGCCTTCAGTTCGTCGTTAGCCTTTCCATGGTCCGCGACCATCCTTTTGCCGAAGCTCTTCACCATGGTATTCGCTGCCCTTTCGGCGGCCATTTTTCCGAGTTCCACCTCCATCATTCCGCCCCTTGCGGCTTCCTTGGCAAAGGCAGTATCCGCGGTAGCTGAAGGATCCTTCGTCACTGCGGCTGCGCGGACCCGGTCCGTATTCATGGCCGCGCTGGCCGAGGTCGTACGGTTGCCGTCTGTAAAGGCTTGCAGCACACCTGCCACGGTCACTGCCATTAAAAAGTACGCGTGTTTCATCATCGTTGTTTTTATGGATGCACATGGTGAACAACGGATCGACCACTAAGGTTTGCCTTTAATCGCTGTGCCGGGAGACCATTGGTCCAGAACTACTTTCGTCCGGCAAGCGCTGAATTCAAGAACACCCCTACCATGAAGAGCAAATTACTGCGGATGGACAATGTGGGCATCGTAGTGGAATCCCTTGATGTGGCCATTGACTTTTTCGCGGAACTGGGATTGATACTTGAAGGACGGGGCATGATCGAAGGAGAATGGGCCGGGCGCGTTACAGGCCTTGCTTCCCAACAGGTGGAGATCGCGATGATGGTGACTCCCGATGGACACAGCCGGCTGGAACTCTCACGGTTCATCCACCCGGCCACCATCGCGGACCATCGCAGCGCACCGGTGAATGCGTTGGGCTATCTGCGTGTAATGTTCGCCGTGGAGGATATTGATGAAGTGCTTGCCAGGTTGCTCAAGCGCGGCGCGCAGGTGGTAGAAGAAGTAGTACGCTATCAGGATTCCTATCGTCTCTGTTACATACGGGGACCTGAATCGATCTTGATCGGCTTAGCAGAACCGCTGGGGAAGAAGTGAATACACTTCGGAACATCAATGTTCCTTGATCACTCGGCTTAGACCGGTCCGGCGAGAACAATCCTTGCTTCCACGGTGTCAAGAGGTCTTCGTAACGAAGGGCATCGGGAAAGGCGAATTCAAGCCAAGACCAGAGCTTTCCCTTGTCCGGAACGAATGCTGGCGCCGGTTTCATAGCACTAAGTTATATGCGCAAAATGCGGAAGCGCAATGGCCCATTGCCAGCCTTCGACCTCCCCAAGCCAAGAAAATTGAATGCGCCAAGATCCAAGAGACCAAGAGCCTGCCCTTTGACGCCTCGACATGCTCGGAGCCACCGGCGGAAGGATCAAAAGGATGATGCAGAGGTCGTCGTCAGATCCGCTTGGCTCTTGTGTCCGCGACCGGAATGAACAAGGGCCTCCGGATGGGAGGCCCTTGTCATTCATTGAGATGTTGGCCGTCACTGCTTCATGAAGCGCGCATGCTGTTCGTTTCCGCCCTTGGCATCGGTGGCCACGAGCGTGTAGCTGCCGGTAGCAAGTTTGGTGATGTCCAGTTGTTGGACCATGTCCTTGTCCATTACCAGTGTGCCTAGCATGTCATAGACCTTCACATGCACCGGTTTGCCGTTAGGGGTGGTGATGTAAAGAATGCTGCTGGCCGGATTCGGATAGATGGCGAAGCCCTTGGTCCCGGCGATCTCACCTACGCCGACGTTCGCGATGCACACGCAGTCATCGCTCCAGATGCCGCCCCAACCGAAGGGGGTGTCATAGCAGACAGTACCGGGAAGTGCAGGTCCGTTCGCCACACCTTCACAATCCATCTGGGAAACAGCGAGCGTGTAATCCTCGGCTTGGCCGGAAGTATATGCGGCGCAGGGGTCGGAGGGTGAAGCGTTGTAATTCATCACCACCCGCATACGCGTGGTCCCAGGTGTCGCATCGGCAGGCACCGTAACGCTGTTGGTGGCGGCAGCAGTGCACACACTATTGGAAATGCTACCGATCGGCTGCACCGTTTCAAAGAGCCCATCGCCTGTCCAATCGAAGAATACGGTGATGTAGTTGGTGTTGCTGCTGCCATTGGTGTTCCCCGTGGCCGAGAAGGTATAGGTGGCACCCGGGTCCACATGGCCGATGGTGGAGGTGAAATTCTCCAACGCAGGGCTCCCATTGATGGTGCCGGGGCTATCGTGGTCGATGTCCGCGAAGGTCACGTTGCAGATGGGTGCCACGGTACCGGTGATATCATACCCGTCGCAGTAGCATTGGTTGGGTGGGGCCATGGTCACCTGCAAGGGGGTGCTGGTGGCTATGCCTCCGAACTCACAGGTCACCTGTAGGCGGTAGTATGTGTCCGCTGTCTGTGTGGTGGTGTAGTTCACATTGGTACTGGTGCCGGGAGCATTGGCCCAAGCCGTTCCATCGGAGGATACCTGCCACTGATAGGTGATCCCTGTCTGCGGGGTGTTGTTCTCCACGCTCAGTGTGAAGGACTCGTCAAGGCACGCTGTGTTGGGGCCGGTGGTGGCTCCTGGGTCGGGCATGCCCGCACAGGGGGTCAATGGGATCACGTTCACGGTGTAATCTTCAGCCTCACCATATGTGGTACTGATGCATGGATCGGGAGTCCCGTTTGCAAAGACCAGCATCACGCGCATGCGGGTGTTTCCCGGTGTTGCATCCACTGGGACATCGATATCCAAGGTAAAGGGGCCTACAGCGTCGACATTGTTGGCCACCATGTACACCTCCCCGGGATCGTCCAGTACTAGATTGTGGTTCCAGTCAATAAAGGCAAAGACGTATTCATCCGCATCCGCAAGAATGGTGACGGAGATCGTGTTGGTGGTCCCTTGTACCACGTTGGCCACTTGCGCGGTATAATCCACAGGGCCACCGGTAATACCTGCGGTGGTGTTGTTGATGTCCGCGAAGGTCACGTTGGTGATGTGCTCATAGGTCACGGTCGTGAAGTTTGAGGAACAGTAGCCGGTAAAGACCACCAACGGACCGGCCCAGGAACTTGTGTCGCCCGCATCACAGATACCGCGCACATATACCGAGTAATTAGTGTTGACCGCGAGTCCCGTAGCTTGGTCATTGGTGACAGCGGTAGCGGTGGCGCCATTGGCCGCGAGACCTGTTGCTCCGCTTCCGGGAGCACCACTGGTGCGCACTTCCCACTGGTAGCCGTTGGCCGGGGCTGATACGGAGGCGGTCCAAGAGAAGTCCACCGAAGAGGTGGTCACAGCAGTGGTGATGATGTTCGTGGGATGAACGCAGGTTGGCGGCGGGGTCACCGTGATGGTGTAGTCCTCGGCCTCGCCAAGTGCGCTGTTACCACAGGAGGCAGGCGTTCCTGTATAGCCCTGTCGGATACGCATCCGATACGTGCCCACAGGTGTTCCAGCGGGTATGGTGATGGTCCCGGTGACGGTGCTTGCATACAGAGTGCCGTCATAGACCAGTTCACCTGGATCGCTGAAGTCGAAGTTGTTGTTCCAATCCACCCAGATCCGGGTGTGGAAGGTACCGCCTGCATAGTTGGCGGTAAAATTGAAGGACTCACCAGCGTAGGTGGAAACACTCATGGCCGAGAAGTCGCCATAGCCACCTGTGGAGAGTCCACTACCGCTGTTAGTGATATTCGTGGCACCTCCGGTCGTAAGGAAATTATTGATGTAATAGGTGCTGCTGGTGCCCACCGGGACACAGTAACCCAAGTGGATGGACACTGCCGGGGACCAATCGCTGAAGACACCGTCATCACATGCCGCGCGGACATAGACGGAATAGGTGGCGTTGGCCGCGAGGCCGGAAATGGTGATGGCAGGCGTTCCCGAAACCGGTGAGCCACTCGCCTCCAGCCCGATGGCACCGCTTCCTGCAGCACCGCTGCTGCGTACCTCATACTCATAGCCCGATGCGCCGGTGTCCATCCAAGAGATGTCAAAGCCATCGGTCACAGGGTTGGAGATGGTCACTGCGATAGGTGCCGGGCAGGCCACAGGTACACAATCGCCAATGCCGGTCACGCCCACCACCCAGTTGGAGGTGGCACCATTCAAGGTGAAACCGGTGAGGGTTCCGTTATTGGCATATCCGGTGATGTCGTTGAGGGTGGTCTGGGTAGGGTTGGCACCATTGGCAATGCCTTGGTTGAACTTGTAATAGGCCACCAGTCCGGTCTCATTGCCGCAATACGCGGTGTTCATGTGTGAGAGGATATTCGCTGGGCTGACAGCGCTGCTCCAGACGCGGACCTCATCGATCTTGCCGGGGAAATTGCGGCCGGTGCCATTGGACCAGTCGCCCACTACCAAGGGAGTGCCCGAGGCGCCAATGTTGAAGGTGCCTTGTTGGGCCATGATCTGTACGCCATTGAGGTAAAGGCGCATGGTGTCACCGTCGTAGGTGCCTGCCACATACTGCCAAGTGTTCAATGCAAGCGTACTGGCCGGGGTAAGCAAGCTGTGGAAACCAGCACCGTCGCCGATGTTGAATTCGAGCTTGCCGTTATCGCCGCAGCGGAGCATATAACCGCTGTTGGGGCCTTCGGAGTTGATGATATTGGCATTATACACGGGCGTCTTCCAAGCAGTGGGATAGATCCAGGCTTCCATGGTGATGGCATTTCCTGTGATAGCCACGGAAGGATTGCTACCGCAGCTTACACGGTCATCCACCCCATCGAAGTTCAGTGCGTTGAGGCCATCATCGGAGCAATCATAGGTGATCGGATCCAGGGCGATGGTGCAGGAGTCGTCGTCACTGTGCACAACCGAGATGTTGACGATGGTGAGGTCCGGG